>Ga0099364_10014106_pt1 | contig 10668 bp, 9 predicted proteins | sample TergutTh196P3_FD_73070 | JGI IMG/M metagenome (GOLD analysis project Ga0099364, IMG submission 73070) | Microcerotermes parvus P3 segment gut microbial communities from Pointe-Noire, Republic of the Congo - Th196 P3 | ecosystem: Host-associated > Arthropoda: Insects > Digestive system > Gut ...
ATTTTTTCTTCTTTGAAATCATTGTATAAATGGAGATATTCTTCGTTAAATTGGCTAAATCTTATCCATTGAGTTTGAATGAAATTTTCTATTCTTGCTTGTTCCATATTATCTTTCCTTGCTTCTAAGCAATTCACATATTTTCATTTTTTTCATTATTTTTACAAGACTTACAATAAAGAATTAATCTGTCGCTCCAATTCTCGACCAGTCCAAGCATTATTAATAGCTTCAAGCTCGTAATATTCTCTTTTGTTATTGTCTTCAATAGCGATAAGCAAGCGGTATTGGAACCAATTCAATTGTGAACGCAGCGCGGACACAATTGGATAAAGCCTGTAAAATCGCCTTGCCCAAGCTATATGACGATACGAAAACCCTCTTCCAAACTCCTTTTCAAGTTCATCAGCAAGATTTTTTATTAAATACTCACCATAAGTTGCTCTATTTTGTCCTTTCTGTTCCTCAATAAAAACTCGTTCACCCAATTGCCAATACATTTTGACTCTTTCATAATCCACGCTCCGAACGGCATTGTTACGGGCTTCTATGATTATAGCTCTTATATCAGTAAAGAAATTAGCATCTTTAGTTTCTATTTCATTCATATAAAAAATCCTTTATAATATAACTCACATCTCAAAATAAACTTTGTCAAAAGCAACAGGACCAATATTTATAAAGATTGTTTTTTGTCAAGTGAAAAATGAGCATTATATGAGCGGAGACCATTTAAACTCCTCACCCTTTTTAATCAATGCTAAAAATATTAATATTGAACACGATAGCCTATCGCTATAATCATATCGAGGTTGTAATGCAAAATATCCCTTTTTACCTGTCTTTGTCCCTCAGTTTGAACTTGCAAATAATATTTGCAAGTTCGATTTGGGCTTAGTTCATTATCTTTGTAAATGCCCTCAATATGATGTAAAATATTTTGTCGGCTAGTGTTGTATATATCAGCTATTTGGTAATGCGTGAGCCACAAATCTTCATCCGAAAAACGAACATTGACATTAGTAATCCCATTTTCATCTTGATACAAGACGATGTTATTTTCAATGTTTTTATCCATATTTCACCTCTTTATTTAGTTATCTTATTATATTTCAACATGTTTGAACTTACAAATATTATTTGTAAGTTCGATTTCATTAAGTGTAAATAATTTAAACTACCCAATTTTGTCAAGAGATACTCACAGCTCTCGTGGCATGAAGATTTTGAATAGAGAATTTGAGTTTTTTTAACACAGAGGATTAAAGAGAAGACACAGAGCACACAGAGATTTTTTTAACACAGAGGTTTAAAAAGAGGACACAGAGAGCACAGAGTATGTATTTTAATAAATAAATTATTATTCATACTCTGTGCACTCTGTGAACTCTCAAAAACTCTGTGTTAAAAGAAACAAACTCAAAATCTCTGTGTTAAAAAAACTCCTTTATCTCTATTTCCACATTTCCACCTGAAAAAAATACTTGACAAAAAAACCTCATAAAATATTTTTGTTTATATCAAATAAATGAGGGTTATAGATTATGAGAAATTTAACACTCTGTGCCGCTATTATGCTTTTTATAGCTGGTTGTGGGACAATTGCAAACAGGACACCAAGGTCGGTAAATCTGACATCACAGCCAAGCGGAGCTACCTTTCGAGTTTACGATGCAGCTGGTATTGAAGTATTTACAAACCGTTTTACTGTTTCTTTATACAGATTTGGTCATGAGATGACGGACAGGTCGTATACTCTTTTTAATAGAGATGGGACTATTCACAGCTTTGCCACTCGAAATAGTGCAGGTCATTATAATTTTACAAATAGAGCTGGTGAGAGTATCACGATTTCCTCTGATATGTATTTGTATGACAACAATAGGAGTTTAGTAGAAGTCAGGGTAACCAATCTCGCAGCTCACCTCACTCCGACAAGCATTCAATGGGAAAAAAACTACAATAATGTGTCTTTTAATATGCAAAACTTCCCTACACAAACAACGGGGCTACAAAAAAGACCTTCTTTTATATCCTGGTTTGGGTCTATATTGTTTACTGGGGCGGGTGCAGGTCTATATTTTAGTAATAATGATAGGGTGATGCCTGCTACCATAGAAGAGTTAGAGGATGCCAAAGCCACAAATGACCAGCGAATAGAAATGCAGAAATATGGTATAGGCTTGATGGCTCTCGGCGGAGTTTCATTGCTGGTAGATATTATCACAGGCAATCTCACGAAATATAGTAATACAATTTCAGTCGATTTCAATCAGGCAGTTTCTCAGAGAGGCTCTTCTGAAATTTCTCAAAGTATTGATAAAGTCATAGAAACATTGCTCATACAAGCCACTGATGGACTATCAAAACAGTCGATAATTGCTATAGTAGACATTGCTGTCAATGATAGCTCTATGAGAGATTTTGTAGCAGGTGAGTCCGAATATGTGCTGGTAAAAGAGGGTTTCCAAGTAGTAGATAGAGAGCAGCTCGATAAAATCCGTAGCGAACAGCGTTTGCAAGCTTCAGGTGATATTGATGATGACTCCGCTGTCAGCATGGGTAGATTTGCAGGTGCTGATTTTATCATCACAGGTAGAATAGACGGAACTGGCTCTTTACGGCGACTTAGGTTTAGAATACTTCATACTACTACGGGATTGGTTTACAATAGTGTTTCAGGCTCTTATGAAAACCACACACCTATTCAAAACCCAATAGGTATTGAAAGAGCTATTGCTCTGGCTATACAGCAGGCTACTACCAGAGTTTCCAAAAATTCAAAAATCGCTATTGTAGATATAGAGTCACAAGGAAATATTAGAAACTATATTGCTGGTGAGACAGAGTTTATCCTTGTTAATTCCGACTTTACTATCATTGACCGTTCAGAATTGGATAGAATCAGAGCAGAGCAGCGACTACAACACACAGGAGAATTTGACTACAGAACTGCTACCGAACTCGGTAGAATGGCAGGTGCCGACCATATCATCACCATCAAAACAGATGGACAAGGTGATATGAGTCGTTTTCGCATGAGGATTTTGCATACAGAAACTGCACGGGTGATGGGCATAGCTTCTGTCCCTTATCGTGATGTTGATGGCTTTGGGACTGTTTACACAATAGAAAGGGCAAATGAAATGGCAATCGAGCTACTTGCTTCAAGATTAAGAAGGGAATCTACCGTAGCAATAGTCCAAATCACTGCAATGAATACTGCTCAAAGAGATTATTTAGCTGGTGAAACGGAAGTTTTGCTACGCAGACATGGATATAGAGTAGTGGACAGATCGCAGCTTGATAGGATAAGAAATGAACAAGGTTTTCAGCTTTCTGGTGAGGTAGATGACAGGACAGTGGTGAGCATAGGACGATTTTCAGGTGCTGACTATATCATCACAGGTAGAGTAGATGGGACTGATGCCTTGCGTAGATTAAGAATGAGAGTTCTCGATACAAGGACTGCTGAGGTCGTAGGGGTCGCATCGGTGAGGTTTTGAAATAGCCACTGGGAACGCAGGCATCTTGCCTGCAAAAAATAATGGTGCATGCAAGATGCCTGCGTTCCCAGTGAAAATATTATTCATGATTGCTGATGAAAAAAGATTAGATAGGTTGATATTATGAAAAAAAAGAAAAAAGACATTACCATCCGTAGCAGCACTGCTGAATATCTGACATTTATCACTGCTCAAGGTGAGGGTGATGTAAATGCGATTTATTTTGAGGAAAATGTCTGGATTACTCAAAAGATGATGGGTGTCTTGTATGATATGGATGTTCGAACAATAAATTATCATTTAAAAAAGATTTTCTTTGATAATGAATTAGATGAAGATTCAGTTATCCGAAATTTTCGGATAACTGCCCCAGATAATAAACAGTATGACACAAAGCACTACAACCTTAAAGCTATCATTGCTGTCGGGTATAAAGTAAATTCAGAAAGAGCTGTGCAATTTCGGAAATGGGCGACCAATATCATAGAAGAGTTTACAATTAAGGCTTATGTGATGGACGATGAAAGGCTCAAACAAGGTGGATTGCTGACAGATAAATATTTTGAAGAGCAGCTCCAAAGAGTTCGTGAAATCCGAATACAATAAAAATGAAGATTAAGATTTATAAAGGAGTCTATATGAAACAAAAATTTTTATTCTCTACATTGTCAGTGATATTACTTTTATCACTGCTTAGCTGCATCGCTGAGGTAAAATACCCATCAGTCGAAAGCGTATCAATCAGCCCAGATGAAATTACAACTCTTGAAATAAGACAATCTCAAAAATTTACTGCTACTGTCCATGGTGAAAATAACCCACCAAAATCTGTTACCTGGGGAGTAACAGGAAATAATAGCTCCACTACTATCATTGACTCCAATGGTCTTTTGTCAGTGGCTCTCGATGAAACATCAGGTACACTCATCGTGAATGCTGCTTCGTCTTTTGACCCCAGCAAGATTGGGGAGGCTAGTGTGAATGTTGTTATTGGTGTAGGTGGTAAAATAACATTCGGAGCTTATCAGTGGCGTGTACTTGATATTCAAGATGATATGGCTTTGATACTGTGTGAAAATATCATTTTGTTGCATGAATATCATATATCTAATGTTAGTATTACTTGGACAGATTGTAGCTTGAGAGCATATTTAAATGGTGAATTTTACAATTCGAATGCTTTTTCCAATGAAGATAGATCTCGGATTGTTGAAGTAACAAACATTAATGAGAACAATCAATGGTTTGGTACAAATGGTGGACCTGATACTCAGGACAAGATATTCCTATTGAGCATTGCTGAGGTGGTGCAGTATTTTGGTGATAGTGGACAATTGGCAAACAGACCTTCTGGAGCGTCGTGGATAGATGACCAATACAACTCCAATCGGATAGCTACTTTTTATGGGGTAGTTACTAGTTGGTACTTACGCTCACCTGGTATCTTCACATATGATGCAGTCAATGTAGGTGGTGATGTTGATGGTGAAGGTTTTATCTACATGGTTGGTACTCATGTGTATCGTAGCAGTGGTGTTCGTCCTGCATTGTGGTTAGATATTTCATCTATGAAATAATCAAATCAAAAAAAACAGATGTTTTCCACTAGATGAATATATAAAAAGCTCTACATATATTGACCTCATTCCCACCTAATTCAACCGACAAGGTAACATCAGCATCTAGAGTTCAGAGTTAAGCCGTTGCTACTCGTGGGTCGCTCCATCCAAGCGGTAACTTGATTTGTAGGGAACAGATTTATCTGCTGGTGAAAATAAGGAAAACAATTGAAACGGAACGACTAAAGGCGTTCCCTACAAAATCAAGTTACCGCCTCGAAGGTTCGATATTCAGGTCGTGGCGACTTATTTATTATTCAAAATAATGAAATTTTTTTCTCTTTTTAAGTTTACTTAATATAGTGAAGTAAAAAGATATGAAATACACCATAAAAAACGACCTAATATACGAAGAAAAGATAAAGAAATCTCTTTTTATTGGTCATTTGAGGTATGTAAGCGATACTGAGTCAGCTCGTGCCTTTATCCAAGAGATAAGCAAGCTACATCCGCAAGCAAATCACAATTGCCCAGCTTATATAATAGGTAAAAATGGTGAGATTGCTTTTAGTTCTGACGACAGAGAGCCTTCTGGCACTGCTGGCAAGCCTCTTTTAAACATGCTTCAAAGGCATGAGCTGACCAATGTGGCTATTGTTGTTACTCGCTATTTTGGTGGCGTAGAGCTTGGCATTAGAGGATTGATAGAGGCTTATGGCGGAGTGGCAGAGAGAACTATATTGTCTGGTGAAAAAGTCCAGATGATAGACTATTTTTATTATAAATGCGAGATGTCATATCATTTTTACAAGATATTTCTCCATAAAATACAGCTCCCTGATGTCATAGTGAAAGATACTGTTTTTACTGATATTGTAGAGGTGAAAATCGAAGTTAGTGAGATGGGAAAGGACAAGCTATTGATTGTATTACAAGAGATGATGCTCGGTCAGAATATAAAATGCTCTGAATTAAGAATTGAGAATTAAGAATTAAGAAGCAGGCAGCGGTAGCCTTTCGTTCCAAGTTGAAGTTGTCTCGAACTGGAAAGTTCGAGCTACCGAAAATTATGCAGGCAAGATGCCTGCGTTCCCAGTTTTTAAATCCTCACCCCTATTATCGTTCCCTGATTTAGTTTTAGAGCGACTTCACCTCTGACCATCATGATGATACCGAGTTCTTTTTGTTAATAAACCTTTAAGTGTTCATCATATATCACGACTGTGTCGCCAACTTGTTTAATGATAGCGATACCGTTTTCTTTGCATAATTCCTCGACTTCAGGGTAAAAAGACATTGAGGCAAGAGCAAGATAAACTTTATGGTTTTGATATTCTGGGAAGTTTTCACGAAAGGTTTCAGCTTTTTTTTGGGTATTAGGTATATCTTTTTCATGAGCTTTAAATTTAACTTCAATGATGCCTATAATCCTTCCATTGACAAGGAGTATATCGTATTCGTCATCTTTCTTTATCCCCTTAACTCTTTTACGAATTATCTCAAATTTTTCACCAAAGAAATTTAATTTCCCAGCTTCAAAAGAATTGTAAAAATAGTCTTCAGCAAAAGCTCCGACACTTTCGGAGTAAACTCCCGATTTGTCTTTAAAATTCTTAATTTCTTTTTCATACTCAGCATGTCTCTTTTGGGCTTCAGCTTCCCATTCAGAAAGCCTTTCTTTGCGTTCAGCATCCAATTGGGCTTGACGCTCTTTTCGTTCCGTATCCCATTTGGTTTGTAGTTCTTTTCGTTCCGTATCCCATTTGGTTTGTAGTTCTTTGCGTTCTGTTTCCCATTTGGCTTGTAGCTCTTTGCGTTCTGTTTCCCTTTCTGTTAGCCTTTTTATGCGTTCCTTATCCAATTGGGCTTGTTGCTCTATGCGTTCCTTATCCAATTGGGCTTGTCGCTCTATGCGTTCCTTTTCCAATTGGACTTGTCGCTCTTTGCGTTCAGATTCCATTTTTTTAAGAACAACATCCCATTCTTTTACTCTTAATTCGGCTTCTTGGCTTTGTCTATCGAGTCTTTCGCCAATTCTGTCGAGTGCAGCCCAAACAGACTTTTGCATTTCCTCGATACTTTTCGTTTCATATTTTTCATTCATATTTTTACCTCTTTGTTTGCAGGCAAGATGCCTGCGTTCCCAGTTAATTAATTTGCAGGAAGCGGTAGCCTTTCGTTCCCAGCTTTCAAACCCTCACCCCTTTTATCGTCCCCTGATTTAGTTTTAGAGCGACTTCACCTCTGACCATCATGATAATGCCAAGTTCTTTTTGGCAGCTCGGACACAATGGTTTATGGTGATTTGGCAGATTTTCGAGACCTACAAAATCATTTTCCATCCTCTTGATAATGCACTTAATTATTTTTCCTTTTCCTGCCTTGAAATAGCGGAAAAGCAGAAACCCGCACTTGCACTCGATATTGACTATTTTACCGATTTTCATATTAAAGCTTTTTTCTTTTTTAACACAGAGAAGACAGAGAAGTCACAGAGCACACAGAGATATAGAGCTAAAAATAAATCATAGTTTTAAGGACAGAATATATTCTGTCGAAACAACTCCGCACCCTCTACGCCTTTACATTACAGACCACCCCTTTAAATCTTGCAGGTGCAGCTCCGTGTGAGAGGTGCATTACTTGTCCTGGTTCCCCTTTTCCGCAGTGGAAAGTTCCGTGCATTTCCCATTCTTCTTTGCCGCAGATTCTATCGCAGGATGCCCAAAATTCTGGTGTAATGCCGTAGTAAGTAGGTTCTTTTACTATGCCTACTATTTTTCCATTTAGTATTTTGTAGCCTATTTCTGTAGTAAATTGGAAATTGTTTCTATTGTCATCTATCGACCAGGTCTTTGTAAAATCTATAAAATAGCCTTTTTCAGTTTCGGCTATCAAGTCATTTAGAGAGCCTTTGCCTGGAGCGAGGCAGAGGTTTGTCATTCTCACAAGTGGGAAGTCATTTGCAAAGGAGGCTTTCATATTTGAGCTTGGTGCGAGGTCGAGCAGTGGTGATAATTCTCTTGCTGTTTGCAGGTCATTTAGTATGCCATTTTTGATGATATCGACCTTTCGAGCAGGGACACCCTCATCGTCTACGAGGTGGTAGCCGAGACCATTTTCGAGAGTGCTATCGCTATAAATCGTTACTATGTCCGAGCCATATTTAAAATTTTTGAGCATATTCTTTTTGACAAAGGTTTTACCAGCATAAGAGATTTCCATCCCAAAGATTCTATCGGCTTCGGTAGCATGTCCGACTGATTCATGGATTTGTAGAGCGAGGTGTCCACCACCGATGATGAGGTCGGCTCTCTCTTCTTCTATGCTTGGTGCAGAAAGTAAGTCGATAGCTTCTTTGATGATTCTCTCGCTATTTTCTTCAAATTGAAAGGCTCTCACTTTTTCAAATCCACCGCGTCTGGCGTTCATATCACCAGGCCATGTTCTCGAATAGTTTTTTGTTCCATCTGAAGCGAGGACATACATTCTGGGCATGACATCATAGATAGTGCTATCTGTAAATGTGCCTTCTGTATTTGCATAAATTTTGTATTGTTTAAAAAACTCGCAGTCCACATAAGAGTAGACTATTTTATCGTTGTTGGTGAGTAGCTTGGCAAGTTTTTCAAAATAAATGATTTTCTCCTCATCAGACATTGTAAAAGGGTTTTCCTCTGGAACGAAATTATACGAGCCTGTAGTAGGTTGTATGGGCTGATAAATCACCTTTTTATCTTTAAAGCGAGCACCATCTCTTGCATTGTTCAGAGCCTTTGTGATGATCTGGTCAATCTCTTTTTCGTTTATAATAGTTGTTCCCGCAAATCCCCAGCAACCGTCAGATAATACTCTGACCCCTATACCTTCATCATTTTTTTCTCTTGAAAGGTATTTTAAGTGTCCTTTTTCAAAATAGATAGTCTGAAAATCAGAGCTGGTATATCTGACATCGGCAAAGGTGATGTCGTGTGTATTAAGTTTTTCTATGATTTTTTTGATAAGGTCTTTCATTTTCAACTCCTTTACACTGTTTTGGTTGAAGAGCTGATATTAAACTCTTTTACCTTGATATGAGGCATACAATAGGCAGAAATCGAAAAAGCTCCATAATTGTCCGACATCGGATAGACAGAGGCTTTATCTTCGATAGCGGTGATATTGTTTATGACATCAGTGATTTTTTCAGTAAACCTGAGATTGTTGACTACCTTTGTAAACTTACCATCTTCAATCAAAAAAGTGCCATCGCGGGTCAATCCTGTCAGTGAAGTTTCTCTTTCATTGATAAAATTCATATAGTGGAAACTAGAAATATAGAGACCTTTTTTGACGCTTTTAATCATATCGTCAAGGCTTGCATCACCTGTTTTCATTACGAGACATTTACCTTGATTTCCATTGATTTCATAGCCGAGCTTTTTGCCGTAGTAATAATTTACTAAGAAATTCTTAAAGACTCCTTTTTCAAAGAGAGGCAATTCTTTTATCAGTCTACCCTCCCAGCCATATTCCTGCTCCACTACATTTTTATGCTGCGGTGAGTCATAGAGGCTAAAGCATTCAGGAAATATTTGCTGTCCTATTTTGCCCTCAAGATCGGTATCTTTTCTGTCGACACTTGCTATATGCAGATTAGACCAGACATAATACATCAGTAGCTCACCAATACAGCGAGGAGCAAGTATCACCTCATAATCGCCTGCATCTACATCAATGACTTCATTTTGAGCGAGCTTACATTTTTCTACTAGTGTCTTTGATTTATAATAAAATGTCTGGACTGCATCATTTTCAAATAGTGTGTATTTTATAGACTCATCCTCTACACTTTCCCCACCGTAGCTTTCCATTATGGTAACTTCATTTTTGTTTGAAACAGCTTTTATTTCAAAGTAAAAAGGACTCATTACCCATTTTTTATCAAGACCGTTACTATTCATAAGGTAGTTTGTTTCATGATTGCAGATAAATGTGCCATATAAATCAAAGTCAAGAGGCTGAATCTCTTTTTTATATTTTTCTAATATCTCAAGCTTGTAATAAAGTGTAACATATTCGCTTAGTTTACACTTGCTTGTTTCTAATCCTTTGTCAGTCTGGGTCTCAAGGTCGACAAAATCTGGGTCTGGTGGCAATTTGTCGATGACTTGCAGAGCTTCTTGTATCATTTCTCTGACCAGTTCAATAGTCGGATTGTTTACCGTAAAAGAATAGTTCTTTTTGTCTTTATACAGCATTACATCTGCATAAATAGTGTTTTTGCTGATATTGTAGTTTGTTTGACTCTTAAAAAATCTCAAAAAGTCGGTTTCCCACTCTCGCAAAATGATTGACATTTTCATTTCTGGGTATTCTGTTATGAGACCTTGAAGTGATTGTTTTAAATCGTGTAAAGGTTCTTTATCCATTGTTTCTCCTTTTTAAACAAAGAGTTTTTTCTTTTTAACACAGAGAAGACAGAGAAGTCACAGATCGCACAGAGATTGAGAACACAGAGAAATCGAGAGTTTTTTTTTGAAGTTACTACCATGATTGGGGGAATTATCTATCCCTGTCCCTCTACTCCCTACTCCCTACCCCCTACCCCCCTTCCCCTTTTC
>Ga0099364_10014107_pt1 | contig 10668 bp, 4 predicted proteins | sample TergutTh196P3_FD_73070 | JGI IMG/M metagenome (GOLD analysis project Ga0099364, IMG submission 73070) | Microcerotermes parvus P3 segment gut microbial communities from Pointe-Noire, Republic of the Congo - Th196 P3 | ecosystem: Host-associated > Arthropoda: Insects > Digestive system > Gut ...
TGGCTCGGCCCCCGTATCCGGGGGAGGGTGCACGGACTCCCCCCCCCCTCCCCCCCCCATAAAGGGGGGGGGAGTTCCCCCCCACATTTAGGGGGGGGGTAGGGGAGGGAAACTTAACGACAATATCCACCATCAATTCAGTCTCAGGTCTTGGCACTAGGACATCCTCATTTACTTCAATCTTACAATCCAGAAACATGACATGACCAATAATATACTGCAAAGGCTTGCGTTTACCTCTATCAATGACAGCCTGACGGATATTGTTAGCAATTTCCTCTGAGACAATCTTTTCAAAATCGAGATACAAGTTCATCCTTGGGATGCAAAGAAAATGACTGAGTAGTAATTCTGTATCATACCTGCTACTATATATACCTTTGTTTTTTAGGTATTCTGAGCTTTTGAGCAAAATATCTTTGATAGTTAATTCTTGCATATTGACCCTTTAATAATTTAAAATTTATAATTTACAATTCCATTAAACCTTTTTTCACCAGCCAGCAACACTGGGAACGCAGGCATCTTGCCTGCATATAACCCTAAAAACCATTGATTGCAGGCAAGATGCCTGCGTTCCCAGTGAAACTATTTTCGTGTTATCTCAATCAATTGATTTAGCTTAATAGTCGTGAGAGTAAAGTAAATGTCTTCTGAGCAATTTGTAATTTCTATTTTTTGATTTTTAACAGAAAAAACTTGATAAAAATTCAATAATATATTCACGAAATAGTGGTTAATAAAAAGACAATCAGACAAATCTATTTCCAACCTCACGATAGATTTCCCTGTTTCAGCATTATATTCTTTTTGGTTTATAGCAGTTATTTTATTCAGCTTTTTTTGAAAATGCAGATAATTTTTGTTATTTAGTTTCCCAGTTATTTTTATCAATGCTTTTTCATTATCAATCAATAAAAAAATGTCCATATTAATCTCTGGATTAGGTTATAGTTTTTCTTAACTTCCCCCCCCTCCCCCCCCCACTCATACTTCATGGGGGGGGCAGATCGAAATCTTAACTTCCCCCTCCACAAAGCCGAACGGAGTTCTGCACTACGGGGGGGTCAGTCTAAATTCCCCTGATTTTTTTCAAAATATTTTCTTGGATATTTGCAGGCACTTTTTGATATGAGTGATATTCGAGAGTATACCCAGCTCTGCCCTGTGAAAGTCCTCTGACGCGTGAGGCATAGCCAAAAAGCTCACTCATAGGTATTTCACAGATTATCTCTTTTTTTAGTAACTGGTCTTTTACTTCAAGAATTTTACCTCTTTTAGCATTTATATCACCTATCAAGTCTCCTGTAAAGTCCTCTGGAGTGATGATACTGACAAGCATAATCGGCTCTAATATATTTGGTTCTGCGAGCTGGATAGCTTTTGATATAGCCATAGCAGTAGCTATTTTAAATGAGGTGTCATTTGATTCGCCTGGGTGGTAGTTTATCCCTGTGATTTGGATATGGATATTCTCAATATTTCCACTGACGAGAGGTCCGTCTCCGCAGGAATTTACAGCACTTTCTTTGATAGCATCTATTATTTCTTGAGGAATATTTATTGTTCCACAGAGTATTTCGACCTTTATTTTATCATTTATTTCATAGTCCAAAAGATTTGATTTCAAGAGCGGCATGACCTTTAATCGCACACCAGCAAAGAGTATTTTCCCAGATACATCTCTTTTAAACTCCTCGTCTACTTCTACAGCTTGATTGATGGTTTCCTTGTATGACACCTGAGGCACACCGCAATTGACACTCAGATTAAACTCTCTTTTTAACCTATCTATGAGGATTTCAAGATGAAGCTCACCCATGCCTGTTATCAATGTCTGTCCAGAGTCTTTATCTTGCTTAACTTTAAAGGTCGGGTCTTCGTCTTGGAGCAGTTCCAGTGCCTCATTAAGAGGGTCTTGGTCGGATTTTGTTTTTGCCTCAATAGACATAGCTATCACAGGGTCTGGAAAATCCATTTTAGAAAGTATTGTATCCCTGTCAAGCTGCGATATAGTATCACCAGTGCTAGTAAATTTCAAGCCTGGTATTGCAGCAATATCGCCTGCTCGCACCTCATCTAAATCCTTTTTTTTGTTTGATTGCATCTGTAGGAGACGGGTAACACGCTCTTTTTTTCCACTTGATTGATTGAGAAATACTTCAGACTTTTTTAAAGAACCAGAGTAAACGCGGATATAAACGAGTTTCCCCATATGCTTATCGACTTGAACTTTGAAAGCAAGAGCTACAAAAGCATCTTTTGGGTTGCATTCAAGATGAAGTATATCGGAAGTGTTTTTTGAAAAAGCTAAAGTATCTGGTATTTCGGTAGGAGCAGGTAAATAGTCGCAAATAGCATCAAGGAGGGCTTGAACACCAGTATTTTTGAGTGAAGAGCCACATAATATAGGCACTATTTGATTGTTTATGACAGCTTTTTTAAGAGCATTTTTGATATGGATAGTTTCTATAAGCTCTTCATTGAGAAAAGCCGACAAAATATAGTCATCGTAGTCAGAAAGCTTTTCAAGAAGCTTTTCACGATAAAGACTAACCTGCTCAAGCATAAACTCTGGAATGTCCTCATATCTATAATCCTTGCCATGTGAGTCAGAGTCATAATAAATAGCCCGCAATTCGACTAAATCTATGATGCCTGCAAATTTATCTTCCTTTCCTATAGGCAGTTGGATACAAACAGCATTGGGAGTCAATCGCTCTAAAATCATTTCATAGACATTTTCAAAATCAGCTCCTATCCTATCTATCTTATTAACATAAGCGATGCGGGGAACTTGATATTTATCCGCCTGATGCCAGACTGTCTCTGACTGCGGTTCTACTCCACCGACAGCACAAAAGATACCGACAGCACCATCGAGGACACGGAGCGACCTTTCAACCTCAGCAGTAAAATCGACATGACCTGGTGTGTCGATGATATTTATTTGTGTATCTTTCCAAAAACAAGTGATAGTGGCTGAAGTGATAGTAATACCACGCTCTTTTTCCTGCTCCATCCAATCAGTAGTCGTGTTTCCATCATGGACTTCACCAAATTTATGAACTAACCCAGAATAATACAGAATTCTTTCGGTAGTGGTAGTTTTACCAGCATCTATGTGGGCTATTATGCCTATATTCCGTATCTGTTCTAAATTTGTCATTATTTCTCTCCTGTCATTTCGACTGGGAAAGCCAGGCTACTGCTACCTGCTTGGAACGCAAGCATCTTGCTTGCAATATCTTATGATTGCAGGCAGCTGTAACCTTTCGTTCCCAGTCGAAACTACCGCTTTTTTTGATAAAAAAATTCAGTATTCTAACCTAAAAAAAAAATAAGGCTATTTTGTCAATCTTTTTTGTAGAGGGAAATTTGGTTTCATGATATTTTAGCTACTGAGGTTGTTTGGTTTGGAAAATTAAGTGGAAATTAGGTTTTGTAGGGAACGCCTTCAGCCGTTCCGAGTTTTGTAGGGAAAGCATTTATCCGTTCCGAGTTTTGTAGGGAACGCCTTGCGTTCCCTACAAATACGATTGATTGTTGGCGGAACGGCTGAAGGCGTTCCCTACAAATACGATTGATTATTGGCGGAACGGCTGAAGGCGTTCCCTACAAATACGATTGATAATTAGCGGAACGACTGAAGGAGTTCCATACAGAACCATTTTTCTTATTCATTCAAATGCTTTTAAAAGGAGATTGAAATGAGGATGGTAAGAGTACCTTCGACATACTCTTACCATCCTCATTTCAAGCTCCTTTGAGCAAGACTTTAATCTGGTATGATTTTCAGTAAAGAAAGCTAATTTACCTTTACTTTATCTTACTATCTCCACAACTATGAATCCCAAAATAAGAAAATCCCCAAAACCCTCAAAATTACCATAAATATTATTTTTTGCCTCGAAATCTTTTAAAATAATAAAGGATTTTTCTATTGAAAAAATATTTATATCCTTTAACTCTTGTTAAAACAGATGTGTTATGAAATTAACGAAAATTTATTTTCAGAAAATGCTTGACAAAAAAGTGGACTTGATTTTTTTTGCTTTTAATCTAAATTATATAGAGGATTAAAAAATGACTTTCAAAAAAGTTATTCTAGTAATGAGTTTTAGTCAATATTGAAGCATTGCCTTATGGTGGGTTGGTCGCCATTATTAGGATGGCGACCTCCTATCTTTTGGTATCTACAAATTTTTTAAATATAGGAGAAAGAATTATGAAAAAATATTTTCTTTTAATAGGATTTCTTATGTTATTTATGCTCTGGAAATCAGAGATTTCGGCTACTATAAGCAATATCAAGAGCATCTCCAATCCTGATATGAGATTTAAATATGATAGATATTTAACATCTGTTTTAAATTATGAAGATCGACTGATAGTTTCAAATGATCGCTCAATAGAAGAGTTTTATTTATTACCAGATGGAAATCTAGAACAAATAGGTTATATTGAGAAGAAATCAACATGGGCAACCTCATATATTGATGAAGATAAGTATTATTATGTGGATATTATACAAATAGACAGAACTGAATGGAGATTAGGTGGGCTATTTGTTTATGATTTAACAAAAATACCTATGGAGCTTTATACTTATGTAAAACTAAATTTAATGCACCCAGTAAATGACCTACTTTTTTTCAGTAACAAACATATAATGATTTCAGATTATCGGAACCAAAGGTCAATACTCATTTGCAAGGAAACTTTTAAGCTTGATGGATATGCAGAGGGACTTTATGGAGGGTGGATAAATATAAGAGACAATATTATTATTCAGCCTTTTTATTTGCAAGAAATAGGTATCCGATTGATAATCTCTGAGATTTCAGGTTATGAAGTAGGGGAAGAGATATCTTATATCGATATTAATGATTTTGATGATGCTATTCAGGATATAGTGTATGATGATTCAAAAATTATCATCGTATTTGGTCACCTAAGAGGGGGTCTAGTAGTTATAGATTATAGTGATATAAACAACCCTTTCATATATGGCTCAATAAATAGACCATCTGGCTTTTATTCTGCTCAAATGAAAGATAATCTCCTTTTTACACATTTTTTATGGGGTTTTACAGTATGGGAATATGATGGGAAAGGTGGATTTCAAGAGATTTTTGTGGATAATAGGGTTACAACAGCTCAGAATAGAAATATTCAGTATATTGAGCCATACATATATGTCAATACTCAATATGATTTGAGAATTTATGATGTGTCAAACGATTTTAAAGTAGTAAACACTCATGGCTATCTTATGATTGGCTATCCTGGTCTTTATCTCTCTGAAGATGAAATTTATTATATGGAGATGGATTTTTTCAATAATGAACAAAGGATTTATTCGGTGCTTGATAAAAAGTTGATTTGTGTTACAAACTATGATATCATATATTTCAATTTAGGTATGAGATTTGAAATCAAAAATGATAGACTGTATTGGTCGAGAAGAAATGATGATGATGAGGGCATATTATATATCTACAAAATAGAAAATCAAAATGCTACCCTACTCAATAGTATAAACATAGGTCATCTTGGTGAAATAGCTTATATGCTGGGTAATAGGTTGTATATACAAAACCGAAACCCAAATAGAACTACTGTTTTTAATATCATAGGTGATGAGCTTATTTTTTTATGCACTTTTGATGGCATAGTTCAGTCTCGTTTTTCATTTAGACCTACAAGCTATATATTAAATCTACAAGATAACACTTTACTAGTCAGGGACATAGATGAGCCAATGAATGTCCTTTTTAAATGCTCTATGGATTCTCTCATCAATGAATCTATTATGCATCTCGATGATGGATATTTTGTTTCCTATAATTATATTTCAAAAATTAGTCGAGTGTTTGCATTTGATATATATTATGACATGGTAAATCAGATAGCTGAGTTTGAAAGTGGAATTGTAAGTACTTACAATGGGATACTGAGTGTTACGGACTGGAACTGGGGAACTACATTTGATACTTTTGGGAATTATACCAGGTATTATACAGTCATTGATGACGAGTTAGTAGAGATAGGGGCTGCAAAATTTGATAGAGATGTGATGTTCACATATTTTTTCCCTGAAAGGAGCAATATGGTGCAGATAGCTCGCACTGGTATTGTGGTTCACGATTTTGAGTATGAAACATTGTCCGAAGATGATATTAGCCTACCTGTAGAAAAGACCGAGTTATTGGGTAATTTTCCTAATCCCTTTAATCCAGAGACGACTATTGAATTTATAGTTCGGAATTCGGAGTTCGGAGTTCGGAATTATGCCCCACCCATGAAGAATGAGTGGGGGGGGGAGGGGGGGGAAAGAGTCTCGATTGACATTTATAATATCAGAGGTCAAAAGGTGAGAAGTCTTTTGGATGGGCTTTTTGAAAGTGGCTCACATACTGTAGTCTGGGACGGACGAGATGACAGTGGTCGTGAGCTTGGGAGTGGTGTTTATCTGTATCGGATGGTGGCAGGGGAAGAGAGTATGGTGAGGAAAATGGTTCTTTTGAAATGAGAAATGAGAATGCAGAATGCAGAATGCAGAAAAATAATACGATAATAAAATTGGTTTTGTAGGGAACGCATTTATCCGTTCCGAAATAGTAGAGTCAATCGTCCCGATTGACATAACAAAACGGCTAAATGCCCCCACTCCGCTTGTGTCAATCGGGACGATTGACTCTACGCAGGCTACATGGGGATAGACAAATAGAGGAATGGCTATGTGGGAATTCTGTTTTTTTGAAATAAAATATCGTCTGCGGCATATCTCGACTTATGTCTTTGCAGCGATAATAGTAGGTCTTACCATACTTCAGCAATTGTCCAAAGGTGGAGCATTATGGGGTGTCAGCACTGGCATGGGCGACTATGTTTTTATCAATTCACCTTATTCTATCTACTCTCAAGCTGATTTGATATTAAAGATGAGCATCTTTATGATGGCAGCTTTTATCAATCAAATGTTTAGTAAAGATTTTGAAAACAAATTTTCCTTTATTTTGATGTGCAAACCTATCACCAAAGCTCAATACATATTTGGTCGTTTTATAGGAAATCTCGCAATGATGATGACGATTTATGCAGTAGCAATGCTTGTTTTTGCTCTATCCGTGTATTTACCAGGCATAGATAAAGAGCTGGTAGGCGGTTTCAATCTCTGGTGGTATATTGAGCCTACTCTTACAATGGTCATACCAAATTACATTTTCATAAGTGCATTGTTTATAGCTATAGTAATAGCGACAAAAAAATCAGCAAGTGTATTTGGCATGGGCTTCTTAATCTATGTCGTCCAAAGTGTCGCAAGTCATTTAGGCTCAAAAATAGAACATCAAGTGCTGGGAACTCTCATAGACCCCTTTGGATCACAAGCCTTTAGGCTCGCTACAAATGGTTGGTCGGCTTTTGAAATGAATACTCAAACGATGGGAATGCCTTATTTTGTGCTTTATAATAGATTGATTTGGATAGCTGTGAGTGTGATAGTATTTTTTATTTCTTGGAAATATTTTAAGTTTGAAACTGTGTTTAAGCAAAGAAAGCAAAAAGAGGAAAATGTTGATGTAACTCGAACTTTCCAGTTCGAGAATAAGAAAAATATTTCGAACTGGAAAGTTCGAGATACAGTCGAAATTAAAACATCACTGCTCCAATGTCAACTGTCAACTGCTCCCCCCCCCTCCCCCCCCACTCATACTTCATGGGGGGGGCAGAACGAATTTAAAACATCACTGCTCCAATGTCAACTATCAACTGCTCCCCCCCCTTCCCCCCCCACTCATACTTCATGGGGGGGGCAGAACGAATTTAAAACATCACTGCTCCAATATACTGCTCTCTTCAAATTTTACTTTTACAAAATCCTAAAATCACCCTCTTTTTATTGGATTTTTGTGATTGCTCTGCCTCTTATGTTTTCTGGAGCTCACAATTACCAATGGTTATATGGAACGCAAGTTTTACCTCTGACAGTCAATATAGCATACTCAATACAGAGTAATTTTAATTTTTTATGGTTTATTATCATCACCTTTTTTACTGGTGAACTTGTCTGGGCATCGAGAGATAGTAAAATTCATTTAATTGAAGATAGCTTACCTTTTAGCAGTTTTATCAGCTTTTTTTCAAAGTATTCAGTAATGGCTGTTTTTATGCTCTTTTACACATTGTTTATGATTGTTGTGGGCGTAGTTTATCAGACGATAAATGGGTATTATATTTATGAACTTGATGTTTATTTTAAAATCCTGTTTTTGGATGGATATTTATTTTTGCTTGTAGTATTGTTATTATCGTTTTTTATACACAATTTTGCCAATAATAAATATTTAGCTCATTTTATCTTTGTTATTATGGTTTTAGGTCTAAACATGCTATCCTTACTCAGAATACAACATCCATTGTTAACACTATTTGAGCCAACTTACTCGTCATATTCTGATATGAGCGGATTTGGGGGTGAGGGACGGCTCTCTGTCTGGACATCTATTTATTGGTTTTTGATAGCTTCTATCATGATGAGCATAGCTGTGATGTGCTGGAAAAGAGGATTACAGCAGAATTATCTCAAAAACTTGGTCAATACTCTAAAAACAAAACCAGCATTGATAGTTAATGGAGCTTTAGTGGGTATTACGCTTTTAGTAGCTGGTTTCATTTTTTATAATGTCAATGTTTTAAATGAATATCATACAATAGCTTATATTGAAAAGATGAATATTACTTATGAAAAAACATTTAAACACTTTGAAAAGCAAAATCAACCCAAAATTCAAGACATCAAGATGAATGTAGCTTTGTATCCTGAAAAAAGTGAAATGCATGCTGAAGGCATTTATACACTTAAAAATATCGGGGAAACCTCTATCGATACCTTGTTTATTCATAGACATCATCAAAATGTTACCATGATTGATATTTCTGCAGATATTAAAGAAAAAATAGATTTTAAAGAACACGATTTAACCCTATTTGTGCTTGAAAATGGCATGGAGCCTGGTGATTCTTTGACATTAGTCTTTGATTATATAATCAAAAAAAGAGGTATAATAGGCAATGACATTAGAAAAAATGGCACTTTTATAAATAGTTCACTTTTTCCAAGTATAGGCTATCAAACTGATAGAGAAATCAATACAGAAAGGAGAAGAAAGAAACTTGGACTGCCAGACAGAGAGGATAGATGGGCAGATACCACAGATGAATGGTGGCTGGATAGAAATTATGTTTCCGCAGATGCCGACTGGATGTCTTTTGAGGTTACGATTTCTACTTCTGGAGACCAGATTGCTCTTGCGCCGGGGGAACTTATAGCACAATGGAGTAGCAACGGCGTCCCCGCCGTTGCTACATCAACAAGAAACTATTTCACCTACAAAATAAACGAAAACATGCTCAATTTCTACACCTTTTTATCAGCAAAATACGAAGTAATAAGAGACCATTGGAATGGTGTCGAGCTGGAAATATACTACCACCCTGGACATACCTTTAATCTCGAATCTATGATGCAAGGTTCAAAAGACTCACTTGACTATTTTACATCTGCTTTTAGTCCATACCCTCACAATATTTTAAGAATAGCAGAGTTTCCCAGATATGGTAGATTTGCTCAAGCCTTTCCGACCTTGATACCATTTTCTGAAAGCATGGGCTTTGTTGCTGATGTCAGAGAAAACACGATTGATTATCCATATTATGTTACATCACACGAAGTAGCACATCAATGGTGGGCACATCAGGTAATAGGGGGACGCGTGAGAGGGACATTGCTACTAAGTGAGTCTTTTACGGAGTATTCCTCTTTGATGGTTGTCAAAAAAAGGATACTTGATACTGAAAATGATTTTCTCTACAGACAGCAGCTAAACTATACACTGAGCGACTATCTAAGAGGTCGCCTGTATGAACAAAAATTTGAACTACCCTTGACCCAAGTAGAAAGCCAGTATTATATAGCTTACAACAAAGGGATGCTTACTCTTAATGCCGCAAGTCGATTGCTGGGAGAGGATGTTTTTAATCAAGCTCTTAAAGACTTTTTAATAGAATATCAATATACAGCAAACCCCTACCCAAACTCAAAAGACTTTATGAGAGTGTTTGCTACCGTAGTCCCAGATAGTTTATATACTATCATTGATGAGATGTTTAACAAGGTTGTGATGCATGACTTCTCTATAGAAAATCTTGTGGTTTCTGAGCTTGATGAGGGGGGATATAAAACTACAATAAGCTTTATTACCGAAAAAATCTATTTTAGCGAGGAAAGTGTCCCAGAAACTACAGATTGGTCGGGCTGGCTCGAAATAGGTCTGATACAAGATATTGATGATAATATGAATCATCTGTTTCACCTTGAAAAAGTGTGGGTAGAGGGTAAAGAGAATATAGTCGAAATTATTAGTCTAATACCACCCTCAAGAGTGGTTATAGACCCCTATCACCTCATGATTGCAAGAAGTCTGGAAAACAAATCTCGCAGAGTAAGTGCCAGAAATCAAAGCAGTTTTGGGCAGTCTGGACAAGGTGCAGTGCAGATAAATCTGTGGTAAGCAACTGGGAAGGAAAGGCTAGCGTTTCCTGTAGCTTCAACTTCCCCCCCCCCTGCCCCCCCATAAATGTGGGGGAAACTCCCACCACATT
>Ga0099364_10014108_pt1 | contig 10667 bp, 10 predicted proteins | sample TergutTh196P3_FD_73070 | JGI IMG/M metagenome (GOLD analysis project Ga0099364, IMG submission 73070) | Microcerotermes parvus P3 segment gut microbial communities from Pointe-Noire, Republic of the Congo - Th196 P3 | ecosystem: Host-associated > Arthropoda: Insects > Digestive system > Gut ...
GATTAGTTTTTACTGGCTTAATAATTATTCCGGCATTCCGTCTATCGGCACATTAAGCGGTACCGGCTGGTCTCCGGATCAATCACATCAGCCTTCACTGGTATATATCCCCTATCTAATTACAGGTGAAAGATGGTACCTGGATGAGCTTTACTATTGGGCAGGCTTTAACCTGTTTTTTCATACAGGCGCCACCCGTACTCCCAGTGCCAGTTTTGGGACAGGGCTTAATGGCAGTTTTGGATTGATTACAGGGCAGTTAAGGGGATGTGCCTGGGCTTTAAGAACCATCTCCGATGCAGCGGCGATAGCCTATGATGGAGACCCGGAAAAAAATTACTTTAAGTCTAAGCTGATAAATAACATGGAATGGTTCGTATGGAGGAACGATCCCGCAAGAGGGCATGGCTTAAACGCGGTATTGTGGAGCGGTATGAGCACAGGCACTCTAACCGGTGACAACTGGGCTGGATTAATTCTTAGCCCCTGGCAGCATGATTTTATGGTTCTCTCCATATCCCATATAGCCCGCCAGCATGCTGATATACCCAATGCCGCACTCCTGCGTGATACCATAGGCAAGTTTACCGTTAACAGGTTCATCGAGCTTCCCCAATACCGGGGCGTCGCATACCGGATGCCTTTGGGGGATTTGCAAGGCAATTTTTACACAGACGGCGACTGGGCGCGTTATGCCGCTGATATTCTCCTGTTAACCAACAATGCAAATCCGCAGACTTATTTTAGCGGCTCTGATTATTCGTATTCATACGCTGCCATTGCATTGGGTGCCAGTGCAGCTGTGTCTCATCTGGGAGGGGGCAGGGGTGTTTATAATTTCATAAAAGATAACCTTTCGTATAACACCTGGGCGCGCAATGACCCCACCTGGGCGATAGCACCTGTACAATAAGCAGCGCTGTTTCATTAATTACTAATATTATATTAATATTTCCCTAATACAATTTCATTAAATTTTTTCATATAAAGCCCGAATTGAATAGTAGATGTTTGGAGGGTTATATGAGATTGGGAATACATCATGGTGCAGTACGCAATAATGTGGCATATCATGCTGACCACCCAGTCTGGAGCCATGGTAACTGTGGTCACCCTGGTGGGCTTTCTTCCCATGTTTGTGATTTCTCCCTTCGGCGGTGTATGGGCGGACAGGTTTAACCGCAAGCGCCTCATCGTTATTTCCGATGCTGCCATAGCTATAGTAAGCCTCTTAGTGGCGATTTTACTGATGGCAGGATATACCCACTTGGGACTCCTCTTAGTCTGTGCGGCAGTAAGGGCTCTGGGGCAGGGTATACAGATGCCGGCTGTTGGAGCAGTGATCCCCCAGATAATTCCGGTTGAGGAATTAACCAGGGTCAACGGTATATACGGCAGTGTTCAGTCCTTCTGCGGCCTTGCTGCCCCCATGGCGGGAGCTGCCCTGATGAGCTTCACTCCCCTTGCGACCCTGTTCTTCCTGGATGTAATAACTGCCGGGATAGGGATCTGTATATTTATATTTTTTGTGAAGGTACCTAGCCTGAATAAATCAGAAGAAGTTCCCGTAAAAACCGGTTACTTCCATGAGCTCCTTGAAGGTCTTCGTTATATAAGAAAGCAGGGCTTTGTATTCAGGCTCTTGATCTTCCAGGGGATATTTTTAATTTTTGTCTGCCCTGCCTCCCTCTTAACACCGCTCCAGGTGGTGCGGAATTTTGGAGATGATGTCTGGCGGCTTAGTGTAATGGAAGTTGCCTTTTCTTTGGGGATGATACTGGGGGGACTTCTTATTGCCGCCTGGGGAGGTTTTAAGAACCGCATATACACCATGGCTCTTGCCTGTTTACTCTTTGGCATTGCAACTATCGGCCTGGGCATTACGCCATTCTTTTGGATCTATATTGGGATTATGGCTTTTATTGGGATTGTCATGCCCGTTTTCAATACCCCTTCAATGGTTCTTCTTCAGTCCAATGTAAAACCGGAATTTATGGGAAGGGTGATGTCAGTCTTTATGATGGAGGAAGTACCATTCTGAAGACGGAGCCTTCGCCGGTATGGCTTTCCACCTCGATGGTTCCGTTGTGGAGCATGGCAATATGGCGGACTATGGAAAGGCCAAGGCCGGTGCCGCCGGCTTCCCTGCTTCTCGCCCGATCTACGCGGTAGAAGCGTTCGAAGATTCTTTCTATATGTTCAACGGGGATGCCTATTCCCCTGTCCCTGACTTCAATTATGGTTTTATTGTTTTCCCTGAACGCATTGACCTTTATCGATGATTTTTCGCTTGAGTATTTAATGCCATTGTCCAATAGGTTTACAAGAGCCTGGATAAATAGGGATTCATGGATTTTTACAGACAGGTCTTCCGGGCATGATATATCGATGGAAATGTTTTTCTTTTCTGCTGCATTCTCCACTGTGTCTTTTGCAAGCTTAATAATGGAGAGAAGGGGAACTTCTGTCATCTGCGGGCGGTGAGTGTCTTCATTTTCCAGGCTCACCAATGTCAAAAGGTCATTGGTAAGGTTTTCCATATTGAGTACATTCCTGGAAATGAGATTTGCAAAATGGCGGATATCTTCCATATTGTCCTGTGAATCCAGGATATTCTCTGTGAAGCCCTTGATCACCTGGATGGGGGTGCGGAGTTCGTGTGAAACATTGGCAGCAAAGTCCTTGCGTACCTGCTCGAGTTTTACAAGGCGGCTGATGTCTCCAATCACCATCACAAGGCCGCTGTCGATCACTGCGGCAAAGACCTGAAAGTACTGACGGCTCCCGGGGAGGAAGCGTTTGATTGTAAGTTCGCGGTTGACCCCCGTTGAAAGAACCTGCTGTGCAGCCTCCACAAGTTCAGTGGAGCCCGAGAATTCCAGTAATGACATTCCGGCAGCCTCATCCCTTTCTATGCCAAAGAGGGAGCAGAGGCGGGTATTGGCATGTACTACCTCGAGTTTATTGTTAAGGCTTATAAGTCCGTCAAACATGCTGTTGAGTATTACTTCACGGTAGCGGTTTTCCGATTCTGCTTCTTCCACCTTTGCGGTTAGTTCTGAAGTTTTTTTACCGAGTTCTGCTTCCAGATTTGCTTCAACAGAAACTGAAAGGCGGCGGGAAAAATAAAAAATCCCGGCACAGGCAGAGAGTATAATTCCAAGCCCAATTATCAAGAAGAGCAGGGTGGAGCTTAAAAGGCGGGGGAAAAAACCTGATACAAGACGGGATATGCGGAGGACGCCTGCCAGATCACCTCGGGAGCCAGCTCCCGTTGAGCCAGCTCCAGTGGAACTAGTTCCCGTTGAACCAGTTCCCGTTGAGCCAGGTGAACTATATATGGCGATAGCTGCATAGAGGTGGTACTGTCCCAGGGTTGCCGACTCGCGGCGTGAAGTACCAATTTCGTTTCTCACAGCAGCCTGGAACTCCGAACGGTCAAGGTGGTTTTCCATGACGGCACTGTCTGCATCTGTGTCAAAAATTACCTCGCCGCTGCGGTTTATCAGGGTGATGCGGTATGAGGTTCGAGTGTCCCCAAGCAGGTCTGCCCATTCTTTGGCTGCATCTGCATTGGTGAAAATATTGGCAGGGGTGAAATTTCTTATGGTTCTGGCAGCCTCTTCCAGGTTCCTGGTGTTTATTTCGTTATACTGGTTGTTGGCAAAAATAAGCACCCCTGTTATAAAGTATGCCGATACAATCAGCACTGCTGCCAATACAATTAAAATGCTTTTTTTGAATATACTTTTCATTTAGACCTCATTCCTTGTGGTATTCGCCCTTTATTCTGTTCTGAACCTATAGCCGACACCGCGGACGGTCTCGATCATATCTCCTGCTTTTCCAAGTTTCTTTCTCAAGCCTGCTATCTGCACATCTATTGAACGGTCTGTAACAGGGTAGTCTTCTCCGCGTATGGCAGAGATAAGTTTTTGGCGGGAAAAGACTATATCCGGGCGGCTCATAAAATGTGCAAGGATTGCGAACTCTGTTGCAAAAAGATCCAGGGACTTCTCTTCCAATAAAACTGTATGCCGCTCTATATCAATAATTAGTTCCCCATGTGAAAAAACTGTCTTTTCCACACCGTTTTCTTTTTGCGAAGCCTGGCTTTCCCTTCTGCGCAGGGCGGCGCGGATGCGGGCGGCAAGGACACGCGGGCTGTAGGGTTTTACCACATAATCATCTGCCCCAAGTTCCAGGCCGGAAATTATGTCCGCTTCCTCTCCCCGCGCTGTGCACATGATTACCGGCACAGAAATGTCTGTTTCCCTTATTCTTTTTATTACCTTAAGCCCGTCCATGCCGGGGAGCATTATATCGAGAATTATGCAGTCCGCTCCGTTATTTTTTAATGACTTTAATCCATCCTCTCCTGTTGCTGTCTGGATCAGTTTCCAGCCTTCCCGGGAGAAGGCGTATTTGAGCATCTCCTGAATTTCAGGATCATCTTCTATTATAAGTATCTTTGCTGACGCTGCAGCTGCTATTCCTGCTGATGTTTCAGCGATTGCCGATTCATGCTGTTCCATAATTATTTGTTAAGCTCCTCATGAATGCCCTCTGTCATAAAAATGATTCCCTCGCAGATATTGGTTATATGATCTCCCAGGCGTTCCATATAACCGGAAAGCCTTAGAAGCCTGGCTGCTCTCTTTACAAGTTCCGGATGTTTTTTCATTAGTTTAAGCATCTCTTCCGTGATCGCCTTATGCTCACTGTCAATAATATCGTCCATTGCCGCAGCGGCTCTGGCTTCTTCTGCGTCCTGTGCCATATATGCACTGAATGCCGCTTTTAGCATTTCCTGTCCAGTTATGGCCATGCGCTCAATTCTTTCTGAGGAACGGAATGCCGGCCGTCTGGAAAGCTTCTCTGCAGTTTTTACCAGATGTATGCTGTAGTCACCAACCCTTTCTATGCTGGCACTGATCTTTATTATTGTTAAGAGTTCCCGGAGATCCCGTGCCACCGGCCGCTTGGTTGCAATTAAAACAAAGACCAGTTCCTCAATCTTTGTATGAAGGGTATCTACAATTTTGCCGCTCTCCCTTACTTCCTGTGCCAGCGCCTTATCTCCTGTGCCAAGCACGGTTAGAGCCTTGCCAAGGTCTTCGCCTACTCTGGCTGCCATTAAGGCAAGTTCCTGCCTTATCTGATTTAATTCCTGCATATTTTCTCCTAGCCGAAACGGCCTGTTATATAATCTTCGGTACGTTTATCGATGGGATTTGTGAATACTTTTGCTGTTTCTGCATATTCGATTAGTTCCCCCAGTAAAAAGAAAGCAGTGCGGTCGCTTATCCTGGATGCCTGGCTCATGGAGTGGGTAACGATGATAATGCTGAAATCTTTTTTAAGCTCTCCGATTAGTTCTTCGATTCTCCCTGTGGCTATGGGGTCAAGGGCGCTGGTGGGTTCGTCCATTAAAATTATTTCCGGGGACATGGCAATGCTTCTTGCGATGCAGAGCCTCTGCTGCTGTCCGCCGGAAAGGCTCTGTGCGGATTTTTTAAGCCTGTCCTTTACCTCATCCCAGAGGGCTGCCTTTATTAAAGACTGCTCCACAAGTTCTGCGAGGCGTTTTTTATCCCTCATGCCCTGCATGCGCCGTCCGTATGCGACATTGTCAAAGACGCTCATATTGAAGGGGTTGGGCTTCTGGAACACCATGCCCACCCTGGTGCGGAGTTCAGTTACATCTATACTGCCGTTTATGTCCTCACCGTCCAGAAGCACATCCCCTGTAGTACGGCAGCCGGGGATTAGATCGTTCATGCGGTTGATCACCCGGATGAACGTGGACTTGCCGCAGCCGGAGGGGCCGATGAGGGCTGCCGCCTCGTTATTGTTGAGGTCAAAATTGATGTTGATTAATGCCTGAAAATCCCCGTAAAACAAATCCAAATTCCTCACCACGAGTTTTGAAGCAGTACTTCCCTCATTTGTTATTTGTTCTTTATTATTTGTTATTTGTTCTGTTATTTGCTCTTGTTCAGTCAATGTTTTCTCCGGTTTGACCAAAACTCATGCCAATAAGTTTTACCACAGTATTTATGATCAATATTAATATAATTAAAACTGCTGCGGCAGTAAACGCCAGGGCAAAATCGTCAGGATGGATTGCCTCTTTTGTTAAATAATACAGATGTATGGTTAAAGTCCTGCCCGGCTCAAAGATGCTCCTGGGCAGATGCCTCGCAATTCCTACGGTCAAAAGCACCGGGGCGGATTCACCCACAACCCTTCCTGTTGCAAGGATGGCTGCGGTTAGAATGCCCGGCAATGCCGGAGGGAGGACTGCATGCCTTATGGTCTGGAGCTTGGTTGCACCCAGTGAGAGGGAGCCTTCCCTGAAGGAGGCGGGTACTGTTTTCAATGCTTCCTCTGTGGTTCTTATAATCACAGGGAGTATCATTATGCTAAGGGTGAGGCCGCCGGCTGCTATGGACTGACCCAGGTTAAAAATGCGGACAAAGAGGAGGAGCCCGAAGAGCCCGTATACAATTGAAGGAATTCCTGCAAGGGTGTCTATCGCAAGTCCTATGAAACGGCTCTGTGCGGATTTTTTTGCATATTCATTAAGGTATATGGCAGTCATTATTCCCACAGGCAGGGCAAGGGTGAGGGCGACGACTACTGTCATGAAGGTGGAAACTATCATTGGGAGGAAGCTCTCTGCGGCTGGGCCAAAGACTGTGGCAAAATTTAGTTTTCCCGCAGACTGCGAGAGTATATAAACTATAATTCCGATTAATGAAACACCAACTGCAAGAGACGCCATCACCATTAGACCATACGAGATGCCATCTTTTATTTTTTGCTTTCTCCTCACTCCTCACCTCCGCGTCTTCGCAATACCAGGACAATTCCGTTTAGGATAAAAATCATAATTAGAAGCACTATGCCCACAGAAAATAGCATATTTGCATGTCTTTATGCGGCATAACCCATTTCCAGAGCAATGGTGGCAGTAAGGGTTCTTACGCTTTGCAGGGGACTCCTGATCATTTGGGGGGAATTGCCGGCAACCAGAATTACAGCCATGGTTTCTCCCACTGCCCGCGAGAAGCCCAGGATAATAGCCGCCATTACACCGGATCTTGCATGGGGGAGGACAACAAAAAAAGCTGTCTGCATCTTGCTTGCTCCGACAGCGAGGGATGCCTCCCTCCTGGAACGCGGCACTGCCTTCAGGCATTTTTCGGAAACCATGATCACAGTGGGCAGGATCATCACGGACAAAACTATAATTGCAGCAAGGAGGCTGCTTCCTGAAGGCACGCTGAAAGTATTTCTAATAAAGGGAACGATTACCATTAGGCCGAAGAATCCATATACAACCGATGGGATGCCTGCCAGCAGCTCCACGCCTCCGCGGAAAAAACTCGCAGCTTTTTTTGGCATAAACTCTGACATATATAGGGCGCAGAGAATGGCGATTGGCACACCCAATAATAATGCGCCGAAGCATACAAAGAAGCTGCCCAGGATCATTGGCAATATGCCGTAAATTTTTTCATCTGTGGGGAGCCAGGCACTCCCTGTAATAAAACTGAAAATAATGTATGCAGGTTCCGGAAGTATTATATGAATTCTTTGAGTAAGTCCTGCCATGGTACCGGGGTATGTTACAGAATATGTATATGCATCGGGATATGTTATAGCTGCATCCGGGGCATCGATGGGGAGCAGCAGTGTTGTACGGTAATTGTTTTCCGGGGACAGATTGAAAACAAGGGTTCTTTCTTCTCCCCTGTTGATAAATTCTATTGTAATATTTCTTGTGTCCCAGGGCAGTTCGATAAAGCCCTGGGGATTTTCGTAGACTATTCCGTTGACAGTAACAGAGTCCAGTCTTTCAATTACCAGCCTGAGTGTTCTGGCTGTTGGAAAAAGAAAGGGCTCTGTCCCCTGAACAAAGATGAAAATAACAATGGCTCCCAGAGCAATTGCCCCTGTAAAGGAGAATGCCTTGAAGAGCCATGTAAATATTTTGTCAATTATTTTTCGATTAAGAAACACCTGTGTTTAATTTACACTTACCCAGCTTCTTGCAACAATAGCCTGTCCCTGTGAACCCATTACCCAGTCCAGGAATGCACTGGCTGCGGGAGTGGGTGCAACGCCTGTCCTTGTAATAAGAATGAAGGGTCTTGCGATTCTGTATGAACCGTTTCTGATGTTTGCCACTGAGGGGGATGCTCCTTCTATATTGAGGGCTCTTACTGAATTGTCGACTGAGCCGGAGGAGATATAACCGATTGCATCGGGGTTTTGTGATACAGCAGACCTTATGGCACCTGTTCCGTCCAGAATAATTACATTGGATATGAGGTTGGCATCTGTGAACTCAAGTATCTCCTGGAAGGCGCCCCTGGTACCTGAACCGGGCTCACGGGAAATAACTGCAATGCCCCCGGTCTTGCCGTTTGCGGCTGCTCCGAGCTCTTCCCAGCGGGTGATGACACCGGTGTATATATCCCTTACCTGGTCAATGCTTAAGTTGCTGATGGGGCTATTGTTGTTAATGATAACTGCAATACCGTCAATGGCAACTACCAGGGGGGTAAGTCCGGTTCCAATTTCGGCAGGCCTTAATTCGCGGCTTGACATACCAATATCATAGATTCCGCTGGCTGAGCCGGTGATACCGTCGCCGGAACCGGTTCCGCTGATTGTGATGGTTACATTGGGGTTGAGCCTGGTATACTCTTCTTCGAAAAGTTCCATGAGAGGGGTAACTGATGTTGAGCCGCCCACAGAAATTGTCTCTGGTGCCGCTGCCTGTGTGCTTGCCTGACCGCTGCCTCCAGCGAAAGCAAGAGCTGCACCCAGTGTTAATAACAATAAGACTTGTAAAAATCTCTTCATGTCAAACTCCTATAATTAAAGATGGTTTAAAAATGCATTCTTAGTGTTAAGGAATGATGAATGAATTGTTAAAATTTGGTTAAATTGGCGGGAAATAAAATGTAAAGTACCTATTAAAGATGTAAAGATATTGGATTCAATTAGAATAGGGCAAATGAAGAAAGCGAATTGTTTGGTTATTATAACTTTATAGGAAATGATGGGGATGAGGGACTATCCTGGTTGTCTGATGATGATACTTCTGATAATAAAATAATCACTTCAATCACTAACGGCATAATAGAAGCATGGGGAGCCAGAAATTTAAAAATTATTGACCCAGAATCTCATTTCGATGCTTTGTTAAGATATGCAGTTGAAGAACTAAAGAGCAGATATAATCCTTCAACTATTATACTCGATAAGGATTTAGAAGGTTATGTATATATGCCATGGGGTTATATAAAAGCAGAATTACATAAAATTACAGCCGGAACTTCAGGCGATTTAAGCAACATAACTAATAGAATTGACGGTTTAGAAGAGGATTTAAGGAAAGCGGAAAAAGAAATTGACGGAGTGCCAGACACGATAATTCAAACTATTCCTCTCTTTGAGTTATCTGATTTGGGGGAGAGAATAAATAACCTAATAATAGAGATGAAAGGTTATTTCGATGAAAAATTAAATGAAGAAAGCCAAGCCCGGGGAACAGCAATAGGGCAAGTTGACTCGAAAATTGATACTGAAACCCAGGCACGGATAGATGCAATAGGGGATGTAAATTCTAGAATTGATGCTGAAGTCCAGGCACGAGGAACTGCTATTGGAGAAGTTAATTCGAGGATAGAATCTGAAGTACAGGCTAGGGGAGAGGCTATCACAGTATTAGAGAATAGTATTCCAGATAGGATAGAAAATAAGTTAAACATTGACCATCAAGCTGGTAGAAATGCATCTGGCACCACAGTACAGAAACTAATGCAAGATATATGGGAAATAACTCAGGATCTTTCAACTGCCAATACAAATTTAAATGACAACATAGTTGAAAAATTATGGGTTGATTATGATCTAGGCGCATCACCTTCAGCTAATAACGCAATACAAAGATTGCGCAGTGATATCGACAATGCCAGACAGACGGAAATTACATCAATAAATTCCAGTATTACAACAATTAATATTAGGCTTGAAGCTATTCGGACTTGGATAAGAAGTAATGATGGTGGTTCATCCCCTAGTTGGGATTGGCCATCGTAAAAATATAATAAATACAAGGAGTTTTATGTATGGAAGAAAAAGAAATTTATATCAAATTTTTTATTGATATTTCTGATGTTTTACGAGAGTATATTGAGCCTAAATCTGAACTTGTTGCAACAGAGATAAAAAACATTATTAAAGCTGTCTGTCGGTCTCATGGTTATCATTGGAAAGAAGGTCCTCGCAAGGACTTAAAATGGAACCCAGATGATCTTGCTAAAAGTAGATCTCAATCTGCCTGAACTATGAATGAATCTTCTAAGCCAAAGTTTTCACCTGAAGTATAAACTGTAGTTTCATCATGATGAAAGGCATCTTTCCCTGTGCAATTACATACAGGTTTGACCCTATAAATTAATGCTGCTTCTGCACGTGCTTCATCCTCAGTATTTGCAAATGAAAAATACAAAATTTCACCATCTTTGAGCTCTTTGCGCCATTTTTGATAGCTTTGATGATTGGGGCTGGGTCTATTTGCTATATCCTTTGATCTGCCAATATATATCAATTCTGTTTGTTCATTTTCATTTCCTCTATACACTAAA
>Ga0099364_10014109_pt1 | contig 10667 bp, 15 predicted proteins | sample TergutTh196P3_FD_73070 | JGI IMG/M metagenome (GOLD analysis project Ga0099364, IMG submission 73070) | Microcerotermes parvus P3 segment gut microbial communities from Pointe-Noire, Republic of the Congo - Th196 P3 | ecosystem: Host-associated > Arthropoda: Insects > Digestive system > Gut ...
CAGGCGAAATCATCGCCTGCCTCAGCTTAAGGTTTATTGACCATCAAATCGAATTTATACTGAAAGGACTAAAATCATGAAAACATTGATACTTTACGCGACCAAGTACGGAGCCGCCGGTGAAATCGCACAGCGTATTGCAAAAAAGATAGATGGCGCTGTCATACATGACTTAAAGCAAAGCGGCGCTCCCTCTCTTGAAGAGTTTGACTGCGTGATTCTGGGAGGTTCGATTTATGCCGGAATGCTTCGCAAGGAAGCCAAATCGTTTATCAAACAAAATGCCTCCGCTTTGTGCGGTAAGAACCTGGGATTGTTTTTATGCGGTATGGACAGCAGCAGCGAAAGGGATTATTTCAACAACAACTTCCCGGCGGAGATAATCCAGGCGGCAAAAGCAAAGAGCTTCCTTGGCGGAATATTTGACCCCGGGAAGGTCGGATTGATGGGGAGGCTTATTATGAAAGCAGCCACAAAACATGATAAGTACACGGACACGATCGACAACGGCAAAATCGAACAATTCGTGGAGGCGATGATGGGATGATGGAATGAAGATAAAACTGCACTACTCCCAATCCTTGCATACATCTACCCAGGCCTTTGCCCGCGCGTATTCGAAAAGCTCCGAGCATGTAAGCTCAATAGCGCTGTTGCCACTCCCGCATGCCGGGAAAACTGTGTCGAACCGTTTCAGAGAAACGTCAAGATATACATGAACGCCCGCATTTACCGCAAACGGGCATACACCACCAACATCATGCCCAACTGATCCCAAAACTTCGCTGTGCGGAAGCATTTTAGCTTTCACATTGAATTCCAAGCGAAATTTCGCATTATCAATTCTTGCATCTCCTGCGGTGACAAGCAGGATACAACTGTCTTCATATTTCAATGAGATTGTTTTTGCAATGCGCGCCGGGATAACGTTCAGCGCTTTGGACGCAAGCCCGACGGTTGCACTGGAGCTTTCAAACTCAAGCACATCTTGTTCGCGGCCGTATTGCCGGAAATACTTCTTTACCTCATTTAATGCCATTTTCGCGCTCCTTTCCTCAGTCAAACACCGGCATCATGGCCGGCACCGCCCACAAGGCTCGAACCCCTCGCTAATAGCCGTTTCACGCGAGGCAAGTGTTATTCGGTTCTGCTGCGCGGGCAGTCCGGAACACGAAGGGCGATGAAATCTAAGCGAATTGACGTTCCCAATATAGAATTCTTCGTCTGCTGAAGGCTGTGTCGGATTTGTTTGAATGTCAGCGTTGCGCTCAACGCTGAACGATACGTTCATGCCATCGCTGTTGCAAATTACCGTGCCCTGCAAATCAGTACGGAACAACGTCACGCCGGCATCACGCAGCCGGGACAGCGTATCATCGTTCGGATGTCCGTATTGATTGTTTCTGCCGCATGAGATTATCGCATATGCCGGCATGATTTCCCTTAAAAAAGGATATGTGGTTGACGTATTGCTGCCATGATGCCCTACTTTCAGGACGGTTGCCGACAGATCGTATCCGGCGTCGATTATGTCAAGCTCAGACGCGCGCTCGGCATCGCCTGTAAACAAAAAGCTTGTCAGCCCGTAAGTGATTTTCATCACCAACGACATATCGTTGTGGTCGCTGTACTCATTTACGGGGCCGAGTATCAATACATCAGCGCTGCCTAATTTGAATGCGTCGCCATGGTTCGGTACAGTTATGCTGACGCTTTGCTCGTCAAGATATTTGACAAAGCTGTTAAACGCCCTGCTGTCATAATCAGTAACAGGGGACAGCGCGATGCCGGCAGAAGCATAATTAAGGGCGCCGCTTAGTCCCCCGACGTGGTCCTCATGGCCATGGGTCGCTACTATATAGTCGAGATGGGTAATTCCGCGATCTCGCAGGAATTTATAAATCAGATCAGAGTCAGCAGCATTGCCGCCGTCAATCAGCATCGTTTCGCCGTCGCAGATTATAAGCGTGCTGTCCGCCTGACCGACGTCAACGAAATGGATAATGAGGCCTTTTTCTATTTCTTCTTCGCTGCTTGGCACGGGGTTGTCAAACGCAAAGCCGCAGGAGGACAGCAGCAATACAGCGGCTATGAGCGCTGCAAAAATGCACATGCATCGTTTAGTGTTCAACATATCCCTATTCTTTCCTGTGTTATCGCGTACATTATACACCACCGGCGTCGAAATAAACAGATTCAGATTTGGTATATTATCAGACAAAACCGATACCCAGCAGTATGGTACAGGGGCGGCAAACCGCCGCCCCTTAATAGGTTGCTTAATCCACAAGTAAGTGAACGCGTCTTTACTTTCCATACGCAGGACAGACCTTGCGGGAACTCCACATAGTCGCCCGCGCCGAAAGACACGCTGCCGCCATCATCGGTGACGGTGACTTCGCCCTCGGTGACAGTCGGGGCAAGAACCGTCACCTTTGTACGGAACCATAGGCTCCGCGCCCCTTTTATAGAGCTTGCAAGATTTCGGGCCATAGCAAATTGTGAAGGCTGCCCGTTAGTAATACCATCGAGGAACAAGTTATACCAAAGCCAAGCCCGTGACAAAAATTTCTTAAAAAAATGTGTCGCGGGCTTGACTTATTCGTGGCACGCCCGGGGCGACTCGAACGCTCGACCTACTGCTTAGAAGGCAGGGACAGTTCTTTTTACAGCCTTTATCAGCCGTCCGCAACCCTTGTTATTCCTAGGTTATTCACGCTGCGCCTTTTGCGGAAGCCCTTGAACATTCTTGAACAATTGTATCTCACTTGAACAAAACTTAAACATTTACACCTTGCCTTTCTGCGCCGCCGTTCATGTTCTTAGCTAAACGCCGGGGATATGTCCGGCTTAGGTATGTCATGTATCATCGCCAGCCTCCAAAAGCCAATTTACGAGCTGTAAACCGTCTATCCGCTCAAAGTGGCGCTCGTTATTAGTTACGAGCGTATACCCTTTTTCCACACACTGCGCAGCTATGAGTATATCCGAATCATCTATCAGATTTCCTTGAGGTTTTAGTTTTGCATATATGGCAGATGCTGTTTTCATATCGGAAATAGTGAGTTCGCTTATACCTAGCACGGCGCATAAATCCTCGAAAGAGTTCATTTTGGTGGTCGCGCCATTTGCAAGCAAACCGCGCCGCACTTCATAATAAGCCATGAGCGGGATCACGGTGCGGTTACCGGAGCTTTCCTCTTGCCGCCATCGTTGCTTGACCCCGCCCTCACCGCGCAGAATATATGAGATAGTGTTTGTGTCAAGCGCGTAGGTCATGCCTCTACCTCCCTGAGCTTCACCCGCTCAAATACCGGGATATCCTCATCACTTGCCTCAATCTCCGCAAAGAACTTATCAAGAGCAGCTACACGCTGGAGCGTTTCGCTGTCCTGCGCAGGCTCATCCAGCACCGTTATTATGACACGGCGACGGTTCTTAACCCTCACCAATGGCATTACGGCATACACCTGACCTTCCTCCAAGTATCCTTCATACGCTTGTAGCATCTGCTTCATCCCCTTTCATGTTGTCCCGCTCCACGGCCTCGTCTATCGCGCGGTTCACAAAGCCGTTCAGCGATTCCCCGCGCCCCGCTGCATGGGCCTGTATGTCGGCTTTGCAGCCTTTGGCAACTTTAATTTCGAGCCTGTCATAAACCTTTTCATTGTATTTGCGTACGGCCTTTCTTTGAGATTCACTAATAGCCATGTATTCACCCGCTTTCATTGTTGCCGGTAGCGAGCTTTAATTCAGCCCACTCTTTCATAATATCATTATAGCACAACTATATACTTACGTCAATAGTCATAATGCACAATATACTGACGTAAGTATATTAATCCCTTGTGCATCATTTCAGCAAATAATGCTTGACATCTACTGACGTTAGTAATATGCTGTAATCAGAAGAGGAAACCAACACACAAGGAGGACACAGCCATGACAAAGAAGAAACAAAAGGCGACACCCCCTAAACCATTGCGGTTAGGGGGTTTGTCGTGGCACGCCCGGGGCGACTCGAACGCTCGACCTACTGCTTAGAAGGGGGCGTTGATACATTTTGTTTTCCCTGTGTTTATGCGCATTCAGAGGCTGCCTGTTATGCCGTGTACACAGTTTTTTCCACAACAGGGGGTATTTTCCCGTCCAATCGCATGGCTACGTCCTGTATCGTTTTGTTCGTTGTGTGGGTGTATATCCTCGCCGTGACTTCTAAGCTGGTATGCCCCATAAGGTATCTCGCAACGTTGATCGGGATGCCTTTGTCCTGCAGGTCGGTGCAGTATGTGTGGCGGAGGCAGTAGGGCACAAGGTCTTTCGCGACTGCGGCGGTGAGCTGGGTCATGCGCATTTTGCCGTCCTTCGCTTTCTTTTTCCCGAAGGTCGCGCCCATGGCTATGTCCATTTCCTTTTTGAGTGAGTTCCATGCTTTGCGGCGGCTGCTTTCCGTATGCCTGCGGCCTGTGGTCTGCTGGGTGAACACGGGGTCTGCCGCCGCCTTGCCTTCCGATTCCGCAAGCAGGCCGTGGTATATTGCTTCCGGGATAGGCACGTCGCGGATGCCGGCCCCGGTCTTCGGCTCTTTCATTGCGCCGCTGCCGCTTTCCAGCGCGTGGCGCACTTTCATCATGCGGCTTGCGAAGTCTATGTCACCCCATGAAAGGGCGGCTGCCTCGCCTGTGCGGAGGCCGCAGTAGAGCATCGTTTTGAACATCAGGCCGGCGTGGTGAGTCTCGGCGGCTTTGAGGAAGCGGGCGCGCTCTTCGTCCGTTATGCTCCTGTGCGTGCCTGAGTATGTTTTCGGGAGTTCGAGGTCTTCGGACGGGTCTATGGTTATAAGGCGGCTTTTTTTCGCTTTTTTGAATATGGCGGTTATGACGTTCATCAGCCGCTTAGCCGTCGTGTAACTCAACCCGGCGCGGGTGTTGAGTATCTTCTGGAGGTGGATGTCCTTGACGTCGGCGAGGCGGAGGGTGCCGATGGCGGGGGTTATGTGGTTGTCTATCTGCCTCTTGTAATCCTTATAGCTTTTTTCCGTGACGGCGGGCTTCTTGTACGTTTCAAGCCATTCCCCCGCCCAGCGGCTGACCGTCATGTTCCCGGACAGGCCGATCTCGCCGCGCCCGAGCTGGTCCTTCTTCAGCGCGGCCTTCTTGTCTGCGTCCTTCTGGCTTACGGTTGATGTGGCCTCGTACCGCTTGCCTTCATACGTGAAGGTCGAGCGGTAACGCGCCGGGGCTGCGGTTTTATTAGTCATGGCGCATTCTCCTTGCTTTTTTTTCGCCGGGGCTTGCCCTGTCCTCGGGTATTGACATGTGGAATCCGCTGGTTTAAAATGTCGATGGGCTGCGGGGCTGATAGGTAAGGAAACATGACATTGTTTGAGTTCATCAGCGTAGTTTACATGACGCTGTCGCTCATGGTGTTGCTGGCGGACCGGAAGCGCAAGTAGCCTGTCGGCGGCGCTTGCCGAGAGGGCAGCCGGGGAGTGCCGATGTCCGGAGTTCACCCTCCGCCCTTGGAAATTATAAAGACCCCGCAGGGCTGAAGATTGCCCGCCACCCCTTGACAGGCGCCGCCGCTTGTGGTAATATCCAATCAAGGCCATTTGCGTTAACCGCATTTGCTAGTCTTACCTATCTGCCTGCCGGGAGGGTGAACCCCGTCGGGCGAACGGTTGGTAAATGATCGCTCCCCGCGATCGCCCCGCCGACTGAGGGAGGGCGCCCGGTTCCCGGGCGTTCTTTCTTTTTGCTGAGAACTTCCTTGCTAGTTTGCTGATGATTATGCGGTAGCTCATGGCAGCGGCACCCCTAACTGCCGGGCGAAATCCTCGATAGGCATGACGTCCGCAGTGTCAGGGTCTTCCTCGGCCTGCCTTGCCAGTTCCAGTCTTTCATCATCGTCATCGGCTTCAAGCCCGCAGTCGATGACGATTGAGTAGCCCCGCCGCATACGGCTTGCGTAAGGGTTTTTACGGGACGGGCCTTTCAGTTCATAACAGTCTTTCACGTCAGCGCCTCCTTAAGGATTGCGTGTTGACAACCGATGCTTCCGGTGATAAGATGTGGGTATGATATGAGAAACGTCAATGCGATAGGGGGTGCTATTATGTGGTTTGATCTTGTGGACGATTATAACGAAGCGCGGCGGAGGTATGAGGAAAAGCAACTAGAAAAGCAGATGGAGCCTGAAAAAACTGAGCCAGTTGAAGAATGATAGCAGCTTTGAACCGCCTTTCGGGGCGGTTTACTCTATAGGGGTCACCGTGCTGATAGGTCTCTGAGTTTCCCTGGTTCTGCGTTGGTGTTCTTAAAACTAGCTAAGCCCTAGGTATCGGCGCTTCCCAAATCGTGGGAGGCCTGTCACCAAGGGCTTGTTCATGGGCGCAGCGGGGTTTGCCTGCTACACGCAAATACTATCACCTATGGCGCGGTATGTCAATGTTTTACTTCAATAATTAAGATTTTTAGTAAAGATTACCCCCCTGCCCATTACGGCGGGGTTTTTTCATTTGCGGTTTAGTTTCATCATGAGGTTTGCTTTGCGGATGGCGGCTTTCGTGTGTTTCATGTCGCCATTAGTCGCGAGGATTCAACGGATTTCTTAAAACGAGCGTTACTCCTGCCGGAGCTTTAGCCGGGTTTATAGCAAAATTCAGGGCTTCAATGAAAACATCATGCATCTCTCGGAACTTGGGGGGAGTGTTCCCTGATTCGTATGATGCCAGCAGTTTTTCTAGCTTCCGTTTTTTTGAAAGCACATGCAGTTTAAATAAGCAGATAACAAGCTTTTTTCTATCGTAGGTCTTGCCCTTATATTTGATCGTACCATTGCCATGAAAAACATCGGGTACACGGCATGCCCTCAAAATGTTGCCATAGGCAGAGGCTGCAACTTGCAGATATAAAAGTCCTCTCATCAAACCCATAAATGTCCCGATTAGGGGCATGATAAAAATAAGGTTTACGTTGTCTCTAATAAAAAACACACCTACCAGTGCGCCACCTAGCGCACCAAATAGAATAGCATTAATGAAATATCGCTTTGTCTCTTTCAGCATGGTCGAACCTCCAACGCCTTCACTGGCGTTTTATTTACGGCTTAGTTTCATCATGAGGTTGGCTTTGCGGATGGCGGCCTTTATGCTTGCGGGGGCTGCTATGCGGTCTTTTAATCGAAAGGTAAGTCATTTTCTTTTATATCATAGGTTTCAAAGTTGCCCCCTGTTTGCGTGAATAATTCCAAGGTGATGCCGTTTACTGTGTTTATTTCAGTGTAGAAGATTAGAAGGTCGTCCGATGTGAACCACCGTGTTTCGTCACCGAAATAAAGTCTTTGCCCATACCAAGTTTTACCAGTGGCGTAGTATAGCTTGTATACCCCGATAGGAACGTCTAGGTCTACAGTGCTGCCCGGTGATACGTAGAAGGCAATATCACCTTGGTGCGAAACAGAAGAGATCGGATGTCTTTCTGTATGAGAGTAAAAAGGCGCAGATATATACACCAAACGAACAAAGTATGCATCAAAGCCTCGCACAGATACTTTTAGTGGACAAACTCTCTCGTAACTTGGGTTAACGAAAACCTCTCCGTTGCTTGCTTGCTGTGGTTGATATGAAAAAGGCAATGAAGAAAATGGCGTGCTTGTGACAGCGGTGCTTTGTGGTATGGGAGAAGTTTTGCTGGGCTGTTCGTTGACTGATGATTTCGCAAAAAGATAGATTAAACCTATAGTGAGTAAGCAGAATAGTAAAAGAAAAGAGGCAATCCTGAGAATTTTTTTCTGTATTGATTCGTATTCTTGTAGCGGGGGGTTTAAGTGGGGACTTAGCGTAAACTCTACTTCCGTCGGCTCTGTAGGATTTTGATAATTTTTGTTTAGGATTTTGTCTCTACTTATAGAGTGCTGTGGGTTTTTGCTGCAAGCTACTATCCATGGAAATGGCTTGTGGCATACATGACAGTTGCTTGGGAGCGGTCTAACGAGGGTCTTTATTACTAGTGTTCCGCAATGAGCGCATTTTGTGTGCATCTTCTCACCACATATGTCGCAGTATGTGTATGCTGTGTCATCACCATCTTTATTCGGTAATCCCTTAATAAAAACCTTGCTATACACCTTTGCATCCTGTTGAATGACCATTATATGCTCCCCTATCAGCTCACGTTAATATTCTGTCAGAATTACGCTTCTTGTTAAGCTTATGGATAGCAGTCCTCACCCTTGCGGTGGTGGTCATGCCGTTGCGTGTTTTTTAATATGCAAATCTGCCTCAATGTTTAAAAGCCTGTCTACGGCATCTTGCATGTCTACATTGCTTCGGTATGCAGTTATCAACTTTCTCTCGTGTAGGGTCAGCTTTATGTCAGAGTTTGAGTTCGCATAAATTCCAAACATATCCTCTAAATGCTCACAATCAGTATCGAGGTATGCATCATTATCGTAACTTACTAACGGAGCGGTGGCAAAAGGATATCCTTTTCTATGTAATCCTAGAGCAGTTATTATACCTTCTATCTCGTAGATTATCCCTAGTGCGTTATATGCATCAATAGGTGGATTGCCATTTTCTTCGTGTTGCTCTAGCTGACTTGGTTCTAATAGAATGTTATGCTTAGCTAACTCAGAACAGACTTCGGATAATGACATTCTTCTATTTTTACGAGCTTCTTTCAATACTTCTGATATATCTTGTTCATTCAGATATATTAAATCGCGTCCAAGAAGAAAATCACTATTTACTTTGTATAAATCAGCAAGCCTAATTAGCATTGTCAAATCAGGTGCTCGTTCATCCAATTCATACTTTCCATATGAGGTTTCATGAACCTTGAGAATTGCTGCAACAGCTTTTCTGGTTAATAATGCTTCATTTCTTAACAAGCGAAGCCTTCGACCAAGCATGTTTAAACCCTCCACTAATAAAAATATTAGACTATGTGTCTACATTATTACACAGACATAGTGTCTGTGCAAGAAAAAATACATAAACTAGACAAAAAGTCTGTTGATTATGACGAAAATACAAAAAACACTTGACAACTAGCCACTACGTCTATATATTAATAATATAGACGTAGTGGCTAGTTAATGTGAAGGAGGATGACTATGCGCAAATGGTTGAAAAATGAGCGCAATAAACGCGGCTTAACTCAGCCTGCCTTAGCCAATCTGGCTGGTGTCCATGTGACAGCCGTGAATAAGTACGAACTCGGCACACGGACGCCTAATCCGAAACTTGCAAAAAAAATAGCCGATATACTCGGCTTTGACTGGGCTTTGTTTTACGAGGACGGGGAAGAGCCGGGGGATGCGGAGGAGGAGCGACAATGAGCACTTTCGAGAGGTTAATCACGAACATCAGGGGCATAATCCGGGAGCGGGGCTTAAGTTATGATTATGTTGCTAAGAAGGCGGGGCTGGGCAAAAAGCAGTTCAGCGCGCTTCTGGCCGGGAGGGAAGTTTTCCGCACAGAGTATACGTTGGCAATAGCGAACGCGCTTGGGTTGACGACCAACGATCTGCTGCAAAAGGACTGGGGGGCTGGGGAGTGAGCGGGGGCGATTTTGGCGACGATAGTTTTGACAGAAACATTCAGGCGTTAAAGGCGGTAGAGCGGCGGATTCAGATACAGGAAGAAGTATTGAAAGAGGAGGTGGATAAAATGCTCAAAACCATAGAGGACTTGGCGGCCGTGCTCGAACGACTTAAGAGACCTCCTCAAAAAGCGCATGACATCGTTCGCATTGAGAATATCCTGAATATCAACTTTGATTCGGATGCCGTTTTCAAGATAAGCTATGCCGGAGAGGGAATCGCGGAAGCAGCCGTTGAAGGGCCTGGGAGTGAGGGGGTATGATGCAGGGCCATGAGGGCGGGGAACAGGAACGGCCGGTGTGCTATCACCGACCATCCTGCCGCGAGTTTGTCTGCCTTGAAGCCGTTGCGCGCCCCCGGATTTGCTCCGGGGTGCGGCGGGGTATAGCACCCCCGCTTCTAGGGCGGCTGCGCCTCTTATGCGGTACGCGTTCCGCAGTTTCTGTTCCGCCCCGTCGCAGGCGACGAAACCAGAGACCGGCCGTCACGGATTTTTACGCTGTTCCTGCGTGGGTGCAAGCGGGCAAGGTCCTGCGCGTTTCCGCCCGCTTCGACGGTCGTTCCGGGTCCCGGCTCCTCAAGGTGCAGGGGCGGATAGAAAGAGCACCTTGCCAATTGCGGCATAGCGGCATCCCTCCTCCCCGCCCTCATGGGGCTGCATTCAGCGTAGCACATTACAGGCACAAAAATAAAAAGACACTAGGAGGAACAAAACATGACAAATCGTCACGGTTATTTAAACGGATTAGGGATTGCCGTAATTTTGTTTTCAATAGCTACTTTTACCATAGGGGTAATTGCGCTTGGCATGTGGGCGATCCCGCAGTATTCCGTATGGCAGAGGGGGCTTGCGGGAGAAGCGGAGCTAAGGCAGGCGGAATGGAACAAGCAGATACTTGTACGCGAAGCGGAGGCGATGCTTGAGGCTGAGAAGCTGAACGCGCAGGCGGAAATCGAAAGGGCAAAGGGCATGGCCTCGGCTATGGAAATTGAAAACGGTATGCTTACCGAGACCTATGTCAAATACTTGTGGGTCAGGATGATGGCAGGAAATAATAATG
>Ga0099364_10014110_pt1 | contig 10667 bp, 8 predicted proteins | sample TergutTh196P3_FD_73070 | JGI IMG/M metagenome (GOLD analysis project Ga0099364, IMG submission 73070) | Microcerotermes parvus P3 segment gut microbial communities from Pointe-Noire, Republic of the Congo - Th196 P3 | ecosystem: Host-associated > Arthropoda: Insects > Digestive system > Gut ...
TTGCATTCTACCATGTTGCCATGATTAATAACAGTCGCAAGTGCATCCTCAACCCATTAGCAGGCTGTGCCTGCCGCGCTTATATCCCCGGCCTGAAGGCCGAGGCCTTACGCGCTTTTTTGGTAAACGGGGCAACATATTGTGGTAAGATCATCTGATAGAGAACAATCTGCGGTTTTCAATGTTTTTACCAACCGTTACACCTATTTACCGGGGTTTGGCAGATGGACAGCGAAGCAAATATTCTAAATTTCATCAAAGAAGCTGGCAAGCCAGTAACAGCTGGCGAGATTGAAAAGATTTCAGGCATCAAGCGAAGAGAAGTTGACAAAGTGTTCAAGAAGCTGAAATCCGAAGGAAAGATCGTGTCGCCGGTGCACTGCCGATGGGTGTCTGCGGAAAAGTAACTCATACTTCTGCTCAAAAGCTGATATCAATCCTGTCAAAATCACGGAATTGCGGTGCTTTTATGGGGCTTGAACAGATTCACTCCTGATGGATATTATCAATAACGCGACAAAAACCCTGATAGATGATTTGCAGGTTGCAATCAAAAAAGGAAGTCGCGTGTCAATTGCAGCAGCCAGTTTTTCAATTTATGCGTACCATGAGTTAAAGAAAGTTTTATCAGGTTTACGCGCCCTCAATTCAGCAAGCATTGCTTGCTGAATCTTGTCCGTGCCTGCCTGCTTTGTCGCATTATCTGGTTTCTTTAAAGCACCTGCGGCCCCCCGCGCTTTTTGACCAGCGAAACAGCGACTTTGACTGCTTCACGCATACTGCTGGAGTCAGCAAAGCCAACACCTTTCATCGCGATATCCAGTGCCGTTCCATGGTCAACGGAAGTGCGGATAACGGGCAGCCCCAGCGTAATATTCACACCATGACCAAAAGTGGCATATTTCAGAACCGGCAGACCCTGATCGTGATACATCACCAAAAAGCAGTCCGCAGCCTCAATATGGTGAGGCAAAAAAAGCGTGTCAGCAGAAAAAGGACCATCAATGAGCACGCCCTTTTGCTGCATGGCCAGTATAACCGGCCGGATAATTTGGGTTTCTTCATGCCCAAGAAAACCACTCTCTCCAGCATGTGGATTTAACCCGCTGACCAGAATACGCGGATGTGTTATCCCGAATTTTGCACGAAGTTCAGCATGCAGAACATGTATGGTACGCGTCAAAGACGCCTGCGTAACGGCTGAGGAAACACTGGCAAGAGGAAGGTGGACCGTAGCCAGAGCAACGCGCAATGTTTTTGATGCGAGCCCAGGTCCTGTTTTTGCTTCACCTCCCAAAAGCATGACAACATGAGGTGCATCAGTTTTTTCAGCAATGTATTCTGTATGGCCCGTAAAAGCAAAGCCGGCCTGATTAATGATGTTTTTCTGAATGGGAGCCGTAACAATGGCGTCAAAGTGTGCATCTTTGGCACCACGGACAGCTAGGTCAAGTGTGGCAAGGACGGATTTTGCATTGGCAGAGTCGGGGTAACCTGGTTTGACTGGTTTATTCAGGGGGCAGTCCAGGACATACAGGCTGCTTCTGTCATGAAACGATTTGGCCCTGTCAAGTGCATCGACCGGCAAAGGTTTGAGCACGATATCCGGATCGATCCGCTGCGCTTTTTCTGAAAGCAGATTAAAGTCGCCAATGAGAACAAAATGCGAAAGATGGCGCTCTTCCCAGGCAGCACGCAAAGCGATTTCCGGACCAATGCCGGCAGGCTCACCAACAGTAATGGCAATGAAGGGTAAAGAAGGCATAACGTCAGGAGAAATCAGTCATGTTCCATGCGATATTCAACATAGGCACGGTCACGAAGCTGCCTTAGCCAGTCTTCAGTTGCCTCTTCAATCTTGCGCTCCCGGAGAATCTGACGGGCGACAGCCTGCCTTCTTTCCAGAGAGGCATCTTCAGTTTTACGCCCCAAAACTTCAATAAGATGAAAACCGAACTGTGTCTCAACAGGCTCACTGATCTGCCCGACCTGCAGGTTTGTCAGGGCATATTCAAATTCGGGTACCGTATCGCCAGCATAAATCCAGCCCAGATCCCCTCCCCTGGAAGCAGAAGCATCATTGGAATGCATGCGGGCCAGCTCGTCAAATGTTGCTGCCTGATTGATCAGCCGCTCTTTGAGTTCAATCAGTTTTCGTCGTGCTTCGTCAGCAGAGACCAGCTGGTTGACCCTGATCAGAATATGGCGTGCGTGAATCTGCTCGACAGCACGCTCCAGTGGCGCGGCCTGCCCATGATGGGCCGCAGCAGCAGGCTTTTCAGCGTCACGCCTGCCCAGGATTTTCAGAATGTGAAAGCCGCTGGGGCTTCTGAGTATCTCGCTGATCTGGCCCGATCGCAGGCTGGCGACGGCTTCAACAAAAAGTGTCGGAAGACGGTCAGAACTGCGCCACCCCATGTCACCGCCAGTCAAACCATCATCAGCATCGGAATAGGTTGCGGCATTTTGCTGGAAATTCCCGCCAGCGCGCAGGTTTTCGAGTACATGTTCAGCGCGCTCCCGGCGAGCGGCAATCTGTTCGGACGACGCATTCTCCGGAATACGGATCAGAATATGACCCAGGTGAACTTCAAATGCGTGCAGTGCAGCAGCAGGATCCCGCTGCTGCATCTCCAGAAGATGCAGGACCTCGGAGTCACTTATTTCAATTTTGCTGTCAACATCGATTTCTCTTAAGCGCTGGCGAATAAGATCACTTCTGACCGATTCGCGAAAGACAGCAAGCGAAGATCCGTCTTTTTCAAGCTGCTCGGCAAAATGCGTCATTGACATGCGGTTTTGGTCAGCAATCATGGCAATTGCAGCATCAAGCTGACGGTCATCAACCCGGATGCCTCTTTCTTTAGCCATCTGGATCTGGGCACTCTCGACTATCATGTGTTCAAGTACCTGGCGCTCAAGTTCATCACGCGGAGGGTAAATTTTTTGCTGCTTCAGCCTGGCCGCAATCATATTTACCCTGTCATCAAGCTCTTTTCTGGTGATGACGTCGTTATCAACTACCACTAAAATGGAATCAACCTCTTGCTGCAGATTGCGCAAGGGCTGTGCAACAGAGCCAGATACAGCCACACCCAGCAAAACGAATGCAACAAAAACAGAACGCAAGTGAACGGCTTTAAACGGTTGCGTTAGAGAGAACATGATTTAAATCCTTAAAGAAAACGGGCTGTCAGTCATATGCGGTCAAATGCCTGTAGCCGGGAACACCTCTTTTTAAGACACTCATCGGGTTGGATCCAATTTTGGACATGCCTTTCAACTCCAGCTGGAAGAAAATGGCGGTATTGGATTCGGTATATGAGGTTACATAGCGCTGGGCTACAAAGCGTGCAATCCAGCAGTCTGCGTTATATTCGATGCCTGCGATGGCTTCAATCGTTTTTTTGTCTGGCAGAGAATAGCTGATCTGGCCAACAGCATACCAGCGGTTGCCCAGAGGCCACTGCGTGGATACATTGATCTGGTCAAGTACATTGCCGGTTTGCCCGACATAATCGCGCAGGTAGCGGTATTCGGCATTCAGTATCTTTTTATCAGCAGGTCTCCACTGCACGCTGATGTTGGATGCATATGTCTTGTTTGAACTCTGGTTGTACTGGAGGGAGGCATCAACTGCCAGTTTTGGCGTCAGAAGACCGCCAATCATTAAAAGCATGTCAGAGCGGTTTTCTCTTCTGTTTTCCGATGTTGAATAAAGTGCAACGCGATGTTCGGAAAAGTGATAGCGCTGTCCGACTGTAAGGCGCATTCTTTCAGAACCTGAAGTTTCAATAAAGCGCGTTGTGATAGCCGCCGTCAGGTCATTGGCGTCAGCAATCCGGTCGTCGCCAACAAAGCGGTTTGGTTCGAAAAGCTGGGCATAGCCGAAGCTGGCCTCACCGGAATCAAAAACCGGGTATTTGTTCTGGTCTTTGTAAGGGGTATAGACATAAAAGAGCCTTGGCTCCAGTGTCTGCTTCATATGTGAACCGAAAAAGGAAGCGTCTCTTTCAAAAATAACGCCTGCATCCAGCGAAAAGGTCGGGATAGTGCGGGACATGGAATTTTCCTGGTCACTCAGGAGGAATTCTTTATCCAGCTTGTAATTTGCGTAATGAACGGAAGCTCTCGGGGTGATAAAGTAGCTGCTCGAAATAATTGGAAATGAAATTTCCGGTCTGATGACGGCTCTGTCGCCTCTTTGCCACTGAAGCTGATTGAGCTTGTAGCTGTCAAGCCAGAAGCGGGTGTACTGAAGGTTGGCGTTAATATCAAGCCCTTTTGCATCATGCAAAAAGGCGTTGAGATTGACATAGGGCATGCGGTCATAGCTCGGCGTAATGGGAGCGAGCGGGTCCTGCAGAATCTGATAGCGGCTTGCTCCAGCAGTCAGGTTCCAGTATTTGTCCTCGTATGTAACGGAACCCTGCTGACGCAAAAGACGGCTTGTTGCTTTAAGCGGACTGGAAAAGTCATCCGGGTACCGGTCATCAGAAGCTTTGTTGAAATCCCAGGCAAAAGACCAGCCGGGGGCAAAGCGCTGCTTGTGCTGGGACGATATGAAATAGCGGTCGCGCTTGGCTTCGTTGTCGGCAGGGAGAATTTCAACGTAGGTCTCTCCATCATACGACTGGCCCAAATAGCGCGCATGAGCACCCATCTGAAAGCCACGCTTGGCATAATACTTGGGATAGATGGTCAAATCATAATTGGGCGCAAGATTAAAGTAATAAGGAACAGTCAGCTCGGTACCACCCTTGGATGTTGCACCAATAGTGGGAGGAAGAAAGCCTGATTTTCGTTCGCTGCTTAGAGGAAAGGACAGGGAAGTCGCGGCAAGAATAGGTACATTCTTGAAGTATAAAACCGGCAGGGAAGCAGTGCCAATGTTTCTGGCAGTATCAAGGCTTAACGTATTTGCGCTCAAATACCAGTCAGGGTTTTCACCCTCGCAGGTGCTGTAGGTGGCATTGGCAATACTGGTATTATAGGCGTCTTCCAGGTCAACGCGGGCTGCCCGGCCCTGGCCTCCGGTTGTCCCCAGTTTGTACCGGGCATCCGTCAGAATGCCTTCACCGGTATCCAGGTTGAATTGGGCAGTGCTTGCGCGAAAGCGGTCGCCATAGCGGAAAATATCGACATTGCCGCTGACGTCCATTTCGTTTTCGACCTGGCGGAGAATCCCGTGGTCGCCAATGACACGCGTCTGGCCTTTTTCGACTTCTACCAGATGGTCCAGATGCATTTCCCGGTCAAAGCGCCCGCTTATCTGCTCTGCCCGGGCAATGACGGGTGCGCCATCATCATCTTCAAGGATGGTTTTTTGCCGGTCAGCACGCGTTTTGCTTGTGTCAGTGTAAACATCAAATACCTGCGTTTTTGGCTGGCCTCTGGTGCCCATTGCAGATGAACTGAAAAGGGCATAGGATTCAGCTTTTCTTTGAGGCGGTTTTTGAGGGGGACTCTGCAGCTCCAGATTCAGACCGCGATCGGAATAGTTGCCAAGAGGGGGCGTTGCCCTGCCTGAATGAATGTTTTCTGGCTTTTGCTGATCGGGGTTGGCTGGCGTCAGAGACTGGGCGTTTGCGACAGAAACGAGCAGTCCTCCCGATAAAACGGGCAGCAACAGATATAAACGATTTGCAGCAAAACGAAATTTCATACGGTTAAAAGGGCCAGAAATAGCGACATTACTCTACAGCATCGTATATTATAATGGAACTTTATGTTTTTAAAATGCAAATTAACAACTACTTATGTCAATATCTCCAGATTCTGATTTTCGCCTTGACGCAATCGTCCAGTGGCTGGGTACGTTAACCCGGTTTGGGATCGATTCAAAGAGTATTCGCCCGGCTTCAGCTGATGCGAGCTTTAGACGGTATTTTCGTGTTGATAGCGATAAAGGCAGCTATATCGTTATGGACGCACCTCCCGAAAAAGAAAACACAGAGGCCTTTATTCATGCAGCCCGGGTCTTTGGAGAAGCTGGCGTCTGCGTGCCGGAAGTATTTGAAAAAAATGAAGAAGCAGGCTTTTTGCTTCTTACGGACCTCGGCGCGACGACCTATCTGCAGAAAATAAGTGAAGACAATGCGTTTGAAATGTATATGGATGCAATCAATGCGCTAATCCGTCTGCAGATGCCTTCCATGCCGGGCGTTTTTCCTGAATATGACAGAGAACTTCTGTTAAATGAACTGAAGCTTTTTCCTGACTGGTATATAGCCAGGCACCTGAATGTGGTGCTGACGGATAAACAGACTGATTCGCTCAACAGAATGTTTGATCTGATTCTGGCCAATAATCTGTCCCAGCCCCAGGTTTATGTACACAGGGATTATCATTCACGCAATCTCATGGCAATGGAAAGCAATAATCCTGGAATTCTTGATTTCCAGGACGCCGTATATGGACCTGTTACCTATGATCTTGTTTCCCTGTTAAAAGATGCCTACATAGCCTGGGATGAAGAGAGAGTTCTGGACTGGATGGTTCGCTACTGGGAGAGAGCACGCCGTGCGGGCCTGCCGATTAATCCGGACATTGACATGTTTTTTCGGGATTTTGAATACATGGGCCTGCAGCGTCACCTGAAGGTGCTCGGGATTTTTGCCCGGCTCTACCACAGAGACGGCAAAGATGCGTATTTGAAAGATTTGCCGCTTGTGATGGAGTATACGTACAAGACGGCTGTGCGTTATCCGGAACTCTCACCTCTTGTCAGGTTGCTGACTTCGTTGTTGCAGGTGGATGTACAGGTTGGCTATACCTTTTGATGCTTCCCTGGTTTTGGAATAGTTTGACCAAAAACGTACAATCAAAAATTGAAAACCGGCAAGAGCCGGACTGACTGGATGAGGATCGGTCATCCGGATGACTGAAAGAGAGAAAAAGCGCCAGTTGTTTGCGAGGAAAAAAATGAAAGCAATGATATTTGCCGCAGGACGCGGAGAGCGCCTGAGACCGCTGACAGACAGTACCCCCAAGCCTTTACTCAAAGTGCGCGGCAGACCTTTAATTGTCTGGCACATAGCAAATCTGGTACGCGTTGGCATTACTGATATTGTGATCAATCACGCCTGGCTCGGACACATGATTGAAGAAGCACTCGGTGACGGTTCACGTTTTGGTGCAAAAATCGTTTATTCAGCTGAAGGCGAAGCTCTTGAGACTGCCGGTGGCGTAGCCAAGGCACGGCATCTGCTCGGCGAAGACAAGTTCATCGGCATTGCTGCTGATATTTACTGCCCTCACTTTGACTTCAATCATGCAAAAGTAGCACTTGAAGACAATGATGTCTGGGGGAGGCCGCACGGTGAGGACAACAGGGATATGGCCTGGCTTTATCTTGTTAAAAAACCATCCTGGCAGGAGCACGGCGATTTTGCACTCAATCTGTTTTCGGTCAGTAACCAGGGTGAAAAAAACTTCACGTTTTCCGGGATCGGTGTCTATCGCATGGCAATGTTTGATTCGGTTAAGGTCGGAGAAAAAGTGCAGTTGGGCATGCTTTTGAGAAAGTTTGCAGACAAAGGTCTTGTTGGTGGTGAAATGTACAGGGGAGACTGGGTCGATGTTGGGACTGTTGAGCGTCTTGAAAAGCTTAACGCACCATTTGAACCGAGAGGCCCAGGCGCGTAAAAAAGGAAGATCCCAAAGCTGACATGCGCACCACTCAGCTTTGGCTGTAAAGTTTTTTGGCTCTTCGCTATTTTGAGTGGGTAAGTGTAATATTGAGGTCGAGTTTCCCTGCCTCCAGATAGGTCATGTTTATGAAGTTATTTATATTACGGAACCCACGAGCCCGGCGTTTGATTTCCTGGATTCTGCTGTTAATTCCCTCTACCATGCCCGTCGTCAGGCGTGTCTCAAAATATCTCAAAATCCCATTCCAATGGTTCTTTATTGTTTCGGCAAATTTTTTCATTGGCTCAAGTCGTGAGCGTGCTGCCCAGCCCAGCCATTTTTTGAATAGAACAGCTGCCGTATCGGAATTTGTTGCTTCACGATATATATCCTGAAAAGCAAGTTTCATTCTATAAGCTCTTGCCGTTTTCAGGTTTTTTTTGCTCATCAGCATATCAAGCTGTTTTGTCTGATTTGCTGTGAGATTTCCACGGTTTTTCAACCAGACATACCGTGAGCTTTTGAGTTCAGGTATATTCGGCTGCTCAGCACGTCGCACTTCATCAACCGCTTTATTCATGCCCATCATGATGTGAAACCTGCTGTAAGTAAGGGTTGCGTTGGAAAGGTAATTCTTTGTGCCCGAAGTAAAAGCAGGCGACATGTCTGCAACGACCTCTGTTATATTCTCGGCATGGCCACCGTGCGAAGGCAGCATTTCAGCAAATAATCTGACCGTATCTGCATCTTTGCCCGGGGTTGCAAACACAACCTTTGCCTTGTCCATATCGGTAAATACGCTGATGTAATTGTGGCCTCTGCGAGCCGAAGTCTCATCAATGCCTACTCTCTTAAGATCAGCAAAACTCTCTTTGGCTCTCGCCACAGTCACATAATGAGTAAAAATTCGCCAAATCCGTGTGTCATACTCGTCAACAAGACTGGCAATCCTCACAATCGGCATTTCTTGCGCCAATGTCATCACAAACGCCTCAAATAAAAGGGTAAATCCACTTTGCGGACGTGTCCATGGTGGTGTCCATAAACGAACACCGCATTTGCATTTCACCCTTGGAGTACGCATGTGAATGTAGGTTTTGTATTGCCAAAAATTCAGGTGCCTCCATGTTTTTTCTTGCGTATCGTGAACAGGCAGATTCGCAGTACTGCATTCAGCACAAGGAAACCTTCCGCCTCGCTGAAAATCCATGTGAATATGTAACTCTCCTTCGTCTGCAGAAAAAGCAACCTTGCTGATAAAGACAGGATCTTCAATCTCCAGGGCAATCTCAAACAACTGTTTTTCAATCATTTTTTCTCTCCACTTTGAGTTCAAACTGCTGACGAAGCGACAGTCGCTTCAAGCCAGAAGCCATTTCATTAAAGACGACGCAGAGAAAGTAAAAAATGGCAAAATTTAGCGCAAAAAAGCCGGGGGGATGTCGCTTCTTTCAAAATTTATCTCAGTTCTTTGTGGACAATTTGCTTCGCAAACCGTATGGACAACCTGGAGACAAGCTGATGGACAGCTGCGCTGCCCACGAGCTTGACCACAGGTTACCCACACTTTGCCCACATACGATCCTGTTCTCATAACAAATTTAAGAAATAAATTCAAAGAAACCAGCACAACAATTTTGGGTTATTCATGGATTTATTCACTGGAATTTGGCATCAGGAACGTTTAGCGTTATATTACACTTACCCACTCAAAATAGCGAAGACCCAGTTTTTTGATTATTAGATCGAGCATGAGGTTTAACAATTAAAAGTTTGATGGCTGCATGTTATACAAATTCCGAATAGAAGCTATTTGTAATTTGCTCAAGGCACCTCATGCAAGTTCCTGGGAATTGCCATAGAAAGCAATCCAGAATTGGGATTACTCTACATCGCAGAGCGTAAACACATGATGTAGCGAGAGCAGAGAAGAGCCAATAGGTTTGCCGGAAAAGCCATCGGCAAAACTTGCGCCATTTTTGCGTGATTTGAGGTGCCGGGAGTACTCAGTCCTGTATGCCATCCAAAACAATTTCGATGACTCTGTGAGAAGATTCGATTTTAAATTCAATTGCCCCACAATGTTATGAGCAGTATAAAACTTTTTGAAAGCAGACAGGTTCGTTCCGTATGGAGTGAAGACGAAGCAAAGTGGTATTTTGTTGTCGCAGATGTCGTCCGGGCCCTGACGGACACACCAAATCCGGGCGATTACATCAAGAAAATGCGCCGGAGGGACGAGGAACTTGCCAAAGGGTGGGGACAGATTGTCACCCCCCTTTCAATAGATACTGCTGGTGGCAGGCAAAAGTTGAATTGTGCCGATGCAAAAGGACTCTTGCGGATTGTGCAGTCTATTCCTTCATCCAAGGCGGAGCCGTTCAAATTATGGCTGGCACAGGTAGGAACCGACAGGTTGGAGGAAATTGATAATCCCGAACTGGCTACCCAGCGCACAAGAGAGTTGTACAAGCTGAAGGGTTATCAGGACGACTGGATTGAAAAGCGGATGCGCAGCATTGCAATCCGCGAGGAACTGACTGAAGAATGGCAAAATCGGGGCATTCAGGAAAAAGTCGAATATGCCATTTTGACAGCCGAAATATCAAAAGCCACCTTCGGCGTTACCCCATCCGAGTACAAGAAAATAAAAGGGATCAAACAGCAAAATTTGCGTGATCACATGAATGATCTGGAATTGATTTTTTCAATGCTTGGTGAGGCTTCAACGACAGAGATTGTCCGAACTAAAAATCCCAGGGGCTTTGATTCAAATAAAAGAGTCGCACGCCAGGGTGGCAACATCGCTGGCACTGCGAGAAGGGCTCTCGAAAAAGAGACCGGAAGAAAAGTGGTATCGGAGGAAAATTATCTTCCTGTACCAGATAAAAACAAAAAAGCATTATTAACGTAAATTCCCCCGCTAATCTTACATATACCAAAGTGAGTTCATTTTTTTGCTGCATAAGCTTTCACTTCATTTTCACCAAGTCCAAATGCTTCCAATAGTTCCCTTTGTTTTTTGGTAAGAGGAT
>Ga0099364_10014111_pt1 | contig 10666 bp, 9 predicted proteins | sample TergutTh196P3_FD_73070 | JGI IMG/M metagenome (GOLD analysis project Ga0099364, IMG submission 73070) | Microcerotermes parvus P3 segment gut microbial communities from Pointe-Noire, Republic of the Congo - Th196 P3 | ecosystem: Host-associated > Arthropoda: Insects > Digestive system > Gut ...
TGGGACTCGACGGACGCAAAATGAGCAAGAGTTACGACAATACCATTACGTTATTTGTGCCCGAAAAAACGCTCAGAAAGATTATAATGAAAATCGTTACCAATTCCCAAGAAGTCAGCGAGCCGAAAGACCCCGATACCTGCAATGTCTTCGCCATATACAAACTTTTTGCAACAGACGGGCAACTTGACGCGCTTGCCAAGCGTTACCGCGAAGGTGGCATGGGCTGGGGCGAGGCTAAGCAGGAGTTGTTTGAAACGGCGAATGCGAAAATAAAGCCCATGCGCGAAATCTACGACGACTTGATGGCAAATAAGAACAAAATAGATGACATTTTAAGGCTCGGGGCGCAAATTGCTCGGGAAATAGCGTCAAAGAAAATAGCGTTCCTTCGCAAAGAAATCGGAATCTCCGGCTAACGGTTGCCACGGAAGCGACGGTCGCTTAAAAGTCAAAGCCGGCGGAAAACTTAAAGACGTTTTTCTTTTTCAATTCGGGATAGCCCGCAAACTCTCCGAAAATTATCCTGCTCCACGAAAACCTTATCGGCCCGACAAGGGTTTGCAATGCCAATTCGGTTTCGATGCCTATGGGCGCGTTGTAAACAAAATCCATGTTGAGTTTGCCGCTCTCGTCGTAGTTATAGAGGTTTCCGTAGTCGATGTAAAGCAGGGCGTAGAGAGGATATTTCTTCATTACTTGATACCTTAAGCAAAGTTCGGAGACAAAGAAGTTGTCCGCAAAAAGGTCTATTCCGTGAAGTCCGGCAAAAGGGACGCTTGGCATGACGAAATCGCCGTTCCTCGCGCTGCTTATGTGGTGGCGCACGGCAGTTGGTAATTGTTCGCTGGCATAGGCGTAGTATATACTCGGGATAATTGCGCCGTTTGCGCCTGTGGGGATTATAAAGGTGGCGAAGGAGTTTATGGCTACAAAACTGTTTTGGCTGCCGAAAAGTTTGTCCGATGTCCAGAGTTGGAAGTTTTGCATGCCGCCTTTGGTGGGGAAATAACCGTCGTCACGGTAGTCGCTCCCTATACCGGTGAAAAACATCTCCAATCTGTTCTCGTCGGGGTTTAAGTCAAGGAAAATATCCGCATTGTTGGACGTTCGCAATCTGTATCTTTCGTTGCGGAAGCCGGCGAATAACGATAGGTTGTTTGCGAAGCCGAGTTCGGTCATAAAGTCCGCTCCGTTTTTGGATATGTCGCTTTCGCTGTAGTGTACGGTGGGTCTGAAAACATCTGTAGTGTCGTCGATTTCGCGCATAACAAAGCGTTGCGACATCATCTTTCCGTCGGCGTAGAATGACAGATTGACTTTTCTGCGTGTGGGAATATCCCACAAAAGGCCGCCGAGAACTTTTTTGCGCAGGTATCCTATATGGAAGTCCCCGACTACCGAAAGTCCGATGTCTAAGATGTCGTTGTAAGCGGGGGCGGCCATTACTTCGCTAAGATTATTGTTATCAAAGCGAAAGCCCAGGTCGATAGACATCTTCGGTTTCTTCTTAACCTTTGCGACAAGCGAATCGCCCGCACCGGTGAAATAAAAGCCGTCGAAAACCTCCGAACCGTTCAGATACTTTGCGACGCTGCTTAACTCTGCGGCCGAGACTGTCTCTCCGATATATGCATTCAAAATCATGTTTAAGTAACGTTCTTTTCTTGCGTTTAAGCCTTCTACGGAGATATTGCCGACGTAAATCAGGTCGTCTTCCGTAGTTGTTGCTACCGTGCGCGCCTCTTTGTAAGCATCAAAGGCCGATGTTTTTTGCAGAACTTCTTTTGCCGCTTTGTAGCCGGCGGCGACGGCGTATTCGAAAAGATAAAAGTCGGTATTCTTTATTTGCCTGTCAAATTGCGGACTGATTACGAAATCGGCCAGTGTGCTGTTTTTATCTTCGGCTTCTCTCATGCCTATCGTTATGGACATGGTAAGCGCGTCGACTATGGAATGGATCTTCTCCTTCTTCTCTTCTTTGCTGGTAACATCAACGACTACCAGAAATTCGTCTTCTCTTTTTATTGTGTCAAGAAGCGGGATATTTGCCTTGAGGCCGCCGTCTATATGCCAGTCTTCTCCTATTTTTACCGGAAGCATAAAGCCGGGGACGGCAGAACTTGCCTTAACCAACTGTAAGATGTCGCCGCTTTTGTGTAGGACGGTCTTTGCATTGGAGACATCGGTGGTTATTATTCGGAGCGGAATCGGGAGTTTGTCGAAGTCGCCGCCGCTTCTTAACTGCGGAGCAAGGATTTTCGACGAGATAAGGTTGTCTAAAAACTGCTCGCTGACTACGGAACTTTGAAATACGGGTGATAGATTGTCGTCGAGAGTTACGGAGAATATGCCGCGCGACCGTTTGTTTCGGGAATATTTGTTCTGCGCAAGCGACGAATAAAAGTAATTGGGATTGGCTATTGGCTTTAAGGCTTGGTATATTTCATCCGCCGAGTAACCGCCGGCATACAAGGCTGCTACCACTGCGCCCATGCTTACGCCTATTACGGTGTCGGGCACTATTCCGTATTCCTCAAGGCACTTGAGAACACCTATATGTGCCAGGCCTCTTGCCCCGCCGCCCGAAAGCGAAAGAACAAACGGCTTATCGTCCGCACTGACGGCAATGGTTGCCCCCCTGGCAACGGTTGCCGTCGTGGCAAGAACAAATAAAAATATAAATAATATCCTTTTCATTACAGTAAAATAATATATTTGTACGTATGTAAAATATTAGTAAATTAAAAAATCTAACTGTGAGGTGAACTTATGCAGAAAAGAGGGAAAAAATTAGGCGAGATTCTTCTGTCTATGGGAATCATAAGCGAAGAACAATTGGACGCCGCATTTGATATACAAAAAACGACCGGACAAACCATCGGCACCGCTCTTGTTTCTTTAGGAGCCATCAGTGCTGAAGACATGTCTTCGGTTTTGGGAGAACAAATTCAAATCAGCAGCAAAATGCGTATCGGAGATATCCTTGTAGAACAAGGTGTAATTAGCCCCGAACAAATCGAAGAGGCTCTCGAACAACAAAAAAACAGCGGGAAAAAACTCGGCGAAATCGTTGTCGCCATGGGAATCATAAGCGAATTAAAACTTATAGACATTTTGGGAGCACAACTTGACGTCCAACACGTCATCCTCGACGGTGTGAAAATCAATCCCGAACTCACAAGCCTCATCACCGAAGAAATGTGTAAAAGATACAAGATCATTCCCATATACCGACGCGGCCACATAATGACCATCGCCATGACCGACCCCACCGACCTGCGCACCATAGACCACATAAAGTTCGTCACCGGCAAAGATATCGACGTAGTTATGGCTTCCGAAAAGCAAATCCTCTCCGCCATAACCAGAGTCTACGAAGACAAGCAAAAGCAACTTCACGACATACTCCAAAAGGTCGAAGGAGATACGTCTTTCGACATCGTTCGCGACGAAGAAGACAAAGAACTCCTCTCCGACGAAGAAGGCGCACAAGTCGTAAATATCGTCAACATGATAATCCACGAAGCCATAGAAAACGACGCCTCCGACATACACCTCGAACCGACCGGAACCGGCTACCGCGTCCGATACCGCATCGACGGCGACCTTAACACCATCCAGGAACTGCCCGCAAGCATTCGGCCGCAAATCATATCGCGCCTCAAAATCCAAGGCGGGATGGACATCGCCGAAAAACGCAAACCCCAAGACGGCCGCATTAGAATCCGCCACCAAGAACGTATGGTCGACCTTCGGGTTTCGTCGTATCCCTCGCTGACACGCCAGATACAGTCCGAAAAGATAGTGATGCGTATCATCGACTCCGAAGGCAAGCAATTCACGCTCCCGCAATTAGGCTTCAGTCAGGCTATGCTGGACAATTTCAAAACGCTGGTGCAAATACCCGACGGCATAATTTTGGTTACCGGCCCCACCGGAAGCGGCAAATCTTCGACTCTTTACGCCTCTTTGGAGTTTATTAACAGCCAATATAATTACAAAAAGAACATAATAACGATGGAAGACCCCGTAGAAAGCAACGTCGACGGCGTTACCCAAGGCCAGATAAACGTCAAGGCCGGCTTTACTTTTGCCTCCGGCATGCGGTCTATTCTGCGGCAAGACCCCGATATAATAATGGTGGGGGAAATGCGCGACGTGGAAACCTGCGAAATGGCCGTCCAAGCCGCTCTCACCGGTCACGTCGTGTTCTCGACCCTACACACCAACGACTCGGCTTCCGCCTTTACCCGACTTTTGGATATGGGCGTGCAATCGTATTTGGTGAGTTCGACGGTTCGCGGGATTTTGGCGCAGCGACTTGTGAGGAAAATCTGTTCCGCCTGCAAGAAGGAGTTCGACCCCGAGCCTGAAATCCTTGCCAAAGTCGGCCTTAAACCCGGCATAAAACTGTTTAAGGGCAAAGGCTGCCGCAGTTGTAAAAACACCGGATACAAAGGCCGAACAGGCATATTCGAACTCTTGATACCCGACCGCCAAGTCCAAAAGATGATTATCGGCAAGGCCGAATCCGACGAAATCAAAGCCTATATGGTAAAGCGCGGCGACTTTTTAACACTCCGCCGCGACGGAATAATCAAAGCGGTCAAAGGCGAAACAACACTCGAGCAAGTCTTAGGCGCGACGCAAGACAATATTTCGTGAGGGCTACGGCTTCTCCCGCTCCCTTGCGGACTTGGATTTTGCGGCGCGGATTTTCAGGGTTTTTCTGTAGTGGTCGGTCAAGACGTCGTGCGAGCGCAGGTAGTTTTTGTAGGGTTCTTCTTCCCCAAGCGCAATCAATGCGTTGATGCGTTCCGCAATCGCCCTGTAAGTCTTTTCGACCTGATTTCGCAACTGCTTGTTGCTATGGAGTTTCGCATTTTCCGCCGCCTCGTTAAACCGCTCTTTCATCAGTTTATCCACAGCCTTGTTGCAGTTTTCAAGTTCATCCACCCAATCGGAAATCCGCACCGTTTCGACGTCGTTTTTATACCTTTCGCTCCGCAACTGACTTAGGACAAGCGTTGTCGCCGCAGCCTGTTGGGTCAGCGATTTTTTGGAGACATAGCCGTAACTGTTAAACATATTCATCAGCCTTAGCGCCGCTTCCGCTACGTCCTTATTAAAGTGCCTAAGCATTATTTTGCACGCTTCTACGGTTGCATTATAAATCTTATCTCTCTGTGCGTCCGCATCTTTAATTTGTTTTGTAAAGTTGCTTTTCACCGTCCTTTTGTTTGTTTGCAAATATTCGACTGCAAGCGTCTTGTAGGTCGCAAAAAGCGCGGCGATGCCCATATTTTCCGCCCCGAACTTCTCAATTAAAGCGATATTATCACTGTGCAACTGCGCAAACTCGGCGTTTCGCAGATTTTTTGTATAAAAAATTCTAATTATCATATCAAACCTCCTCTATTTACATAGGTTTCCTTGCCGTCGGACGGCTGTAAAAACGCAGGACGGCAGTGCGAACGTGTGAATCATGCCGTCCTGCGCGCAGGACAGTGTCGCGAACACATGCCGCATAGTTTCCTGCCGGCAGGACGAAGCCTCGAATACATTCGCGGTAGTTTCCTGCATGCAGGACGGTATCTTGAATATGTTCACCACACTGTCCTGCCGGCAGGACGAGGCCCGGAATGTGTTCTCACTGCCGTCCTGCATTTTGCCGACCTTTCCGCCGATAAAATACTATTTACCGTTTCATACATTTACCCCATTACAACAAATCCCTTTAATATTATTATATATAATAATATTAAGTTTTTCTTTTACCCTCTAAAAAGCGGGGAAAAAGAGGCAAATTAAAAATTTTGTTAAAGTACTCTCTCTCTGCTCGATAATAAAAATAACGGCAGCAAGGATGCGGCCGGGTAACTATTAACAATAGGCCGTCTAAGGATGGCGAAACATGGAGGTTTATTATGCGTATAAATCATAATGTACCAGCAATTATCACTCAAGGAGCGCTTGCAGCAAACAACAGAGCCTTGAGTAAAGACCTTGAGAAATTGTCTACAGGTCTTCGTATTAACAGAGCCGGCGACGATGCAGCCGGACTCGCCGTATCGGAAGGACTGCGTGCTCAAATCAAAGGTGTTGAGCAAGCAAAACGTAACACATTGGACGGCATCAGCGCACTGAACATCGCAGAAGGCGCAATGAACGAGATTCATACGATCTTGCAACGTCAAAGGGAATTGGCTCTTCAATCTGCAACGGCGACTTACACAGATACCGAACGCAGTTATATGAACCAAGAGTTCAAGCAATTAAGCGACGAAATCGAGCGTATTATGACCGTTACCAATTTCAACAAGATCAAATTGTTGGATATTAACAGCGAAGAATCAATATTCGTCAGCCGTCGTACTTTTACTGATTCTTTCACCGGACTTACTGCGGTTAACGATGCAGCCAGTGCTCTGGCATCTGAGTGGGGCACCGCTTCTGCCATATTGGGTTCTTCCGATATTAAAGTGGCAGGTGCTGCCTCTCCTGCCTCTGGTTTCACTGGTGCTTCCGCTTCCCAAAATGACGATATAGCCGGTCTTGATAACGCATTTGCGGATGCTTTGGCCGGATTAGTAAGTGCCATGGCAGACATTGATAAACTTGCTGCTGCGGCTTCGGGAGCGGGAACTCAGGCGCATACAAAGGCTATCAGTGCAGCGCAGGAAGCTTTAAGTCGTTATGATGAAGCCTTAACTGCATTAGAAAATAGCAATACTTATGCTAATGATTCCGATAATAGTGACTTTATAGACGAAGTAGACGCTGCAAGAGCCTTAATAGGCACGGCCGCCTCGAGAGGTGACTTCTTTAAAGCTCTTGACGCCTTTAGTGCAGCGGTTCTTAACAACAGTTCGGTTCCGACTAACGGCGACCTATGGGTTGATGCTAACGAAGTTGTCGGCGTAGACTCAATAGGTGTCGGCTACGATGTAGAAATGTTCCAGCATAATGCCGATATAAGTAGCGTAGAGAGTGCCATAGAGGCTATTAAGGCTCTGGACGCAGCTATTAAAGGCGTAAGTGCAGCGAGAGCAGACATCGGTGCGTATGTTAACCGTTTGGAGCACACTGTAACTAACCTTACTGTTGCATCTGCTAACCAACAAGCGGCCGAAAGCCAATTGCGTGATGTTGACTTCACTTATCAGTCGTCTTCATTCACCAAGAACCAGATTCTTATGCAATCTGCTACGGCAATGTTGTCGCAGGCTAATGCCTCTCCTCAGAGTGTTCTCTCGCTCTTGAGATAGGCCGGTGACCGGCCGCGTTTAGAGTTTTTTAGACGCGGCAGGTCTTTTTTTAATAGGGTGTCGAAACTGCTCTTACGGATGACCCCAGGTGTTTATGAGTTTTTTGCTGAAACTCGCATTCATTCTCATCCGTAGTTGTGATGGAGTGGTTTCGACGCTTTTTTTTGTTGACGGTGGAAGGCAATTAGTATATTCGGGAGGTGAAGGAGGGAGGGGGAAGTATGTTAAAGACAATGACTTTTACCACGAAATCGGCGGCAATAAAGCCTGTCGGCAAATTTATAAGCAAGAAAAACAATGCGGATGCCGTAATCGCATTCTTAAACTTTGCGGCAGAAAACAGAGTGCTAAAAAACGGATACAGATTTATTCGCGAGACTTGTTATGACGGATAGAGTCTTTATCGATTCAAACGTATGGCTGTATCTTTTTCTGCAGAGTGACGCGAGAAAGAGCGATATTGCACAAAATTTCATTTCGGGAAATATCGGAAACCATATCTTTGTAACTTATCAGGTGATCAATGAGGTAAGCAATCAGTTGCTTAAAAACGGCTTTGGCGAAAAGACGGTGAGAGATACCGTAATGTTCATGCACAAGATTTGTGTGGTGCGCAACTTTTCCAGAGACATGGTGATCTTGGCATCGGCAATAAGAGAGAATTACAAGATTTCGTTCTGGGACAGCATGATAGTCGCCGCCGCGCTAATTTGCGACTGTAACATCTTGGCAAGCGAAGACATGCAAGACGGCTTGAAAATCGAAAATACCACGATAAAGAATGTTTTTAAGGCGATGCGGAGATGAAAATATTCTTTTCGGCGGGGGATCCGAGTGGGGATGTTAATACTGCGGGGATTATTGCCTTGCTTAAGAAGAAATATCCCGATGCACAATTGCTCGGACTCGGCGGCCCGAAGATGCAAGAAGCCGGACTTATTTGCCACACGGACTTTGCTAAGTTCGGCAAGATGGGCTATGTGGAAGTGATTAAATCGCTTCCGTTTTTTTTGTCGGAACAGAGAAAATTTATCAAGATGATGGTCGGTGGCCGGTCGGTGGCCGACTGCCGGTCACCGGCTGTCTTAGTTTGCGTTGACTTTTCGGGTTTTAATAAGAAACTTGTTGTGGCGGCGAACAAACTCGGCATAAAGGTTTTGTGGTTTATCGCCCCTATGATTTGGGTTTGGAAACGCAAGAAGTATATTAAATTCTTTCAAAAGTATAAGGCGCATATCGCGTGCATATTCCCGTTTGAAGTTGAATACTGGAAGCCGATAGAAACCGTGAGTTTTGTGGGTAATCCGTCAGTTAGTCGGCTGCCGACAACCGGTCGGTGTCCGACTGACAGTCGCCGGCTGACGCTTGCAAAAGATTTTACCCTTGCGCTGATTCCGGGGAGTCGGGAGCAGGAGGTCAGGAAAATCTTGCCGTTCATGCTGGATTGTGCCTTGGCACTCAAAGCAAAATACGGGGATATGAGAATAACCGTATCCAAAACGTCTTATCTGCCTGACGAACTCTACGAAACATCGGCAGCGATTACATTGGAGACGGATTTTAATGAGGTTTTGAAGGTGGCGGATTTGGCGTTGGTTACTTCGGGGACGGCTTCTTTGCAGGTGGGTTTGGCAGAGATTCCGCATATTGTTTTGTATAAAATGTCGCCGCTGTCACACTTTATTATTCAAAAGATTGTAGGACAAAAAAGAATTACGGTAGGCCTTTCAAACATCGTCGCAGAAAAAGTTGGTGGCCGACTGCCGACAGGCGACAGGCAGTCAGCCTCTGACCGGCAGTCGGCCACCGACAGGCAGTCGGCCACCGACAGGATTGTGCCGGAGTTTGTTCAGGAAGAGATGGTCACAGAGGACGTGGTAAAGGCGCTTGAAGACATTATTGAAAAGGATTACGAAAAGATTAGGGCGGATTTGTCGGAAATAAGAAAGTTGCTCGGAAGCAAAGACCCAAACGAAGAAGTAGTTAAGATAATTGAGGGCTTATTAAGCCTCGACTTATTAAGCCTCGACTTACAAAATCAAAACAAAGGTTCCGGCGACTATCAATAGGCCGGCAACGATGATTTTGGCACTTAGTGGTTCGCCCAAAAAACTAAATGCGAGGATCATTGTGAAGACGATACTTAGTTTGTCGATGGGCACAACCTTTGAGACATCGCCGATTTGCAAGGCTCTGTAATAAAATATCCACGAAAGTCCTGTTGCGATTCCCGAGAGGATAAGGAAAATCCAGTTTTTTTGAGTTAATGCGGATATTTCGCCGTGTTTTCCGCCGGCAAAAACTATTAACCAAGCCATCAGCAAAACCACGACAGTGCGAATTGCGACGGCAAGGTTAGAGTTTATTTCCTGAATCCCGATTTTGGCCAAAATAGCCACAAGAGATGCAAAAAATGCGGCGAGCAGCGCGTAGACTATCCACATTGCTTAATCCTGTTCGACAAATTTTTTGACCGCACCTTCGTCGGCACTTAATGCGAAGTGGGCATACATTTTGAGCGATTCGGGAACGAAGCGGTTTCTGTTCGGCTTAAAGGCGGCATTGCCTTTTGCGAGTTCCTCGTCACGTCGCTTTTGCAGTTCTTCGTTTGAGATTTTAAGGTTTATGCTTCTGTTGGAAATCGAAATCTCAATAATATCGCCGTCGCGAATCAATGCTATTGCGCCGCCGTTAGCCGCTTCGGGAGAGATGTGTCCGATGGACAGGCCGCTTGTTCCTCCGGAGAATCTGCCGTCGGTGATGAGCGCGCATTTCTTGCCGAGGCCGACGGATTTTATGTAAGAAGTCGGGTAGAGCATTTCCTGCATTCCCGGGCCTCCTTTCGGGCCTTCGTAGCGTATGACGACGACATTTCCTTCGGTGACATTACCGCTTAAAATTCCTTCGCAGGCATCTTCTTGGCTGTCAAAGACGACGGCTTTGCCTGAAAACTCAAATATGCTTTCATCGACTCCGGCTGTTTTTATTATACATCCGCGCTGAGCAATGTTACCGAACAATACGCCAAGCCCTCCGTCTTTTGAGTAGGCGTTGGCGACGCTTCTGATGCAGCCGTTTTGTATGTCAGTGGCTGACTGCCGGTCGGTGGCCAACTGCCGGTCAGAGGCTGACTGCCGGTTGGTGGCCAACTGCCGGTCGGTATCAAGTTCGTCATAATAGGTTTCCTGACATCCCATTTTGTTGCAGAATGTGTTTGCGGGTGCCGATCTATAGAATTTTTTGACTTCTTCGCTGCAATTCTTTGACATTATGTCGTATTTGTCGATACATTGCGCAAGCGTTAAGCCGTCGACTCTTTTTACGCTTGTATCAAGTAATCCGCCTCTTGCAAGTTCGCCGAGAAGCCCGATAACCCCGCCGGCGCGATGAACGTC
>Ga0099364_10014112_pt1 | contig 10665 bp, 9 predicted proteins | sample TergutTh196P3_FD_73070 | JGI IMG/M metagenome (GOLD analysis project Ga0099364, IMG submission 73070) | Microcerotermes parvus P3 segment gut microbial communities from Pointe-Noire, Republic of the Congo - Th196 P3 | ecosystem: Host-associated > Arthropoda: Insects > Digestive system > Gut ...
TTAGTATGCTATACTATCCAGCCCGCTACGCGGGCTGGATAGTAAAATCAGAAAGTTAACGTGTGTTAGATGTGATTATATGCTGTTTTTTTTAATGACTATTTATTCATGAACCTATATTCTTAAATAAAAAAATTATTCCTTCGAAGGACAGCTGCGGCGATGACAATGACCGCCCTAATAACGGCACTCTGATTATGGACACCTCCTGCACATCCCATACTCACTACAATAATGCTTGACATCAACCATTATTTGTGATATATTAAAGCAAAAACCACAAGCATACTGTACGACATCTGTAAAGGATGCAAGAGGAGCGGAAAGCTAATTTCCGCGAATTACAAAATAGCATAGGAGAATAATTTAATGAGAGTGCACAAAAGGAATTCAAATAAAAAGAGTTCAATTCAGAACCAAGCGTGGGACTACGTATTTAATCACAGGTCTAAATCAAGGTCAATAGTAATTTTAGGGTATTTATCTTCACTCACAGAAAGATGCAGCAGGCTTAAGCAAACTTGTCGCTCGTATATTGAGCAACACTGTTTAACGACTTCTGAATCTGAAACAGATAAAAATGCAAATGAATCAAGAATAGGAACAGAAACTGAAACTCTCCTTGGGTTGTTCAGATGGCCCGCATTATACTGGGTTTGTGTTGCCGTAACCGCTATAATTAGTTACGGTGTTATATTAACAAATCCAACTTTTGGACCTGATGATGCTCATCTAATGGGAGAAGCAGGAGGGCACCTCGGTTACTTCTTACTTCAGCAAGGGCGATGGGGTGAATTGCTTTTATCGTGGTTGGTTGACTCTGATTTTCTGACTCCATTTTGGAGAGACTTTCTTGGTTTATTGTTTATGGCATTTGGAATGACGGCACTTTGCGGCTTGTTTAGGATATATTCCAACAAAGCTTTTACTGAACATGCTGCGACAATTTTCACGAGTGTTTCTATTTCGTTTCCTCTTATTGCACCTTTATTTCTTTTTACTGCTGCGACTATATCATTAGGATCGGTAATGACTCTAGTGGCAATCAGCCTGTACTTTGCTTGCAAGTGGGTAATAGGCAATAAAAGCTGGACTTACTCTTTAGCGAGTATCGCTCTGCTTGGTTATGCGGGTGCATTTTTTGAATCTGCATTTCCTTATTTTCTATCGGCAGGCTTTGCAATTGTATTTCTCCATGTCTTATTTCAAAGCATGGAATATGCTGACTTGCATCGGCTAACAATGGTAGTTCTAAAATTCATGGGGATATGTGCAGGTGCCTTGTTAGTTTTCAGAATCGGAGCACCGATAATGCGATTCTTAGTAGATTATCATACTACACACATCTATCAAAAGCTAATGATATTTTATGACACTAGCAGTATTAATGCCTTTCTGAATTCGTTTAGCAATTTTATGGTTTCTTTCTTCAATCATAGAATATTGCCATTTAATACTGCTACCGGCACATTCCCTGATACAGCCATTTATGTTGCTTCCATTTCAATCATTGTACTAGGGGGCATTCTTGCGTTTATTCTGAATAAAATCGGCATATTACTTATATCACTCTTTTTAGTGGGCTCCTCATACAGTCTACTTATTGTAATGGGCACCCCCCTACCAGCGACAATTCGAGTGATGTTCACATTTTCAGTTTTAATCGGATTTATTGCTTCGCTAGTGTTCCTGCTTTTGAAAAATATAAACATTAGGAAGTTCAAAGTTCGATATTTAGCTGTATTTGCCATAATTATATTTACGCTAACGCAAACTCGGGAAATTTCTCACACATTTCATCTGGATTATCTGCGTTACCAAAAAGACGTAATGATAATGCACGACATCATGCGAGAATTGGAAGGGCTAGATTCTCTACCAATAGTTTTGGTTGGACAAGTTCCGAACCCTTTACCAATAAGGGAGCTTGCTGGACTCTCTATGTGGAACTGGGGACAACAGCACTGGTTTCTCCACTATCACGGCTTTACTAATGTGTCTTTTGCAAATCGAGACCAGCTAGACATGGAACTGGTTAATTATCAAGCTGCACAAATGCAGATGTGGCCGGCATATGGGTTTGTTCAAGCATTTGATGAGTACATCATAGTACGCTTGGGGCCATAGCCATTCTGTGTCGTTTTCGTTTGTCATATGTACGAATTTCGATAAATAAATTTTGAGGAGTGTTCACAATGAAAACCATCCTACTAACCGGGGGATTTGGCACCCGCATATCAGAGGAATCGCACCTAAAGCCCAAGCCAATGGTGGAAATAGGTGAGAAGCCGATTCTGTGGCACATAATGAAGTCATATTCTGCTCATGGTTTTAATGATTTCATTATCTGCTGCGGCTATAAGCAATATGTCATAAAAGAATATTTTGCGAATTATTATCTGCACAACGCAGACGTCACCTTTGATTTTTGCAATAAGAACACCATGGAAATTCATAGCAGCACAACCGAACCCTGGCGAGTTACCCTTGTGGATACCGGGCTTAATACCATGACCGGCGGGCGTGTTAAACGGATACAGCCATACGTTGACAACGAGCCTTTCATGCTTACATATGGTGATGGGGTTTCGGATATAGACATCGGGAAGTTAGTGGAATATCACAAAAATCATGGCAAGTATGCGACCATCACCTCTGTAAATGCCGGTCAGCGTTTTGGCGTACTGGATATAGAAATAGACGGCTCGATAAACGCTTTCCGGGAAAAAGCAGATGACGACGGCAGCATGATAAACGCTGGCTTCATGGTTTTTGAGCCGGAAATTTTCAGCTATATAGAAGATGATTCCACCATATTAGAGCGCACACCGCTGGAACGCTTGGCATCCGAAGGTCAGCTTATGGCATACAAGCATGAAGGATTTTGGCATTGCATGGACACCCAAAGAGACAAGCAGAAGCTGGACGAGCTTTGGGCGAGCGGACAAGCCCCTTGGAGGAAATGGTGATGGATTTATCGTTTTGGAAAGGTAAGCGAGTGTTCCTGACTGGACATACAGGGTTCAAAGGTTCATGGCTTTCTCGTATATTGACCAACGCAGGTGCGGAGCTAACAGGTTATGCTCTGGAACCACCCACACAGCCTAATTTATTTTCCATTTGTGATGTGGAAAATAAAATGGATTCAATCATCGGTGATATACGCGATAAAGTCAAACTGCTTTCCGTATTTGAAAAATCCCGACCGGAAATCGTAATTCATATGGCCGCACAGCCCATCGTTCGGGACAGTTACAAAGACCCCGCATATACCTATGAAACAAATGTCATGGGTACGGTCAATATTCTTGAATACGTGCGCCTTAATAAAAGCGTGAAAAGTTTTCTGAACGTGACAACCGATAAAGTCTACCATAACAACGAGTGGGAATGGGGCTACCGCGAAAATGACCCATTGGACGGATTTGACCCATACTCAAACAGCAAATCCTGTTCAGAACTTGTAACGAGGTGTTACAAGGATTCCTTCTTTGCAGACGGCAAAGTTGCTATATCAATCGCACGCGCCGGGAATGTAATTGGCGGAGGTGACTTCGCACATGACAGAATTATTCCTGATTGTGTCCGAGCCGCTTCCCGAAAAGAGAAGATCATCGTTCGTAATCCTAATTCGATACGGCCATATCAGCATGTATTAGAGCCGTTATTCGCCTATCTCATGATTGCTCAAAAACAGTATGAAGATAGGCGTTTTACAGGTTGCTACAATGTTGGCCCGGATGATGAGGACTGCGTTTCAACAGAAAGATTGGTCAATATGTTTTGCAATGCTTGGGGGAGTGATCAGTCTTGGGATAATCTTTCTGATGGTGGGCCGCACGAAGCAAGCTTTCTTAAACTTGACTGCTCTAAACTAAAGCAAAAGTTTGGCTGGCAACCTTGCTGGGATGTAAAAAAAGCAATCTGCAAAACCGTAGAATGGACGCAGGTTTATTTTCAAAATGGAGATATTCCTTCCGAAATGGATTCTCAAATAGCAGAGTTTATAGAAGGGGCAATTGCAAATGTTTAACAATATGAGCAAGAGTGAAGCAAGGGAAAAAATATTTGAATCAATAAAAGAATACCACGATATGTTTCACAAAAAAGATGGTACGTTTATCCCTGGAAAGTGGATTCCGTATGCTTCGAGAGTTTATGACCAAGACGAAATGATAAATCTTTTAGATTCAGCTCTTGAATTTTGGCTTACTGCCGGGCGGTACTCCAAACAATTTGAAGACGATTTTGCTGAGTATTTAGGGACGAAACATTGTGCCTTAGTTAATTCCGGTTCCTCTGCAAATTTGCTTGCATTTATGGCACTCACATCCCCTCTGCTTGGTGAACGGGCGATTCTTCCCGGGGATGAGGTAATCACAGTTGCAGCGGGATTCCCTACCACAGTATCGCCCATCATTCAATATGGCGCGGTTCCGGTCTTCATAGATGTCACTATCCCCCAATACAACCTGGATGTATCTATGTTGGAATCAGCACTTTCCTCAAAGACAAAAGCGGTCATGGCAGCAAATACACTTGGCAATCCGTTTGATTTAGCTGCGGTAAAAACATTTTGTAACAAGCATAATCTTTGGCTGGTTGAGGATAACTGTGATGCGCTTGGAAGTAAATACACAATAGACGGTAAAGAAAAATTCACGGGAACTATTGGTCATATCGGGACATCCAGCTTTTATCCGCCTCATCATATGACTATGGGGGAAGGTGGTGCTGTGTACACAGAAGACCCGCTGCTTTCTAAAATAATCCTCTCAATGCGTGACTGGGGCCGTGACTGTGAATGTGCCCCCGGTCAGGACAACTTATCCGGTCATCGTTTTAACGTGCAGTTTGGCGAGCTTCCTGTGGGTTACGACCATAAATATGTCTATTCGCATTTTGGGTACAACTTAAAAGCAACAGATATGCAGGCGGCTATAGGAGTTGCACAGCTTAAAAAGTTCCCTGCCTTTGTCGCTCGCCGCATCCATAATTTCAATAAATTAAAATCTGCTTTGAAACCTGCATCAGATAAATTGTTCCTGCCTGAAGCCTGCCCAAACAGTAAGCCTTGCTGGTTCGGTTTTCTTATCACATGCAAGGATGGGATTGTGCGCAACAAGGTTGTTAAATATGTAGAAGGTAAGGGCATACAGACTCGTATGCTTTTCGCCGGAAATTTAATCAAGCACCCCTGCTTTGACAAGATGCGCGCTTCTGGTAAAGGTTATAGGCTAGTCGGAGAGCTTACAGATACCGACCGTATTATGAATGATACGTTTTGGGTGGGAGTGTACCCCGGCATGACCGATGAAATGATTGATTACATGGCAGAAACCATAATCGAGGCACTTAGATGAAAAAAATGTTTGACAAACTAGGCATAGAGGATATTTCCGACTTTTGGGCGTTTATCAAGCAATTTATGAAATTCGGCATTGTAGGCATATCAAACACATTATTATCGCTGGCAATCTACTACCTTCTTGTGCTGCTGGGTGTTAATTATATACTGTCGAATGTCGTAGCATTTGCGGTAAGCGTCCTTAACGCTTATTACTGGAACCGTAAATATGTTTTCGGACAAGTGGAGGGGAGCAAAAAAGGGCGGCAACTGGCGAAGGTTTATGTATCTTACGGGTTTACGTTTCTGCTTAGTACAGGGCTTTTATTCTTGATGGTGGCCGTTATTGGTGTATCAGAGTTTATCGCACCACTTATAAATCTATGTATTACAATACCGCTGAATTTTTTACTCAATAAATTTTGGGCATTTCGTTAAGGAGGTTGACATGAAGGTTTCAGACTATATCGTATCTTTTTTGATTGAGAAGGGCATCACCGACATTTTCGGATATCCGGGAGGTATGGTAACATATCTTCTAGATTCACTGAGTAAACAAAGTAACAAAATAAAGACGCATATTTGTTACCATGAGCAGGGCGCAGCTTTTGCCGCCTGCGGTTACGCACAGACATCCTTAAAACCCGGATTCGCTTACGCGTCCAGTGGCCCCGGTGTAATCAATTTGATGAATGGTATTGCCAATGCTTATTTTGATTCCATCCCGTTAATTCTTGTCACTGGACAGATAAACACTTACGAAGGCAAAGGGGACCTGCCGCTGCGTCAAAAAGGCTTTCAGGAAATGGATGTAGTGTCGCTGGTACAAAGCATTACCAAATATTGCGCTTATGTGACCGAGGCAAAAGACATTAAGTATCACTTGAAAAAAGCAACTACATTGGCTATGAGTGGTCGTCCCGGGCCTGTTTTGTTGGATATTCCTATGGATGTACAAAGAACGGAGATAGAGCCTGACACATTAAATAAATTTACTGATTCAATCAACCATGAATATTGCAATGTTTCACTTGCACAGGAACGGATTTATGAAGCGTTAAATAGGTCGAAGCGACCATGCGTTCTGGCAGGGGCTGGTGTTAATGCTTCCGGCATGGGTCAGCATTTTGCTAAGTGGATAAATGCACTCAAAATCCCGGTAGTTTCCAGTATGCCGGCGGTAGATATACTGCCAAACTCACCTTACCATCAAGGTTTTATAGGTGCGTATGGACTCAGACATGCTAATTTTATCCTAGCTAAAAGCGACTTAATTATTTCAATGGGCTCAAGGTTGGATTTGCGGCAGACTGGTGCTAACACAGATAATTTTGCCCCTAATGCCAAGCTTTTGCGTGTTGATGTGGATAGCCGCGAATTTTCTCATAAAGTAAAAAAAGACGAAGAAGAAATTTTGATTGATATTAAAGAACTTTTGCCTATCCTGCAAGAGAATGAGGGTATATCTGTTCCCGACTTCTCTCATTGGCTGTGCGTTTGTGGGGAAATTAAATCAAAATTGCAATATATGGACGACCAAGAAGCCAACCTCGCAATCCGAAAATTAAGCGAATGGATTGAGGTGGATACAATAGTCACAACCGATGTAGGTCAAAATCAGGTATGGGTTGCACAGTCTTTCGTCCCTAAAGGGCAGAGAATATTGTTTACCAGCGGACATGGAGCTATGGGTTATTCCCTTCCTGCTGCGATTGGCGCATATTACGGTAGTGGCGGAAAAAGGGTCGTATCATTCAGCGGCGATGGCGGCTTGCAAATGAATATACAGGAATTGCAGTTTCTTGCCCGCGAACGGATACCCGTTAAGATTATCTTATTAAACAACCATTCTTTGGGTATGATACGGCATTTTCAGGAGATGTATTTTGAATCAAACTACATGCATACCAAAAAAGAAAGCGGCTACACAGTCCCAGATTTCGGGGCAATTTCAAATTCGTATGACATACCATATGTCAAATCAGAGGGGTTGACTGGACTGGATATAGTTAAGCCCTATCTGCAAAGCGACGGCCCGACCTTCATTGAAATTTCATTGAATGAAGATACCTACGTTTTTCCAAAGCTGGCTATGGGTAAGCTTAATCATGATCAGGAACCGGAATTGGATAGGGAATTGTTCGAATACATCTCAAAATTATAGTGAGTTGAGTGGGTGGAAAAATGAATAGTGTGATAATAATAGGTGCCACAAGTATGCTTGGGTTAGCACTCTTAGACGAATGCATAAAGAACAAAACACACGTCACAGCAGTTGTCCGCGAGAACTCTAAAAAAAGAGAGACTCTCCCGAAATCAAAACTAATTACAACCGTCGAGTGCGATATTTCCAGGCTTTCGGAATTGCATTCCCAAAAAAACAAAGGATTTGATGCGCTTTATCATTTCGCATGGGAATCCACAAATAAAACAGAGCGTGACGATATCGACGCGCAAAATCGTAATATTGGCTATACACTTGACGCTGTGCGGTTTGCACATCGAGTTGGTTGTAAAAGGTTTATAGGCGCGGGTTCACAGGCGGAGTACGGCAGAGTGGAAGGTATAATAAACCCGGAAATGAAAGTCTCACCTGATAGTGCCTATGGCGTGGCCAAGTACACCGCAGGTAAATTGTCCTCTATTCTATCCGAGCAGATGGGAATTGATTTTATATGGACACGCATTTTCAGTACATATGGAGTAAACGATATGCCGTCCACTATGATTATGTATTGTATCGGATGCCTTTTGAGAGGTGAAAAGCCTATTCTTACAAAGTGTGAGCAGCGGTGGGACTACCTTAACTGCCGCGACGCGGCGCGGGCATTTTACTTGCTCGGCAAAGAAGGGAAAACACAGAACATCTACCATATTGGCAACGGAATTGCCCGACCGCTTTCAGAATACGTTTACGCTATCAGAGATGCTATAGACCCTTTGTTACCCTTGGGGATTGGTGAATGCGATTATGCTCCAAAACAAGTTATGTGCCTATGTCCTGACATATCAAACTTACAAAGAGATACAGGTTTCAAGCCGTTAATATCCTTTTCAGACGGGATAAACGAAACTATAGAGTGGGTTAGAGGTGTCAATAAATGAAAAAGATTTCTGTTTTAATTCCCGCTTACAATGAGGAAGAAAATGTATTGCCGTTGAGTGAGGCAATCATCGAAATATTCCGGCAAGATTTGACGGAGTATGACTATGAAATTGTCTTCATAGATAATAACTCGAAGGATAAGACTCGTTTGCTGATTAGTGAAATTTGCAATAAAAATGTTAAGGTAAAAGCTATTTTTAACGCTAAGAATTTCGGTCAATTTAATTCGCCGTATTACGGATTGTGCCAAACCGATGGTGACTGCACAATATTAATATGTGCAGATTTTCAAGACCCTGTGGATATGATTCCTAAATTTGTAGCTGAATGGGAAGCAGGCTATAAAATCGTATGCGGAATAAAGACCACCAGTAAGGAAAATGGCTTTATATATTTTCTACGTTCTTGTTACTACAAAACAATCAAGCGGTTCTCAGACGTAGAGCAGATTGAGCATTTTACCGGCTTTGGATTATATGACAAAGAGTTTGTTGATATCCTGCGGAATTTAGACGACCCCTCACCTTTCCTGCGTGGCATCGTAGCCGAGTTAGGGCCAGACCGTAAAGAAATTCCTTACCAACAAGAAAAACGACACGCCGGGAAGACTAAAAACAACTGGTATCGTCTTTATGACGCAGCTATGCTCAGTTTTACATCTTACACAAAAATTGGAATGCGTATTGCTACAATTACAGGCTTCTTATGTTCTATATTGAGCTTGATTACGGCTTTTGTATACTTGGTTTTGAGATTGATAATTGGGGAACACCTCCCTGTCGGTATGATACCCGTGCTACTAGGGGTATTCGTTTTTGGCTCGTTACAGCTCTTCTTTATTGGGCTTGTCGGGGAATATATTATGAATATTAATACAAGAATCATGAAAAGGCCCCTGGTGGTAGAATTAAAAAGGATTAATTTTGATTCAAATGGTGCTATAAAAGCAGAGAAGAATAGCATTGATTAGCCCTAAACCTCAGCATCATAAATAACAAACATTACAAAAATGCACTCGCTCACCATCGAGGTGGGCTAGTCCTAATATCCGGCTAAATTGGGTGTGCAAATTTTACGTTTGATTTTTGGGACAGGGTTTGGTATAAATTGCACAGGTGATACAATTTAGCTTATAAAAACCAAAAAGGGGATTGACAAACTATGAACAGTCATAATAATCCTTTAGCCAACCAGCCATCCATGCTAAAAACCGTTTCTATAGCAACAAAAGAAAACTTTGACCCAAAAGGATATTTAGAGTTGAATCCTGATTTAATGATTGCCTTTGGATTGGATTTTGAAAAGGCTTATCAGCATTTACCAAAATATGGTTTAACTGAAAGTCGTTACCAACTCAATCATTCTGCAATTATAGAAGCACGAAAAAATAAGCTTAAAAAATTCCGTGATGTGTTAGATTTAGCAATGTTTCATGAAGTACATGATTGCGGAACATATAATTTTTTAAGCCCTAACATAAAAGAGCAGTTTAGAGTGTTCGATACAACAAATATTTCGTCAAATATGTATCATTACGAAGGTTTAGAGCATAAAGAGGATTGCTTAATCTTAGATTGTGGGGCTGGATTTCGGAATGATTATTTCAGTAATATTCTATATTTTGAGATAGTAAATTATTTGTCTACAGATGTTATTGGTGTAGGAGAGCAGTTGCCATTCAAAGATAATTCATTTGATGCTATTTTTTCATATGCAGTTCTGAACATGTTACAAACCCCCAGCAATGTGCAAAAGAGATTATTCGTGTATGTAAACCCGGTGGACTTATATATTGTGGGGCTGTTTTCATGCAACCTTATCACGGTTATCCATCACATTATTTTAACTTTACACCTAGCGGAGCAAGATTACTCTTTGACTCAGATATAGTGACCGCGAAGAATTTTTGAAACTATCAGTCAAAGAATTACTAGATAATCCTGTAGATTATTTCCTATCGAAGCCATACGTCAATAATCTTAAATCTGAAGTACAGGAAGTAATCGCTGCTGGAACTCTTGTCATTGCAAAGAAAAATGAGTGACATAATGAAAAAAAGATTTTCAATATTAGCAATTTTATTAATGTTATTATTAGAACGTAGGTTCATGGAATTTATAAACATGTTTAAATCCAGCAAATATCCTGATTTTACTATCCAGCCCGCTACGCGGGCTGGATAGTAAAATCAGAAAGTTAACGTGTGTTAGAT
>Ga0099364_10014113_pt1 | contig 10665 bp, 10 predicted proteins | sample TergutTh196P3_FD_73070 | JGI IMG/M metagenome (GOLD analysis project Ga0099364, IMG submission 73070) | Microcerotermes parvus P3 segment gut microbial communities from Pointe-Noire, Republic of the Congo - Th196 P3 | ecosystem: Host-associated > Arthropoda: Insects > Digestive system > Gut ...
TCACAGGAAATGGTAGCACAGGCATAGGGGTCGACGGCTCCGGCTCTGCCTTCATTGCGGGTGACGCTGTCCCTGTGACGATAAGCGCCGGTGGGGTAGGCGTCAGTGCAATTAACGGCAGCGAGGTCACGATGACCGGCAGTGTCACGGCGAGCGCCACCAGCACCAATAGTGCCACCGGCGTCAATGTTGCCGCTGCGACCGCGACAATTAAGGGCGATGTCAGCGCAACTACGGACAGGGGCTTGGCTATCGGGGTGGACGCAATCGCTAATATCAGTGGGGCAGTGGTGAAGATAGTCGGCAATGTCTACGCGGAGATGACTGGTAGTGGCAGTCAGCCGGCCATCGGGGTCTTGACCGAAAGCATGCACGCGACTAATGAAGCGCGAGTGACCGTGGACGGCGGCATCACATCCTCGCATGATTATATCGTTTTGAGTTTCCATGCTGCTGATGGCAGATCTGATGATGTGGTCAGGACGAAGACGCAGTACGTGACGAGTTCCAGCAAAACGGGCTACTACGAATACAACGACGAGGACCATACAGCGCGTGAGACAGCAAATCGCGCCCCCAGCTACGTCTGGGTAAAAAATGTCACGTCGCCTTCTGAGCCTTGCACGGGCGGTCATAACTATGTTGACGGCCAATGCACAGTTTGTGATCGGTATCAAACCCCGAATACGGGCATTGCCGACATGACGGGTTATACATGGGCTTTGACCACGTTCCTGCTAATCTCGGCGGGCCTATGGGCTTTGGTTTATGTGTTACGCCGTAAATCTAAATGGGGGTAAATGGTTAAGTTGGCCATATCTTGAAAGCACTTGACGCTTGCGCAATGAGTGTGTATAGTAAGAGACTGCGAACCTATTTCCCGGCAAAAGGAAATAAAAGAACATGTAGCGCAGAAAATAATCAAGCGGCGAGGATTGCAATAGACCCCTTGGCCGTGGTTCGATTGGAGGTAGAGCATGAGAACAGCCTATCCGGTTATCTTCACGGAATTACCCGACGGTTTCGCCGCCCATGTGCCTGATTTTCCCCTGGACACGCAAGGTGATGATTTGGCGGAAGCCATAGAGATGGCACGGGACGCAATCGGTATTATGGGTATCGACATGGAGGACGATAAAAAACCGCTGCCAAAGCCCTCCGCTCCCGAAAGTGTGACAAGCGGGGCGGGTGAGCTTGTATCAATGGTTGACATCGACTTCAAGGAATACCGCCGAGCCAGCGAGCGGCGGACTGTACGCCGTAATGTCTCGCTCCCCTCATGGTTGAATGTAGAAGCCGAAAAAGCGGGAATCAATGTTTCTTCACTCCTACAAGCCGCCCTAAAACAAGAACTTCAGACAATCAAAGGTTAAGATTACGAAACCTTTCTCTTTTCGCTTGCCTTCCCCCTTGACATCCGTTAAAATAGCCGTAGGCCAACGAAAATACATCCCGAAGACTCGCGTCCATGCGCGGGTCTTTCGGCATGGTGGGAAGCATAGGACACTGAGGTGAAAAAAGAACCGTCCCCGTTTCACTATACCGTTGATACGCCGAAGCGTCTGTCAAAGTCAGAGCGGCAGAAAGTACGCCGCAGAGAAAAAATAAAGGCGAGGCGGCGCAAAGTTATTGTTGTTTCATTGGCGGTAATTACGACAATATGTGCCGCTTTTCTGGCCTACAAGGTCATTTTGCACTACCAAGATCTGGCGGCGGCCCGGCGGGAAATGGCAGAATTGCAAAAGCTAAACCCCATGAGTACGGAGCTGCTGGCAGCCAACCCCGATTATGCGGGCTGGCTAATCATTGGCGGCACGGACATCAATTATCCCGTGGTGCGCGGAAGCGATAACGACAAGTATTTGAACACTACCTTTAGCGGGAAAGAAAACGCCATCGGCGCGATATTCATTGATTACCGCTCGGCAGAGGATGCGCCGCACCTGATCATATACGGTCATAACTCCGGCAGTTTATCGGCATTGGAAGAGGGAACGGAAAAGCACTTCATGTTCGGCGGCTTGCGGCATTTCCTGGACGGGCAGTATATGGCGGAACACCCGGAAATCATGTTCGTGCAAAACAATGTTGTTTCCGTGTTCGAGATATTTTCCGTCAGGGAAACTGATATTAACGACGCTGCGTATATGCTGGATTTTAGCGCGGAGGGTGCTTTTGCCGCCTTTGCCGAACAGCAGGGCGCGCCAGAGGCAGAAAAAATCATCACGCTTTCCACATGTATAGGCGACGGTACAAACGATGGGCGCTTGCTTGTGCAAGGCGTGTTACAGCGTACTGTGATTGTGAATGATGTTGACTACAACGAGGATGGCGGTTGGCACATAAATTTACAGGGGCGGGAGAGGGAAAAATGAAAGCAAAAACCACCAAAAAACCTAAACTGGCAATCTTGTTGGCACTGGCGCTGCTCCTACTCTTTTCGCTTCCCACGGCAGCGGCGGCGGCCGGGCCGGGCGGCGATTATGCTGGACATTTTTTGGCAAATTACGTCACGCGCCTGTATAACGCGGAAATCGGCAACTTCCCCGGCGATGGGGCCAATGCCGTCTTGCAAACCGCGGACGGCTTTTTGTGGTTTGGCGGCTATAGCGGCCTCTACCGCTACGACGGGGCCCGCTACACGGTCTGGGACGCCCTCACGCCGGGGGGCTTTGGCTCATCAAACATCCGCGCCCTCTATGAGGACAGCGCGGGCGTGTTGTGGATCGGCACCAATGACAGGGGGCTGGTCTCTTACCAAAACGGCACTTTCAACGTCTATGACAAGGCCATGGGCGCGGCCTCGAACACCGTCCGCTCCATCTGCGAAGGCCCGGGCGGGCAGATTTTCGCCGCCGGGCCGGAGGGCATTTTTTCCGTGGACAGGGACGGGGCGGTGGAGCTTGTGCCCCTGGACACGGAAACGCCGCCCTATGTCATTTCGCTGGCTTGCGACGAGTGGGGTAATCTGTTCGCCGTCACCAATGGCGGCGATTTGTATGTCCTGACGCCGGATGCGTTGACGAGCAGATATCCTTATGAGGGGGCGGTCTATTCGGTCGGGAGCATTTCTGGCAATCGGGTGGCGGCGGGCACGCGGGGCGGCGATGTCCTTATTTTACGTTTTGGCGTGACGGCCTTCGCCGAGTCGCAGGTCATCACCACGCCGCTTGTCAACATAGATGCCGTGTACGAGGACAGCCGCGCCTATATCTGGCTGGCGGCGGAAGACGGTATCGGCTTCCTGGACGGAAACGGTCGCTACCAGCATGTGGGAAACCCGAGCGGGGCGGGCTTTTACAGCGGCATCGTCGAGGATTATCAGAATAATTTCTGGATCAGCGCCACGGTCGGCGGCATCGTGAATTTCGCCCGCAGCGCCTTTACAGACGTATTCGCCCTGATGGACATAGCGGGCGGGGCGGCCAACGCCGTCCTGTTGCATGACGGCATTACATATATCGGCACGAACGACGGCCTGATGATAGTGGACGGACAGGGGCGGCACATCCATGCCCCCTTCACTGAGACGGTAGGCCAGACGCGGGTGCGGGGGATTTTTGCCGATTCACTGGGGCATGTCTGGATATGCACTTATTCCGAGCTGGGCGTGATCCGCTTTTCCCCCGACACGGGGGCATACAGCAGTTGGACGGCGGCGGACGGCTTGGTATCCGACCGGACCCGACTGATACAGGAGCTGCCCAACGGTATAATCGCCGTGGGAACGGCGGAGGGCATCAGCTTCATTGAGGGGGACGATGTGGTGGGGGTGGAACGGGCTTTCAATAGCGACACCTTCATTGAATTACCCGACATCATGGTACTCTCATTCGCCCTCACGGCGGACTCTACACTTTATGCCGGCACCGACGGCGGCGGCGTCCATGCCATCCGTGCGGACGGCAGCCGGCGTTATCAGGAAGAAGACGGCCTGACGGGTGGGGTAATATTGCGGATGCTGCCGGCCACCGACGGCGGGGTCTGGGTGGGGGCTTCGCCCGGCCTGTGCCATATCGGAACAGACGGGACGGTGACGGTGGTGGAACAGGTGCCGCCCCTGACTTTCCTCGACATCATGCGCCAGGGGGACGACCTGGTCCTGTTGACCTCGCAAGCCGTGATACGCACAAACGAGGCCGCCCTGCTTGACGCAGACGGGCCGTTTGAGCATGGTATATGGGACCGGAATGACGGTCTGCGCTCGACCATTGCCGCAAACGCCTGGAACGCAATTACCGCCGACGGCGAGCTGTATTTTTGCACCGATGGCGGGGTAAAAATGCTGCGGCTCGAAGCCGGGTTGCAAAGCTTCATTCCCCATGCCGCCGTCGCCAAAATCAGCGTCGATGATGTCGAATACGGCGATTTTTCCACTCCCATCATCATTCCCCATGATGCCGAGCGCCTGACCGCCTATCTGTCCCATCTGACCTACGGCTTTTTGGACGATTCCCTGCTGTTTTACCAACTGTTGGGCCAGGACAGCGAGGCCCGCGCCCTGATGCGCGGCGAGGCCCACGACATTTCCTACACGAACCTGGCGGGCGGGGAATATGTCCTGCGGGTCTGGACGGAAAATCCCGCCGGGGCAATAGGTAGTTTGGTTGAGATAAATATGCGCAAGGAGCTGGGCTATTTCGAGCGTTTCTACGTCTGGATTGGCCTGGGCCTGATTTTTGTGCTGACAATGGTATTCATCGTCGGCGGCATATTCCGGGCCAAGCACCAAAAACTCCATGAAAGGCAGCGCGAGCTGCGTTCCACCATCTCGCAGTCGTTGACGGCGCTGGTGAATGCAATCGACGCCAAGGATGCCTACACCAGCGGCCATTCCGCGCGGGTGGCTGCCTACTCCGTCGCGATTGCCCGGCGGATGGGTAAGGACGCTGAGTTCATCGAAAACCTGTATTATATCGGGCTGTTGCATGACGTCGGCAAAATCGGTATCGCCGGCAGTATCATAAACAAGCCCGGCAAGCTTTCAGACGTGGAGTTTGAAGAAATTAAGAATCATCCGAGCATCGGCAAGCATATCTTAAAGGACATCAGCACGATTCCCAACCTGGGCGCCGGGGCCTCCGAACACCACGAACGCTGGGACGGCAGGGGCTATGTGCAGGGGCTGAGCGGCGAGGGTATATCGCTGGAGGCCCGTATCATCGCCGTGGCCGACGCCTATGATGCCATGTCTTCCGACCGCCCCTACCGCGAGGCCATGGGGAAAGAGGAGATTCTGGCCGAGCTTCGGCGCTGCCGGGCCACGCAATTTGATCCGGAGATAGCCGACGTGATGATAGAGTTGGTGGAGGGGGAATTTGTTTGATGAAGAAAGCTTCGTTGACGCAAAAATAAAATTTTGCTAGTATTAGTGTAATATGATTAGCATCGATGAAGCCTTGGCCATGCTTGATGATGTATACGATGAGCTGCCAAAAGAATTTCATAAGGACCTGGACGGTGGCGTGATTTTGTCGGCGGAGGTGAAAATTCATCCGGCCAGTGAGGCGGAGCATCCGCTGTATATTTTGGGCGAATATCACAGCCAGCCCCGGGGGCTGGGCCGCTTCATCATCATTTATTATGGCTCCTTTGCCCGGATGTTTGCCCATCTGGGTCCTAAGCGCTTTAAGGAAAAGCTCCGGAAGACCCTCTTGCACGAATTTACCCACCACCTGGAATCATTGGCGGGTGAGCGGGACCTGGAAATACAGGATGCCCGATGGCTGGCGGCATATAAGCGGGGGAAGGAGCGGGGGAAATGACATTATTATTCTGGCCTTGACCAATATGCGTTTAGTTTTCATCAATAAAAATATCTTTTCGCATTGAAACAGTTATTCGATTCTTATATTGAGCTTTTCATAATTCATGGCATCTTCTTTTAAGAAAGTATTATATTCCTCATATTCATTAAAAAAGCGACTTATCGACCCAGCCTCACTAATTGGCAGTAATTTTAGCCGCTCTTCAATTTCCATAATATTTTGTTTCATCGCCAGTCTATTTCCTTTGCAAACGGCGAAGCAAGTCACTTGCCTCTTTATTACGTCTAATCGCGGCGTGGGTGGGTTTCGTCGTTGCTTCTTGAATAACTTCCTTTATGATACTAATATCGGAAATTACTGTTGGTTGAATTGGTTTTACTTTCACTGCTGCCATTCTCTTCGCCTCCCTTACTCGTTATATGAGTCCATTATATAATGATTTGCATAATATTACAATAAAATAATACTGTCCCTTGATAATAAACATCTACTGCACTATAATAATATGTGTATCGCTTGAGCAGGAACCAAACCCATGAAAAAACTTATAATAATAAGCATCTGCGCCGCTTTGCTGGCCGCTTGCGGCAATGCCGATGATAGCAGTACTGCCACAAATGGGGTGCCGGATGGCTTGGAGTCTGCTTCCGTAGCCAACGACGCTGGCGGGCCAGACGGCGCAGTGTTGCCGGACCAAGCCTTCGCCCTGGACTATGGCGGCTATATAATTTACATGGATCAAAACATGGCCGAGGTGAAAGACGCTTTAGGTGAGCCGCTGGGAGAGTTTGAGGCCCTCAGTTGCGCCTTTGACGGCGTGGACCGGATTTTCCGTTACCCCGGCATACAGATCCACACCTATCCCGACGGCGAGGCAGATTTTGTCCACACAATCAGCCTAAGGGACGATTCCATCCCCATCTACGGCGGCATATACATCGGCCAAAACTGGGACGACGTGATGGCGGTGTATGGCGCAGATTATGAGCAGGATTTTGATATGTACACATACAAGCACAGCCCCGCCACCTTGTCCTTTTTGGTGGAAGAGGGGATAGTGACATCGATAAGTTTCGGCTTGATTATGGGTTGAATCATGCAAAATGCAAAGAAAAAGCAAGGGCTTTCAAAAAATACCAAGATGCGCATCTTTACATTTGCTTCTTTGGCCCTGCTGGGCATAGTGCTTGTATATGTCCTTTACATGTGGCATGGTGCCCCTGCCGAGGCAGCGGACCAGCCCCAAGCGCTGCCCACGCCCATAGCAGCAGCGGGGCCCAAACCGGATGAAGAGCCGCCGGAGCTCACACTCACCAGCCTCACGCGGGCCATGGGCGAGGAATTTTCGGTGGAGAGTTTCATCACTGCCAGCAAAGACGATTCCGCGATAGCCTACATAGCCTTTGCCGAGGAACCGGATCCGTTTTTGGCAGGTGAGCAGCGTATTTTTATTGTGGCGGAGGATGTACATGGCAACGCCGCCGTGTATGAAACCAGCCTGCATCTAATAGCGCCGGATATCCCGCCGATAATCGAGGGTGTGCGCGAGATGATTGAATGGCCGCAGTATAAGGCCGTGCAACTAAGGCAGGGCATAAGCGCCCATGATGCCTTTGGGCGTGAGCTCACTATTCATGTGGACACGGGAGACTTAAACATAGATGAAACCGGCCTATACACGGTGACATATCAAGTGGAGGATGCCTGGGGCGGGCAGGCGGAGGCCACGGCCCTGGTGCGGATAATAGACGCGGACCCGGAGGAAGTGGAAAGACGGGTGGACGCGATTTTAGAGGGGCTTTTGCGCGACGGCATGACGCAGGCCGAGCAGGCCCGGGCCATTTTCGACTGGATCAGGAATAATGTGGAATATGTGGGGAATGTCGGCCAGGAGAGCGTGTATGAGGCGGCGTTCCAGGCCTTGCAGCACAGGCGCGGCAACTGCTATGTCTTTTATGCCATATCGGAGCTGTTGCTTACCAGAGCAGGCATACCCAATATGCGGATAGACAGGGTGCCGGAGGCCAGCCGGCGCCACCGCTGGAATTTGATAAACCCGGACGACATGGGCTGGCATCATTTTGACACGACGGTGGGCTTTTTCCTCTTTGGCGATGCCCAGGCCGCCCGTAACGCTGCCTACCTGGCCACGCTGGGTAATCCCGAGAACTATTACGAATACGACCCGGAGCTATATCCGCCCGTGGAACCCTAAGAAAGGAATCTTAATCCGATGACAAAAACATATCACATAAACTTAAACAACAGTGTGGCCTTTAAAAACCAGGCCGCCTACTGTGTGGGCACGGGGCGCCTGGGGCTGGCGCTTAGGCATGAGTATTTGGAACAACTAAAGCAGGTACAGGCAGATATTGGCTTTTCTTATATACGCGGGCACGGGCTGTTTTGCGACGACTTGGCGATTTATCATAGCTACATGGAGGATGGCGTCGAGAAAGAAGAGTATAACTTCCGCTATATCGACATGGTATTTGATGCCTATTTGTCCCTGGGGATCCGCCCCTTTGTCGAGCTGGGCTTCATGCCGGGGCAAATGGCATCCGGCGAGCAGACGATATTCTATTGGAAGGGCAATGTCACCCCGCCGGTTTGCTATGATAAATGGCGGCGCTTGCTGGAGGCGACCATCCGCCATTGGATGGAGCGCTACGGCCGTGAGGAAGTGCTCACTTGGCCGTTTGAGGTCTGGAACGAGCCGAATCTGGCCGGCTTTTGGCAGGATGCAAACATGGAGGAGTATTTTAAGCTCTACGACGTGAGCAGCCGGACGATAAAGGCGATAGACCCCGGCCTGAAAGTGGGCGGCCCTTCCATCTGCGGCGTGGACGATGAGCGTTGGATGCGTTGTTTCCTGGAGTATTGCCTGGAAAACGATGTGCCGCTGGATTTTGTGACCCGTCATGCCTATGGTTCGGAGCTGCCGGAGGAAATAGGCCATTATGTCTATCAGGAGTTGCGGACGCCGGAGCAGTTTATGGAAGAACCGCTGGGCAGCCGCCGTATCATAGACTCATTTCCCACCTATGCGGGCATGGACATGCACCTGACGGAGTTCAATACCTCATATAGTCCCAGAAACCCCATCCACGACACCAACCGAAACGCCGCCTATATCGCCTATCTGCTGTCCGTATTGGGCGATAGTTGCGCCTCTTATTCCTACTGGACCTTTGGCGATGTCTTTGAGGAATCGGGCGTGGCCTTTACCCCCTTTTCCGGCAGCTTCGGCCTGATGGCCAATGGGGGCATAAAAAAGCCCAGCTACTGGACCTTCGTGTTTTATAAGGATTTATACGATGAGGCCGTGGCCAGGGCAGAAAACTTTGTCCTGACAAAATCCGTGGAGGGCAATTTACGCGGCGTGGCCTGGAATTTGGACGCGGATATATTACTGCGTTTTTCGGTCGATGTGCCCGACGGTACCTACTTTCTGTTCATAAAAACCGTGGATGAGGACAGTTGCAATCCGTTAAAATTATGGCTGGCCATGGGGTCGCCGGCATATCCAAAGGCAGAGCAGCTCAGTTTGTTACAAGAAGGCGCCAGGCCGCATATCGCCGCCTTGCGTCTGGCAGTAGAGGGTGGCGCCCTGGAAATTGAGCTGCCCGTGGCGCAAAATGCGGTATGCTTCTTTGAACTACAGGGGATAAAACCCGAGGTGGACCGGGGCTTTAAGCCGGAGAAGGTGGGATTATGACAGATGAACAAAGAGTAGCGGCCTTATATAAGCTGGGGGCGCAGGAGGCGGACATAGGCGCCCTGCTGGAGTATGTAAAGAACGTATTTACGCGCAGCCCGGATCCCTGGGACGGCGACATATCACCCACCTGGGACAGTATGTGGGAAAAAATACAGGGCATATGTGTTCAAAGGCCCCAACTGGAAATGTATGCGTCGGTGGCGGGGCTTATCCCCATCGTCTATCCGGCGGATGTGGCCGATTTTCATGCCTTGCTGAGGGAAATTGTCTATAAAAACACGGAAATGCCACCCACGGAAAACATGGGGGCGCAGTTTTTGCACGGGAAAACGCTGCGTTTTATTATTTTGTCGGACAAGCCCTACAGCGGCATTCCGGCGGCAGAGTTTGGCCTGGATGAGGCAGCGTGGCGGGAAAAGTCGTTGATCATTCGCAAGGCGCACGAGTGCAGCCACTATTATACGAGGCGCAATTTAGGCTCGGCCAAAAACAATCTGCATGATGAGCTGATTGCCGACTTTTGCGGACTATATGCCGCCTTCGGGCAATATGAGGCGGCATATTTTATGCGTTTTTTCACGGCGCGCGCCATAATCTATACTGCGGACTTAAGCGAAGCGGCAGGGCAAGTGATATCCAAACTGGCCCAACTGGCGGCCAGCGGCGTTGAGGCTTGGTCTAAGGGCGATGAATTCAGGCGGCTAAGCGAGGCAGAGCGGATCGAGTATCTGGCAGCGAAGGAGCTGCTATCATATTAAAGGAGGATTTTTATGAAAACACGCAGGAAAATTGCTTTTATCGGCGCGGGGAGTTTTGGCTTTACCCGCGCCCTGGTCAGGGACATTTTGACCTTTGAGGCCCTGGCCGACAGTGAAATTGTCCTGATGGACATAGACGCAGAGCGGCTCTCTTACATAGAGCGTGCCGTGCGTCAGATTATTGAACGGGGCAAATACCCCGCCAAGCTCACGACGACCACGGATCGCCAGGCGGCGCTAGAAGGCGCGGACGGTGTGCTGATCACCATTTTGGCCGGCGGCGTGGACGTATGGCGGCACGACATAGACATACCGAAAAAATACGGCGTGGACATAAATGTGGGCGACACCCGCGGCCCGGCGGGGATTTTCCGTTATCTGCGCACGGCCCCCGTGATGCTGGACATTGCCCGCGACA
>Ga0099364_10014114_pt1 | contig 10665 bp, 11 predicted proteins | sample TergutTh196P3_FD_73070 | JGI IMG/M metagenome (GOLD analysis project Ga0099364, IMG submission 73070) | Microcerotermes parvus P3 segment gut microbial communities from Pointe-Noire, Republic of the Congo - Th196 P3 | ecosystem: Host-associated > Arthropoda: Insects > Digestive system > Gut ...
ATTCGGCACAGCACGCAAAGCGCAGAAAGCGCTTGCCACCGCCAACGAATACCGGGAAGCCCACAGGGATGAAATTGCGACATACGAATCCGCCGAGAAGTATTTGAAAAACGTGTTGCAAGGGCGCTTTGACCCAAAAAAGCAACCACCGATTTCGATGTGGAAAGCGGAGTACGATAAGCTGACCGCCGATAGGAACGCGCTCAATCAGGATTACACGAAACTCAAAGACGAAGTTGGTGAAGCTGAGCGAATCCGTAGCCGTGTTTACAGTATCATGAGTCAGGAACAACACTTAAGCAAAACAAAAGGCATTGATCGCTAATTCTTTAGTTTGATTGCAGATGTGGGGCAGTACGCCCCACATCTGCGAATTAATAAAACACAAGTGACACTTCAGATCAGGAGAGTAGTTTAGCGTATGCGTCAATATCAATCGCAGGGACAGTTGCCATTTTTTTCAAAAGAGATAATAAGGAAAAGAAAAAGCTAATCAACGCAGTTTCTCTTGATGCGATTTTTAAGTCATCCTTATCTGATAGGAAAAAAGCACCTTCATTTACAACACATCCCAATTGTATGGATTTATCACCGATAAGCGAAAACAAGTTCTTTTGGAAAGTCGCTCCTAAAGGGTCAGCCCATATCGAATTTAATGTCAAAATTCCTGCTGGAATGAAATGTAGTTTTTTAGGCTCATACTCTCCGCCCGCATATGGAATTGTTGTAGATGTCCTATATAAACGACGAACACTATTTGCCTTATCTCCTGCATAATCTAAGTTTTGTTTATTTAGTTGTTGCTTGACCTCAAAAAGACAATAAACACTCTCTGCCGGTATATACTTGACGTTGTTGTGCTCAAAGACCAAATGCGAATACTGAGCATCATAAACTACCGCATCAATCTGGTTGCTTATACCGTCATTGGAATCGACAACGATAGCCTTATCTACCCGATAACGCTTGGGAAGATATGTCTTAAGCCACGAAATCCAATCGGTCTCAGTCGAGCTGCCTTTTTCACCACTATGATGTATAGCAACATTACTTGCTGTAAGGTTTGCGACCATTTGAATTTGTACTTGCTTATAAACTTCCTTCAAAGATACTAAGCTGCCATTTTTCACCAAATTATGTCACTCCAGTTTTTCTTTTGCCTACTTTCTCTTGCTTTACTTGCAATACTGTTTTTTTCTGAATATGTAAGATCATCGGATATGATATTATTAGAATTTGCAGGGTCTACTATTCGTATAGTGGTAATATTTGCTGGCAACCATTCCAATACGGCTAAGAAGTTATTATCGTAGTCGTTGTAGCTACGATATTTTGTTGCTTCTATCACAGCCAATTCCATGAATAATGATGGAAACTCCAATCCATGTCGTTCACGCCATATTTTAGTTGCCATTATTTCAACAGCCCTATTCGAACTGCGAACGGTGGTAATATGCTTAGCTATATTGGTTTGCGTCCAAGTGTCTTGCTTGCTTTTGTACAAGCTATGGTCATCACCATACTGGCTCTGCCTTCTCCCTGGAACTAAATCCACATCTTTGTTATTATATGAAACCCCAATCGAAACATTTTGCTTTCTACACCGGATGTTTTGTGAACGCACATAATCGTAAAGAGAATTGAATATTGTTGCCAATGGTGAATTAACCGTTGAGGAAATTGAAATGAAAATATCCAAATCAGAAGAAAGCGATACCGCAGTTCCTTTGGCTCTCGAGCCAGAAAGCTTTTTATCGGTCAAACTAAACCCGTTCGTCATTGCCCATTTGTCGATGTGAAAACATAATGGGTTATAAACATCATTCTTTTCAGTAACGCTTAACGAGTCAGGAAGCGAATACTTATCTACGATACTCTTAACATAATTTGACATTGCTATATCTCCTCCATGTTATTCCCTCAACTCCACAAAAGGGTGTTTTGTTAAGCCCGAGTCTAAAGCAATATAAAGATAACGTGAAGCAATTGATGAGTATGGACGCCAACGCTCACATATCATTATTATGGAATCCTTAGTTAGCTTTGAACTTGGGTAGAGCCAATTAAACGCTTGTAGAAATGCACCATCTTCATAGGGCAGTATATCGGGTCTGTCTAAAACAAAAATCAAAAACATTTTTGCAGACCACGAACCAATGCCGCGCAGTTTTATCAGTTCATGCAATACATCATTATCTACTTTATTTTGGAGTTTATCAAAAAACCCAGGATGATTCTTAACATGCTCTATTAATCCCTGTATACATTCCGCCTTCCGTGTAGACAATCCTATACCTCTGAAATCAGCAATCGACAGTTGCTTAAGAGAGTCGATCGTAATATCGCCATTACACAAGATAAGCAACCTATTTGATAATACATCAGCCACCTTATTCGACAGCATTTGACCGATGATAGTATCAACTAAAAATTTCAAGCTGTCATAATTCAAATAATAAGTAATGTCTCCAATATGGAGTATGAGCTTTCGTAAAGCATTGTCTGAACCACATAGATGACAAATAGCGGGAGATTGCCTGTTTAGGCAAACAACTGCATTCAATTTGCTATTTTCAAAATTAGTTTCACTCATTTGCGGCATTTGACCATATACTTTTAGCAATATCAAGATATTCGTCTTGAATTTCAAGTATGATAGGACATTTTTCGAATAACGAAAGATTAAAACATTCGGGATTAAGTAAATCAGAATCTTTCGATTTCGCTTTTATCGGGTTCACATAATCTCCCATAGCCTCAACTCCCATATGAAAACGTCTCAGCGTTGTACAAATGGCTTCGATACTGTTATCGATTCCAATCCATTGTCGATTGTTTTTATATGCTGCTTCTAAAGCGCTTCCTGAGCCACAGAAGCAATCCATGACAATATCACCGGGATTTGAGGAAGCTAAAACAATCGTTTCCAGCATACTCAAGTTTTTTTCAGTTGGGTATCCAGTCAAAAGCATATTTTGATTGATCGAATCACGGTTCTCTAACCATATATCCTGCATGGGAATACCTCTTTCCCCGTCGAAGTACACCTTTCTCCGTGGATTGTTAGAAGCTGACCAATATATTTCGCCATTTGCGTCCATTTCATCAAGGCGTGTAGGTGTGTACTGCCAATGCTTTCCCGGAGGTGGTAGTACACCGCGCCAAGGCTGACCAGTTTCTCCGTTTCGTGTTCCAGGCGCATGGACTGGAACCTTTTTGTACCTTCTCCCTGTTTCTATCTCAATGCAAGGATACTCTTTAAGAATCTTATCACTTGGCCATTCATCATATGGACGATTCCATACATAGTTCGACGATTTTGAGTAAAACAAAATATAGTCTGAAACATTTCCAAATCGTTTTTTTGTTGTGTTTTTAGTGCTACATTTTTTTCGAGTTATCATGTTACGGTAGTTGCTTTTTCCGAAGATTTCGTCCATTAAAAGCTTTACTTCGAAAACCATGTTTTCATCCAAATGCAAATAAATTGAGCCATCGTCTGCCAAAAGTTCATTCATGAGCAACAAACGCTCACGCATAAATTCTAAATATTCTGCACCCTGTAACAAGTCGTGATATGCGTCTTTTTGTCCTTTCGCTTGGAAAACACTATTAGTTGCGTAAGGTGGATCAATGTATATAAGTCTTACTTTGCCTGCAATTTCGGAGTCATCTAACAGCCCGAGAAGTATTGGAAAATTGTCCCCGAAATATAGTTTATTATTATGACCATTTACTGTTTGCGATTTCCAAAAAACCGTACAATTCGCTCTTTCGGAATCAAACACATCTGAAGTGTTTTTTTTGCCTGTATATGTTAATTCAATATCTGGACATGAATCATTCTTTTTTAATGCTGTCGTTGTGGCGATTGTTCCATTCCATTTCGTTTTTGACAACCCCGTCGCCATTATATCACTCCTTGTTTTCAAGCCATTTTTTAGTTAGCCGCTCAGGAACCATTCGTAGCGTAAGCACCATTATTTTATTCTCCCATCGGTTCTCAATTTCAGAGTAGTCAGCCCACATAGAGCCAAGCAACAATCCTGGACCATCGTTCAAGAAAACAACTTTTGTGTCAAATCTATTCTCTTGGCAAAAAGACAAAACTTCATCTGCACAATTTCTATAGCCGCCTGTCCGATCATCTTCTTGTGCACCGCCTCTGTCTGAGTCATATCTGGCAAGACCAACAGCTAAAATTTTATCATTTTGGGAAATCACAAAATCAACAGGTCTTTTAGGATTCGGATAGTTACAAAAAACTAAACCCAAAGGAATATCTTTTCCCGCACGTTCTGGACCGCTAATCGAATAATCTGGCAACTGCTTTTTTAGCAGACTAAAAAACTTTTCTGTCAAATCATATCCCTTTTTCCCTCGATCTTTATATTCCCAGAGAACAGCACAAAGAGCTTCATCGGGAATAGGACGGCTTTCATAAGCAGATTGCACTTCATTTATCGGACGAAATCGTCCTCCAAATTGTTCGCATATTTGCTGTGCTTGAGTTTTTTTCTTCAACAACTCAACTGGAGTATCAGGGCTAACATATTTCCTAAAAACACGAGCCAATTGAATGCGCATCCAACTGTCAGTGATTTCGCATAAGTTTAAGAATAACCGCTCAGATGTTTCACTACGCTTCACTATTTGACCAAAGAGAACTAAGACTGGTTTATAAAGTTCGCAAGCATCCTGAAGAATATCGGGGTAGAAGTCTCCAGATGTCAATGTTATCCAGTTGTGAGCGTCAATGCAGTAATCTGAAAAGGATTTTCGTTGTTTTGACATCTTGTCTTTCCCTTCATGTAAATGTGAATTAACGGAGCGAGAATATACTTAAAACCTTGATAGCGGTTTATTCGGATAGTTACATTTTGTGTTTTTCGCTCTTTAAGAATTGCTGCTCTCCTTCAGCAACAGCCATCATGTTAGTGCTTGCATTGTATGAGTAGACTTCTTCCCGTTCGATTTCCATAATGTCGGCTATATCACAGTTAAGTACGTTACATATCTTTAGGAGAACGTCAGTGGTGACATTATCTCCTTTTCCGAGTTTTGCTATGACCGCTGTACTCACCGTTACTTGAAACTTATACATATTTAATCATTACTAATCAAATTTGATGTTCAATTCCTGCTTCTCAGAGGAGGCGACCCAAGAACTCTCCACAGGCTGACACCGTGTAACTCACGGCAATTTGCTTGTTCAAGACGCGCCTAACACTGCCCTGACCGCGTCTTTCTTCAAGTTTTCAGCGGCGTTACGATCCCGGTCATGGACGATGCCGCACTCGATGCAGCTCCACTCACGTATCGACAGATCCCTAGTTTCCGCATTTCGGCAGCCGCATACGCTGCAGAGCTGGCTGCTGGGAAAGAATCGGTCGGAATAATGCAAGTATGAGCCGGTAGCGTCCGCTTTGTAGGCGAGCTGCCTGCCCAGCTCGCTCCACGACTGGTCGTGTATTGATTTGGCGAGGCTGTGGTTCTTGGCCATGCCCTTCACGTTCAAGTCCTCAATGCCGATGAGCGAGTAGTTCCGCGTGAGCATGGTCGTCAGCTTGTGCAGGCCGTCGTTGCGGGAAAACGCTATCCGCTCGTGCAGCCTGGCCACCCTGCGCTGCTGCTTGCGGTAGTTCGCCGACTTCTTCTCCCCTTTTCTCGCCCCCTTCTTTCGTGACAGCGCTTGCTGCGCCCTGCGGAGCCGCTTCTCGTATTTTCTGCTCGGCTTGCTGCCCGCGATTTCCGTGCCATCGGACAAAACCGCGAGCCTTCCGACGCCGACATCGACTCCTACAGCTTGGTTCTCGCTGATTTTGTCGTGTATCGGCTCGGGCCTCGCGATTTCCACCTGAATCGAGATATACCAATGGTCCGCCGTCCTGCTCACCGTGGCGGACAATACCTTTCCGTCAAATCGCAGCCGCTCCGCAAGCCTGACGTCGCCCAGCTTGGGTATCCGCACGTGCGCATCCTTGACTTTGAAGTGGTCGTTGGAGATCTCGAAGCTGTCGTTCACGCCTTTCTTGTGAAACCTCGGGAAGCCCGTCCTCTTTTCGAAGAAGTTCATAAACGCGCTTTTCAAACCGTTCTTTATCGCCAGCTGCGGGGCGCATTTCGTCACCTCGGACATCCACGGGAACCGCTCCGCCTTGACTGCGTTCAGCTCGCGCCTCAAGGCGGCCTCGTCGAACTTGCCGCCGCCCTCGTAAAGCTCCTTGGCGCGCGCCAGGGCCCAGTTGTAGGCGAAGCGGGCGACGCCGCACGCCTTCGCGAAGTATGTGGCCTGCACGTTGTTGGGGTACAGCCTTATCTTATGCGCACGTATCATCGGACGCCTCCTCGACCGCCTTCGCCATCCCGTCGAGCAGCTTCTTGTTCTTCTTGCTTCTTGACCCGTACAGCCGAGCTGAGAACACGGTTATTATCTCAAGCACGTCCGTTGCCAGATTCTCCTCGAATGTCGTGCCCTCGCCTTTGTTGATAATGACGACCTCCACGTCCTTGGCCTCGCATATCGCGAAGACAAGCTCCGCGCCTAACCGCAGCAGCCTGTCCTTGTGCGTCAAGACCAACCGCCCGACGCCATCGTCTAAAATGGCATCCAGCAGCTTCTTCAGCCCCTTCTTTTGGTAGTTCATGCCCGATCCGAGGTCGGAGATTATTTCAAAGCTCCATCCGTTCTTCGAGCAGAACAGCTCCAGCACCTGCTTTTGGCGCTCCAAGTCCGCCTTTTGGTCGTGGCTCGACACCCTCGCGTACGCCACCGTCCTTCGCTTGTCGGAAAAGTCATATTTGTGCACTGTTTCGGGCTTCAGTTTTGATATGTCGTAGCGCCGGTGCCCGCCTTCCGTCCTTATCGACGGCAGCTTCCCTTCGTTGTCCCATCTGCGCAGCGTGATTTCCGAGACTCCGAGAATCTTGGCGGCCCTGCTTATTGATACTAAATCGCTCATGCCTGTATTCTAGCATGGATCAGCCACCATGTCAAGCAATATTTATCAATAACGAATAATAATGATCAGATATGATAAGATATTGCAAAACTGTTACTAACCCTATTTCCCACAGCATTTTTTATACTTTAGCCCACTACCGCAAGGGCATGGCTCATTTCTTCCAATCTTCACAACGCGGACAGGCTCTTTTCGCTCATATGGTTCCTCTCCGAAAATATCATCGGGAACACCGAAATCATACTCATCTTCACCTAGCCAATCTAGATCCAGCCTTCTATCATTTTCGTTTATTTTCGCAAGACGTCGGTTGATTTCGTCATATAATCTTTGCTCGCTGTATCTGTTGATTGCATCGAGGAAGTCCTCTGAGTATTTATACAGCTCATAAAACTCTTCTCGAAAACGCTTTATCTCCGGCTTGAGCCGCTTATACTCGATTAAAATCTCGATTTCCAGAGTGATGGCTTCATCGCGATAATCTATATGCTCATTTTCGGTTATTTCTCGCTCTTTAGAAAAAAGCCTTGCAACAGACAGCGCAGCAAGCGGTTTTGGTATTCCTTTTGCCACAGCATCCAGCGCAGCATGCCCTACAGATGCAACCTTATAGGCTGATGTTTCAAAAATATGCTCCGCTTCGATGTTACCGATGACCTTGTCAATCTGCGGCAGAATGTCATACCGGTCTCTGTCATACATTCCTTTCAAAACACCAAACTCCAAAACAACCTCGAATGGCTCCGCTTTGTCGCTAGGCATCCCAAAAGTGGACTCGACCAGCTTCTTTGAAACGAAGATGGGGTCGTTCCATGGTTGTTTTCCCTTTTGCTTGTCAGCGGCTACTTCGCTAAAAAGATCAAGTTGCGCTTCTTGCATATCATACTCTTCGATTTCATCAAAACTGAGGCATCTAGATAAAATGCAACAGCAAATGATTGGAGCTTTCCCACCATGCTGCTCAATGCTCTCAACGAGCTTTCCCATATAATGAGACGAATGAATGCCTCCGGCAAGCATTGGAATGATGCTGTCCTCGCTTCCGGGATTAATCTGCTGCAAGCCTTTGAGATATGCGTTGGCTTTGTTTGTCCAGCCCCGTTCCAAACATGCAGATACTGCCAGTTGCAAGATTTTAACATCTAGAGGGTTCTTTTTAACAAGCTCCTCAGCCAGCGTGACGGCTTTTCCGCTTTTTCCTGTTTCCAAGTATAATATGCAAAGTGTGTATTCGAGCGAATCTGTAACGCGCTTGTCTCCGGTATGCTCCCTGAGTTTTTCTTGCAGAAGGCTAATAGCTTCATCGTGCAACTTGTTATTATACAGCCGATCGGCTTCCAGCAAAATCTCGGCCGCTACTTCCGGTGTGCCCACATAACGCGACATTTCTCTATCATATGATGCCCTGCTCTCGGGATTTGACAGCTCTTCATAAGCCTTTCTGATACGCATGAATTCTTCAGGATCGTTTTCCGGAGAATGCTTTCTTACCAAACGGAAGTATGCTCGTTTTATCTCGTCTCCCGTGGCCGTCTGTTCAACTCCAAGCTGGTCATATAACGTCATATTAACACCTCTTTTAGCGCTTGCCTGGCGATTTCGTTTCCTGTATCCATCACCAATGACAGGGTGAACTCCTTGCGCGCAAGGCGTTTGCGCCCAAGAAGCGCATATAGCAACCCACGGGCGGTATGCGCTTTTGATGTGTTGGCTTTGCATGCTTTCAGAGCCTTTTTATGCTCTTTCTTTGCGACGAGCTCTCGCAATGTGCATAATGTTTCAGCATCGATCTCAGTTCTGCTCCGCAACAGTTCAAGCAGCCGCGCTGCTGATGGCGCGGCTTCATTAATCGCAAGCGAACATTGAACAAGGCGTGTTGCCTCAGTCATGTTTGCTGTGACCGCTGATGCGAGAGCGCTTCGGTAATAACTCATTGCAGAGGTTGTTCCTTTCTGTCTTTTATCAAAAATCATCCTCCCACATTGACTTGTTCGGTGGTTTCCATGATTCGATGAATTCCTTAATGAGCTTGGCCTTATCTTCCGCTTCTTCCTTATCTCCGCGTATTAAGTCTGCTTTTATCCCATCGCACATATCATGGAATATGAACAATCTTTCTTCTAGAAACACATCATCGCCAATGAATTCGTCGAATATTTTCTGCGCTTTCCTTAACAATGGGCGAAGCTTGGATGCTCCGTCTGCTTTTCTCCATTCGCTAAGCTTCACGGGGAGCTGGACGGGAAGATCGTTGTTATTGATGTCTATATCTATTTCAACTGTTTTGTCATTGCCAAGCGCTCGTGCTCTAACGCTTAAAATCCCGTTGACATCGTATGAAAATGTGACTTCCGCCCTTGCAAGTTCGTCACGCCTTTGCGGAAGCCTGTCGAGATTAAGCATCCCGATGCGCGTGTTTTCATATGAGTTTTCATGCTCCCCTTGATATATTTCGAAGATGATTCCTCTTTGATATTCTTCCAGCGCACTGTAAACCTTGCTATATTCATATGGAATCGTAATGTTCCTTTTTATGAGCCGGTCAACGACGAATCCTTTTTTCGAAACGATTTTCACACCCAGTGAAAAAGGGCATATATCTGCTAACACGACGCTTTCGTCCTCATCAATCACTCCGTCCAGTATTGCAGCGCGTATGGCAGCACCCCTGACAACCATCAGTTCGGGAGTCAAATCATTGTTTGTTTCTTGATTGTTGGCAATTCCCAGTTTATCCTCCACAAACTTCCGCACAAGCGGCACTCGTGTCGTCCCCCCCACAAGTATGACTCTGTTTAGGTCGGTTATATCAAGATTAGCATCCTTGATTGCGGTATCGATCTGCTCACCGGTAGATTCGACCAAAGGCTTTATTATCTCTTCAAACTTGCTTCTTGAAACTGTTGTGTTGATTGAGAGATTCTCAGTTATCAGAGGGATTCGCACACTAGCCGATTCATCGCTCGAAAGCGTGATTTTACAGGCTGTCGCTGCCTGTTTTAATTTCATCTCAGATTTTGGGTCATCAATTAGCTCCTTGTAGCGGCTCCCGCCTATTAGTTCCATTAGTGCTTCGTCGAAATCTTTCCCGCCAAGCTGATTGTTCCCACAGCTCGATTTCACGTCAATAACGCCTTCAAACAGTTCGAGCACGGTTACATCCAGAGTGCCTCCCCCAAAGTCATAGACAAGGATATTCTCACACTCGGACATATTTTGAATTCCATAGTCCATTGCAGCGGCTGTCGGTTCGTTTATGACCCGTTCTATTTCTATGCCCGCCATTTCTCCTGCTCTAAACGTTTGCTTGCGCTGCACATCCGTGAAATACGCGGGGACTGTAATGACTGCTGCCGTTACCTCTTCTCCGGTGTATTCCTCGGCGCATCCAACGAGATACTCGATGATGTGAGACTGTATTTCCTCAGGAGAAATGATTTTCCCATGTGCCATAAGCTTTTCGTTTGTCCCGAATTTGCGTTTGATTTCCATGTATGTGCTTTCAGGGCGAGTCGACAGATATTCCTTGGCATCGCTGCCGACAATTGCTCTCCCATTATGCCTGATATGCACTACCGATGGCGTTACTAGCTCGTTTTCGCTGTTAGGGATAACGATAACTCTTCCGTCTTCATCGACATAAGCTATTTCTGATGTGCTCGTCCCCAAATCAATTCCAACAATCATTGTTCATTTCCTTTAC
>Ga0099364_10014115_pt1 | contig 10665 bp, 10 predicted proteins | sample TergutTh196P3_FD_73070 | JGI IMG/M metagenome (GOLD analysis project Ga0099364, IMG submission 73070) | Microcerotermes parvus P3 segment gut microbial communities from Pointe-Noire, Republic of the Congo - Th196 P3 | ecosystem: Host-associated > Arthropoda: Insects > Digestive system > Gut ...
ATAAAATTTGTCTTCATGTTTTATCTATTAATTATTTGTTTATTATTTGTTTGTTTTTAACTCTTTTTTTAATTTTTTTTGAAAATCTTTCCACTTCATAATTACTATATAACCATCTTTATCCAATATATTGCCTGAAACATTACCGTCTGACAGTCTAAGCACTGAATGTGTACAAGACAGAGTGGTATAATCTTCCAGACTTTCGAATCTTGTAGGTTCTTGTACTGGTGATAAAAGCATAATCAGTTCGCTCTGTTCAGTATACATAAACATATGTTCCACTCTTTCTGATACTATGCCTTCACTTTGGCTTGCACCCCACGCGATGAATGTATGAACGTTTTTTGGAAAATTTCCTTTCAAATCTTCAACAAGCATGAATTTACGTCCATATTCATGTCCCTCCATGGCTATTCCTCTAATGACGTATAAATTACAGCAATTCGAATATTTTGAAACGCCTTCCATGAAAGAAGCAACTCGACAGTCAGTTGTCATACCAGATACAGATGATAGAATGATACAATCTTCACATGCATGATTTTTCTGTTTTTCACAGTTAGTAACTATAAAAAATATCGAACACAGCATACACAGTACAACTCCCGTGTACTTTTGCCGGCTGAAGCCTGCCCATAGATTTTTTATTAATTTATTAACTTGCATTGTCTTTTATTTTTTAATGATTATTATTTTGTTGATTATCTGAAATATATTTTACTTATTTTATGTTTTAAATTTTAAAGTTCATGGCTTTGAGTTAAATATATCTTTGCATATTTCTTTAAATACGTGCCAGTGTACTTTCATTTCATTATCTGTCCATGGGAATATCATACCGCCTGGTAGATAATTGTCTGACAACTTCATTACAGCGCTATATGTGCAACCAATTGTTCGATAGTCTCCATGTTTTTCAAAAAAAGGAATTCCCTGCCAGTCTTCAATAAATTCCCAATGGTATGCTAATTTATGGTCATAAGTTGTCAAAATCAGGATCAAAACATCTCCATGCTCAAAATCTCTGGATAAATCATTGAATCTGGCAGATTCAATGATGCCAAATCCGTCTCCCCAGGCTATAAATTCGAGCGCGTTTTCAGGAAAATTTCCTTTTAAATCTTCCATCAATCTGATGTGGCGTCCGTATTCATAAGCATCCAGCGCTATTCCTTTGATAACATATACGCTATCGTTCTTTAAATATTTAGAAACATTTTCAATAAACGAAGATATTGGTCTTGCACAATATCCTCCTGACTGAATCACAACCGGCGCTTGAACATCGAGGCTGCTGTAGGCTATTAGTCTATTATCCGAATCATCTAATACAGAATTCCACCCATGAGCAGGCTGTATAAAATAATGGTGTGCATCATTCAGCACCATGCCAAAGAATTTATTTTCATCAATAATAAACCACGCATTTTGTCCATCAGATGTTTTACCTCTAAAAGTGTATGCAACATACGGCGCTTCCAAATCGGGAGTTTCTTCGTCTGTTGCATTTTTCTCCCCGTACTCGGGAGCTCGCATATCCATGTATTCTAAATCGATTGTCCAATCCAAATCCTTGCCAATTTGAAGTCGAATCTGACCGGAGCCTCCATGGTCATGAAGATAGTCAGCCACTGTTTTTGGATCCATCTCAAAAGCAGTGAATTTATTTAAGTGCATGAACAATTTTAGATAGTCTTCTTCACTATCCTTCAATGACACGTTTTTGATATATGGAACAAATTGTTGGGAGGTGATTACTCCCTCATATTGATCTTCTCCTTCATCAAGTTCGGAATTTTGCTTGATACAGCCTGTAGCCATAAAAAGTATCGAACACAACATACACAGTACAACTCCCGTGTATTTTTGCAGACTGAAGCCTGCCCATATTTTCTTTATTAACTCATTCATATTCACTTGATTACTTTTTAATTATTAATTATTACTTATATTTCAAACTACAAATATACATCTATAAGACGGATAAACTTGATTTTTGTACTAGATTTTTTAGTTAAAATTTGTTAATTTTTTCATTCTATCAATCAATTCATCGCCTAATTCTGTTTTTCGCTGTATATGGTCGAGGACTTCCTGCACAAAGGCGTTCTTTTCAAACTCGCCCCGCACCTGTTCAAAGTCGAGTTTGCGGTCGTATTCGCTGCCATCTACGCCGAAGCCGATCCTTGCGCTGAGCGCAAACTCCTTTTTGGCATCTTCGTAGAGCATCTTGTCGAGCGATACAACGCTTTCTTTCCACATTTCTACAATACGAATCACGTCGCGGGCTGTAAATTCGTCAATTTTTTTGCCGAACCGTTGCTGTATCATTTCTATTGCCCATGTCCATTCGTAAGTGTAATAATTGCGGTGCATGTTGTTGAACGCAGCGGCAATTTCGTCCAGGGTGTTGATGCGTCCACTGTCTATATCCGACAGTAGTTGTTCTACTTCTGTTTTCGGCGCTATCAGCCCTGAGAGGTCAAGCCATTCGCCGGCGCCGATGGGGGTGTCGGGGCGGAGGCGCGCCTGTATGGCTGCATCGTTGTCGAATTGTTTCATTTCGAGCCGTTTGATCAATGAGTTCCCCAGAAATTTGATGATGACCGTCTCGTAGAGTTTCAATCCCTTTTTCAGCGAACTCGGCTTGATTTTGGCGCTCTGGTAGGAATAAAAATCGGATGTTTCGCCCGAAATCCGCTGCAACGTCAGCAGTATGTCCAAGCCTTTCATCATGCGGTGGATGGTGAAGGGGCTCAGCAGGTTGAAGTTGATACAGTCGAGTTTGTGCGGATCGGTGCGTTTGTCGCGCTTGGGCCATTTTTGTGCATCGCGGATAGTTCCTACGCTGCGCAGGTTGGCTCCGGGCACTAAAACGCTGTCGTCGCCGCTCTCAATCAGGTACGAAAATGGTAAATCGGAAGTGTCAGAATGTTTGTAATGGCGTCCCATCACGAGGGTGAAAGGTCCTATTTTTGCGGGCCACAGGATATACGAATCGCTGGTGGTTTTCGAGCCGCGTTCCACTATGCCCTGATGTATGGGACCCAGTTTATACATGTGGTTGCTCTGGTTGGAGCCGCTGCCTGCATTCAGGAAAGAGAAATAGCCGGAGATGAGCAGCGTCGATTTGTGGTGGGTAACGGTATAGGGTCCGGCAAAAATGGCGCAGGCTTCGCCATGCAAGCCTTGACAGTTGGCAAAGAACAGAGAATTTCCGGCAGAATATTGTTTCCCCAATACACAGCCCTGACCCACGAATGTGTTGGAGATCACTGTGCCTTCGGTAATGATCGATCCGGTGGCAGCGATGAAGTTTTCGGCAACCACTCCCGGTCCGAAATGCGTCGGAGCGTCGGCATTGCTGTTGATGGTTCCGTCGGATACGCGATAGATGCCGTCTACGCAAGCATACGCGCCTACGCGAAGATTGCGAATGGTGCGACAGTTGGTCAGTCGGGCATGTTCGGAAACAGTACCCATGTTCGATGAAACCGATTGGGCATATTCGTTGATCATGGTTCTAATTTTGTCGACAACTACCGGTTTGTGTCGGTACAGCGCAAGTATATATGCCAAATGCGCCGACAAGTGGTCGTAGATGGGCAGTTCGCGTCCGCCGGCTTCGTTAAGCACGCTCACCAGCGTACCGTTGCCAAAACTGCTTACGCCGTCAACAGCCATCAAATCAACGTTTTCGATCACTACATCGTCTTCGATGACGTAGTTGGCAATGTAATTGCGTATTTGCCCGATATACACATTGTTGCCGATGCGGCAATTGTGCAGGGTGGCATTAAAAATGCCCGTATGTTTTTTGACGCCACCAAAAAAAGTTACTTCCTTCTCAAAAACGCCGATACGCAGATCGCCGGAGAAATTGCTGTTGCGGATGTATTCGGTACTAAAGTTTTCAACCACTTCGATGCGGCTCCAGTCGTCGCAACGACACAACTGCTCCATCAAAGTTTTGATTTCGGATTCGGTTAATTTTCTAAAAGTCATTTGGTATTGATAATAAATTAAAAATGTTCATTAAAATGTTTTGCCAGACCGCCTTCCGATGTTTCCTTATAAAGGCTTGGCAGATCGTGTCCGGTTTGTCGCATGACGTTCACTACCTTGTCGAAGCTGACGCGGTGTACGCCGTCTGAAAGGGTAGAGTAAAGGTTGGCGTCTAAAGCGCGTGCTGCGGCAAAAGCGTTACGTTCGATGCAGGGAATCTGCACCAGACCGCAAACCGGGTCGCAGGTCAGTCCGAGATGGTGTTCGAGCCCCATTTCGGCGGCATATTCGATTTGCGCAACACTGCCGCCAAACAATTGATTGGCAGCCGCAGCCGCCATGGCGCAGGCTACGCCTATTTCGCCCTGGCAGCCTACCTTTGCGCCTGAGATAGAGGCGTTCGTTTTTGCGATGTTGCCAATCAATCCCGCTGTGCATAGAGCCTTGTGTATCTTGCTGTCGGGAAATTCGTAACTCTTGTACAGGTGATACAGAACGCTGGGCAATACGCCCGACGATCCGCAGGTGGGCGCAGTGACGACCTCGCCGCCGGATGCGTTCTCTTCTGCAACAGCCAGCGCATAGGCATATACTAACGTCCTGCTTTTCAACGAAGCCTTGTAACCCGACGCCTTCACGTGGTATGCCGACGCTTTGCGCTGCAATCCCAATCCTCCGGGTAGCGCTCCTTCGTTTTCAAGCCCGCGTTTTACGGATGCTTTCATCGTTTCCCAGACTTCGGCAAGATAGCTCAATATTTCTTCGCCTTCCTTTTCGAGGACGTACTCCCAATAGCTGCGCCCATTCCGTTCGCACCATACCAAAATTTCCTGCAAGGTGGAGTAATCGTATGTAGGCGTATTTTCCTTCGCAACGCCTCCTTCCTTCACAATCTCGCCGCCGCCGATACTGAAAAACACATCGCTGCCGGACACACGCCCCGCTGCATCTAATGCCTCGAATTTCATTCCGTTCGGATGAAAAGGCAAAAATGTACCGGGTTCCCAAATAATTTTCACAGGATAGGGATGCATAGTTTTCACGACGGCTAAATCGGTTAAATGCCCTTTACCTGTTGCCGCCAGACTACCGTAAAGCGTCGCCTGAAACGAATCAGCCTGCGGATGATCGACGAGAAACTGCTCGGCTGCAAACTTTGGTCCCATCGTGTGACTGCTCGACGGACCAACACCAATCCTGTAAATATTGCGAATTGATTCCATTCAGCAAGTTCAGCCCGTGAAATGATTCATCAAGCCGGTCATGCCGACCATATCGTTTTTCAAGGTTTTATATGTAGATCGGATGTATTGTTTGTCCCTTTTTTCTACGGGTATTTTCCTGTTGATCCTCGTGATTAACTCGTTTCGCGTATGCACCAAAGCCCACATGGTTTCGGTAACTAACTTGGGTTTGGTTTCGGGATGAAAACTGTTGAACGCGAAACACTCGTTTAACAACTCGCCTGTGAGGTTATTAATGTACTTTTTTACTGTTCTTTTGCTTGCCATAGCTTGTGATTTTAATTAGTTAAACGCATTTATAAATTATTTTACAAATATAACGAATTTTTTTGGAAAAAAGTACAAAAATTTCAAAAAATTTTCATCTATCTTTGCCGTCCCGTTGCTGACGACGATCGTCGTCTTCGGGTAAGTTCAAAATCAGCCCTGAACGTGGTTCGGGGCAATAATTTAAAAATTGAAAAAATGGCATTTTTCGGATTATTCTCAAAAGAAAAGAAAGAAAGCCTCGACAAGGGGGTGGAAAAGACCAAGGAGAGCCTGTTTCAAAAATTGACGCGCGCCGTTGCCGGCAAATCGAAGGTTGACAGCGAAGTGCTTGACAATCTTGAAGAAGTGTTGATCTCTTCGGATGTAGGAGTGGACACCACCCTGAAAATCATCCAACGTATTGAAAATCGCGTAGCGCGTGATAAACTGATGCACGCCGACGAGTTGAACATCATTCTTAAAGAGGAAATTGCCGCCCTGCTCGAAGAAAACAATACGGGAACTATCGCCGATTTTGCGTCCATACCCACCGCCAAACCTTATGTGATTATGGTGGTAGGCGTCAACGGCGTTGGCAAAACGACTACTATTGGCAAGTTGGCATACCAGTTCAAGAACGCCGGAAAAAAGGTATATCTTGGCGCTGCCGATACATTCCGCGCTGCGGCTGTCGACCAGTTGGTCATCTGGTCGGAGCGGGTGGGCGTGGATATTGTCAAGCAGCAAATGGGCGCCGACCCGGCGTCGGTGGCTTACGATACCATCAGCTCCGCTAAAGCCAACAACGCCGACGTTGCGATCATTGATACGGCGGGGCGTCTGCACAACAAGGTGAACCTGATGAATGAACTTACGAAAATCAAGAAGGTGATGCAGAAAGTAATCCCCGAAGCGCCCCACGAAGTTTTGTTGGTCTTAGACGGTTCTACAGGTCAGAACGCTTTCGAGCAGGCAAAACAATTCACCAAAGCCACCGAAGTTACCGCTCTGTCGCTGACCAAACTTGACGGTACGGCAAAAGGCGGCGTCATTCTGGGTATTTCAGACCAGTTCAAGATACCGGTCAAATACATCGGCGTAGGCGAAAAGATGGAAGACCTGCTGATTTTCAATAAATATGAATTTGTTGATTCTCTGTTTAAATAAAAACGTAAATACTAAGACAGTATAAATGAGACGATGTCAGTAATAAATGATTTTCTTATCTGGTTGGAAGAGCATCAAATAGGCATCTTGACCACCATTGCCGTGCATCTGTTGATTATTTCGGTTATTCTGGTATTGAAAATCAGAACCAATGTCGAGCGGGAATACAGCATTTTGATTGACCTGTCGCAAATTCAGACCATCATGGATGAAGAAAATTTAAGAGAGCAGCAGCAGCTCAGCGCGCAAGAGTATGTGCAAAATCTGCAACAGGAATATAACATCGCGCGCAATATACCCGTCAATATTGCTGAAGAGCGCGCCGCGCAAAATATCGAAAGGATGATACGCGACATCAAAATGGAGGAAAATATCAGCGATCCACCGCCGCCGCAAGATACGCCCGAAGAAATCATTCCACAGGAAGACAAATTGCTGGAGAACGAAGCGCGTATCTACGAGGATAAATATCCGGTAAACGCTGCCGGAGAACGCACCATATACACGGGCGCTACCACAGTATCATACGATTTGACGGGCAGACGCCATACCTATATGCCCGCGCCGGTATACAAGTGCCGTATGGGCGGAACTATTGTTGTGGATATTGTAGTGAACAACAATGGTTATGTCATATCTGCCGAAGTGAACAAAAGCAAATCCAGTTCAGAAGACTCCTGCCTTGTGGATGCTGCCAAACGCGACGCCGAACGATCACGCTTTGACCAATCGTCCTTAACCAGACAACAGGGCAGTATCAATTATGTTTTTCAGGCGCAGTAGCAATATCCATGCTCCATCAGTCTTTATCCGTAAACAGCGAACGCCGTGAAAGAAATTCATAGAATTTTTCCCTGTAATTGTCTGAAACAGGGATGTATTCTTTACCGAAAACAATACGGCTTCTTTCAATGATCTTGATTTTTTCGGGCTGTACAATAAAAGAACGATGTACGCGGATGAATTTGGCAGGGGGAAGCAGTTCTTCCATAGCCTTCATACTCATCAGCGAAAGAACAGGATGCGCCTGACCTTCGATGAAAATTTTCACATAGTCTTTTAACCCTTCGATATACAGGATTTGGTTCAAATCAATCTGTACTAATTTTCGTTCTGTTTTGATAAAGATGCTTTCCGGTTCAGATGGCTTGACGCTTTGCCGGTTGTGCAACATTTCCATCCATTGCAGCGCTTTTTTCGCCGATTGAAGAAAATCGGCATAACTAATCGGTTTCAACAAGTAATCTAAGGCGTTGACTTTGTAACTTTCGAGCGCATATTCTTCAAAAGCAGTGGTAAAGATAATTCGCGTATTTTCTGAAATCATCCGCGAAAACTCCATGCCGTTGAGTTCGGGCATTTGAATATCAAGGAAAAGCAAATCAACGGGGTTGGCGTTCAACTCGGGCAAGGCAAGCACGGCGCTGTTGTATCGCCCATTCAAGGTCAAAAAGGGCGTTTTGTTTGCATACGTTTCCAACAGGCTGACTGCCAGCGGTTCATCATCAATAATAGCGCAAGTAAGGTTCATTGTTGATCAATCAGGTGAAGTATCAATTCGCAACTGTAAGTTTCTTCCAATTGTCCGCAGGTCAGTTCGTAATTTTCGGGATACAGCAAATCCAGCCGCTTTCGCAGATTGATCAATCCTATGCCCGAACCGCTTTTGTCCTGTTGTTTGTCTTTCGGGAAGAAACTGTTTTTTATCAGGCATCTGATCTGCTTTCCGGCGGCGATTATCTCTATATGAACAAACGAAGGTTTAGCGTTGCTGACGCCGTGTTTGAAGGCGTTTTCAGCCAACGAAATAAACAGAAGCGGCGCAATCGGTATATCCGGCTGTTCCACCTGAATTTCTGTTTTCAGATCAACATGCGCAGGCATACGGATTTGCATCAATTTGACATAGTTTTTCACGAACTCGACGTCTTTTCCTAACGGAACAAATGCTTGAGCGCTATCGTAGAGCATATACCTGAGCAAACGGCTCAACTCGTGTACTGCCTCCTGCGCCTGTTCGCCGTTGATGGCTATCAGGCTGTAGATATTATTCAAGGTGTTGAACAGAAAATGTGGGTTCAACTGGTTTTTCAGATTTTGCAGTTCGGCGTCAGAACGCTGTTTTTCCAATTCTTTTCGTTCCGTATCCATTTGATACCAACTGCTTGTCGCTTTCAACGCTACGCTCAACGCCAAAAGGAAGATATACTTGATAAAATCCGCCAAAATCATGAAAAAATAAACAATTTTTCCATGTTCATGGCTTGGATGCACGAAATCAGGAGGGCGAATCAGGCTCGAAAGCAGATGCGATGCGACAGTAATCACCGCAAACAGCGCCAGATTGCTCAACAGATATTTCCAGTGGCGTCGCGTAAACAGAAAGCGTTTTACCAAACAACTGTAATTCGCGTAAAATATAGCCAAAACTCCCGCCAGCATGATAAAGAAACGCAGATAATCCTGCAAACTTATCGTATCCGCGCCTCTTACTCCTATCAGGAACGGAAAAGAAAGCAAAACAATCCATACGATTACGTGAACAAGCCATCCTAATCGTTTGGGGGGAGCGGCTATATTTGGAATTTGAGAGAGCGGTTTCATGTTCTACTGTTTGTTATATCATTTCAAAAATAATCGTGTTATATAATTTCATAACACTGTGATTTTGATAAAATTATACTATTATAATCATTCGGATCTTTAAATTCAAATTGCCACAATGAAAAATAATTTTCCCGTTTTTCAAAAAACAGAGTTTTGATCTGTTTTTCAGTATGTTGTTGCCATTGACGATAAGGATAAAACAATTGTCGAATAATCGTATTTTTCGTCGAACTGTTCTTGGCTTCAATCAGTACTACCTGATTTCTACCTTCATAACCGGCATCTACTTCAGTTTGTACGCTTTCGGCTGTTATTTCCTGATTACCAACTTTAAAAGAAAATTTTGGCGAGTATTTTCTGCCTCTTATGGTCAAAACCAAACTCTTATCTTCTAAAAATGTTCTAATTAGACTTGTAGCATAAGCAAAATCTAAATGTTGCATTTCTGAATTGCCCACCGAAGAAGTATCCAACTTAAAACCAAGTTTTGACTTGTATATTGTTATAACAGAGTGTATCTCCGGAATATCAATATACCCTTCTCCTTTTATGATGGCATATTTACCGTTTCGGACAGGCAGCAAAAACAAATTTTTTTCAATAAAAATTTCGGGTCTGTCTTCCCTGCTGTCCTGTTTGCACAATATACGAACTTCACGTTCAGTGGTTTTGGTAAATTGCCTCGTTGCTTGCTTAATTTGGTTAGTATCAATAATATATGGTTCGACATCAAAATTATGTTTGTCTATTTCGTATTTATCAAAAATAGTGTTCCAAGATTTGTTGTTCATCGTTCTAAAATAATTGAGGTTCCTGAATAATTTGATTTAACCTTTTTTGTGTCAATTGAATATATTCCTTTTCGATTTCAATTCCGATGTATTTTCTATTTCCTGCAATTTTTGCGGCTACGCCTGTTGTGCCGCCGCCATTGAAGGGGTCGAGTATCAAACAGCCATCGTTGGTAGACGCCAAAATAATTCTTTTTAGCAATGCAAGAGGTTTTTGAGTTGGGTGTTTTCCGAAAGTTTTTTCGTCAGGCGAAGGAGTAGGAATACTCCAAACGCTACGCATTTGCTTATAAGGAATTTTTATGCTGTCTTCCTTAAACACCCCGCTCTTCATCTTTTCGTAATTGAAAATATGTTTTGCCTTTTTATCTTTTTTTGCCCAAAGTAAGGTTTCATGGCTGTGAGCAAAGGTAGTGCAAGCCAGATTGGGCGCTGCATTTGGCTTAAACCACGAAATGTCGTTAAGGATATGAAAATTAAGTTTTTGCAACAAAAAACCGCACTGATAAATACTGTGATTTGTTCCGCTAATCCAGATTGTTCCACCGGGTTTCAAAATCCGGCGACATTCATAAATCCATTTTTCGTGAAATTCCAAA
>Ga0099364_10014116_pt1 | contig 10665 bp, 8 predicted proteins | sample TergutTh196P3_FD_73070 | JGI IMG/M metagenome (GOLD analysis project Ga0099364, IMG submission 73070) | Microcerotermes parvus P3 segment gut microbial communities from Pointe-Noire, Republic of the Congo - Th196 P3 | ecosystem: Host-associated > Arthropoda: Insects > Digestive system > Gut ...
GCTCCTTGCGAGTAAAATGGAAGCAAATAAAGACAAGCTCCGAAAACCCCTGGGAACGCGGGCGGCTCGCCCGCATCTTCTTGAAAAATGCGGGCAAGATGCCCGCGCTCCCAGCAAAAAACAAGGTTTTCGGAGCTTGCCTAAAGGAGATGTTATGAAAAAAATAGCCTGTATCGTGTTCGCGCTGTTTACCGCCACGCTGATTTTCCCTAAGGACGCCCGTGCTTGCGTGTGCATTGGAGACCCAAGCGTGCAGGACGAGTTTGAAAGAGCGGATCACGTGATTATCGCCAAAATCACCGGTCCCGTCACAAAGCAGAAACCGTTAAATTCGGAAAACACATTGACGTCTGTGGATTATTTGCAGGCTGCGGGAATAGCCGTAATGACCGTTGAAAAAGCATATAAGGGTACGCTAAAACCAGGCGAAAAATTTGAGATGGTTCGCAGTTCTTCCTTGTGCGATCCCGTATTTGATGAAAAAGACATCGGACGTGAATTTCTTATCTATCTTGTCAAAGAGCGGGATCATCAGGAAACCCCTCTGCGATTTGGATGGGGAATTCTGCCGTGCGGCGAGCGTTCACGGGAAACCAAGTCGGTGGCCGAAGATATACTCTATCTCGACAATCTTTCCAGCGCCAAAGTAAGAACCCGGTTATCGGGAACATTGCAGGGCAACGACGGCTTTCGTTTTAGCGGAATGAAAGTCGTTATACGCCAGGGCGGCAAAACATGGGAAACGACTGCGGATTCAAACGGCGAATATGAAATCTACGATCTTCCGACGGGCGAATATGAAATTAAGCCGGAACTGCCTAAGGGCTGGACAATAAATATGCCTGGAAATGCGCCGACCGCTGATCCCGGCAGGAGTCTTACCGCGGTTTTGAGCGAAGGGCGGCATACTTCCAAGCATATTCATATTATTCCCGACAACGCTATTCGGGGACAGTTGCTGTCTCCTTCGGGCAAGCCTTTGAGCAATGAGCGTATGACCGCGTTTAATGAGCGTATGACCGCGTTTATTATCGTAAAATCCGGTGAAATTCTTGACGCCGGAGATTTTAGACACATGAACCTGAATAAAAACGGCGAATTTGATTTACGCGCCCCAAGGGAGGGCGAGTATGTCCTATACGTGACAAGCGCCACTGCCACGGAGGATTTCCCGTTCTGTACGCTGTTTTATCCGGGCGTTACCGACATTGAAAAAGCAAAAGTTTTTTCAATCAAGCCGGGTACGTTTTTTGACGGCCTCGTCTTTCAGATTCCAAACCCTGAAAGCCTGCTTGAGTCAGACTAATCTGAGTTTTGCATTATTTTGTACTAGAAACCTATGAAAGTCTTGAAACCAAAGGATTTCGCATTTTGGCTCAGAGCTTATAGTACAAAATCGTACTATAAACTCGATGCGCGGAAACCATTGGTAATACTGGGGAAATCGGTTATTAGTACAAAATGCTGCAAAACTCACGTTCTTATGCCGCCATACGTTCGGCGTTATGATTGAATACATCGACCACATCGAGAATTCTCTTCAGTTCCTCTTTTTTACCGTTGAAGACTTCAAAAACAGAACGTCTGCCGAACATTTCTTCGTCAAGCATATCTTTCCTGGCAAGCGTACCGTTATGAATAAGATAATCAATTATTTGTTCTACGAGCGTTATCTGTTCCGGCGAATAAAGCCTGTTGCCGAGAAATTCAGAGAAAGCCCTGTCCACGGCTTCCTTTGAAAGTCCGGTTACGGTACGGATAAAACGGCCAAGAGCGACATTGTTTATTTCACGTTCGTATTCCTCTTTAGACCCCAACTCGCTCCAGAAAATCCGCTCTAATTCCGTCCACTCTTCATCGTCAAGGGGTTCGTTGTTTTTCAACTTGCGTATTGACGATTTATCCATGTTGCCGTCAATGTACCGCCGCGCCCGTTCATAGTACGATTCAAAGGTATTATCTTTCGGGACGCGCGCGCCTTCGCGGTCAAAGATAACCTCGTCCGTTATGTCGATAATCTTCTTCTTAAATTCTTTTTTGAGACAGTACATTATCTCACGCAGTTTGACGCGCATGTCTTCCCAGGCGGCAATATCGCCGCTCTGCCAGAATTCATCCTGCTGCGCCTTTTGGATCAGGTCTTTTTGCGCTTTGACATCAGGCAGACTGAACTTGCCCTCCAGGGCTGCCGCCATGCGTTTTACCTTATCAGCCGCAAAACGCTTTTCGGCTTCATTGGATTCAAGGAAGGCAAGCATATAACGGTAAACAAATATGTCAAAGCGTCGCGCGGATTCGTCGTCGCCGGAAGCGGAAACGAGGCTTGCCAAATGCTGTATCATCGTTTCCGTCTCCGTAATGGAAATATACTGAAACGCTTCAGCGTTGGAATACTTCTCAACATACCGCAATTCGGCGCGCACTTCAAATCGCTCGCGGTTAAGCGAAGAAATTTGAGCCGCCAGGTCGTCAATGAGGGATTTACGGAACGCAATCTTTTCTTCCTGGTCGTGTTCCGCGTCCTGGAGCGCGTGTATCATTCTAGCTTTCAGCTTAAACGTAAACTCCGCGAGGGAAGCGGCAGGCTGCGCCTCTCTGCCGTTTTTTTCCTCATCGAAATACATGAAATTGCCCATATAGTCGAAAATATAAAAACATTCCTTGTCCCTGCCCGCGCCGAGCAGGTCTTTACAAAGCCGTGTCCCGCGTCCGAACATCTGCCAGAATTTTGTTTTTGACCATACCTGTTTAAAGAAAACAAGGTTGAGTATTTCAGGTACGTCGATGCCAGTGTCAAGCATATCCACGGATATGGCAATTTGCGGGTCGGCGTCCGGCTTCTTGAAATCTTCCAGCAGTTTTGCGATATCGGCGTATTTATCCTCCGCTTTACTGTCAATGACGCGGGCGAACTTTCCACGGTAATGCGGATAAAGAATGTCGAATTGTTGTTTCAAAAAAACCGCGTGTTCGTGGTTGCGGGCAAATATTATCGTCTTGCCGAGTTTGTCGCCGCCCTCTATTTTCAAGCCTTTCTCCATTAATTCGGTCAACACGCGGCGGTTCGTATCAATATTCATGTATATACGGTTTATTTCATCAGACGTTACGTAGTCGGGGATTTCTTCGTCCTCGTCAAACGCATCCTCAAAAAGCGCCAGTTGTTCCGGTTCAAGCTCCTTGCGTTCCAACCCTTGCGTGGGCAGTTTGTACAGTTTTTCAATGCGGTAGTAATCGCAAAGATGCCCTTCTTTTACCCCTTTGTCATATTCGTAGGCGTATGTAGGCATATCCATTTGCAGGTCGAAAAAATCATAGGTGTTTTTATCCACATCAGTTTTCGGCGTGGCGGTAAGCCCGATGACAAGAGCGTCAAAATATTTAAAAATGGCGCGATATTTCCTGAAAATACTCCTGTGCGCCTCATCAACAATAATGATGTCGAAATGCGCGGGGGTGAAAAGCCTTTCCCCGCTTTCCGTCTTTTCGTCATTGATGGCGTTCATCATGGTCGGGTATGTTGAAAACACCGCCCTCGCCGCGGGCATTTCATTCCTGTCGCGCGTCGATAAATTGCACACGGACATCCAGGGCAGGTGTTTCACGAAAGCGTCTTTGCCCTGTTTCACCAATTCGCGCCTGTCCGCAAGAAACAATATATTTGTTATCCAGTTGCGGTTTGACAGCACATCGACAATGCTTGCCGCCGTGCGCGTTTTGCCCGTGCCAGTCGCCATAACCAGGAGCGCCTTGCGCTTGCAGGCATTGAAAACGGAACAGGCGGCATGGACTGCGGCTTTCTGGTAACAGCGATCGGTTATGTCTTTATTAATTTTAATATCAGATAAATCGAGCCGCTGTGTCCGCCGGTTGATTATCCGCACAAGGTCGTCTTTGGAAAACACCGAGTACACGGGACGTTCCGGATAGTATAGGTCGTCCCAATATACGGTGTCGTAACCATTCGTACAGAATATCAATGGACGCCGCCCGTGTTGCGCCTCTAGCCTGTCGGCATAACCGACGGCCTGCTCTTTGCCCGCTTCCGCGCCCTTAACGCTGCGTTTTGCCTCAACCACGGCTAGCGGCTTTCCGTCGTCGCCGAAAAGGACGTAATCTGCAAAGCCCGCACCGCTTTGCGTGGTTGTGAGTCCGAACACCTCGACTTCCGTTTTGCAGTCAACGCCAAACGTCCAGCCCATAGCCTTCAGGTCAATGTCGATAAGACAACGCCTGGTTTCGGCTTCCGTCGCGTCTTTCGTTTTTATGCCGGACGTTGCAACCGCTCCTGGCAGCAGGCTTTCGACAAACTTGCGCTCTTTGTAATCCGATCCATGACGACAATCAATGTACTGTATGAACGCGAAAAGATGACTAAGTGAAATAACCGCCTCGCGGTACGTTATTTCTTTACTCTTATGCTCCGCCAGATTGCCGAGCCGCGTAATGTAATTCAAGCTGCGCCTGGCATCGTCGGCGACCGTTTCAACAAAGGACTGGTTGTATATAAGCGCGGAAAGATTGTCTTTATACGGCAGCATTAAGTTTGAGTCATTTTCATACAGCCATTTTACGGCAAGTTCCGCCGCTTCGCGGCAGTTGAGTGCGCAAGCCGAAGGGCTTAGACTAAGGGAGTTTTCCGCGTTTACGGCGGTTTCTGCGAACGCGGAAAACTCCTTTTTTGTATTAAGAAAATCGAAGTTTGACATTGTTCAAAACTCCTTTGCCGTTTTTATCGATGCTTTTGTTGTCAATTTTATCCGAACCGTTCTCCTGAAAACACTCGCGCCGTTTGTGGTTTGTACAATGTTTCGAGTCCGGCTAGTGATTTCGTTATACCAGTAATGATTTAAACGGGTTTACAATTTTCAAACGACCATAAACTATCTGACCATCACTTAAATCCTCTGTTAAAACAACTTCACAATCTTCATCCAATGCGGACGTCAACATAAGACAATCGTAATATGAAAAGCCATAGCGGCCTTGCAGGGTGATGGCCTTGTCGATGGTTGATAATTCGATGGCGGATATTTCTGCAAGCCGCTTTACATTTTCAACATGTTTCCGCACGTCATCGGCCTTCAATCTGTATTTTTTAAAGAGTACGTTGCTAAGTTCATTTAATATCTGCGTACTCACAACACGGGTATATTTATCAAGTTCAGCGATACAAATATTCCTTTTGTCGGGTTCTTGCAAAGAATAAAGATAAACAAGGATATTCGTATCAATAAAAGCCCTACCGTTCATTTGCTTCCTCCCTGTTGAACGTCCAACCGCGCGTGTCAAGCGTGGGAGGTATCAGCAAATTATTAATGGAAGATACTTCTTTTGATTCCTGTAGCGGTATGAGCCGAATTTCTCCGTCAATCTCCATTACGCGAACTTTATCGGTAGGTATCAGCTTTAACAGGATTTCCGGCAAAGCGTTCGTATTCATTATGCTTTCAGTCATTTGGAATTCTCCTCGTATTCGACAATTCTCAATAGTATCTCATTTACCCAGGTTTTTCATGCTAATAAGGTTCAGAGCGTTTCCCGCGAAAACCGAAGTCAGACATTGTTCAACGCTCCCTTTATTTTTTCTTTGTCAACGAATTACGCGAATTGGCGCGAATTATCTTTTTCATCCGAACAGCTCCCCTGAAAACGCCCGCGCCGCCAGTGATTTGTAAAGTGTTTCAAGTTCAGCGAGGCTTGCCATAAGGCGAGTCTTTTGGCTTATGATTTCTAATTTTTTATTCTCAAAATCTTGTTGCATTTCAAATGGTGGTAATAAAAACTGCAAGCTCTTTATTGCGTCAAAATTAAGACCTGATGTAAGGAAAATCGTATACTTTTCCAGTTTCTCAAAACGCCATTTTTGTGGATTCGTCACCGGATCACCGAACATATTAATAAACAAATCCTTTGCCAATTTGTCTAACACGGCAATCTGCTCGCGGCGAGCGGCGATTAAAATCCGGGCTTTATCAAGCGCAGATGCAATTTGACGTTGGATGTTGAGCGGCGGGAGCGGGATTCGCATTTTAGCAATATCGCTTATACGTATAGATGGATATACTTCACCTCTTATCAATCTATTAGGTCTGTTAACGGTGAATAAATACGCCAAGTATCTACCGTCAACTTTTTTGGGAATAATGCAAGCCAAATGATTAACGACGCAGGCGTCGTTTTTTAACTGGTAAACAATTCCTTTCATGCAAGACATTCCGCTTTTGGCAAACAAAACTGTTCCGGCAGGGAATAATTTCAATTTATAATTTGAAACAGTTTCATCGGTCACTCGCATGAGTGAATCTTCAGGCATACCTAGCGAAAGTTCAAGTAAATGCCCCGCTCTAACAAACGGTATGCCTGTATTCGAAAAGTCGCTCTCATTTTGTGGCGCGGATTGACCTGATGAAATAGTTGCAACATGTGATAAAGATTTCATTTCCCAATTCATCCCAACATATTCTCCAATTCATCAATTCCTATGAGGATTTCCTTCTCCAATTCACGTAAACGAGCAATACTCACGCTAGGCGGGTCGTGCCGTTCGCTTTCGTAACTTGTTTCCTTATAACGGTTCATGGAAAGGTCGTAGCTTTTTTCGACGATTTCTTCTTTCGGAACGAGAAAACTCTGATCACGCCGTGTACGGTTCATTTCGCTACCGGGGTTTTTCCATCGCGCCAATATGTCCTCAATATCGCCGCCCGTGCCGAGATCGTCGCGCTTGTCGTCAAGGCTGTAGCCATCCGATTTCATTTCGTAAAACCAAACGTTGTCAGTGCCGCCTTTGCCGGTTTTCGTGAAAACCAAAACGGCGGTGGACACGCCCGCGTAAGGCTTGAATACACCGCCAGGCATGGAGATGACCGCCTGAAGACGATTTTTTTCAATCAACTCGCGTCGGAGCGATTTATGCGCCGCAGACGAGCCGAACAACACGCCGTCCGGCACGATGCATGCGCAACGCCCGCCGGTCTCAAGCATACGGAGGAAAAGCGCGACAAAAAGCAGTTCCGTCTTTTTCGTGTTAGTAACGGACAAAAGCGACGGCGCGACGGCTTCATGGTCGAGAGAACCCTTGAACGGCGGGTTCGCAAGCACAATGGAATATTTTTCCGCATCAGTGTTGTCTTTGGATAAGGAATCGTTAAACGCTATGTTCGCCTCGTCCATATTGTGGAGTACGGTATTCATCGCTGTTATGCGGAGCATGGTCTGGTCTGTGTCGTATCCCGTAAACATACGGTGGAAATGGTTCCGCTTTTCCAGGTCGCGCCTGATTTCATCCCCGTTTTTTTCGCGGATGTATTCGCCCGCGCTCACAAGGAAACCGCCTGTCCCGCAGGCCGGGTCAACCACAGTTTCCGTGATTTTCGGGTCTGCAAGGCGCACCATCATCCGGATGATATGGCGCGGAGTTCGAAACTGTCCAATGCGTCCCGCCGTGGACAGTTTGGATATCATGTGTTCATAAAGGTCGCCCTTGTGGTCATAGTCGCCGAGCGGCAGTTTGTCAATCGCGGTTATCACCTTCTCGGTTATGAGCGCGTTCGGCAGTTGAAAAGCCGCGTTTTTAACGTACCTGGCGTAAGCGGTCTTTTTTCCGGCTTTCATGCCCTCTACGACGCGCTTTTGGTCGTTCGGCAGGTTTATGGTTATTGTTTCACCTTTGACAAATGGAAATACACGCGCCGGGAGCAATGTAAAAATTTGTTCCGCCGAAAGATTCTTGAACTTATTCCACCGCAACTCCTGTGAATATTCGTCGTCGGGGAAAATTCTATCCTCGAAGGGAATTCCGAGCATGGAGGCGTTGTTTTCGTTCCGCTCCTCGGTCATATCAAGTGAACGGATAAAAAACAGGTAGGTAAGCTGCTCTATTACCACTAAGGGATTCGCTATGCCGTAGGAATACATGTCGTCCCATATTTTGTCGATTTGATTTTTAACTTCGTTCGTAAGAAACACCTCGCTTCGTTTGCCTCGCTATTAAATACTACAGTTCGCACTCATCAAAGCAAAAGCCTTGACGTATGCGAAAAACGCGATTGCCGCATTTTTCACAATACGCGGATTCTTTTGGGTTGATATGGCCGCATGGCGTATCCGCCGACGGCAAGCCGGGATTCAGCGGGCTTCCGCACCTGGCGCAAAAATTCGGCGCATCCGCCGCGTTAAAGAAACTGTCGCAATACGGGCAATTCCCCGATTTGCGGATGAATTTTGGCTTGGGCGTCGGCAGTTTGTTCTTGGGATGGTTCAGGCGGGCAAAACGATTCACGTCGCCTATGTGTGTTTCGGCAAGGTTTGCCGCGTTTTGACATACTGTTATCTCTTTCAGGTACGTGCTGAAATTTTGCCGCGTTAACACCGCGTTGGCGGGCATGTAGTAGTAATCAGCCGTCGCCTTTCTGTACAGCGCAAGCGCCGCCGCGTCGGAAATGCCGCAAATTAAGGCTATATCCTCTTCACTTACAATATCTATATCGCGCATAAGCCATTTTGACGCAAGAACCTCTCCCGCGAACAGGTCAGCTTCAAATTCCAGGCGCGCGTATAATTCCGTCGGCATTTTTTCCTTCGCCAGGCACGAAGCCCCATATTCAATGAAATGCCCTAAAAAAATATGCCCGACTTCGTGGGCGCAACTCCATACCACCCGCTTCTGACTTGCAACCTCCGCATTTAAGACGGTTTCATATTCTTCGGTTTCGGAATCGTAAAACGTCGCACCGTCAGAACTAAGGCATACATGGCGGCATATGTACTCATTTGATTCTCCTATTTCATAAGCCAGGTCGTGCGCCCATTTAAACTTCCAATTCTTCTGGGCGAGTCCGATTATATCCACCGGAAGCCAGCGTATGCCGTATTCAAAAAGGAACCTGTGAGCCATATGAAAAACACGTATGGCGGCGTCGCCGTAATCATATGAACTCATCGGGATATAACGACTCCATAATTTTACGTATTTTTACCAATTCCTCTGGTGAAAGTTTCGCGCCTGCCCTGAGAATAGCCCTTAAATCCGGGTTGCCGATAAATTCAGCGTATTTTGCGTCGTCCATCGCGCCTTGAAACGCCGCCTGCGTCATGGCAAGGGCGCGTTGGTCCACCGTCATTTCGTCGTCCGCGCTGCGCGCTACCGCTTTCATTCCGTCACCCGTCAATACAGTGCTTTCAGCACGTAGTTTATTGACCGCGGATGCAAGCTGGTCTTTTTTCTGTTGGTCTATCAGGGCGTCAAGAGGCACGTTGAGTGATACCGCAATCCGCGCGAGGACGTCGGGTTTTGGTTCGCGCGCGCCGCTTTCGATATAGTCAAGGTACGACTTGGAAATCCCGGACGCCTTGCTCAAAGCCATTGCCGACATCTTCGCGGATATCCGTGTCGATTTCAAATACTGCCCCAGCGCCAGCCCCATACAAAAATCTCCATACGTATTTTTTTATATTTTTGTGTGCAATTGCATTGATTGTGCCCACATCGAGTCGTATATTGTCATTTGCAACCACTGATAGTAGGCGCTGCGTCGCGTATGCCTACTATCGTTGTTCAGCGTAACACGGCGAGAGGACATTTGTCTATAGATTTTCGCAAAGGGCGGTTGACCGCAATGGGAGGTACACGTTTTGAGGCAGGAAGCTTTATTGCCGGCAACGTTCGGATACGAACTGATTCATATTCAAAAACGTAAACCGGAATTACTTTGTCATTCCTATGAATACAAGGAACAAATGGTTGGTTTTATAAAAACGCATGAGGGTATTTCCAGTATCGTTGGTGAGAATCTGGCATTACGGTATCCGGATTTTTCAACTGACAACATGCGGCAAGTCCCGGTAATACGGAAACAGGAAATTGACCTTTTGGATATTGATTTTATTAATTTCCAAAACAGCCGACAAAATGAAAATGGCAGTGGGAAAAACAAAACTGTCGGGTTTTTTATGGATGATTGCAGAATTGAAAGAGTCTGTAATCGGCCATGGAATTATGTTGCATGGCTTTCCCAGTATAAACAGGTTTTATCGCCCGACTTAAGTTGCTATTTTGATGAACAAATTGAAGAGCAATGGGTAAACATTTACTGTAGCAGATTAGTTGGAGCTTTTTGGCAGAACTGCGGTCTTACCGTAATTGCGACGGTTTCATGGGGAGATTCGTCAAGCTATGATTTTTGCTTTGAGGGATTGGAAAAAGGGGCAGTTGTTGCCGTTTCTACAAATGGAACGAAGGGAACTCGCGCGGCGCGTTCCAGGTTTTTAGCGGGATTCGTTGAACTATGCAAACAAATTGAGCCTCAATGTGTTATTTGCTACTGCACTCCTTATCCTGAAATGTACAAATACGCAAAAATATTGGATATAGAACACGAAGGAAACAAGGCAAGAAAACTGGCGCGATGGCGACCTGCGCCGGGACAACCGTCATTTCAATTTGAATTATTGGAAAACCACATGGGAGGCGTATAATATGGGCGGAAGAGGAGCTGCAAGCGGGATATCGAATAAGGGGGTTACTTATGGCAGGGAATACAAGACATTGTTTAGGGTGGATAATATCAAGTTTGTCCAACCAAGAATGCCGGGCTCGGCGCCGGTTCCACTTGAAACAAGACCGGCTGGATTGAATAGGGTTTATGCTCATGTGAACAATGA
>Ga0099364_10014117_pt1 | contig 10665 bp, 8 predicted proteins | sample TergutTh196P3_FD_73070 | JGI IMG/M metagenome (GOLD analysis project Ga0099364, IMG submission 73070) | Microcerotermes parvus P3 segment gut microbial communities from Pointe-Noire, Republic of the Congo - Th196 P3 | ecosystem: Host-associated > Arthropoda: Insects > Digestive system > Gut ...
AGGGCAAAAGCAACCGGAATAATCAGCGCCTGAACGCTCTGGTTCTGCTGGTAGAAGAAGGGCAAGGCTCTTGCAAAAACAGAAAGATTGCCGGCAACAAATACATAAGTCCACAGAATACTTAAAATTTTATTAGGGTTTACAAAAAATGATTTATTCATGGCGGATAGAATACCCAATGGCGCAATAATCAAAAGCAAGGGATTAACAAATAATATGTTAATGTTCTGCTGGATATAGTCATTGCTCATAAAAAACAGCCCGAATGCAAGGACGCAGCCGGATAGACCTAAAAAAAGCCCCATCAATACATGGATTAAACCCAGAACTTCCCTGCACAAGCGTATGTTTTTTGCGCACCCTGCCCTTATCAAAAAAATTACCGACGCTGCCAATAAACCCGCGGCAAGGAAAAAAGGCCAGGTGATAAGGGGAGTATTAAGCACGGGCGGCCTGTTTTTTGATGAGTTTATTACCTGCACCGAGCTTACAAGATTGCGGCTGTCCCCCGAATCGTCGGTATATGTAAAGTCCGCAATGTTACGCGCTATTTCCACAGGCAGAAACATTTCCTCCCATACGGTAATTTGCCGATCAAGGTCCTGCCCCATCAGGAAACCAAGAAACCAGTCTGAAAAAGGCCTTGACCAGCTGAAGCGCAAAACATGCTCTCTTTTTGTAAAACGGCCGGGAGCATCGCCGAAAGAGGCCTTTAACTGGCCCTGTATTCCCAAATCAATAATATCTCGGACGCCGGTTGCACAGTTGTCGTGGAATTCATGGTAATCATAATAACAGTTTTCCGGTAATACTATGTTCTGTGCATAGGAGATCATTCTCTCCTTTGCGGCCCTGTCCAGATCCAATGTGTAGATCGTGATGTCTCTGTCTTCATCAGTGTATTCGCGGATATTAAAATAACCGGCGGTTACCCTGTAGCGAACCTGTTCTTTAATAAAATCTTTAAGGAAGTTATCGCTTGGGTAGTAAAAAATGCCCCAGTCAAAAGCCCGTGAATAGTTCCATCTGGTATCCTCCACGATTAACGCGGCATGACCCCACCAGACAAAAATATCTTCACTGGGGCCGAATACTGCTAACTTGAAAATATAATCGTCAAGTTCCTGTGGATCGGTCTGTCCATACGCCGAAGATATGACAAGAGCAAATATGAAGAAGAAAAATACAACAGTATTATATTTGCGGAGCATTGCCCATTATACCATGAAATATGTCTTCATGGTATTGTAGCTTTATCTTTTCTCTACAGTATTTCCGGCAGATCCGATGGCTTGTTATGGTAGTACACTTTCCAGCCAAGATACTTCGATACGGCTTCATACACGATATTTGCCACATGGGAGCGAACCATGGCAACATGATGCTCAAAACCATTCTGGCAGATTGTCGCAAGCAGTTTGCGCATGCCCGGCACCTGGCAGACTGCAATGCCGCCGTCCATGTTAAATTCCCTGTCGATAAAGGCGCCTTCGCCAAGATAGGCTTTTATGCGGCCGTTTACATCATCGGTGGAAATACGGAAGAAGGTCATATCGCCCGGCTGAACATGCCCCTTGACGGCGCCAAAACAGCGGTCGCCGCCGAATGTTTCCCCTAACAGGTCAAGGTTGCCGATTGCAATATCTGTTCCAAAAAAACTTTTGGGGTAGTTAGAGCAGTGAGTGTTAATGCAAATTTCGGTTTCTTCTTTATAGTTATTGTTCCAGTCAAGCAGGGCCGCTGCGTTTTTGGAGGCAAGGTCCAGGGCATACATGGAAACCGCACCGCAGACATCAGCTTCGCAGGCGGCGGGTTTCATTAGAATATCGCCCATCATGCTCATGGTAAGGCACGCGGCGCAGCCGTAATTGGCTTCCAGGGAGTTCCAGCACTGAATTGCAGCCGCCTGCAGATTGTTATCATGTGCAAATTTATCCACCATAGCGGAAAATTTCGCCTGCTTTACAACATTGGCTGCAAGTACATTTTTTTCCAGTATCCCGTATTGTTTAATTCCGTTAACCTTGGCCTGGACTGCCGGATCATCGTCTTTAAGGGCGTTAACCATGCCCAGTATTTCCGAAAGATCCACCGGAATAACGGTAATACCATGCTTTTGTAAAATCTTTTCGCTGAAGCGCATGGTCTGAAAAGCGGTAGGCCGGGTGCCGATAACGCCTACACGTAAATTTTTAATCCCCTTAACCACCCGGCATACCGCACAAAAAGCCTTTAAATCTTCATCAATCGTCTTGGAGGATATATCACAAGTGTGAAAGGCAGTATCGGTAAAAGGAATTCCATATTGAAACAAATTATTGCAAACCGAAATTTTCCCGCAGAAAGCGTCCCTGCGGCTTTTAACATCAACCTTGGCCGGATCGTCATTGCAGGCCTGAACAAGCACCGGCACATCAAGGCCGCTTAGGCGTATCGCCTCTGTAACGGCAATCTCATCCCCGAAAGTGGGAAGAATAACAACAATGCCGTCGATCCTGTCGCGGTTTTTTTTGAATTCTTCGGCAAGTATTTGCGCATCACGGTAATTTTCCACACAACCGGAGGCGGTGGCCTTTTCATTCTGTATTACATAGTCAAACCCAAGAGAATCCAGACAGGAAATAATTTCGTGCCGCCCTGCCAGCGCCAGGGCGGGATTGAAAAAGGCTCTGTTGCTTACCACCAAACCAATACAGGGCTTTTTGTTGATTATGTCCATGTTACACTCCTTGTTTTGCCTTCTGCTTCCTCACGGTTTTTACCGTGCCGCGGTTCTGCATCTGGTCAAATATTACCGCTAAAACAATTACAACACCCTTGATAACCGTCTGCCAGAATGAGGACACTCCCATCATAACCATGCCGTCGTTGAGTATGCCGATAACAAACGCACCAAGCACCGCGCCGCCTATGGAACCGCGGCCGCCGGCAAGGGATGTGCCGCCAAGAACCGTTGCGGCAATGGCGTTCATTTCGTAAGAGGTGCCGGTGGCAGGGTGAGCCGCTACCAGCTCCGATGTGATAATAAGGCCGACCATGGCGGCGCACCCGCCGCTTATCATAAACGCGATGGTTTTAACCTTGGCGACCTGTATACCGGAAAGCTTGGCGGCATTTTCATTACCCCCGACAGCGTATATGTAGCGGCCAAAGGGAGTCTTTTTTGCCAGGTACACTGCGATGACTATCAATACAATCATTATCCATATCGTGTAATGAATACCTAAAAGTCTTCCTGCGCCGAGCAGGGGAAAACCGGTATTTTTCAGTTCGGGGCTACCGATCAGGTGGGGGAAGGTTCTTCCATCGGAGCGAAGCATGCCCAAACCACGGAAAATATACATCGAGCCCATGGTCGCGATAAAAGCCGTTACATTAAATTTTGTTACCAAAATGCCGTTGAACAATCCTATCAAAACACCAAGTATTACGGTGATGAGAATGACCATTGGTATGGAAAAATAAATTGTAATGCCAAGAAATTTAAGATTGAGCCCTTCGTATATCAGCCCGCCTGCTATCATTCCGCAGAAGCCGATAATGGAGCCCACGGAAAGATCAATTCCGCCGGTAAGAATCACGAAGGTTACACCAATGGCGACGATGGCGTTAAGGGCGACATGCCGTATCATGGTGATAATGCTCAGGGGGGTCAGAAAATTCGGGATTGAAAAACTGAAAAAAACAAGAAGCAGCATCAGGGCGATGTAGGCCCTGAGCTTCATAGCCGCCTGCGCGAAATTTATTTGCCCTGGTTTGTTGATGCCCATGATGTTATTCCTCCGTTGATTTTTGTGTAATGGTAATTGCCGAGGCGGCAACCAGTTTTTCTTCGGTTATTTCTTCATGAAGAAATTCACCTTTAAGCCGTCCCTGCGAAAGCACTAAGACCCGGTCAGGTATGGAAAGCATCTCCTGCATTTCAGAGGAAACAAAAATTACGCCCATTCCCTGCCCTGCAAGTTTTTTGCATATTTCGTACACATCGTATTTGCTGCCGACATCAATGCCCCTGGTGGGATCGTCCATCAAAAGGACTTTTGGGTGGGTAAGCAGGCTGCGTCCGATTATTACTTTTTGTTGATTGCCGCCGGAAAGGGAAGTAATCAAATTAAAAATCGAGGCGGTTTTAACATTCAAATCCCCGACAATGCCGTCGACTGCATCCTTCTCCAGTTTTGGCCGGAGAAACATCCGCTTGAAAAACCGCATCAGGGAAGAAATAGCCATATTTTCGAGGATGATCAGATTGGGAAAAATCCCAAGGGTTTTTCGATCCTCCGGTATAAGGGCAAAACCGTCGCCGATACGGCCATTTACATCATTAGACGCTACCGGTTTTCCGTTAAGCTCAATTGTTCCGGTATAGTCCTTGCGCGCACCGATAAGGCACTCAAGAAGCTCGGTCCTTCCGGCGCCGAGCAGCCCGTACAACCCTAAGATTTCGCCGGCTTTAATTGAAAACGAAACATCGTTCAGTACATGCCCGATTCCGGTCTGCTTCATCAGGGTAAAATTCTTTACCGAAAGCAGGGTTTCCCCCATTTCACGCTTGGCATAAACATTTTCGATTTTATGGCCGCCGGTCATTCTGTCTATTATCCAGGGTATGCCGACATCGGCGATTTTCTGTTCTTCGATAAATTTCCCGTCACGGAGAACTGTTATATAATCGCCTATATGCATAACTTCTTCCAGGCGGTGGGAAATATAAATAACCGTTACACCATTATTTTTAAGCTCTTTAATGATAGTAAAAAGTGTTGATACTTCCGCCTCGGTAAGCGCCGAGGTCGGCTCATCCATAATGATGATCTCCGCATCCTGCGACAAAACTTTTGCAATTTCCACCATCTGCTGCTGGCCGACACGGATATTACCCACCAGAGTTTCGGGAGGCACATCAAGTTTCAGTTTTTCGAGAAACTGCCTGGATTTATTATTTTGTCCTGCATGATCGACCGTAAAACGGTTTTTTTTAATCTCCCTTGTCATGAACATGTTTTCGGCAATGCTCAGGTTCGGGAAAAGATTCAATTCCTGATAGATAATGCCCACGCCGTGACTTATGGCCTCATTGGGAGTAGAGTAGTTTACTTCCTGTCCGTTTATGAAAATGGAGCCGGAAGTTTTGGTTTCCACTCCGGCTACAATCTTCATCATGGTGGATTTTCCGGCGCCGTTCTCGCCCACAAGGACATTAACCTTGCCCTTGCGAACCTTGAAATCGGCCCTGTCGAGTGCGACAGTTCCCGGATAAATCTTTGTAATTTCCCTGGCTTCCAGGGCTATTTCGTCCATTGATACACCCGCTATTTTATTGATAAACGCACAGGCATTATCTCGATTGTATCCCCGGGGTTATCATAGGTGAACACGCCGATAAGATCAGCTTCCGAGCCGATATGTTGGGAAAAATCGATGCCTTCCAGAGCAGTATCCCTGGCTTTATTGTTTAGTTCTCTTGCAAGGCGGGCAAACTCAACCTGATTTGTAAAGTCATTCAGCGAAATTGTATTTTGTATGTCCCTGATAGCCAAACTGCGAAAAACAGGGCCAATCATCATAAGACAATCGGCTTGGCCGTCGAAAGGGGCAAAATCCAAAGCGGCCATTCCGTTAGCGGAACTGGTATCTATAGATAAAAACCTTACGGTTCCCTTGATTGCAAAGTTATAGTGATTTCCTTCTTCAAGAAGGCGGTATCCGTATCTCTGGGAAGTGGCAGTTTCGTTCGACCTTAATCCGTCTATAAGTTCACGAAAGTCCACAGCCATGCCGTCGATACGTGGTAAAACAACTGGCTCCCATATCATGTCAGCGTATTGCGCCGGATCAAAATTGGAAGCTTTTACTCCAAGATCTCCAATCTCCCTTTGATTCGAATCCGATCTATCGTTTTTTACGACAACACAGGAAACAAAAAAAAACGCCGAGATAAATAATAAAAATTTTACCGGGTTTTGCATTCGCATAATATCCCCTAAAAACCTGACCACTTAACCACAAAAGCGGCTAAGTGGTCAGGTAAACGCTTTTACCTCAGAGAGAAGTCGTTCAACCTGTTTGCATTATCGGTATTGATAAGCACACAGTCTATAAGCTGTTTTTCAGGCTGGCCGGTGGAACCCGACTTGATGTACCTGTCGGCCTGCTCTACTGCAAGCTCGGCAATTCTGGCAATCTGCTGAAGACCTGTAGCCTTGATATCGCCTGCCAGGATTGAATCGCGCACATCGTTGGATCCGTCGAAACCTACTACAATGACCTCGCCCCTGCCGGCGGCCTTAAGAGCAGCCATCGCGCCCATGGCCATTGTGTCGTTACCCGAAATTACACCCCTAATGCCGGGATTGGCCTGTAGCATGGACTGCATAACCCTGAAGGCTTCCGCCTGATCCCAGTTTGCCGTTTGACGGGCAACACGCCTCATGTTGGGGTACTGGCTGATTAGGTCGTCGTAGCTCTGGCTGCGGACGTGGGCATTTGTGTCCGTGTCCCTGCCGACCAACTCGACATAATCTCCCCTTTCACCCATTTGCCTGACAAAATACTCTGCTACAAGCTGAACGCCCTGGTAGTTGTTGGCAACGATCTGGGAAACCGCAACGCCTGTTGCGTTGATTTCACGATCGATTAGGAAAGTGGGGATTCCGGCATCCTTTGCCTTTTGCACTGCGGCAATAGTTGCATCGGCGCCGGCGTTGTCACAAACAATGGCCAAAGCCTTGTCGGCTATTGCAAGGTCAAAATACTGACTCTGCAAATTGGCGTCATCATTGTGGACGTACACTCTGGTGTCATAACCAAGAGCCTTTGCCCTTGCATCCGCAAAATCCGCCGCTGTTTTAAAGAACGGGTTGTCATGTCCTGGTGTGATAACCACAATCAGGTTGCTTGCCGCCCCCCTGTCTCTGCCTCCGCCTGCAGATGCCAGCGGTACAATAAGTACCAATAAAACCGCGAGAAATAACCATCTCTTTTTCATAAAACTTCCTCCTGTATGGAAAATAGAATAACTACGCAAGTTTAGCATGAGAAAAAAATAAAGTCAAGAAAAAAAGTAAAAGAAAATAAAAAAAAGTGCTTGCGTTTATTTATATTATCATATATTATCGTATTATCGGATTTATTAGGCTGGAGAATGATGTGACAGACGCAGATATCAAGCTAACGGCAAACGAAGTAAAGAGAAATATTGTCTCCATGATCGTAAAAGCAAAGGGGGGGCATATAGCCTGTTCCCTCTCGGAAGCGGATATTTTGACCGTTCTCTTCTTTTATACGCTAAATTATTCCCCGGAAGAACGGGATAACCCGGACCGCGACCGCTTTGTCCTGAGCAAGGGGCATGCCTCGGAGGGACTATACTCCGTCCTGGCGGAGCGCGGTTTTTTTCCAAAACCCTGGCTTTTTGAGTATCTTAAACATGAATCCCCGCTTACCATTCACCCGACTAAAAGTGTACCGGGAGTAGAAATAAATACCGGCGCTTTGGGGCACGGGCTTTCAATAGCTGCGGGAATGGCCCTGGCGGCACAGAAAACAGGCAAAAAATACCGTGTTTTTGTGCTTACCGGCGATGGAGAGCTGCAGGAAGGCAGCAATTGGGAAGCGGCAATGGCGGCGGCTTACTATAAATTGGGGAATTTAACTCTTATTATTGATAATAACGGGATACAGCTTGCGGATACGATCGCCAATACAATGGAAATTAATCCGCTTAGGGACAAACTGGAAGCCTTCGGTTTTGATGTCCACGATGTAGACGGTCATGATACCGGCGCCATGGCCGCCCTTTTTGACTCCCTGGATTATGCTTCCGCAAAACCCCACGCTGTAATCGCCCATACCATCAAGGGAAAAGGCGTTTCTTTTATGGAGAACAAGCCCGAATGGCATCATACCATACCGACAGAGGAACAAGGCGTGTTGGCCCTTAATGAGTTATCACAGGAAATATCCAAATGAGCGGCAATATACAAAAAGAAGACCTAAGAGACGTACAGATAAAGGCATATATTGAATTGGTCAGGCAGGGCGCAGAAATTTATTACCTGGTCAGCGATTCTGTGAGCACCAGCAAGGTGAAGCCTTTCAGGGATTTGTTTCCGGAAAGGGTGATAAACATTGGAATTGCAGAGCAAAACATGATGGGGATAGCCGCCGGTATGGCTAATGGCGGTGTAATTCCGGTAACCGGCAATGCCACACCCTTCCTTATTTCCCGCTCCAACGAGCAGCTTAAAGTAGATATAAGCTATGCCGGAAGTAATGTAAAGGTAAACGGAATGCACGCCGGTTTTAGTTACGGTACCGATGGAATCACCCACCACGAAGTAAACGACATTAGCACTATCAGAGGAATGCCAGGTTTTGAGATTTACGCCCCCTGCGACCCAAGAGAATGTACGCAGATGGCGCGTTATGGCGTCCTGGACAGGAAAGGGCCTGTTTATACCAGCCTTAACACGGGAAAATTTATCAATATTACACCGGAAGACTACATCTTTAAGCCAGGCCAGCCGGTTCAGTTTGCTGATGGAAAAGATATAACCATTGTTGCACTGGGAAACGCGGTACACGATGTCCTGGAAGCGGCGGCGTTAATCGGAAAAAACCTTTCCTGTGCTATCTTTTCTATCACTTCCATCCGGCCGTTTACGCCCATTGCACTCATTGATTCAATCAGTCAGACAGGCCTTGTCCTTACCGTAGAGCAGCACTCAACCCACGGCGGCGCGGGGAGCCTTGTTGCAGAACTCATTGCCGAAAACGGCCTGGGGGCAAGGCTAAGAAGGCTTGGGGTTCCCGAGGGCAAATTCTCAAAGAACTGGTGCCAATCAGATAACAAGGTCCATTTTAAGTTAGATGCCGCCGGAATTGCGGAAACTATTCGTGGAATGACTTGAGTAATGGAACATATAATAGCGATTGATCAGGGAACCAGCGGTTCAAAAGCCATGATAATCTCCGAAAAGGGAGAAATAATCAGCTCTCATACCTGCCCGTTTCCTTCCTATCACCCGCAGCCCGGTTTTGTGGAACAGAATGGAAATGAAATAATCGCATCGGTCATTGAGGCAATACGGCAGGCTCTTTCCAGTTTTGAGGCTGCCGGAAATAAAAAAATTTCTATTACAGCGGCGGGCATCAGCAACCAGCGGGAATCCTTTCTGCTGTGGGACAGCGCGGGAAATCCCCTAACGCCGGTTATTGTCTGGCAATGCAAGCGGCCGATCGACATTTGTTCCCGCATGCAGAAACAGGGGCTCGACCCTCTAATTGCAGATGCAACAGGCCTTCGAATCGATCCATACTTTTCCGCCACAAAACTCCTGTGGCTCATTGAAAATGATCCCGATTTAGCCGTGAAAATTAAATCCGGCTCGGCGTACTTCGGTACCATCGACACATGGCTGGTCTACAAACTGACCGGCAGTTATGTTACAGATTTTTCCAATGCCTCTAGAACCCTGCTGATGGATCTGGACTCATGCAAGTGGAGCCCAGCCATGGGGGATACATTTAAGACCAGGGGCCTGCATCTGCCGGAAATTCGCCCTTCTACAGGTAATTTTGGCGTAACGGCTTTCGACGGTATTTTCGACAAACCAATTCCCATAACTGCAATCATCGGCGATTCCCATGCCGCCTGTTTCGGCGAAGGCTGCTTCTCCCCGGGAACGGTAAAAGCGACAATGGGCACAGGTTCATCGGTTGTAATGAACACCGGTAAACGCACCCGCTCGCAGCACGGAATGGTCAGTACAATATGCTGGTCGATGGAAGGCAGAACGGACTATGCCCTGGAAGGAGTTATCGTAAGCTGCGGTTCGACAGTTAACTGGGTACTCGAAAAACTTGGACTTGCAGCTAACGCCGCCGGTTTTGATGCTCTTGCAGAATCGGTTCCCGACTCCGGCGGTGTTACTTTTATCCCCGCCTTCTCCGGTCTTGGCGGCCCGCATTGGCAGATGGACAGAAAAGCCGAAATTCTCGGCATAACATTCGGGACGGAGCGCGCTCACATAGTACGCGCGGCCCTGGAATCTTACCCTTTCCAGCTAATGGATGTAATATCCGCCATGGAAAAAGACCGCTCTGCGGCAATCAAGTGGATACGCGCCGACGGCGGAATAACCCACTCAAAACTATCCATGCAGATAATCGCAGATTTGCTGAAGACCGAAGTAAGGATCGACAAAAGACATGAAGCAAGCGCGCTTGGAGCGGCAATGCTGGGTTTTATCGGTAAAGGGACGCTGAAATTTTCTGATGCTGAAGCCCTGTTGGAACAGGCTCCCTACGGCGTATTCAGCCCCGGAAAGGCAATTAATGGGCTGGAAACTGCCCGCCGGCTCTGGAATGAGCGGGTTTTGACAAAATAGCCCCTATTTCGAAAGTAGTCGAAAGAAATTGATTCGATTTTATGTTTTTTTTTACTTCTTTTTATTGACATCTGCCTTAATACATGCTATATTGTTGTTGTTAAAACTTCGACCAAAATCTGAAATTAAGAGGGTAACTATGATAAAGCACATAAATTCTTGCCCTGTTTATCCCCCCCCCCCCCCCCCCCGAAAATACAAAGACCAAAACACCATATTCATTTTTTTTTTCTTTCCATCCCCTATTTTTTCTTTTCACAAAAATCATGATTTT
>Ga0099364_10014118_pt1 | contig 10665 bp, 8 predicted proteins | sample TergutTh196P3_FD_73070 | JGI IMG/M metagenome (GOLD analysis project Ga0099364, IMG submission 73070) | Microcerotermes parvus P3 segment gut microbial communities from Pointe-Noire, Republic of the Congo - Th196 P3 | ecosystem: Host-associated > Arthropoda: Insects > Digestive system > Gut ...
AAAATGTTCCAATTAGTGCCATTGCCAACATTCTTGGGCACTCCAGCACCAGAACTACAGAAATCTATCTTACTGTGGACGAAACGAACCTAAAGGAGATTTCACTGGAGGTGCCCTGTGTATAATGAGAACAACATGCCGGAATACGTTGGCCCTTTCAAGGAAATACTTCCGGAATACATCAATTACAAGAGGGCGCAAGGATATGTGTGGCATCCCCCGATAACTTTCCGCCTGAAAGAGATGGATACTTTTTTTCACCGGATGGGAGTAACTGAGGTCGCCATCACAAGAGAGATGTACGAGTCGTATACGAGAAGGAAGCCAAACGAAAAGGAAACAACGACGCAAAAACGGCAGAGTGCGATAAGAGGTTTTTCCAATTACCTGATTATGCGTGGCTATGAAAACATTTACAACGGGTATGACGACACCCGCATCTTTAAGCGCGATTTTATCCCTTATGTTTTTTCCGAGGACGAGACCGCCCGAATGTTTCGTGTGCTGCTCGATGCGTGCCGCAACAACCGCTGTCACGAAAACGACACCTTTTTTGCAATAATGTCCCTCTATTATTGCTGCGGTTTCCGAAAATCAGAGGTTCAGAACCTGTTGGTGCGAGATGTCGATCTTCAAATCGGCAAAATCACCATACTGGGCGGTAAAAACGATGTGAGCCGCATCAATATTGTTTCCGGCTCCCTGCGCACACTGTTACAGGAATACCACAATAAATATTCAATATCTGCCATGCCGGAAGATTACTTCTTTCACGGGGTTAAATCAAAGAAGTGCAACGATGATTTCCTTTACAAAAGATTCCAGCAGTTGCTTACCGATGCCGAAATCCCTCCCAGAGCCAACGGCGACCGCCAACGTATCCACGATCTCCGCCATACATTCTGCATAAGGGCTCTCGAACAGATGCAAAGAAAAGGGTTCGACCTCTATACGTCACTTCCTTTGCTTTCGATCCATTTAGGGCACAAACACATCACAGACACGGAGTACTACCTGCGAATGCTTGATGAGCATTTCGATGGCATCCTGCAAAAATCCACCGACTACATTCCCGACCTATACGGAATGGTTAAGGAGGAGTATGATGACTAAAGAGCGCAGTTTTTCATATTTCCTGACAAAGTACTTCGCGGAACACTTGCCAAAACAGATGGGGGCCTCGCCAAACACAATCCAATCCTACAGGGATACATTTGTCCAGCTTTTGGAATTCTTCAAGTCCGAATATCGGTTGGCTCCGGAAAAACTTGACTACAGAGATTTTACCGTTGAACGCATTGAAGCTTTTCTTGCCCATTTGGAGACAGAGCGAAAAATTAGCGCCAGCACCCGAAACCAAAGACTCGCGGCAATTCATTCCTTTTTCCGCTATGTACAGTATCGCGATCCAGCCGGGTTCAGTCAATGCGCAGAGGTGGTTTCCGTTCCTTTTAAGAAAGCGTCTGTCGCACCTATGAATTATATGGTAGTTGAAGAAGTGAAGCTGTTGTTTTCCATCCCTGACCGAAAAGACAGCGCGCAGCTGCGTGATTTGGCGATTCTGGTGCTGTTGTATGAAAGCGGCGCAAGGGTTCAGGAACTTTTGGATTTATGTCCGCGGCACATTCGATTTCAATCCACCACTGTCGTAGAACTGCACGGAAAAGGAAACAAGGCGAGGCTCGTGCCGATTAACGCCGATGCATCCAACATCATTCAGCAGTACATTACCAGATGTAGCAGGACAGAGCTTGACGAACCATTATTTGTTAACCGCAACGGTGAGAAACTGACGCGTGCCGGTATCCAATACATCATCGACAAATATGTGAGTGCGGCAAGGGCGATGAGACAGGATTTGTTCAAATCAAAAATATCCAATCACTGTTTCCGCCATAGCAAGGCGATGCACTTGCTGGAAGCAGGGGTAAACTTGATTTACATCCGCGACCTTCTGGGGCACTCATCCGTCGTTACGACGGAAGTATATGCGAAAACGAACCCTAAAATCAAGGAAGAGCAGCTTAAAAAGCACAGTGAAACGATGCTCACAAAGCAAAGGTACAGCACAAAAGAAAAGGAAAATCTTATATACTGGTTGAAAAACAACCTCTGATACATTAAAATCTTATGTAAAGCAAAGTGCTCCGGTTTCATGTCCGTTACGAGGGGTTCGGAGCCAGCTTTACATAACTAATGACTTTGCATAACACAAATTATGAAAAGCTTTCCATAATTTGTGAAAAACTGCATTAACAAGAATTTCCTCAAGTGCCGCATACGGATAATTGAAGAAACGATCGGCTTCGGCGCGATCAGGATGCTTTTTAACCTTTTCAACCAATAGCATCGCCTTTATATATGAAAGCGCATCACGCACCTGCATTTGAACCGGACCGGTGAATATCTTCTCTTCAAAATCGTCAGAGCCTTCTGCTTCCGGCGATTTAAACCATATAAGCTCAGTTTGAGCACAGGGTATATACTTTTCTGGACGGTCTCCAAACATTAAAAGACCAATGTTCCGAATATCGATGCCGGCATCGGTAGGATTCGCGACTTCGAGCGCTATCAAGATATCCTCCATCGGTCTTGTGTTGATTTCATCTGCCAAAGAACTATTACTGTCTCTGAGAAAATCCTCCAAATGAGCGCGCCGAATATCTGCGATTTTTGCTTGTCGGTTTATGCGATCATCAAATGGAACTGAGTTGAACTTATCAAAAAGCTCTGAGAGTTCCGAGCCTTTCGCTATAGTCTTAACCGAAGCCGGTTTTATCCAATACTCCTTGTGCTTGTTTTTTGAGAATACATCCTCTGGAGCCGAGTATGGCCCTGCATCTCCGGCAGAACACCAGAGATATAACAGGTGCTTATCCTGATAGCGGACAATCTCAATCTTTGGCAAATAGCGTGGAGTAATAAAATTGCAGTACTGAAACAACTCCTGCCGGATTTTGTCTAACTGATCCTCGTCAATTCCGTCAGGCGGCAAATCAGGGCGTCCATACTTTTCGCCAATGCCGATTACTATATATCCACCGTTGGTGTTGTTATAGTCATTCGCATAAGCGCAGATTGACGTTATTGTTTCCGACGGATTCCAGCCACGTTTGTATTCTACGCGATCGCTCTCTACTACACGATCTTTTAATAAGGTTTCTAGTTTTAATGGGATCATCGGATATAGTCTCCTTCGCACACACTCGTAATAATCAGTCATTAGGTTATGCATACTTTAGTCAAGTAGCTATGGCTTGTTGCTTTCAGTACGAGTATCGGAGAGTATGCTCATTAACAATTCGTCAGCCACTTCCAAGGATTTGTCATATGAACACCATTTGACCTATTGCTACCTTATGCTTAACTTGAAAATTAGTCTGAGCTATTCTCTTAGGGTTTATCTGATGGATTAGCTGGTTTAGTATTTTCCCTTCCAGCACTAACGTTCTTAAGCGGGGATTCACTATCATGCGTTGTTGCATTTGCATCATCAACATCTTTGCTTAGTTTTCCCTATTAAACTTGCCTTTCTCGAATGGGTGATTGTTGATAGTTATCTCAAACCTTAATGCATTATACAATATTCGATATTGTTTAACAAGAAAAATCAGCAGTTGTAATGACTCTCCCCCCTTGTTTCCCAACCACGACTAGACCTCTTCCAGCATAAGCCTACCCGCCCCACATTCGCCGCGCAGCCGCCATGCCTCCTGCTCAGATTAGCAATTACGCCAGCAACATAAACGCGCAAAAAGAAAACCGCGCTATAACCGAACAGCAATCGTTTTCGGTTATAGCTCGGTTGGCACGCCAACTAACGCCAAATACGAACCGGATTGCACTGCCAAACGGATTTGTGCTGACAGTGAATTTGTAAACGCGCCTATCAGCGTATACACGGTAAGTATCCATTGTGTTGACGATCAACTATACACTCTATCGGCACCGCTATTCACCAGGATTTCGGATGCCGTATCGATGCCGAAACCGTAACCGTAACCCACCAATGCGAAGTGCGGTGCTTCATTGAATATCGTTGATAACCTTGGCATCGTTGTACTCAATTATCTGACTCACGATTGTATGTATCATTTCCACTTCATCATTAGGTCGATCCTTGAGCACCAAAGTCAGCTTTTCCAAAGCGGAGCAGTTTTCAAGTGGTCTTATCTCAGTTTCATAATCGAAGAACTCAGTAAACGAAATATTTAGAGCCACCAACAGTTTCTCCAATGACTCCACTGTTGGTTTCTTTTTTCCCCGTTCAATATCTCCTATAAAAGACACTGTAAGCCCTGCGTTCAAAGCAAGCGTCTCCTGCGATAATCCTTTGCGTTTGCGGTACTGGCGGACACGATTCCCTACTTCACTATGTACAGCTTTCATACAGTAATCACCCGTATATATTGTATGGGAACTGCCAAAACTCTACAAACTACTATAGTGCAGATAATTATAATTATTATCTGTACTATAGTATTGTATTTCGGTTCTGAGCGGTATACAATAGCATGGTTCATATCCAGACTTGAAAGGGGGATACGTTAACTAAAAACCTGATAGTGTTTGATACTATAGCCGCCCCTGTAGAATAAGCGACGAGCGCTAATTTGAAAGGAGCGGTGATACATTGGCTCAACAATATGGTTACGCGAGGGTAGCGCACACAATAGATTATAACAAGGCAATAATCCGGGGTCAATCCATATGAGCAAAAAAGTCTGCGTTTTTGCTCATACGAGTTTGTGGGGGTTTGCTATGTTCTGCCATAAATGCGGGAAATGTTGAGGACGGCGGCGTTAATCCTGAACTGTACTACCTTGCTGAAATCAGGCGGATGCGCGACTTCGATACAGCCCTCTTTGAAAAAATCAAAAGACTACCAAGAAAGGCAAAGTCTGGTAAGCACTCGGAATTGATTAAGGATTATGCTACGGTCGCATTCATGAGAGGGAGCGTGTTAGGATTTCAGACAGAATGCTAGTCAAGCTTTGTCGTGTCCTTGAATTCGATACCGGTGACGTCGTCGAGGAATTATCAGAGAAGAATAACGATGGAGGCGAGTGAATGCATCAAGATGAATATAGTGCCGGAGCAGTCAAATTCTCGTTTTGGTTTTCGGAATTTCGAAAGGTTGTTGCGTTGCTCGGTTCAGGCAAAACTATTGAAGAAATTAGAATGTTAGCCGAAAAAGACAATATTTTTTCAGCAGCATCCCAAATGAGAAACAAGCAAATATTCAGCACCGTTTCCACAAGGATCAGGAGTCTGCCACAGGGTTTATGCGGAGCGTTTGATAAATTCGGTTTGGAATATCAACGTATAATAACCCTTATCGCAATAATGCTGACTGATTGGCAGGAAGAACCGCTGATTATTTCTTTGTTTCACAAAGGTGGGCAAATATGTCCGACGTGATGTCTCATAGTATCGGTCTGCCTAGCTCGTCTTTCTTTCTACACTGTTCAGGTTTGATATACCGGAAACCCAAGCCAAGCACTTCCTGCTGCTTTTCTTTATAGTGATCGATTTTTTCAGTGTCGTTGATGCATCCCGCAAGTACCTCCAGTGCCTCGTAGAGAGGGAATAACACCTTGTCCGGCGTCTGTGGTCTTGCGGCTTCCTTTTCCAGATAGTCAATTCCTCTCGTGACGAAGAGAGCTAATGCTTCTTTTGAACTGGCACATAATACCTGCAATGATTCGTAGTGCTGCTTCATGTAATTATATCTATAGTCGAGATCCATGATTGCATAAAGGAAATACATGTCGGTATATTTTTTTACTGCGTCACGATCATTCATGCATAAAGACAGCATGACCGCTTGAATTGCGCACCGGTCCGCATTCTCCAGAATAGGGTCTTCGGCTTGTTCAACTAAGGGTACAAGGTATTCCAGACACTTTTTTGCATTTAACTGGTTCACAGGGCTTTTGCTGCTCTGGCGCATATCCTCCAAGTATTCTTCAACACTTGGGTTTCCATTGAGATCGTCACCTAACATATCATATGTCACGTCATCGCCATTTTCTAGCGCCTTCTTCCTTGCGATGTGCAAACGCGAATATGCAGAAAGCTCCGAATCAAAACCCAAAGCGCTGATTCTCCCGAATAATAAAGATGATTTGTTGGTAGAATTTAGATCTGGGTCAACCATGAGTTCGTCAAGGATTTCACTCATCTCTTCAAGCGTGACACAATTTTTCAGCCTATCTCTATAACATTCATCCAATTCGAGGCGTTCTCTAAATCTAATGTGATCCTCGTTGTCGAATTGCTCTGTCCCAAATACATTATCGCTTTCAGCGCCTGATATGGCTTCTTCATACTCAGCTTTCCGGCCAAAAATCGAACGATAAATCCTTCGTGTATCCACTTCATCAGGCTCTAAGCGGAGGCTCTCATCAATAAGCGCTTGGAAGTATCTGAACTTAATGGCTACTTCATCAGCTTTTTCCTTTGGTACTTTGATCCTCCCCATAATAGCTACCACGAAATAACAGAGTTCAAGAACTGCGTCTTTGTTTGAAAACATCTTGATGCTGATTGTCTCAAAATAGCAAACTATTTCCAGTATCGGGAGGAATATTCGGTAGCCATTTAAGAGTTTTACTTCCGATGGTAGTCCATTCAAGGAAGATTCCGCCATTGACATACAAGCCATTATCTGATTAATCTTGTCGTCAATACTCTGTATTGAATCTCTGTTTGGGTGCAAACGTCTGAGGGATTCGAGCAGCATTATCAGTTGCAGACAATAAGCGTCGAACTTCACTGCTCCGGAAATCTCGGTGAAGCATGGTGAAGTCATGCACTGATTTAGCAGCCTGTCAATATTGATTTCATACCGCCATTCGCAATCCAAATCGTCATTCAAAACTTTTGTTAAGTTTTCGATGCAAAAAATCACATTCTCGGTTTTCTTGTAGTCCAAATTATTTAAGACTTCCGATAGCAACCTTGAGAGACCGTGCCATCTGGTTGATGTGATTTCATTGGGCAACTCATAACCGCCGGGCTTAGTTCTTTTATACTCCTGCGCTTGTTTATTAATTATTCTCGATATATTCTCACACAAGTCCTTTACCCATGAGCAACTAAGTAAATCCGGCCTGAGTTCTTGCAGTACAGCCACGCTGATTTCATTTTGCAGAGATAATTCAATTTTTTGGCTGGATCCTCTTTTCTGTATTAATCCTTTTTCAATAAGGCAACTGATGGTGTCTGCGTATTGGCCGCCCAGCCATGAATTGAATACTTCTTTTTCGACCGTTATGCCACCGAGAAATGCAATACTTTTCAATACGAAGCGCTCGTTGTCGGATAGTTCGTCGAGATTCAAATCGTCAATCAGGGAACTGTTGCCGTCGCTATCGCTTTGCGTATTGTGCCTTTTTTTCGATAGCTGGCTGTACAAGGAAAGAATATTTTCATCATACTCATATTGGTATTCATCGTCGTTGATTAGATCGGATTTATCACCCATATTTCGGCCTCCAATTATTCAAAATAATCCGCATGTTCGAAAGCTGTCCTATGTTATGTTAAGCCACACACAATGAAGAATGTAAAAAAAAGATAGTTAGATTGTGCCGTGCACAAGGGCAACACGGCACCATTTGTCTTTTCTATTATAAGTCTACCATAAACACGCATTGACTTTTCACCGTTTGGCATATTATTTTGAAACAGAGGATAATCAAGCTTTATTGCGCTGTTTCAATGACTGTGCCAAGAAGCAGTTCAATTCAGCATGCCCCCTCCGCCATCTTTGCGAAAGGGTATAGCTATTTTGTGATTTGTCAAGGTACATCTAAGGCAGTTTACATGCCCCAAGCGCTCTGTTTTTGTGAAGAGAGCGCTTGTCTGCTTCTGAAAATGAATGGAGACTTTGCTCTCTATTATCATTATATCATTTTAACAGAGCATTTAGACGTTTTGCGGTGGGGTTTATTATTATATTTTAAGATGGTATCAGCCCGCCGCGAAAGTATTGCGTATTTTTCGCCTTTTGAACATTAAAACATCAAGCCAATCCACACTCCACTGTTATTATACAGAAGACAGCATAGATTCTCATATTGGATTCTAATATTAATCTCAGCGTTACGGGACTACTGATTCTCGACAGTATGTGATAATCTCATGCAGTTAGAGCAGAGAAGCCAAGGCGGATCGTCGATTATTCGGGCTTCCCAATAGAATTCATTGTGTTTGCCGTTTAAAGGATAAAAATCCCTTACAAAAAAACAGTTGCGTTTATAGACAATACCAATTTCGTCTATAGCGCAACTGCCTATAGTTTGGCACCCCAACTAACGCCAAATCCGAACCGGGTTGCGGTATCGGCGCGGGGGGTTGTGGTGGTAGCGCGACTCTGAACCAACACTTCCCAGGAATCTATTGTCACAGTTGAATAGTTAAGAAATATCAAAATTGAAAAAAATATCATCAGGCAAGCATACGCTGTATTTTTCAGCGAAAGCATTAATGAAATCACCAGTCGGTTCCTTTTTCCCCGAATACTCTTCAACCAATGCCTTTTTAATCTCTTGGCGTAAAGAATACTCAGTTTCCTTTTCGACATAAATTATGCCATAAAAGATACCGAATGACATATAAATCTCATGCTGACTATCCTTAGAACTAAACAGACTAACCTCTAGTTTGTCATCATAGACTTCGCATATCTCAAGATATTTACCGTTATAATTTCTTTCATTTTCAGAAAAGAATTCTGTTACATTTTCCCAGTTCATTATCGTACACATCCTATCAAAGATTTTATTGTCTCTCTTTCGCTATATATTTCTGTGAGTTTATGCATTTGGTTTTCGAGGATACTCAGGTTTCGATATTCCCCTCATCGAAAAAATAACCGCCATTCATATTCTCATTAACTCATCAACAAAAGCAGGTTTGCGGCTGTTTTTTTCTTTGAGTTCTTTTATTAATTCCATCGCCTCAGCCTTATATCCCGCTTGTGAAAACATTGCGATGTGAGAACAAATATCGCGATACCGTCCGCGCTTATGCGCGGATTCCGATTCAGCTTTGATTTGACTAGTAAATACAGCGCATATCTCGGATGGATATTTTGGGGCTAAGGTTTTACTGTAGCTGTAAACCTGCTCAGTATGTTTTATCAGTTGTTCCAACAGTAATTTGTACTCCTGTTCTTTTTCCAGAATTTTCATGTACCAAGTATAATATAGTTTGGTTGAGAGCTCGCAAAGCAGCACAGGGTACTGCTCGTCCCATTTTTCCTGCTTTTGAAGTTGCAGTTTCAATTTATCGTAATACTCCAAGTCACCGTTGAGCAAGATTTTCTTTGCGGTATCCGCCATATCGGTCTCGTTCTCGCACGTGACATATACCGAGTATAACTTGTACAACCAAGGCGATACGCTATAGTGCCGGGTATCTATGGATAGCACGTCAAGACATAGTTGCTTGGCCTGCTCGTATTCCTTTTGCGAAATCGCATTATCAAATGCAACTTCTCTTATTTTCGGGAATCTCAGGTTTTCAGCTATATAAGCCGCTGTAGCTTCTGAGCTTTCAAACGTTCTGATAAGTTCAAGCCGAATCAGAGCAAACTCTTCTTCATGCAATTTAGAATCAAAACGGGCTAATGCTTGTTCCAGTTCCGCACGGTTTTCCATTGTGACAAACTTTACCGCGATTCTCAGCAGTTTGTCCTCGTAATCCGCACCATAATTTTTTGCGTCTTCAAGAGCCGCTAGTGCAATAAAATGCTGAAAAATATACTCCTTTTCATCCACGGACACAGCTTTATCGGCAATATCAGACATTATGGAAATGCAATACTCTGCCTCATCGCTTATTTCACACTCTCCCTGATATTCAAATAATGTCAGCAGTTTGCGGTATAGGCTTTCTGTTTCCGCAAAAGCAAGACGGATATGCCCCTGACTGACCCTCTCTCGTATTTCCTCAATAATATCGCCCGTAAAGAAATTTGCATTACCCCAGCTGTCGTGAGTACGGTAATCCGGCACTCCGCTGAGCGCCCGGTCAATCATATGCTCGATTTTATCGAGTTCGTCATCAAAAACAGGTTTGCCAAAACGTACGTTGAGCGCATTGGCAAATTTAGCATCGTTCTCAGCATACTCCACAAGAAATTCAAGCAGTTTGTCCCTGTTTATTCTCTCAAGCAGTTGTCTCAAGACTCAAGCACCTCCATTTGCCAAATCATTTCTTAATCTCGTCGCATTCTCCGAACGACAGAACTAAGAGTTCCGCAGCCGCTTTCAAATCCTTTACCCTTATCAAATTGTCCCATGCGTCCTCTTTCCCTAATAAGTTCATCCCGCCGTGCCAAACCAAAGAGCGGTCGAATACTGCAAAACACTCTACTTCATTGTCTGTGGAAACTACGTTTATACCTGCTGATTTCATTTGATCTATAAGACTATATGCAAATGCCGCATTCCCTAACAAAGAGTTATCCGGATTTTCGGTTATGACCGTTATTTTTACCCCTGCCTCCTGTCTTGGTTTTGCAAGGAAAATCAGGCGCTCGATTTTTTGCATAATAATTCTGGGACTCGATATGACAATTTCATTCTCAGCCTCTATAATATCCTGCTCAAAAACATCCGTATAGCTGTTTGAATCATAAATTGCATTCACATC
>Ga0099364_10014119_pt1 | contig 10664 bp, 13 predicted proteins | sample TergutTh196P3_FD_73070 | JGI IMG/M metagenome (GOLD analysis project Ga0099364, IMG submission 73070) | Microcerotermes parvus P3 segment gut microbial communities from Pointe-Noire, Republic of the Congo - Th196 P3 | ecosystem: Host-associated > Arthropoda: Insects > Digestive system > Gut ...
GTAATTCATATTTGTAACGTTTCAGGGCGGAGGTTATCCGGTTCAATCCGGCTTCTACCAGTCGGGTTTCATCGGCGGACAACCTGCCGTTATTCATGGCTACGGACATGGGACCGCGATGTTCGAATTCTATCGGTTTTCCATTTATGTTTCCTTCAAAATTTCCTGAAAAAAGCACGCCGCTCCCGGACGCGCGTACCTGAAGCGTATTATTTTCCGCTTTTAAAGCAAATTGAGCTAGGGGTGCGCCTAACTGCTGGTTCATGCCAATCGCCGTAACCGCAAACAAAAATATAACAATTAACGCCATTGCCGACTTTTTCGTTTTCATAACTTCTGCCTTCCTTTCCGGTTAATGAGAAGTGGCTCCGGTGTTTTGGATAGTTTCCCATAGGAATTAGGTGTAATCCTGCATGGTTTAGGCGCGATCCGCAGCGACCGGAGTACGTAGGACGTAGGATGCTGCGGATCGCCTGTGTTCAAGTAACCCTAAAAAAACACTTGCAGGGACTGTGGGAAAGTGGAAAAGTCCCGCTGCTTTTTGTGGAGCTTTTCCATTTTTCCACAGGCTTGGTTCATGCTTCATCAGGCAGACTGCTCGTTGCCCAAGGCTTTCACAGTAGACCTCATCAGGAGTCCTGTTGTCAAGGGAAGGGATAGAAAATTACAATCGTTTAGTCCTTGCTTGGCGGGACACGAAATGCGCGATATTGCTATTCAATCGAAATCGTAACTTTTCGAAGGTGATCGCCCAGGTGAAACCAACGCTTGAACAGCACCCTCAGTTTATAAGCTTCGACGGAAGCAGAGATGAAACCGAAATGTCTTTCACGTTCAAGCGTGCTGATGATCCTGATCGGCGGCTCACGCTGACCGTTCTGGCGTTTGACATTCCTATGGAAAATGCCTGATGAGATGTGTGTTTTGCATGGAATACAAATGAAAAATGAAATTTCATTTGCCGGCATGAATCAAAAAGCGGAAACTTTCTTTTTCTCCGGATAGTTTGATATGAGACAGATAGCGCTTTTGCGCGGGATCAATGTGGGCGGTAAAAACATAATAAAAATGACCGATCTGAAATCCGCTTTTGAACGCCGGGGTTTTCAGAATGTCATCACCTATATAAACAGCGGGAATGTCTTGTTTGACAGTGAGCGTGACGAAACCGCCGCAAAAGCCGCCTGCGAAAAGCTAATCGCGGAGGATTTTGGTCTGGACATTCCGGTTTGCGCGATCTCCGCCGACGAGTTGATTAAAACGCTGGCACACGCGCCGGAATGGTGGAACAAAACGCCGGACGCAAGACACGACGCCTTCTTTGTCATCCCGCCCATGACTGCGGAGGCGCTCTGCGCTCATGTCGGCGCGGTAAAGGAAGAATACGAGAAAGCGGATTGTTTCGGCAGAGTCATATTTTGGTCGGCGGCGATGACGACCTTTTCGCGGACGCGCTGGTCGAAAATATCTAAAGACAAGGCAATGTACCGCGCCATCACGGTACGGAACGCTAACACCGCGCTGAAGCCCGCGGAATTGGTTAAGACATATGGCGGGCGAATGTAATTTGAATGTTAGTGTCTCAGAGATGTTGCTTTCCACGAACTCTTTCAAATAATATTATTATTTGATTTATCTTGCAGAGATACAAAGATGTCACGGAAAAAGATTCTATCCGTCTCGCAAGCCGAAGGAAGCCCTGACATGGCCGGCGGCTTTGCGTTGCATTGGCGAGAGGCTCTCGCTCTTGATCGGCGAACGGCACCTGAATTATATACATCTGCTAACGAGGTGGAACTTGGGCCGCATGCGGAAGCGATCCGCTTTGCTTTGACCGATCTTGGCTTGGCTGCTGTATTCTGCATTGAGGGGGTGCCGACTATAGGGTTTTTCAGCCAGCCGGATGCCTCTCTCGCACAGATTGACGAATTGCACCGGATTCTCTGGAATCAGGGACTGATGAGTTTGCTGCTCGTCCTCAAAGAGGGCGAATTGGTGGTCTATTCACTGGTCAAGAAGCCACTCCAGCGCACGACGGAGCAGGAAAGCGACCCGCGTCTGATCATGACCCTGTCGCTTTTGTCTGATGCGCTGAAACTTCGTGAATTAATTGATTCCACGGAGTCGGGGCGGTTTTGGTTTGAAAATGACAAATTCTTTAATCCAAACGATCGTGTTGATAGTGTTCTACTCTCAAACTTGCTGGAAGCGTTTCGAGCCATGCGCGATGATCTGGGAAATGAAGCCGCCCAAGCGCTTTTAATGCAGACGATGTTCATCGCATATCTAGAGGATCGTCAGATCATCAACGAAGATGTGTTCCAGGATGCTTCCAACAAGACATGCTCCAGTCTCGTGGAGACGCTGGAATCGGATTCGCCCACACACTTTGAAGCTCTGTTCGTATGGCTGGAAAAGGCGTTCAATGGAAATCTGTTCAATGCACCTTGCGCTTTTGAAACAGGTGACACGACACAGAAAAAACTGACTGTGCTACATCTGCGGACACTCGCACGGTTCCGGCGCGGGTGTGAAGAAATGGGATCCGGGCAGCTTCGCTTGTGGGGATATGATTTCCGATACATGCCGATCGGCCTCATAAGTGCGGTTTATGATCGCTTTCTAAAGGAGGAAGCGGAAAAGAAAAACTTTGACGGCGCGTTTTATACGCCGATGTTCCTGGCCGATGTCGTTGTAAACCAGCTATGGGACGACCTGTCCGGCGAGCAACGTAACAACGGTATTTTTTGCGATCCGGCTTGTGGGTCGGGAATTTTCCTCGTGCGATTGTTTCAACGTCTCGTTGCACACCATTGCCGGACAAAAAACAAACGCTATGCCACATGGAGTGAATTGAAGACCATGGCTCGCCGCCTGCATGGAGGAGACATCAACTCATCTGCTGTCCGAGTGGCGGCTTTTTCGCTTTATATTGCTCTCCTTGAGCAGTCCAACCCTCCTGACCTTCCGGCGCTCATCAAAGCCGGCAAGCTCTTGCCGTTGCTCTATGGAGAAACTCTTCTTCCGGCATCAAACTTCTTCGCAGTAGCGGACGAACCGAAGTACGACGCCGTCATCGGTAATCCACCATGGAAGGGACGAAGTGGTCAAGTTACGACGGCTCAAACCTGGGCGGAAACCCATGATTATCCCATTCCAGCCAAGGAGATTGCTTGGGGGTTTGTCTGGAAAGCTCTCAAGGTAATCAAGCAAGACGGTCTTGTCGCGTTTTTGTTGCCGGCAATGGGTGTTTTGCATAATACCGGAGTCCAGGAAGCGCGAAAGCGGCTTCTCCATGAAGCTCGTGTGAGACGGATCATAAACATGTCGGATCTTTGTTTCCAATTATTTGATGGAGCAAAGAGACCAACCGCATTTATACTCTACGCGCCGCCAGGCGATGCCCCGATACCGTATCGTTTTGAATATTGGGTACCTAAGGCAAATCTTAATTTACGGCTCAAGCGCCTGATAACTCTGTCGAGCGCGGAGCGTATCAGGCTTCGTTCCGATCTGGTTGGTGAGGATCCAACTCTGTTCAAGCGCAGGCTGTGGATTCGTGCGCCAGAAGAAAAATTTCTTCAATATTTGCGGACAATTCCTTCGCTGAACACATTCATTCGTGAATACAAAGAAATCAAAAGAGCGAAGAGTGTGGTCGATCGGGCAATTGATTGGGTAATTGGGCAGGGGTTCATACCAGCACAGGAAGATCGGTTGGACAATCCTAATTATGAAAAGACAACAACAGAAACTGTTACGCACTATCCGTATCTGAATGCGAATACATTTCAAACGCTGGCACTACCAACGATTAAAACTGATCATTGGCCAACATCGGTTGTCTATCGTGCCGGTTTCGCTGAAGGATTTGTAGGCCCGCACATCCTGATTCCTCAGGGCGTCGAACGCTCAACCGGTCGTGTTCGTGCGGCTTATTGTGACCAGAGCCTTGTTTTCCAGGATTCCATTCAGGCGATCATCTTCCCGGAAATAGAAAATCGTACGGCAAAAGTTCTTACGGCGATACTTAATAGCAGCCTCGCCGCCTGGGTTTATTTCCATGATACGGCAAATTTTGGAGCCGATCGTGCCAAGGTTCATCAGGGCGAATTGCTCAAGTTGCCATTTGATATTCCAGCAAATATGCCAGACCCCAAGAGCGCGGCCGTAGCGGAAGAAAATATCGTTCGATTGATTGATCAGAAAATTGCGAATGCGGACGAGCTTCTGTCTCCGCAAACAAATCCACTTTATGAAATCGATCGGTTGGTATTTGACTATTATGGTCTGGATGCACACGAAATTGCACTGATAGAAGATACCATCCGTTACATAATCCCGGCTATGCAGCCACGACGCAGTGCGGGAATGCAAAAGATTTGGACTAACAGCCAGGTCGAACATCGATCTGACTATGCAGCTATGCTTTGCAATGCTCTTAAACGGTATCTTCGGCAACCGGTTAGCGCCTCACTCGCCGCGAGGTCTTGTGACGTCGCTGTTCTCAAGATTACGATCAATTCTAATGCTAAATATGTGGAAAAGCCATCATCATTGGAAGTTGGGCGATTTCTTCAATCCATACAGGAAAATCTGCCCATATCCCTGCCTGGTAATGTACAGTTAGTGCCCGACCTTCGCTTCGTTATTGGAAGCGACATGTACCTCGTCAAACCAATGCAGCTGCGGTATTGGCTGAGATCGACCGCGCTGGCTGACGCAGAGCAAATTGCGGCTGAGTTTAGTGCGGCGATTGCTCGCGATGGTCAGAATGGTGGCGTGTATGCTGGTCGGTAGTCTTGAGGCATGGCTTCCCCATTTTCGAGGAATTGAGGAACAGCTCGCCGATGCGATTGAAGCTGCGTGGCCCATTTGTATAGGGCCTCTTCAATCAAAGAAAAACACGATGACCCATGAGGATCAAATAACGAAACATCTCGTTTGGGCATTGATCCGATCCAAGTCGCTGACGGGCCGAATAATTTATCAGTACCCGCTACTGGTCGAGGATCATAATGGCAATGTATCAGTGTCGAGCAATATTGACTTCGTTCTGACCATCGGTAATGACGAGGATGTTTATCTGGCTTGTGAATGCAAGCGCTTGAACGTTCCTTATAAAACAGGAACGAGAGGGCTCGCCGGTGAGTATATCGACAATGGACTCATGCGCTTCGTTACAGGGCAGTATTCAAACGGCCTGCCTTTAGCCATGATGTTGGGGTATGTGATGGATGCTCGAACGGATCAGGCGCGTCGCAGAGTTAAGCGCGCCATGAAACTCCGCTCTGCCGTCATCAGGCTTCAGTCTGATCGAGATGCCCCTGCTGTTAATGGTAGACCGCTACGGTTTTATACCACACATGAGTGTGTTCCTGGACATGTAATAGAAGTGGCTCATACCTTTTTAACATGGCCGTAGCGTGTATTTCCACGAGTTTCTGCGTCTCCGTTGTTGTTTTGGCGATCAGACGAATGGTGATAGAGGTTGACTTTGATGAACAATCAACTCGTCGTGGTAAGGCAACGTCGTTTTTTACCTGGAGACACCGTGATATTCAGCCTCAATACCTTAAAATCTCAAGACCAACAAAATGATGGTGTTTTCGATGGTATGCCGAGTTGGTGCAAAATGTAATTACTTGATATAAAGCTACGTACATATACATTTCGATTCCTTCGCGTGCAAGAATGATGCAATCCCTTTCCGGTCTAACGCATCGTTTTCTCCAGATTTCTTCCCGGGGACGAAATGAACATATATAGACATCGTGATCCCGGGATTCGCGTGTCCAAGCTGTTTTGAAACATATGCGATGTTCTTTCCGGCCTCAATCATGAGACTCGCCCATGTATGCCGGAGCGCGTGGGGACTGCGTTGACGAACCTTGGCCAGGGCTTGCGCGCGGTTCCATGCTTTATAAAACCATCCGTAATCATAATAACTGCCGGATAGACCGTAAAACAACCACGGCGATCCCGTCGGGCGTTTCCCGGATTTCATCTGCTCTTCCCGGCGCCGGGAGAGCATGGCGCGTAATGCCGCCATAAGCTCCGGACTCATATCAACCGTGCGCTCCGAATGCTCGGTCTTGCCTGAGTCCTCAAATTCGTTGTGTCCACTCGGAATGTTTCCGCAAATCTCAATCGTGCCGGCGGTGAAGTCTACGTCTACCTCCCGCACAGCACGAGCTTCGCCTATGCGCATTCCAGTACGACTCATGAGCAGTGAAAATTCATAAGCCTCGCCGAAAATACTCCGCTTTGAACACAATACATCTTCAATCTGATAAAGCTCCTCGGCCGTGTATATATCCGCCCGCTTTATCTCACGATCTTTCTTTCGCTTGCGATAAAACTTTGAAAGCCCTTCCACCGGATTCGATTGAATAATTCCATCCCTCACAGCCTCCGCCATCATTGCGCGCAGCGTCATTGTCATAATGCGTATCGTGTCGCGGCTGTATTTCTTTTCTTTCGCTTCCGTATTTTTATATTTTGCTGAATTTTTCTCCAGGCGAAACCGGTCTGTTCCGTAAGTGTCAGAAGTTTTCGACGCAAGGAAATCTTTGACTTTTGTATAATCCAATTCGGTTACAAGATATTGACCAAGCGCGGGAATAATATGAATTCTCACGTTTGATTCGTACATCTTCCGCGTGGAAAGCTTGTTATCGGTCTTTTCAAGCATGTCAATCCACTGCGCGGCGTAATGCCTGACCGTCGGTACAGGGTTTGCGCTGCGCGTCCCTCGACGCAAAAATTCAGCAACACCCTCAATTCCCACCAGGTCAAGGATTGCACCCACTTTTCGGGCAACTTCCGCCGCCCGCGCCTTTCCACCCTTCACAGCATGATTCATCCGCCAGTTGCCGCGGCTGACAAACACCACCCAGCGCCCTGAACCTTTCGGATGCTCGCGGAAAGTGACGCCCATTTATACAACCTCGGCAATCCTGGTCAGGATTGTATGAACGTCCGGGTCTTCCTGTGAATCACGCCGGCGACGTTCCATCCACGCATCGAAATCCTTCCTGCGAACCAGTATCGGGGAACGGTCGGTTGCGCGATAATGCGTTATTTCATTTAAATGCTTTTTTATCGTTTTAGGAGACATCGAAACAATCCCCGCAAGCTCTGAAAGCTTTATATATTCACGATTAATCATTCTCTTCCCCTTTACGGAGATGCCACATTTCACAAGCTTCCGTATCCTCGCAAATGACCGCATCCGTAAAAATACAGTAATACTCGCCTTGCCATACTTCCGCGTGTACACAGTTTCCGCACGTTTTATTCATTCCTCAGTCGCTCCCAGGTAGCCCTCGATAACCCGCCGCGCGTCATCCCATCCGTAGCAGACAATAGCCTTGTATCCCTGCTCGCGCAGCCGATTAAGCCATTCCGCTTGTGCCGGACTTACCCGACCACCCACACGCCTTTTAAGTTCAATTGCAAGCCCGTGATAAACCCGGCGAGGAACATATAAAAACAAATCAGGAAAACCCCGCTGCGTTCCCTCCGCCTTGAGCAGCGCTCCAGTAACAGGATCACGGCGGCCACCGTTCGGAATGGCCGCCAGCATCCTCAACTCCGGAAGCGTCGCAGAACGGTACTGCGCCCATTTAACCAAAGCCTTCTGTTCCTGATGTTCCGTCGGATGGGTCATTTACTGTTTTGTCTGTTTATGTGGCAAAGTTATGCAAAATTTTGTGTCGTTCATAACAAACTCACAGCATCCTCTTAGGTGCTTGTTTATATCTATGTCTACTCCTTCTTTTATCCTGCGCTGATGCGCTCTAACCCAGTGGAGTATTGGTTTTTTTCTTCCGGTTACAGTTAATGGCAAGTTTCGCGCATAAAATAAACTTTTTATCTGCGTTTCGTGTACGCCAAAAGTTACTTTAGCACCTTCTTCTTCAGCGACAACATTAAACATATTTACACGGTCGCACCAAAAGAATAACGTCGTGGATACGGTACCACTATAATCATTTAATCCTATTTCGAGATTGTCTCTAATGCCGTAAACCTTTATTCGACGACCCCACATATTATTGACATAATCGATACTATTATGATACACCGGCACAGGCTCGCCGCTTGCCGATAGCGTTCCGTAGTGTTGCAACACTACCATTCCGTCATCGGCTGGCAAATATGTGAACAGCCTGTAAACATATTTATAGGACTGGTCACAAAACCAGCCATGAGGAAGCATTGCTCTGGTTTGATTTTTTTTAGGCAGAACTTGCTTGACAATATGTACTTGCGCGTACTCGCCTTCCCATCTGTCGCTTTTGTCGCGAAGTTCAGTCAGTAAGTGAGTAGTGGTTCCGATCCTGGGAATACCGTCTACTTCGGGCTGTATGCCGAAGCCGGAATAATATTCTCTGTTGTTTGGCGCAAAGTAGCACCCGATTTGACGTAGTACGGATAAAGCGTAATTAAAGTCTTTATACGAAACCCCCAAACTACCCTTTCTACCTTTTTTTACACTCTCTTTATGCATCCTATCTTCATATTGCAAAAGTATTCCTTTTAGCACGGAATCCTCAAATTCTTCTTTTGACCAAAAGCCATCATCAATTTCAGTCTTACCCATACTTTACCCCTTTTTCGTCTCCTATTTCTTCTAAGTATTTGGCTTCCAGATCGCACAATTCGACACCGCACCAGCTCATATCACGCGCTAATTCCCTGGCTTCTCTTAGTAGCTCTATCAGGTACTTTGTTTTTTCTACCATCGCGTCAATCTCGGATGTGTCAACATAAAGCTTTATATCCGTAGGGTGTTTCATAGTTCCTACCCGATGATCGGCAGATCAACCTCTTGAGCTTTGAAGAAATCTTTAATCGCCTCAATCGCCATAAGTTTCCAAAGACCGCCGTCAGCGACAAAAAACGCAAATTCCGGAGCGCTATTTCTTTTACGCATCCTCAAAATGAAATTGCTTTCCGGTTGATTGATTTCAAGGAACGTCCGGAACGGCAGAAGAACAACCGGATTCGGCAGCTTAACCTCGGCGCTGGAAGCAATGCCGCTCTTAACGGCGACCGCTTGAGATATGCCGTCGTCGGTACAATGCACAGCGCTTGCATCCTGTACATTACCGACAATATTCAGCAAAGCCATAACAGTCGGCGTCGGAACAAACAGCGATTGAAGCGCTATAACCATGAATTCCTGATCGTAAAACTCGCCAAACTTGAAGGTTTTGCTGTCTTCAACGCCCGGACATTCAGCAGAACAGAACTCAATGCGCTGGCCGGATTTCTGGACATCCGAACAAACCACAACGCGGTTGTATCCGCGAATGTGTATTATTGCCGGCGGAACATGAAAAGAATCCGGCTTGTGTTGATTAAGAAAATCAATAACGCCGGTCAACGACGCAACCTTCATGCATTCAGGCGACGGGATTTTATGCGCGCCCTCCTCCAGCGCCCGCATACGCTTACCCCGCTCGCGCTTTTCAATGTCTTCGGCGTCGTCGAGCGCTTCAATCCGCCGCTCACGCTCATATGTTGCAATATTTCGAGCGTCGCCGATCTCATCAAGCCGTTTCCTCCGATCACGATCATGTACCTCAGTGGAGTAATTCAATTCCCAGGATTTGTGCTTATATTCATGCTTTAAAATTGCGTGAGCGTCGCATTCTTCCTGTATTTTTCGACTGCGTTTCATGTCCTCAGCAATCTCGTCCGCGCTGAGCAGTCGGGTTGCATTGCCCGTAACATACTCTGATCCGTTTTCAGATTTCAGAATTTTAGTTTCAACGGATTGCTGAATTACCTTGATAAGATCACTATCGTTATGTGTTACATTAGCCATTTACCACCTCTCCTGTGTTTCTGTTAAATTCCACCACCGGGCGCGGCCCAAGCGGGTCAAAAAGTTCTTTCTGATCGGGCACGGTTTCAACAGCCGTCGCCCGGTTGTTCTTCTTACCGAAATACATTGTGCTTGAAACGCCTTTCGGCGCTCCCAAAGTTGACGAAATAAGCATTTCCGCATACCCGAAATTCCGGCCTTTATCCGGCTTTATCTTTACCTTAATGGTGATAGTCCGGACGGCGTCGGCTTCGGTATTAAGATCGAGAATGTCTGCGCTTACACGCTCCATTTCTCTGTCAAAAAGCTCGCCGGCAGCGCCATTGGCAAGCGTGAATAGTGTTACTGGTTGTTCCATATGTCCTCCATTTATCAATATTGAGGTAGGGATTTGCACCCTACATGGAACTATGCAGCAGTTAGCCGACACCATTAGATGGGATAGCGTTATGATTTTCTGCTGTTTATCGGGCAAATGGGTTTGCGGCTATTTACTCGGCTTGTCTTTATACCCAACTCGTGCTCTACCCGTTCCTTTACGCTGATTATGCGTCTACCTATTCCGCCACTCAATATTCTCTTAAACTTTATCCGCGCTCGTTATTGATACGCCCGCAACGCCCGGACTACGCGGAATCTTGTTCAAATCTTATGTCATTAGGAGACGCTGCGTAATCATCACAATCCATTATTTCGGGAAATATATTGCCGCATATCTCCGGATCACTATGTTCGCACTCCCGGTAAACAACACACATATAATTTGTGCATGTTGCACAGTAATTAGATATTTCATTATTCATTTTGTTGCTTCCGTTCGTTCAAA
>Ga0099364_10014120_pt1 | contig 10664 bp, 10 predicted proteins | sample TergutTh196P3_FD_73070 | JGI IMG/M metagenome (GOLD analysis project Ga0099364, IMG submission 73070) | Microcerotermes parvus P3 segment gut microbial communities from Pointe-Noire, Republic of the Congo - Th196 P3 | ecosystem: Host-associated > Arthropoda: Insects > Digestive system > Gut ...
ATAGACGAAATCATCTGTGTGACCAATGAAGATGCTTTTGAAACGGCTAAAAAGCTGTGCCGTCAGGAAGGGGTTCTTGCGGGCATATCTTCCGGAGCAGCGGTGTGGGCAGCCTTACAGCTTGCTTCTAAAGTTGAGAATGAAGACAAAACGATTGTGTGCATGCTGCCCGATTCGGGGGAACGCTATCTCTCTACGCAGCTATCGGATATGGGGGAACCTTAAGTTACCAGTGCCAAACTATGCCACCTCGGAGAATTGAACTCCAGACACGCAGATTTTCAGTCTGCTGCTCTACCAACTGAGCTAAGGTGGCGTAAATGTAGCCTATAATATGGGAAAAAAAATGTCAAGAGGTAATTAAGATTTAGAGTTATACCGGAGCCAACATATTTGATTAAAGTGTAAATTTGGGTTATCCTGTATCAGAAAAGGATTAACCATAATGTCAAGAAAACTTTTATTTATATTACTCTTATTCCGCTTCTCTTTGCTTTTTGCCTGCGAGCTGCCCGACCATTTTGCTTTTAGTGTACAAAACAGGGATGAAGAATTATTGTATTGGGGTTGTTATGATGCCGTAAACAATGGCCCTCACATGGTTATATGGTATTTAACCTATGAAAGAACTGAGGGGCGGGGAAGGGCAAATACTACTTTCACGCAGCTGCGGGATGGCGGACAATTATATCAGGATTTATTTGAAGCCGGTTTCCGCATGGTTTCCCATGCTGATTTTACCAATTCCGGTTTTGACAGGGGGCACATGGCTCCAAATTCCCATTTTAATGATACTGATGAAAACTCAAGTTTAACATTCTTTATAGCCAATATTTGGCCGCAAACACCCAGTGTTAACCGTTCGGGAGCATGGTATTACCATGAGCAAACTGTAGACCCGGAAAGTGCTAGAAGTTATGGTTATATACGCGTAGAGGTTATTGTTACAGAATTTACCGGCCAGCAAATAGGCAGAGAAGACAGACCCATATCAGTGCCTGCTTCATTCCTTAGAACTGCCTATAGCCCTGATGGCACTGTGATATATCAGATTCTTGTTATGAATGAGTAGATAATTTTTATTGCTTAAATATACTCCATATTTTTCTTGACAAAGGCTGGGCTTATACTATAATATTAGTTGAATGATTGTTCAACTAATAAACTGGAGGCACAAGAGCCGGGAAAGCCGGGGGAGAATATATGGAGAAAAAAATACCTGTCTGTGATGTCGATGTAATTCATGAGGAAGTAGTAAAGAGGGTAGGCAAGTTAATGCCCAAGGAAGAGGAATTTTATGAGCTTGCCGACCTTTATAAGCTTTTTTCGGACAGTACCAGGGTTCGCATTCTTTGGGCGCTTTTATGCGAGGAGATGTGTGTTTGCGATATTGCGGTATTGCTTAACATGACCAAGTCTGCTATATCGCACCAGTTAAGGCTGCTACGCCAGACTAACCTTGTTAAATACGACAAGAGGGGCAAAGAAGTCTACTATTCCCTCGGTGATAAATATGTAAAGGGCATATTGGACATGGGTTTTAAACATCCCAGGATAAAAAGTATTGCGTAAGGAGGCTGTACCGGCATGGAAAGCAATAAAACACGAATAATACTATTAATTATTGGGGGATTAATTTTTGCAGGCGGCCTTGTTCTTTTAAACTTTATGGAGCTTCCCAATACTTATTACTTTGTGACTTTTTTGGCTGCCTATATAGTTCTGGGTAGCCCCATTGTTATACTTGCATTAAAAAGAATTTTTAAAGGTGAATTTTTTGATGAAAATTTTTTGATGAGCCTTGCTACTATAGGGGCATTTATTATTGGTGAATATCCTGAAGCAGTTGCCGTTATGCTATTTTTTCAGGTTGGGGAGTTCTTCCAGGAAATGGCTGTGGATAAGTCAAAGAAATCAATAACTGCCTTAATGGACATAAGACCGGATTTTGCCTGCCTTGTTAAAGGAAAGGAGACAGAAAAAGTTTCGCCTGACGCTGTTATGCCGGGGGATCTTATTCTTGTGCGCCCGGGAGAAAAAATCCCGCTCGATGGTATTGTTGCTGAAGGGCAGTCCATGCTTGATACAAGGGCTCTTACAGGAGAGTCTGTCCCCCGCAGCGCAAAGGTCAGCGACATGGTTTTATCCGGCTGCATTAACCTTAACGGGCTTTTAACCATAAAGGTGACAAAGACTGCGGGGGAATCCACTGTTGCAAAAATCATAGACCTTGTAGAAAATGCCTCTTCCAAAAAAGCTCCCACAGAAAACTTTATAACAAGTTTCTCGCGTTACTATACACCGGCTGTTGTAGGACTTGCCTCTCTTATTGCTTTTCTTCCACCCTTACTGGGATATGGCGCAATTAATGAATGGGTTCACAGGGCACTGGTTTTTCTTGTAATATCCTGTCCCTGTGCGCTTGTTATCTCCATACCGCTTGGATTTTTTGGTGGCATAGGAGGAGCATCCCGCAAGGGTGTGCTTGTAAAGGGAGGGAATTACCTTGAAGCTCTTAACAAGATAGACATAATGGTCTTTGACAAGACTGGTACTCTTACCAAGGGTGTCTTTGATGTTACATCCATTAACAGCGTGGAGCCCTGGACTAAAGAGGAAGTACTTGAATATGCTGCCATGTCAGAAGCGTTTTCCAACCATCCCATTGCAGTGTCCATACAAAAGGCATATAACAAAGAGTTCAGCAATAAAGAGATAGAAAAGTCTGAGCTCTCTTCATATAACGAAATTTCCGGGCAGGGTGTAAGTGTTATGGCAAAGGGACAAGAAATTCTTGCGGGGAATTCGCATCTATTAAAAGATAGAGGCATTTCCTTTACAGAAAACCATGATCCGGGAACAAAAATATATCTTGCAGTTGACAATATTTTTATAGGTTCAATTAATATTTCTGATGAGCTCAAAAGTGACACTATAGCTACCATTGCTGAACTTTCAAAGTTTGGCATAGGCAAAACAGTAATGCTTTCCGGGGATAATGTTCACATTGCAAAGGCAATTTCTGACAAAGTGGGTCTTGATGAAAGTTACGGAGAACTTTTGCCGCATCAAAAAGTGGAAAAAGTAGAAATGCTTAACTCTCTGTGCAGGAAAGGCAAAAAGCTTGCCTATGTAGGGGATGGAATAAACGACGCTCCAGTCCTTGCAAGGTCTGATATAGGCATTGCAATGGGAGCTTTTGGATCGGATGCTGCCATAGAAGCCGCCGATGTTGTAATAATGAGTTCAGGCCTGGGCTCTATAATAGATGCTTTAAAAGTTGCCCGCTCTACAAGACGCATAGTATGGCAGAACATTATTTTTGCCCTGGGGATAAAAGCTGTATTTTTGACATTAGGTGCTATAGGGCTTGCATCCATGTGGGAAGCAGTCTTTGCAGATGTGGGGGTTGCCTTGCTTGCGATTTTAAATGCCTCCCGGCTTATACGCGCTTAACTGCTCTTAAAAGTTCTTCCCGGCTGATTTCGTACCATAGGGGTCTTCCATGCGGGCAATGATCTGAAGGCAGCTTTAAGGCTTCTTCTGCTAGAGATAGAGCCTTATCTGCATCAAGGTAGTCTCCGTCCTTAACTGCCGCCCAACAGGAAAGGGAGATCATCCAATGTAGTGCAAAATTTTTCCCTGCCTTGCTTAGGTTTAGGATTTCCTTTACTGTCTCTGTATCAGAAAGTCTCCAGCCGCCGGGCAGTTCTTCTATTTGCCATTCTGAGTCTTCTTTTTTTATTTTTACACCCAGCCTTAAAAGCTCATCCTGTTTTTCTTTAAGAAAATTATCTTCTTCAGCGCTTTCTGTAGTAAAAACTATGGGGATAAGGAGTTCCTGTTTTGCAATAGGCTCTTTTAAAAAAGAATTGTAGAGTATGCCTTCGTGAGCTGCATGCTGATCCACTATAAAGAGCTTGTCACCTTTTTCTACCAATATAAAAAGCTCAAAAAGGGTGCCAAGGTAGCGGGCTTTCTCCTTATCTTCGGTAATGTAGGGCATTTCAGCTTCTGCTGCTTCTTCTGCAAGGGTAAAGGCAAGGGACTCCTGCACTGTAGAGCCGGAAACAGCAAAACTTACATCAGGCATATCCTGTTTTATGGGATCTTCATTTTGAGAGTGAATAACCTTTCTTTTGCAAAAATCTGTAAGCGTGCTGCTTACAAGGTGGTGAATAAAGGAAGTGTCTCTAAAGCGAACTTCCCTTTTTGCAGGGTGTATGTTAAAATCTGCAAGTGAAGGGTCTATTTCAATAAAAATGGCGCCTAATGGATGGGTCCCGCCCGGAAACCATGCGCCAAGGCCGTATTCCAGTGCCTGTAAAAGGGAGTAATCCTGTATACGCCTTTTATTTGCAAATACAAACTGAAGCCGCCTGTCCCTCCTTGAAAGTTCAGCTCCACCTGCCAGTATTGTTATTTTTATCTTATCCCCTGTAGCATAAATTTCGTTGAGGAAATTTAGCTCTCCTTCATTTAAATGTATCTTTGCAAACCTCTCTCTTAATGAGTTGCATGCCGGCAGAAAGGCTTTTAATTTTTTGTCCTGAAAGAATTTAAAAGATATGGAAGGGAAGGCCATGGCTTTTTCGTAGAATATTTGGAGACAGGCTGCTCCCTCGCTGCCGGGTCTTTTTAGGAATTTTTTCCGTGCAGGAATGCTGTCGTACAAAGAAGATGAGCTGACTGTAGTTCCCATTGTTCTGCTGCTCATTTCCAGTATTGTCTTGTTCTTTTCCCCCGGCCCTGTTTTTAATTTCCAGGCTTCTTTCCCATCCCTGCTGCTTAGTATTTGGAGGATAGAGACCGCTGCTGCTGCCGCCAATGCCTCTCCTCTAAAGCCAAGAGAGCTTATTTTGGCAAGGTCATCCAGAGAGCGTATCTTGCTGGTTGCGTGCGTTAGGTGACAAACGGAGAGATCTTCACGGCTCATGCCCTCTCCATCATCTATTACTTCAGTCAGGCTTATTCCGCCTTCTTCTATATGGACATCAATGTTTTTCGCTCCGGCATCAATTGCGTTATCCAGGAGTTCTCTTACAAGGGCTGCAGGTCTGTCTATAACTTCTCCTGCGGCAATTTTTCTTGCTTCTTCAGGGGATAGTACTTTTATCTGCCTGTCATTTTTAGCAGTCATCAAAAAGCCCCAGTTCCGGCTTTTCATCTATTTCTGCATCGTCCCCATTCATTAAAATTTCTATACGGCTTTCTATTTTTTCAAGGTCTTTTTCCAGTGCCCTCGCGAGTTTTATTCCTTCTTCAAATGCTTTAATGGCATCATCAAGGGGTATGCTGCTTTTTCGTATATCTTCTCCAAGTTCTTCAAGCCTTTCCAGTCTTTCTTCAAAAGTTTTTTTTGTTCCTGTATTTTTCTTTGCCATATTTACTCCTATATATTAGATTCCGGATACACGGCTTCAATTTCTTCTGCTATTGCCGTTATTTTACCTTCCAGGGGGCGTATTATTAATTTTGTTCCTGGTTTAATATCCTCTGCCCTGCGTAAGGGTGGAAGTATCTTCCCGTTTTTTACAGGCATTACAAGAGAAAAACCCTTTTCCAAAATTGAAAGGGGACTTGCAGCTTCCAAACCCCTTGCTGCAAGATCAAGGCGCTTTCTTAGCTCGCCGGCCTTATCCTTCATGTTTGCCATTAATACATCTTTTGCATCATCAAAGCGGAGTAGCCTGGGCTGTAGTATGCTTCTAAAACGGTATTCAAGGTCTTCTGTGCTAAAGGGTTTAGCCATTAGTTTTATTTTTTCAATGCGGTTTATTATATTTGAGTATAGTTCGTTTTCTGTTAGGCGTATGCCTTCCAGGGTGTCTTCCCAGTCTTCGCTGACAAGCTCTGCGGCTGCAGAGGGAGTTGGGGCTCTTAAGTCGGCTGCAAAGTCTGATAGTGCCCAGTCTATTTCGTGTCCTACGGCGCTTATAACGGGAATGTCCGATGCTGCAACTGCTCTTACAAGTACTTCTTCGGAGAAAGGTAAAAGGTCTTCAAGTGAACCTCCGCCCCTGCCTACTATAAGGACATCGGCAAGTTCCCATCTATTAGCCTGTTCTATGCGTCTGGCAATTATTGCCGCCGCCTCTGCTCCCTGAACAGGTGTAGGTAAAACCCTTATTTTTACTCCCGGTGCTCTTCTGCTTAGTATGTTAATTATGTCCTTGAGGGCTGCTCCTGTGGGAGAACTTACAACAGCCACAATTTCAGGAAAGGAGGGAATAGCTTTTTTTCTCTCTTCATCAAACAATCCCTCAGCAGAGAGTTTTCTTTTCCTTTCTTCCAGCATGGCAAGGATGTCACCTTCGCCGGCTCTTTCTATTTCTTCACATACAATGGAATATGTACCTCTTTGCGCATAAACAGAGAGGCTTCCCCTTACCCTAAGCAGCATTCCGTCTTTTGGTTCAAAGGCAAGAGAATGAATACGGTTCCTGAACATTATGGCATTAATGGATGCATCTGCATCTTTTAGGGTAAAGTATAGATGCCCTGTACTGGATGGCCTGTAATTTGAAAGTTCACCTTCCACAGTGACAGAGGGAAAGCCCCCCTCCAGGCTCCGGCGTATTAATTCTGTTAGCTCAGAAACAGTCATCTTTCCATTTTTGGACATAAAAACAGTATAAATAGAAGTTTTGACGCTTAGCAAGTGGCAGGTGATTAACACTCATGCTGCTTTAATGCTATAATTATATTTTATATTAATCGAGGTGGCTGTGTCGGCTAAAAAATATCTGGGACCTATAATGGTTCTTGTTCATATCATTATTTTGGGATTTATTTTTATCCAATTATTTGGTTTATTTGATTTAGATGCTTCCAGAATCGTAGCATATACCCCAGAATCCCTGTTACTTTCCTTTATAATTGTAATTTCATTATACTGTCTTAAAACTGTTGTCTTGGTTATTCCCATGGTAGCCTTATATATCAGTGCCGGAGTAATTTTCCCCATTGGCTTGGCATTTATTGTTACCTGTGCCGGGATGTTTGTGGAAATGACTCTTGGTTACTTAATAGGAAAACGCCTTGGCAGGGAAAAAATGAAAAGCCGTATAGAAGGAAGTCCAAGGCTAAAAAGAATTATTGAGCACAGAAAAATTTCAAGTATAACCGGATGTTTTTTGCTTAGGTTTATGCCCTTGCAGTATGATCTTGTAAGCATGTTTTATGGCGCTTCTTCCTTAAAATACCCGAACTTTGTTCTTTCTACTTTTTTGGGTGCTGCTCCGGGTATGATTTCTTTAGTGCTGGTAGGAGAGTCCTTAACCACCCCTTTTTCAAAAGAGTTCTTAATACCCTTTTGCGTAAGTGCTGTAGTTTGCATCTCTGCACTTTGCTTATACAGAAAGTGGGAAAAGAGTAAAGCACAGTGAGCGCCTCCGGCTTGCCCTCCATGGCTGAGCGTTGGAATAACCGGGCTCTTTTTAGGCTTTTGTGGCCTTTAGTTATAGAACAGATTCTTGCGGTCAGTATGGGGACTGCAGATACCATGATGATAAGCTCCGCCGGAGAGCATCTTATGTCCGGGGTAAACATCATAGTAAATATAAATCAGCTTTTAATTATTGCCTTTATTGCCATGTCCACAGGCGGAGCTGTAGTTTGCAGCCAGTATATAGGCCGTCACGATTATGATAACTCCCGTCTTGCTTCAAAGCAGCTTGTTTACATAGTAACTTTTATTTCTATTATTATTACCGTGTTTTCCCTTATTTTTCGCAGCCCTGTTATCAGCCTTTTTTACGGAGCTTTGGATGCCAATGTAATGGAAGCTGCCATGATCTACTTTTTCCTCTCGGCTCTCTCCTATCCGCTTTTGGGTTTTTACAATGCCTGTGCTGCTCTTATGAGATCTGCCGGAAACAGTAAAACCCCCATGTATGTATCCATTCTGGTTAACATACTTCACATAGGGGGAAATTTTATTTTCCTTTATGTTTTTGATTTGGGAATTATAGGACTGGGATTATCAAGTCTTATTTCAAGAACTGTTGCTGCAATTATTCTTGTAAGAAAACTTGTTAGGGAAAAAGAAAGTCCTGTTTCCCTTTCGGGGATATTGTCATTTACCATTATTCCAAATATGGCAAAGAGGATATTCAGCATTGGCATCCCTGCAACACTTGAACAATCAATGTTTCAGTTTGGAAGGCTTTTTACGCAGAGGATCTTTCCCATTTTTGGCACCAGTATTATAGCTGCTAACGCTGTCGCAGGAACCATTAACTCCTTTGCCTTTATGCTGGGCAATGCTTTTATTGTTGCCCTTATGACTGTTGTAGGTCAGTGTATAGGTGCAGGCGATTATAATGCGGCAAAGCTGCAAACAAAAAAGCTGGTCCGTTATACCTGGCTCTCAGTATTTTTTGTCTCTGTAATGATATTTTCATTCAGGGGCAATATGATAAGCCTTTTTAATTTAAGCCCCGATGCTGTAATAGCGGCTGACAATTTTGTAATGGTAATTTCCGTTTTTATGGCATTTTTCTGGTCCTTTAGTTTTGCCCCTCCGGCTGCACTAAGAGCTGCAGGAGATGCCAAGTTTGTAATGGTGATAGGCATTTTGTCCATGTGGATAATAAGGGTTGTTTTGGCTTACGTACTTACTTTTTACTTTGGTCTTGGACCTATAGGGGTTTGGATAGCTCAGGGCATGGATTTTGTTTTTCGAAGCGCTGCCTTTGCCATAAGGTGGAGAAGCGGGCGCTGGCAAAAAATTAAGGTAATATAGTTAATGAGCTTAACTTTGACCATGAACGAAAAGTGGAATAACCGCGCTTTGTTTAGGCTGCTTTGGCCACTTTTAATCGAACAGATCCTTGCAGTAAGCATGGGAACGGCAGATACACTTATGATTAGTTCTGCAGGTGAAGCTTCCATGTCAGGTATTAATGTTGTTGCAAGTATTAACCTGCTTTTACAGATCGCTTTTATTGCAATGTCTACAGGAGGGGCAGTTGTCTGCAGCCAGTACATAGGGCGAAATGATTATACAAATTCCAGAATTGCTTCAAGACAGTTAGTTTATATAGTGTTGTTAATTTCTGTCAGCATTTCCATTCTTGCTATAACATTCAGAAGGCAGGTAATTTCTCTTTTCTTTGGTGTTCTGGAAAATGATGTAATGGAAGCCGCCATGACTTACTTTTTCTTTACTGCCCTTACATATCCCATGCTTGCAATTTACAATGCTGCTGCGGCCTTGTTTAGATCTTCCGGTGACAGCAAAACACCCATGGCAGTATTTGTAATGATCATTGCACTTCATATAGGCGGTAATGCTGTTTTTCTTTATGGTTTTAATTTTGGTGCTATGGGCATAGGTATGTCGAATCTTATCTCCAGAACTGTAGCTGCTTTGCTTCTTTTAAGCCTGCTGGTAAAAAAGAAAGATTCACCTGTATCTCTTACAAATCTCTTAAAAATTAAAATATACCCGGAAATGGCAAAAAGAATTCTTAAAATAGGGGTACCTTCCGGTCTTGAGCAGTCCATGTTTCAGTTTGGGCGTCTTGTATGCCAGAGAATTTTTCCCTACTTTGGAACAAGTATAATAGCGGCTAATGCAGTTGCTACAACCTTAAACTCTTTTGCATTTATGACGGCTAATGCTTTTATTATAGGCTTGTTAACAGTTGTGGGGCAGTGCATGGGTGCAAAAGATTACGAGGCTGCAAAAAAATATACAGCTAAATTTATCAAGATGACATGGATATTAATTTCTGTTATATGCGGCTTAACTTATATATTTAGAGCTAACCTTATTGCTTTGTTTAACTTAAGCCCTGAAGCTGCCATTGCCGCAAACGCTTATGTTATTGTACACGTTATAACAACAAGCCTTACCTGGACTTTAAGTTTTAGCACTCCAACTTCTTTAAGGGCGGCAGGGGATGTTAAATATGTAATGCTGGTAGGGATAAGCTCTATGTGGCTAATAAGGGTAGCGCTATCTTACGTTTTTGCCTTTTGGGTGGGCATAGGTCCCATAGCAGTCTGGATATTTCAGGGCTTTGAATTTGCTGCCCGCAGTGCATTTTTCATGCATAGATGGAAGAGCGGACGCTGGCAGAACATTAAGGTAATTTAAGCTTCCCCTGTATACCTTGCCATGCTGTCTTTGTTTTCAAATACATCTATTGCTTTAATGGCAGTATCTTCGCTCTTTAATGAGGGGATTTTTTTTGTAATTTCGTCATATATATAAACTGCAATCCTCTCTGCGCTGGGATTATTTTGAAAGTATTCATTATCATTTAAATTTGTGTGATCCAAAGCAGAAAGAACCTCTTTTAAGGTTTTTTTTAGGAATGAAAAATCTATAAGCATACCGCCTTCGTCAAGCTTCCTTCCTTTTACCCAGAGTCTTACTTTATAGTTATGACCGTGCAAATTTTCGCACTTGCCCTTATAGCTGCTTAAAAAATGTGCGGCGGAAAATTGAGCTTCTACACGTAACTGGAACATAGTCCATGCTAGCATAGAATTTGATATAGGAAAATATGCTTTAAACATGTTAAAATGAGTATTCGGAGTATAAAATGACAGAACAGAAACTTATATATATAGCAGATGATGAAGCCAATATCAGAACAGGAATTAAGACCTTCCTTGAAAATGCTTCCTATTTGGTAGAGGATTTTGAAAGC
>Ga0099364_10014121_pt1 | contig 10664 bp, 13 predicted proteins | sample TergutTh196P3_FD_73070 | JGI IMG/M metagenome (GOLD analysis project Ga0099364, IMG submission 73070) | Microcerotermes parvus P3 segment gut microbial communities from Pointe-Noire, Republic of the Congo - Th196 P3 | ecosystem: Host-associated > Arthropoda: Insects > Digestive system > Gut ...
TTCCGTGCCCAATCGGTATAGTGGGTGGACCCGCAATGATACGCCACCTCATTATCCGGGACCGCATGGTAAATCTCCCCCGTAAGGTCAATAATGTAATGTGCGCTCGAATGTTTCGGAATCCGGGGACAATCTCGCTCAAAGTAAGTCCAGACACTTAACGCCTTCTGATTGGGAATACCCACATAATGAAGAATCACCGCCTTACAAGCACTAAGCCGCCTTCCCGGACGGCTCCACTGGTTTACTGTTAAAAACTTCTCAATAATGTCCATATTATCTCCACAAATACTTGATTGAATTGAAAATCAAAGAAACCGCCAAAGCCGCAAAAGCAATAACCACACTCAATACGGAAATACGCTCCTTACTCCTTTCCCCCTCTTTTTTCTCCAGTTTCTCAACCCGCCCAATAACGTGTTCCTTAAATTCCTTCATCGCCCCCTTGAGTTCCCGCATTTCCGCCAGGGTCTCAACAATCAACCGTTGCTCATCATTGGTCATACATCCCCCCCTATCCCTCGATAATTCTAAAGGCCGCTATAAAGGCCCTATCCTTCCGGTAACGGAACGAAAACGCATTAATAACCCCTTCGCTTGTTTCATTTTTTGCTGTTATTTGTACTCTTGCTCCAATACGGGCATTGAATAAGCCCCGATGGGTCTTGATCGTAAATTCCCGCCTGTCCTGTAAACGTTTTGCCAGTTCTCTGGTAACCCAATCTTCATATTGCATAAACGGAATCCCCGCTTTTTCGTAGACTACATCTTCGGAAAAGTAGGAGCCTGTAACATTCAAAGCCACCGTGCCGTACTTCTCCACCGCCTCAACATCCCGCATAAAGCAGGAACGGTTAAGGTCAATTACAATGGGGCGTCCATAGATGGAAGCCTTGTATAAATCGCCTTCACTTTCCTTGTGTAAGGAGAGGCTTGCTCTGTCATGATTCGTCGTAACGTCATAATGAGAAAAAGAAAACGGCCCTCCCTCATATTCAAGACGGCTTTCCGCTTCCTCTTTGGTGTCTATCTGGTCAGCATAAACAACAGTCCGTACCTTTCCGCAATCCTCAACAACCCTATAGTGAACCTCGTATTGCCCCGCTTCCATTTCCCTGATAAGCGTATCCTTAAAAGGATAATAAGCTCTCAAATCATCATCATAAAAAACCGGGGGATCTTCATATCGCCAAATTTCCTGCTTGTCCAGTGATACAGGCAAATTTATTTTAAGCCGTACCGTATTGCGATACAGATCCGCCCGGTCTGTTTTTCTAAAATAAAAAATATCTTCACCAGTAAAAGTGTAGGCTATGTCATCATCAATAAATGGTTCTAATTGGAAAGGAGAATGAGCAAACACCAAAGGCTTTTCCGGCGCACATTCCAAATGACACCGAAACGCCGTAGCCATACTTGATAATTCAGCCCAGGTATTACGGCGAAGCCGGACATAAGGCAGAGAAACAGGAATAGTTGAACATTCAATATCCCCAGGCCCCAAGCCAGCCCGAGCCGCTATGCCGTGAAGCAGGGACTTTTCAGGCTGGGTTTTATTTGAGACCACCGAGTAAGTGAAAACCGCCGGAGCTGTCCAGTCCCTTGCTTCATCGGTTTTTCGTAGCCTATACGATAAATCCCGCAAACTAAGCCTTACATACCGCCTCCGCCCCGGCCCTCGTATATCCTGAATACCCTTATCGTCAATGTAAAACACAAATCGCCGGAAGTAGGGTACTCCCTCCCCAATCGAAAAAGATACCCGCACTTCCCGCCCCACAGCATTTTGAATGGTTACATAATTATTGTTATTGGATAAAAGTAATTCCCCCCTCGAAGAAATACCCCCCGCCACCTCCTTTAATCCGAAAAAATCTGCCTCAAGAATGTCATGTTCAAAGACGCTTTCAAAACGTCCCTTGTCGTCAATATCAATCTCAATGCGGAGCCTCACAGGTTCAGTTGCATAATCAATGGCCTCCTGCAGGGCTGGGCTAATGGTATAGAATTTCATGGCAGAACCTCATCACCGGAGGTAAATACTTCCGCAGTAACCGTTCCCGCCACATAATACCGGGCAGGCCCAAGCACCGCCCCAACACTATTCACGCTAATTTCGTCAGCAACTAATACAAGCTCTTTGGCAGAAATACAAAATGTTCCAAAATGCCTATTTTTAAATTTCTCCCGCAGTAATTGAGCCGTTATGGTAATCTCATTAATAATGTCAGGAAGTCCCACCCCCGTATCCAAGGCCCGGTTTATCCATAACTCTGTTTTAGTCCCACCCTCTTTTTTACTTATCAAGGTAAGGCCATATATAGTATTAAAATCCTGTCCATTTATTTTGTAAGTAACGGAATCCCCATTAAATAATTCTCCTGCCTCTCTGGAGAAAGTATCATCGTATGGATGATAAAAAGGCTCCCGTTCACCGGAAATGTCAAGTTTCAGTTTTATAGCATCATCCCTTGCAAACCGCAATTCAAAGCCCTGCACCCTGCAATAATCATATAAACGCCGTTCCCCGCCCCGGTCTTGAATCAAATCAAAACCTATTGAATCTTCAAAGGGCAAAAGATTCAAACTGTATTTATAAATTTCCCTTGTCCCCGAAACAAACAAAGGCATACCCGCCGACCCCATAGCCAAATAAAGTAATAGCGGAGCCGTTCCGATAGTCAGAGGCGTTACAACACAGCCCGTAATACCGCCGCTTTTCCAAACAGCCCGGCATACACCATCCCCCTCAATAGCTGCTTCCTCATGCAAGAGCGAAACCGCCTCCCTTATTGTTTCTTCCGTGTACGGCACATCCATTTCCCGGTGAGTTGTTTTGATGACAATGGAACAATCCCTGCCATTAACCCGCATTGCCTAATTCCTCCACAGTAAGCCGTAAAGAAATAACCAACCCCCAGCCTTCGCCACAGTTAGGTTTTTTCGGCTGGACATATTTTTTCCCGGTAATAACCGCCCTATCCACAACACCGCCAAGTGTAGGATTGTCATACAAAGCCCTGCCCATGGCCCCAGAATAGGCGTAACAAAGCAATTCGGCTTCCGGCGTTTCTGCCAGTTCAAAGCTGATGGTTAGGGAAAAAGCATCCAACCGGATAATCCGTTCCTTTTCTGTCCGTTCACAGGCGGAAAGACTAATCCCAGGGCTTATAACATAACCGTAGCCCACACCTCCAAACTCGATGACAGGTACATGAAACTCCACCCTCTGCAAAATCTCATTCACTCTACCAGTTAGAATTTCCTGTACTGCCTTGATAATCCTCTGTTCAATAAAATCACCGTTAGAAGTCATATTGTTTTTCTCCTGTATGGCTCAAGCAATGACCGCACATTTTCGGGCATGGACATTTCAAAATGCTCTCCGTCCCTTCCGCTTCCCCGAACAGCCCCGGTCATACCGATACGCCGCCCCCGATAGCGGTTCATATTCCAAGCCGCCAATTCAAGACAAGCAGAAGCCAGATCAGGTGGTGTTTTGCCAGCCCTGTACCCCGCCGTATACACAGCTTTAACCGCAGAGAGATAACGGTGTCGTTTTATTGCAGGGGAAAAATGGAGGTTAAAAGGCAGGTCAGTTTCAGTCCCGCAGTCCGGTACTACCTGATAATAATCTGTTTCGATATATTCGGACGGCCTTAAAGGGAACAAGGCATATAACGCAGAAACAGTAACGACCGGATATTCCTTAAACAGCAATACCAAGTCCCCATAAAAATCTATGTATTCAAAATGCGTCTTCCTTAGCAAACGCCTCTTGCAATACTGCTCTATGGTATGGGTTGCCGTTACAAGGCAAAATTGGCTAATTTTATCGTCCCTGTCGTCAAGGCCAAGCAGAGCCTTAAAATCTTCCAAGGCGACGAGGGCGTATAATGAATTTTTATCCGCTTTCATACTCAAATGATAAACGGTCTAAATTCCGGAGTAATTAGGTAAAAAGCCCAAATTTTGGGAGATTTGGGAGAAATTCCCGCCTCTTGCGGGAATTCCAGGTATTCTGGTATAATAAACGTAAGGAGAGACCTATGCCGCAAACCATGACCCTTGACGAAAAGCTTGCTATTAGTGGCAAAGCGATAGAACTTAAAAAAGCTGGTGATCGTGAAGGATACAATCGTCTTACAAAGACCATCCCTCTACCCCCGTATATAGCAAAAGTAATCAAAGAAAAAGTAGGAGCTGGCTACTTAATAAATAGCGGTTGGAATTTGTCAGAAGCAGAGGCTGAATTTGGATCTGATTGGCTTAGTCGATAGAATTACTGTAGCTACCACTAATATTGACGCAGGTCGAAAAGGTTTTGCTATAAGAGGTAAGGAACAGGAAGGCCGCATATCCTACGAAGACGGCATATCGGAGGCGATGTCTGCTTTTCGGGAAGCCCAAGCCTCGACAGACCCGCAAGCCTTAATCTTGGCCGAGTACACCTTTTTAACCCAGGAATTAGAACTTTGTGCAAAGGCCGACAAACACACCCTAACCAGCCTCACCAAAGCCATACAAAGTTTTGACGATGCTTTTTTAGCCCTGCAAGCTGTAGAGAAACCTGGCTACAAGACAGCGGATGAAACCTATCCTCATATCGGCAAATACCGTGTAGGTGGTTTCCCAAAAGACGCTTACCACATTGCCGCCATTTCCCATAGAACCCGAATACAAAACATTCTCCGCACCCCCGGTGTTGACCCCATAGAAAAAGACCTGCTCGAACAACGACTTAGTAACCTGTCAACTGCACAAGGAGGATATGTAGAAAAGCAAAAGAAGGCGCTTGTTAGTAAGTAATCCATTTTTATTGATAGTGGACTTTTACAGGCCTCTATACCTTTCCATTAGCCTTCTTCTCGTTCTTCGTTATTTAACATATTCTTAACAATTCCTTAACATGGTATAATAATAAAGGGTTAGTTTTAGATCATAGGCAAGGAGCTAATACATGGTTACCATCTTAGTCGTGGAAGATGACGCAAAACTCAATAAAATCGTCTGTACCTATCTAGGACAGAATGGGTATCAAACCGTCGCCTGTGTCACCGCAAGTGAAGCATTTGACAGAATGATCGACATTAAAGTAGACCTCATTGTTTCGGATATAATGATGCCCGGTATAGACGGCTTTAAGCTGGCTACTTTAGTCCGAGAACAGGATAAAACCATACCTATCCTGTTTATGAGTTCCCGAGATGACCTTTCTGCAAAAGAAAAAGGCTTTCGCATTGGCATTGACGATTACATGGTAAAGCCCCTTGATATGGATGAACTCCTATTGCGGATCAGGGCATTGCTTCGCCGGGCCAATATAGCCAACGAAAAGAAACTAATTGTCGGGAGCCTTACTCTCAATGCCGATGAAACGTCTGCTTATCTTGATGAGCAGGAAATCCGCCTTACCGTCAAGGAATTTCAGGTTCTTTACAAACTCCTTTCATATCCCAAAAAGACCTTTACCCGCATTCAATTGATGGACGAATTCTGGGGACAGGAAACCGGAACCACTCCGCGCTCGGTAGACGTGTATATCACTAAACTTCGGGAAAAATTCTCTAAATGCAATGATTTTGAGATTATCACCGTACACGGCTTAGGCTACAAGGCGGTTTTGAAATGATTCATATAGTGATAATGGCGGCGATTATACTGGGGACTATTGCCATTACCCTTTATTTAGCAAAAACCAGCAAAGCAGAAATGAAGGAAGACCCAAGAATCAATACTCATTATATGTCGATCAGGGATTTTTTGCTCATATTTGTTATGGTGGCAGCGTTCAATGGTTTTCATATGTGGATATATCAGGTATTTTATGCGCGAGGGTTGCTGGATACGAATATCCGTTTTGTAATCAATTTTCTCATGACCTATGTTCTGATTATAGCAGCGTTTATCACTGTGTTTTTGGCATTTTTTCGTCAAGTCTCATGGAGCCGTCCCATGAAAAAAATCAGCGAAGCAGTACATAAAGTTGCGAAAGGGGATTTTTCCGTCCGCATTCCCCCCTTAAGAAAAGACGGAAAAAAAGATCATGTTGAAGTTATGTTCGATGACTTCAATATCATGACTCAAGAGCTCCAGAAAGTTGAAATTCTACAAAATGATTTTATCGCCAATGTTTCCCATGAAATAAAAACGCCCCTTGCAGTTATCCAGAGTTACGCCTCCGCATTGCAAAGCGATACACTTAGCGCCGATGAACGCAATGAATATAGCAAGACTATTGTCGAAGCATCGCAAAAACTTTCGCTTTTGGTAAGTAATATTCTAAAACTAAACAAATTGGAAAACCTGGGAATTCTACCTGCGGCGCATCCTCTTAATTTGGGCGAACAACTGCGCCAGTGTGCAGTTGCTTTTGAAGACTTATGGGAACGAAAAAACATCACCTTTGAGGCAGATTTGGAAGAAATAACCGTCTCCTATGATGAAAATATGCTGGGAATAGTCTGGAACAATCTTCTCACCAATGCCTTAAAATTTACAAATCCCGGTGGCAGTATATTTATAAGCCTGAAAGCAAAGAACGGCTATGCTCATGTCTCTGTAAGGGACACAGGCTGCGGCATGGACGAAGGCACCCAAAAACGTATTTTCGACAAGTTTTATCAAGGAGATAGTTCCCACTCCCAAGAAGGAAACGGCCTCGGCCTTGCTTTGGTTAAACGGACTATCAATATATTAGGCGGAACCATAACCGTAGAAAGCCAGCCGGAACAAGGCGCAACTTTTACTGTTTGCCTGAAAATATAATTTATCAATTCTACAAAAGATATTTATCTTTATGCATAATTATATTAAATATTCCATTAATAATAAAAGCACATTCAATTATTAATTTTACCCTTAACAAGAAATATTGCCAATAAAATTATTTACTTGAAAATCAAGCGAAAATCTGCTTGCTATATGTCTTCAATTAAATTTAAGTTTTAATAAATCCATAACAAATCCTTAACAGCACATAATATTATCCTCTTATAATAAAATCATACTTTGATTTTTTGGAGATTTTTATGAAAGCACGACAAAGATTGATATTTTTAATGTTTCAATTTACAATCATTGGACTATTTGCTTCATGTGTCAGTATTGGTCAGGGATATGTCCAAGAAGATAATAAAATAAACTATTCAGATTTTGCCGGAGAAAAAATAACTGTTCAAATCCATAAAGTATTTGGTTCATGGTATCATGCATCGTTAAGAATCAATCTCGATTCAGATTTATTAATGGAAAAATTCGGACATGATGAAAAATGGGTAAATACTGACGAATATGGAGTTAAATATATAACAATCGGAGCAGGTCCAAGAAATTTACTTTTTGGCAGAACACTAAAAGCAGAATTAAACAGATCAAGGGACATCGATGAAACAACCCACATAAAAGTAGAAACCCACGATTTTTATGTAACCACCGAAGACATAAATAACATATTTAATGCATTTAACATCTATAACAATGATTTAAGATATGCATATTTACCAGATAATAGAAATGGTAGATTTAATTCAAATTCTTTTATAGCAGGATTATTAAATAGTATAGGACTGGAAGCTCCTGAATTTAATGAAAAATATCGAATTCCTGGATATAACAAACCTATACCCCTGGGTATTAATTAAAACTACTTGATTTAATAAATCTTTAATATTTTGGTAACAACGGATAATATCACTTTCATATATTTATAGCATAATCTGATGTATATCAGGTTAAAACATTTTCAAGGAGTTTCATATGAAAACTGTAAGGATAATTTTATTGGCTCTAATCATAACATTAGTCATCGGGCACTCCGCTTTCGCAGAGAGTACCGAAAGTACACAACCGTCAAACGAGAGGAGTTTTCTAGGAAGAATAATCGATGGATTAGTCGAAAGTACACAAGAAACCCGCGCTGTACAAAAGCAGCTTACCACCGAACAGCATCAAGTTTTTCTGGAAAAACACGCAGATGCCGTACAGCCCAATGCTGAATTTGTAAAAGTATTAGAAGCAAAGGGATTTGGAGCAAAAATGTCGCAAATTTGGGAAAACATCAAAGAAGGTGCTCGTACGGCTGGTGAGAACGAACAAATTCGCCGATCAGAGCTCGATTCAAAAATGACCGCTATTAATCCACATATCCGGGTAAAAAAGAATATCTAGTATACGCCTTTCCCAATAACAAGAAACCAGTTTGATTTTGTTAATTTCCGGTAAAAAGGTTGTCCAAAATTAGGGACAGCCTTTTTTATTAAAATAAAATTGATTTAATATTTTCTTAATAACCTCTTAATTGTACATAATACCAGCCGTCTATATTTACGGTATAATCCATTGTCATGATAAGGAGAGAAAAAAAATGACAAAAATTATCGCACATAGAGGATTTGCTAAAGATAAAAAGCAAAATACAATTACAGCATTTAAACACGCTTCAGAGAGCGATGCCTACGGTGTTGAAACTGACATTCGTATTACCAAAGACGACACATTCGTTGCCTTTCATGATAAAAGCACTGCACGACTCTGCGGAAGGTATAAAATTATTGAAAAAACAAATTTCATTGATTTACAAAAACTAAAAGTGTTTGATTGGCATCGTCGTCATAAGATACCGACTTTGTTAGATTTTTTACAAAATTGTAAACAAAACAACAAGATTGCTATTGCCGAAATCAAAAGCAATTTATCAAAAGAACAAATAAAAAAACTTATTCGTATAATAGATGCGGAACAATATTTACCAAAAACAGTTTTTATTTCATTTAATGTTCAAATTCTTCAATATATTAGAAAGCTACTCCCTATGCAGCCAATTCAGCTACTGCTAAGAAAGTACAAACAAGAACATCTAAAATTATGCCAAGAAAACAAATTTAACATAGATATAAGCCATCGGCAGTTAACAGAAAAAAGAGTAAAAGAACTTCATGACAATGGGGTTGAAGTTAATTGTTGGACAGTAAACAGCAGCAAACGGTCAAAAATATTACAGCAATGGGGAGTAGACTACATAACAACCGATAAAGCAACTCTTAGTATAAAAAACAATTCTTCTTTAGCTGCATAAGGAAAACCATGAAAAAATTTGGTATAAAAGTACCTTATCTTAAAAAAATCATTTTCATAGGGTTAGTCTTGATTTCAAGTGTTTCTTGTATAACAACATATAATACCATGAACGAAATATTATGGATTGATTTAGGGTCAATATCTTATGGAGACGATCCTAATCAATACATAGAAATAACAGCACCTAAATACAATAACCAAAATGAGAACATTATTTTTTTCATCAAGGGTTACGGAAATAGAATGATTGATCCGATTTTTCTTGAAAAATATAGGAATGAATTTATTATTGCAAAAATTGATTTCCGTCACATCACGCATGCTAGTATAGATATAGGCATGGGAGGATTATTATCTGATGTACATGACGGGATATTAGCATTAAAAAATAACTTAGAAAGAAGAGGTATACAACCGAATAAAGTTATAATTATTGGCTCATCATTAGGTGGTACATTGGCTCTAATGTACAGCTATACATTTAATGAAATATCACCTATTCCTATTGCATTTTGCGTATCTCTGGCGGGTATTACTGATATGACAGATGCCATGTTTTTACAGCATTTAGGATGGTCCAATAACTCTATTTCCAGATCATGGTTAAGAAATAGCCCAACGCTAGGGATTACCAGAATATCCCCTCATGATTTTTCAAGACTGGGGTTCTCGGAATATGCAATAGAAGAATTAAGAAGATATTCTCCTGTATTTTATGTTAATGAATCTTCTCCACCGACAATAATAATCCATGATACTAATGATAAAGTCGTACCTTTTTCAAATTCTGCATCTTTAAGCCACATCCTAAATTCTTACGGTGTTCCTAATATTTTTATCCAATCAACTGCAAATGCAGGGCATCTATTGGGTAATAATGTGATTAATGGGCAAAGGTTGGTTTTTTCTCCCGTTGATGCTCGTTTGTCTGGACCAATCAGAAGGGTTACAAGAAGAATTCACCCTCTTATAGAGGAAAAAATGATAACTTCTATGAATCAGTATATTTCAATGTTTTGCCAATAAAATATATATTTCACGATTTAATAATTCCTTAACAACTTCTTAACATTTCATAGTACTGATGCCCAATAATGAAAAACATGAGGATAACAACTATGAAGGAAAAGATAAAAAAATCAGCAAGTACAGGCAATGACGAAAATGTTCTAGCTATGTATCTTAAAGAAATTAGCCGAATTCCCCTCTTGAACAAAGAGGAAGAAGATGAACTTATCCATACCGCCGTAAAAGGCAATACCGCCGCCCGTAACAAACTGGTGAACGGAAACCTGCGCTTTGTCGTCAATGTGGCAAAGAAATATCAGGGAAACGGAATACCGCTTACTGACCTTATTAGTGAGGGTAATATAGGCTTAGTGTATGCTGTAGAAAAATTTGATCCTGATAAAGATTGCCGCTTCATAACCTATGCAGTGTGGTGGATACGCCAGTTCATACTCAAAGCTCTAAGAGAAAAATCAAGACTTATCCGCCTGCCGGATAGCCACGCCAATGATATTATCCAAATGGAGATTATCTCGCTGGATAAACCCATTAATACCAACGATGGCGATTCGCCTCTT
>Ga0099364_10014122_pt1 | contig 10663 bp, 8 predicted proteins | sample TergutTh196P3_FD_73070 | JGI IMG/M metagenome (GOLD analysis project Ga0099364, IMG submission 73070) | Microcerotermes parvus P3 segment gut microbial communities from Pointe-Noire, Republic of the Congo - Th196 P3 | ecosystem: Host-associated > Arthropoda: Insects > Digestive system > Gut ...
GGTATTTTCCTCCCCCCTATCGCCCCCCCATTTTTGTCACGGTTATTAGAGGGGTTTTCCTCCCAGCAGCGGAGGCTTAACAAAATGCCCCTAAATTTGCATTAGGTGAACAGCCTCGCTAATCTGCCCTCACCCGCACCTTGAAAACCGAATCACGCAGCCGGTCGGATACCGGGGACTGCCCTTGCCAATGCCGATGCCGGAGGTGCGGCGCGAGGGTAATCCCCCGGAGTAGCCGCCATATCCCGATAAGCAATATCTGTCGGGGTTTGGTAAGTGAAACGCGCCCTAAACTTGGGCGCAGGAACGTGGCCGGGATGAAAGCGGACAAGCAATTAAAATTGCCACAAAAACACTTTTGCCGGGGTTATCCTCCGAAATCTTGGCATACAAAAATCATGTAAGGGAGTTGTTCTATGCAGAAAAACACAAATACTACGGTCACGTTCCCAAGTAAAGAGCCGGCGTCATCAACTATGGTGAAGCGGATCGGCTCAACGATTTTCACCATCAACGTCCATTTCAGCACGACAAGCGCCGAAACCTTAGGGGACAAAATAACCCGGCTGATTGAGATGGAGGTTGAGAACATTGCATGATTATTTATGTGCCGTAAATGATTTTGACTGCAAGAAAGGTGAAACGGATATGACTACAAAAGTAACGATTCTTTACGAAAGGCTTTCGAGGGACGATGAACTTCAAGGACCGTCGAACTCGATTCTAAATCAGCGCCAACTTTTAGAAGAATATGCGCAGCGGAATGGGCTTGTACCTTTCCTGCATATTCAAGACGATGGCTACTCCGGTACCCGGTGGGATAGGCCGGGATGGCAGGAACTTATCGCAAAGGTTGAAGCCGATGAGGTCGCTTGCATCTGCATCAAAGACAGCAGCCGCTTGGGGCGGGATTATTTGCGTGTCGGGCTTTATCGCGAGCTTTTTCATGAAAAAGGCGTCCGTTTGATTATGGTTAATGATGGCTATGACAGCAATCGCGGGGAAGATGATTTCACGCCTTTTAGGGAAATTATGGCTGAGTGGTATGCGCGTGACACATCTAAAAAGATAAAATCTGTATTCGCCGCGAAAGGCAAAAGCGGAAAACCTACATCAAGTATGCCGCCGTATGGATTCATAAAGGATCCGGACGACAAAAACAAATGGCACATTGACTCGGAAGCTGCCGAAGTTGTAAAACGCATCTTCCACATGGCGATGGATGGTATGGGCGTTCATAAAATCTGCGGGGTGCTTGCGTCGGAAAAGATAGAACGCCCGTCATATTATCTCGGTTCACGCGGGCGCGGCAGGCATAAGAATGATTACAACCGCGACTTGCCGTATGCGTGGGGCAGTGCTACTATCGCTAAGATTTTACGTTCAGAAGAATACGCCGGGCACACCGTCAACCTGCGCACATCTTCCCAAAGTTTTAAGAGCAAAAAGAAAAAGAAGAACGCGCCGGAAGATTGGCTAATTTTCCATAATACCCATGAAGCGATTGTCAGTCAAGAAGTATTCGACACGGTTCAGAAGCTGCGCGAAACCCCGCGCCGGATTGACCATCTCGGCGAAGCAAATCCCCTTACCGGCCTGCTCTTTTGCGCGGACTGCGGGGAGAAACTTTACAATCACCGGAAGTCAAAAACCGAAAAACCTACGCATAAAAAACTGCTCGATGTTTACCATTGCTCGACTTATAAACTCAGCAATTCAAAGTTTAACACGAAATGCACATCCCATTATATCAGCACGGAAGCTGCGCGGGAAATCATACTTTCCGCTATCCGTTCCACAAGCAATTATGTCAAAACCCATGAGCAGGAATTTGTGGAGCGTGTGCGTGAATCTTCCGTAGTCAAGCGCGGCGAAACATCTAAATCATATCAAAAGCAAATCGCAAAAAATGAACGGCGGCTTAACGAGATTGACCGTATTTACAAAAGCCTGTATGAAGATAAGGCGCTTTGTAAAATTGACGAGGGCACATTCAACCAAATGTCGGGCGGATATCAGCAGGAGCGTACCGAACTTCGCGCTAAAACCGATGCACTGCAAGCGGAGCTTGATAAGTTTAACAGCGACAGTGTGAGGGCAGATAAATTCATTGAGATTGTGCGCCGGTATACCGGATTTGAAGAACTGACCCCGGCCATGCTGAATGAATATATCGACAAGGTTGTTGTGCATGAGGGCGAATGGTCGGATGGAAATACCGGGATAGGCGGCCGCCCTCGCGGTTCGCGCACCCAGCGTGTGGATGTGTGTCTCAAATATATCGGCAGCTTTGATGTGCCGGATTTGCGCACGCCGGAGGAAATCGAAGCCGACAGAATCGCCGCAGAAAAGCTGGAAGCGAAGCGGGCATATCACCGGGAAAAGACACAGAAATATGTTGACCGCAAACGCGCAGCAAAGAAAAAATCCGTTGCTTAGTTTTTACAAGAAGCCGTCTGTAATCGTTGAGGTTGCAGGCGGTTTTTCCTTTGTCGGTTGCGTCCTTTTCCCCGCCCGTGGCGGTGTCCTGCGCCAAACTTTAGGTTGGCGCAGCCCCCGGCAGGGCCCGCTCTCACTTTGCGCGAAGCGAAAGTGTGTGAGTGGGTCACATACAATCTGCGATTGGATGTGAAGACACTCGTGCCACGCACTCAACCACGCTATAAACGCGCATATCCACACGCTTATTCTACCATATGAAAGGACGGTATGCAATGGCAAAATCCCATTTTACAGTAGTACGCAATCAAGGATATGGCGGCGGCGAATTTAATACCCGCGAGCGCCATAATGAACGAAAAAATGAGAGCTACCACAACGGCGATATTATTGTTGACCGGGCGCACCTTAATGTGCATTATCATCAAAACTTCCGCGCTGACGGAACGCCCGAAACGTATGAGGAAACCTACAAACGGCTGCTTGCGGATGGGAAGATTTCGGAGAAATGGCTCAAGCCGGATTCAAAAATATTTGCGGAGTTGGTGTTTGATGTAAACAGCGAATACTTTGAAGAACGCGGCGGGTACGATTATGCCAGAACTTTTTTTGATGAAGCGTATCGGCTTGCTATGAAAGAAGTCGGCGGTGAGGATTTCATTCTCTCTGCGGTTCTTCATGCCGACGAGCGTAACAAAGTTTTGTCAGAAACGCTGGGGCGGGATGTTTATCATTTTCATCTTCATATCGTTTATGTCCCGGTCGTCGAGAAGCGCGAATATTTTCGTCAGAAAAAAGGAGAGCCGGAAAGCGAACGCAAACTAAAAGCTGTCTACACACAAGTATCCCACGCAAAGAAATGGCCGCTTCGTGTGCCTGTTGAGCGGGATGGGAAAACGATAATCGTCAATTCATATTCGCTCTTGCAAGACAGATATTTTGAGCATATGAAAGCGGCTGGGTTCGATGGATTTGAGCGCGGGGAGCGCGGCTCGACTGCCGAGCATTTGGATGTGCTGGATTACAAGATTCAGCAGGATAAAAAGCGTGCTGCCGAGTTGGATAATGAGATTTCTGAAAAAGGTAAAACGCTTGCCGAAAAGGATAAACAGATTGCAACCAAAGATAAAAAACTGGAACGCTATAAAAACGCTGATGCGGACATTGGTTTTGTTGATACGGTTGGCAATAGGCGGGATGTTTTAGGGCGAGTTATCCTCACGGACAAAGAAGCCAAAGACCTCAAAAAACTAGCCAAAGAGGGCGTAGCTTCACGGGGCGAAATTTACAACTTGCAATATAAAGTTGTGCGTTCTAACGGCGATTGCAAGCAGGCTGAAAAGGAGCGGGACGAGTGGAAAGGGTATCATCAAACCCTGCATAAAAAAGTTAAACATTATCTTGATGCAGCAAGGCATTCCCCGCTGGCTGCCGAGCGCATGATTACGGAAATTATGAACAATCCCCCAGAGCGGAATCAACCACAACGCACTAAACAGCGGATAAAAAATACGAATTATGAAAGGTAGGTTGCATGGATTATTTGAGCAAATTCATTGATATGGAGATTTACGGAAACGCGCTTTACACTCTTGATGATATTGGTATTGCGCGGCTGTTCTATGACGTTCATTCCGGTTGCATACGCTATATCTTAGAATCAAAATGTTGGTATTATTTCGGTGGTAAACATTGGGTAAAAGATGAAGGCAGCTTGCGGGTTATGGAGTTGTGCAAAGCGTTTGTGCGGTCACTTGAGGAGTATGCGCTTTCTTTTCATGAAGATGATGAAGTCTTTGCGATTTATATGGGGAAACTCAAGAACCGAAAAAAGCGTGAGGGTATTTTAACGGATGCAAAGTCTATTGAGCCGATGAGCCTAAATGCCTTTGATACAAATAAGATGCTGTTTAACTGTATGAACGGTACGCTAAACCTCAACAGCTTCGCATTGCAACCTCACAAACCGGAGGATTATATCACCAAAATCGCAAGCGTCAAATATGATTATGAGGCGAAATGCCCGCGCTGGGATACGTTCGTTGACGAAATTATGTGCGGGGATGTTGATACCGCCGCTTTTCTGCAAATGGCGCTTGGTTACGCGCTGACAGGAGATACATCGCTCGAATGTTTCTTCATCTTTTATGGTAACACAACGCGCAATGGAAAGTCAACTTTATCGGAAACCGTAGCGCATATCATGGGCGATTATGCCCGGACGGTACAGCCGCAGACACTTTCACGACGCTCATCGGACGGGGCATCCCCCTCGCCGGATATGGCGCGATTGAAAGGGGCGCGGCTTGTGAATATGCCCGAACCGGAAAAGGGGCTGGAGTTGAATGTTGCGCTCATCAAGCAGCTTACAGGCGGCGATACCTACACAGGACGTTTTCTCAATGAAAACTCGGTGGAGTTCCGCCCGGAGTTCAAAATCTTCATCAATACCAATCACTTGCCGAGGACTGCGGATGATACCGTATTCACAAGCGGCAGGGTAAAGCTGATTCCATTTGACCGCCATTTTACAGCCGGGGAGCAGGATTCGGGCTTGAAAAAGCTGTTCCGCCGAAATGCCAACAAGAGCGCCATACTCAACTGGCTGGTGGATGGGTACAGGCTCATGCTGGAGGTCGGGCTGTCCGTTCCCCCGCGCGTTGAAGTGGCAATCGCGGCGTACCGTTCGGAAGCTGATGTATTCGGTTCTTTTTTGAATGAGGTAACGGTCGAAAAAGACGGGAACAGGCTACCTACAAGCGAATTATACTCTCACTATGTGCTTTGGGCGAAAGACAACGGCTACCGCCAACTGAACAGCCGGAACTTTGTCGGGGAGCTGCGGCGCCGGTGCGATGTGCGCAAGGGCAACCAGTGTAATGTTGTGGTCGGGTTGGCTCTGGCGGTGGATTCTATGGCAGTGTAATTTGCGGGAGCGACCAGACTTTGATACCACTCGCGCCACTTGTACCACTTCTGCCTTTTTGGGGCGGGTGGTACAAGTGGTATGTGTGGTACCACTTGTAGGTCGGCTTTACAAAAACTTGTGACAACACAGATAGGTTTGCTCATATCTCGAATACTTCGCCGTCTATTTTAAGTTCAACCTTATCCGAATAATCCAAGAAAGCATCCGGCATCGTGGTGTGAATCGGGATGATTTTCTTCGGGTTCAAGCCATCGATTAACCGCCGTATATCCGAAACCTTCGCATGGCCACTTGTGTGCAAAAATATCTTGTTAAACCCATTCGTATCCAGCCAATTCTCAAACCTCTGCTGATATGTGCTTTCACGGTAGCCCTGCCACATCGAATAGAAAAATGTTCCGCCGCAGAGATTGCAGCGCTCCAAATCTTTCTGCATGGATGGGCGTGCCAACATGATGACTTCGTTTTGCATTGCCGTTAATTTCTCCTTTGGCATATGATAAGCCGAAAATCGCTTTGCATATTCCCCGCCGATTTCATTGAAAACCTTTTGCGTTATCCGATATGGGAAAAACACTTTCATCTTTTCATACGATGGATAAGGAATGTTGTTGCCAAGCGCATGAAGTTCATGCAAAACATTCGCAGTATATACATCAACAACGAAAGTCTTGCCGAGCCGCAATGCCGCCCGATAAAAGCTGACTAATCTATCTATATTTTGGCTAGACGATTGAAAGAATGCAGCACCGAATTTGCCACGAAGCTCATCGAGTATGGCAATTTCCAATTCATCCTCGGTGATGGTCTTTTCATCGCTACGCGCCACCATTGAACCTTCGGTATATAGCACATCGGCTTGCTTAGAAACTTGTTTGATGAAGCTGTCGAGGCACACCGCTTTTCGTCCGTGACCGCGAAAGTCGCCGGAGTAAATCACCGTTTTTCCTTCGGCTTTTATCTCAAATGCGGCGGCGTCAAATGCTGAGTGATCCATTAGATATGGCTTTATCGAAAATGTGCCGATTGTGAATGGCTCATACATCTTGAATAGGTGTGCATTTATCGGATACTGCTCACAGATTTTGAAAAGCTGCGTAACCTCAATAAGCGTTTTTGTCCCTGCTGACAAATAAACCGGTATGCTTGGATGAACATATTTCAACAGCCCATAATGGTCAAGATGTGCGTGAGAAATAATCACGCCATCAATATCTGGCGAATCCCATTGATATAAACCACCAATCGGCGGCAACACGCCCAGTTTCAGCAGTTCTTCCGGCGGCAATTTTGCAATGCTGTCATCTATCGGATTTCCGTTCAAAAATAGCGGATAACCGACATCAAGCAATAGCCTTGTGCTGCCCGCGCGAAGCTCAATCAGCGTTCCACCGATTTCGCGTGTTCCGCGATAGATTACAGATTTCACAGAGATGTCCTAACCTTTTCTATTTGATTATTGTTTTCTTTGAAATATACATAATGGAGTCGGATTCCATCGCCACAAATATCATATTCGTTACCTGCAAATGAAATATCTGCGTCTTCGCCGTCCGGCATAACGCAAGCCGCAAATAGCACAAGTTTCTTGGGTATCGCGCCGCCAAATCCAAACAGTTTCCACCAGACCGCTCCCGCCTCACTTCGCAAAAGCTCGCGAATGAAAACAGTATACTTAACAGCCTGCTTCATAACGACAGCAGCAGATTCCGATTTCTTGTTTTCATCTTTCAGCTCCATAATACACAGATATGTGTTTCGCCCACCTGTTCCGGTACGTGCTAATATGTCAATTCCACCGCCATGAAAATTTGCGTACTCTACCTTGTTGTGATTACTGGCACTGAGAGGCGTGGGCACGGGAAAACGCAATCCGGCAATTTTGACAGGCTGGATGTTGGGCAGCGCCTTGTTTGATTGCTTTTGCTTAGAAAATTCAGTTAGCAGTAGACTTTCTATGCGGTGTTCCTCATTACCGCTGTTGTCAGAGGAATTATTCCGCAGGGCAATTCGCTTTTTAAAATAGGTACGAAAAGCGCGAGCTTCTAAACCATCCCAAGCACATTTCGCAAGCGCAATATCACAGCCAAAATCACGTAGATTTTTCTTCTCATATGTAGCAGTAGAAAGACTGATTTTTTCGTGGCTACAAGTCATTTTCGCCACCGTTTGCCCAAGATAACGCAGTTCAAAGCTGACCGATTTTTTAGCGTTTTTGGCGTTGGTCGTGTTCATATATAGCTTGAACGGCGACCATTCACGAAAGCGGCTACGATTAGCGCGGATGAAGTCAGCATTTACTGAAATGCTTGCGGCATAAGCCGCATAACGTTCACGCCATTCGGAGTTAGCGTTCAGTAAGCCCTGCGTTTCTTCTATGATTGCTTTATAATCAATTAAGCTCATTAAATGCCCCCCAATCACATTATTTCGCCATCCGTCTAAACACAGCCTTATGTGTTGACTTAATCTGCGCGCCGTTTGTTACTTCAAATCCCGCATTTATCCAACCCAACCGATGCGGATGCGTTTCATCATAATTATCCCACCATCGCTCATGTATATATGCGCTAGGCGCCATCTTATCGCCGATGATTTTTTCTATATCAGATAGACTAATCGCAATCTCATTTGCCGTAATTCCCTGTAAGTATGCCGTTAATGGCGCGTATTTCCTTGTAAATGCCGGCTTAAAACTATCGGCCGGCTGCTTTTCTGCGCGTAAAATCCGCTGCGGAGCTGACGGCGCGGCTCCGCAAAGAAACTCCAACCGCCTAAACTCCCCCTCGCTTAGTGGGACATCGTTCAGCCCCTCTTTAAGCCACATACCGCTCTGCACGACCTCGTACTCGGAGCTATATTGCCCGCGCCAATCTGGACTTGCAATAAAATCCTCTGCGTTGTTTAGTGCTGCGATAATCCCCAGTTCCAACCTTGAGCGCTCGGCGTTGGCCTCTACAGGAAAACATGTAAAAGTGAAATTATCACGCATATACCGAGTAACCCGATCCTCTATCTTCTTTTGAAATGATGCGTCATAATTGCTGTCTGAACGAGATTTTGTCTTTGTCCAAACGCTTAGATACGATTGCATATTCTTATTAAGTATTGCCCTGCCGATGTTTTTGCGAAAAATGCTGCCATCATTATTCTGGCTGATAAAGTGGTCTTTCAACCTACCGCGCAGCCTTCCGTCGCTCCGATGCGTGCCAACACGCACGATTCTATCCATGCCGCGATATGCTTCTCCAACCTCAAAAAGTATGTAAATACCGCTATCAAAGCCAACTTTGTCGATTGTGTCCCACTTATATCGTGGCATCCTGTTAAACAGCTTGTGTATCCGATAACAAATTGAATTGCCTACCGGATGCTGCGCCGCGCTTATCCACTCATCGACTTTAGCTGGTCTAAAATACATGCTTACGCCTTTCAATGGTACTTCTATGTTCGGCAGATGCTTCATCAATGGGGCGTAATAATCCGCACCGGCAATTACAATAAACCGGGTGTCGTTCGCATCAAAACGCAACTTAATCTGCTCTGCGACCTTTTCGCCCCAAGTATTTTTGATTGCCTGCGACTGACCTGAAAGTGTGTAGTTATACCAATCAATTACCGTATCCAACGTGAGAAGCCCATGCAATGCCGATATGACGAAAATGCTCTCGTCACCGGCATAAACACGAGCTAACTCCATGTATTTACGAAAATTACTGCTCTTTGTGTATATGTACCCCGCAGTATGCGTACCTCTGTGCTTGTCGCTTGTACATGTGACTAAGACCACGGTTTTCACTTGAATAACCCTCCACGGATAAATGCTGCGCTTTACTCACTCTTCTCTACTAAAGATTCATGTGCTTTTCAAGCCATGCCAATAAAAACGGTCTATCGTTATTCGTTGAAACTTCAAACCACTGCGAGCATAAGCGGTATTGCACATCCCCTATATGAAACGGCTTTGAATAATATCTGACGGAATCACATTCCCCGCTTGCCAAAACAAGAAGCGGGAAATCTATGCCGAATGTGCTTTTAGAATACTCTTTTGTCTGCATCAATGCAATCTCATTGTCTGCAACTTTTCCGCTTTCCAACGTATCGCGCAGCAATGTTTGTGCTATTTTTCCTATTTTCAGTTCGGAAAGCGTATCCGTTGAAACAACGCGATTGCTCGCCGCGTCCGACGACCGCTTCTTTGTCTGTCGCCGGTCATCTCCAAACATTTTAACAAGCTGATAACCGCGCATAAATAATTCAGATGTGTCGGAAACACCATCACTGGCGATAAGTATAGGGTTCAACACCATGTCGTTAAAATCATTGTTCGCTATTACTCTCGCGGTGAAGTCGTAGCCGCTTTCAGCGAAAATGTCGTTCAGGTCGTCAATACACGGCTTCAAATCATCCATCACTGCGTTATGTATCTTTGGCGATGAAAATATAATGTCGCTTTTTGCTGTGCCAAAATACCCGATAACGCACAGTGCTGTTCGTATGATTTTTTTGACCACGCGCATCACAGTTTCTTGCCTGTCGCCATAGTTTAATCCGCTTTCGTGAAACGCAACATCAACGGCGTATACTTCGATACCGCCATCTGACATATTTATTCCGAGCGCATCCACCTCGGCTTGTTGCAAAAATTGCGACAAAGAGTTGTTTTTATAAACACCATAGCCATATTTGCTTTGGAAATGATTGTCTGTAACACTCATAAAATGCTTGAGTGCATCTTCGTCTTGAAGCTGCCATGACGGTGACGACTTCCAATTTGTCTGCACTACTTGACACTCTTTAACATGACGAAGCCATGAGTAAAACAGTGATTCTCCCATTTCAATCTTCATTTGAAACACCTCCTGCTCCTAGCGTATCACATAAAGGTGCAGCCGTACAGACATCCTGTGAAATTGTCAGTAGTGTTTGACTGCGACCGATCATACGCGGTTGCGTTACGGGGTCATATAGCCAGTATATCATGAACCTCGCCTGATTGCCATGTCTTTCATTTGAATATTGTCGATTTCACCTCTTGACAATTTATCACAGACATACCGGGCTTTTGCGTTTTTAACTTATACCTTGACAAAACTCGTCTGACAACGATTTTGGCGGCAGATTGCCTGTCCATTGCAGATTTCTTCTGGATGAATTTCCAAATAGTGTGACACGTTGCAACGTGAAAAGTGTTGCCTAAACCAAGAAAGAGAGGTGAAAAACGGTTTAGAACTAATATTCCGATAGGTGGAATGATGGGGTAACGCCCTGAAACGCCTACCCTAAAACTGC
>Ga0099364_10014123_pt1 | contig 10662 bp, 10 predicted proteins | sample TergutTh196P3_FD_73070 | JGI IMG/M metagenome (GOLD analysis project Ga0099364, IMG submission 73070) | Microcerotermes parvus P3 segment gut microbial communities from Pointe-Noire, Republic of the Congo - Th196 P3 | ecosystem: Host-associated > Arthropoda: Insects > Digestive system > Gut ...
TGGCAAGGTAAATTGCCGCCCACTTACAGCCGGAAAAAACCAACTGTTTCACAATTGTTTTTGACAACCGCCAAAACCAACCGCGACCCCTCCTATTGGCTGCTTAATTTAAAGGAACCTTTAATTTAAGCAGTTTTTTAGGGGAGAAAATGCGGCCACTATGGTCTTTTAAAAGGCCATTTAAAAGACCAAAGGAGGAGAATTTTTGTAATTATATCATGGTGGATATTAAGATATTGTTATCGTAATATACTACAATATTCCCATATCTGTTAAGGTTTTCTTTACAAATGCTTCGCTTGCGGACGATATCTTTCCTAACGGCAGTCGTGCGGGCCCTGAAGGAAGACCCTTCCATGACATAGCCAGCTTTATGGGCACGGGGTTTGTTTCAATGAATGCCGCTTTTATAAGAGGCAGAAGCTCATAGTGAATAACACGGGCTTCTTCGTATCTTCCTTCCAATGCCGCTTTTGTAAGAGCTTTTACTTTTGCAGGAACAAGATTGGAAATAACAGAAATAATTCCATCGCCGCCAAGAGCTATAACAGGCAGAGTAAAACCGTCGTCGCCGGAAATAACCCAAAACTTTTCACCTTTTTTTTGCTTTGGAATTGCAATTTCTCTTATGACCTCGCCAACTTGGTTAATGTCGCCGGAAGATTCCTTTACACCTGCAATATTTGGAATATCTGCAATCTTTGTCATTAATGAAGTAGGAATATTTCTGCCGGTACGGGATGCAATATTATAAACGATAATTGGAATACCAACCTTGCCTGCGGCTTCAAAGTGTTGTAAAAGACCGTCATCATTGGGCTTGTTGTAGTAGGGTGTTACTACAAGAGCGGCATCCGCACCTGCTTTTTTTGCGCGTTCAACATACTTGATCATATATTTGGTGTCATTGGAACCGGCGCCTACAATAACGGGAATTTTTCCTCCGGCTTCTTTTATGGCAATTTCGATCAGCATATCTTCTTCTTCTTCTTCAAGAGTGGGATTTTCTCCGGTTGTTCCAAGCGGAAGAATGCCGTCAATACCTTCTTCCATTTGAAATTTTATAAGACGGCGAAATCCTTCATAGTCAATCTCACCGTTAGCTGTCATTGGCGTTACAAGCGCCGTAAATGCCCCTCTAAAATTTGTCATACTCATAATAACCTCAATTTAAATAAATTCCTTTAACATATCTTCAATCGTAAAAATGCCAATTCTCTTTTTAGCCGCAAGCCATTCTGCCGCCTTAACGGCACCGGAAGCGAAACCTTCGCGGCTTCGTGCAGTGTGTGTAATTTCGATTGTATCAGCGGCGGAATCAAAAAACAAGCTGTGTGTGCCGGGAACGCTGCCCATCCTTAGGCTTGGAAAATGCAGTTCGTCCTCTTGCGGCTTTCGTTCGGCAAGAGTTTCCCATACAATTTTCTTTTTTCTGTCTATTTTAGACAACACCCCTTCTGCTAAAGTTTTTGCCGTACCGGAAGGACTGTCCAGTTTTTTATTGTGATGTGCTTCAAAACCGCCCACATCGTATTCAGGGAACTTGTTTATTATTTCCGCCGCTTTCCACGCTATCCTATTAAAAAGATTTACACCAATAGAAAAATTCGATGCCCAAAGAAGCGAGCTTCCCGATTCTTCCACTGCTTTTTGTACTTCGTTCATTCGATCTTGCCATGCAGTAGTTCCAACGACTGTGGGAATTTTTCTTTTTGCTAATTCAATAATATTTGTTACAGCCGCGTTGGGCTGGGAAAATTCTATGGCAGCATCAATATTGCCGGGATTAATTTCCGCAAAAGTTTTGACAATGCTGCTCTTGGCAGACAAAGGATCAACTATGGCAGTAATTTCATGCCCCTGAGCAAGAGCGATTTGCTCAATCATCTTTCCCATTTTTCCATAACCAATTAATGCTATTTTCATTTTTATTACCTTTCCAGTTTATCAAAAAAATCCATGTGAAGGGCTTTAATTGTTTCTTCCGCTTCGGTATCGTTTACAATAAAGCTGATATTCACCTTGCTTGCTCCCTGCGAAACCATTTGTACGGTAACGCCCAAAAGCTGACAGATTCTAAATGCTCTTGCAAGAATTTCTGACGATCTTTTTACATTACCAATAATCGATACTATTGCCTTTCCGGTTTTAATTTCTACATCAGCAATTTTACTAAGTTCTTTTTTTACATCAGTAAGATCGTAAGCCGTATCTAAAGTAAGAGAGACCGATACTTCGCTGGTTGCAACCATATCAATTGACATATTGTGTTTGGAGAATACCGAAAAAACTTCGGATAAAAATCCATGCTGCCCCAGCATTCTTGTTGATACAATATCAATCAAAGTTATTTTTTGTCTTGATGTAATGGCCCGTACAGGCGGTCGTTTGTTTACAATAACAGCGGTGGCAGGTTCAATTCTTGTTCCAGAAGCATCGATATTATAAGAATTTTTTACAAGTACAGGAGTTCCGGTTTTTATGCACGGCTGCATTGCGCGCGGATGAAGTACCTGTGCGCCAAAGTACGCAAGCTCGGCGGCTTCTTCGTAAGTTACGCTTTCCACGGGTTTTGCATTTTTTACAATACGGGGATCCGCCGTTAGAATTCCGTCAACATCTTTCCATACCTGCACTTCATCTGCTTTGCAGGCGGCGGCAATCATTGTAGCGGAAAGATCAGAGCCGCCCCGCCCCAAAGTTGTGATTATTCCTTTTTCATCTTTGGCAATAAATCCTGTAATAACAGGAACTCCATTGCCTTTAATAAGAGGCAGTATTTTTTGAGGAATTAAATCCCAGCTTTCTTTTAACAGTTCCGCCTTAGTGTAATCTGAATTGGAAAGAAAGCCCAAATCAAACGCATCATACGCCATTGCGTTAATACGGATCGTTTTAAAATAAGCTGCCGCAATACGGACGGACAGCCTTTCGCCGAAAGATACAAGATAATCCTTTGTCCGAGGAGTAAGTTCCCTTATTAAAGAAATACCGGATAACAGGCGGGTAAGCTCGTCAAAAAGAGCGTCAATTTCTTTTTTATTTCCAAGTTTGAGTGTTTTTATTGTTTCATAATGCAGCTTTTCTACGCCGCTTATATCAACCTTGCCTTTTTTTAAAGCCTTATCCGAAGCTTCAAGCAGGTGATCCGTTGTGTCTCCCATTGCGGACAGTACTACTGCCGGTTTCTTTGATCCTTGAGACTTTACAATGTCCGCAGCATGACGAACCCTGGCAGCATTCGCCAAAGAACTGCCGCCAAACTTCATTACAATCATAGGGGTACTCCTAGTGTCCTTGCAGATACTAGTTTATTTTACCAAAAATATATGTTATTATTCAATAATGATAGGTTTCTTATTGCGAAAAACATTATACGACCTTTGGGACAATATGTTCAGGATAGTGGCTCTTAATATAGGCTTCCTGCTTATTCTTGGAATCCCAATATTCCTCCCGGCCTTGATCTCCAAGGTTATGATATTCTTTGGGTTAAGACCTCCGGGATTGGAAATGGTATTAACCGGTGTTGGGATATTAATTTCCGCTGTTTATTTGTCAACAGCGTCATATACATTAAGAAATATTTCCGATTATGGCACTTTTGGGTTTGCCGACTTTTTTGGGAATATAAAACACGCATGGAAAGCAGGGCTTGTAATGGGATTGGCTGCGTTTATACTTTTTCTTGTGCCAACGCTTATTATGCCGTTTTACCTGGAATTTAATAATATTATTGGACTATTGCTTGCGGCAACTCTTTTTTGGGTAACGCTTTTTGGGATGGTTTCATTCCAGTTTTATTTTGCTGTTTACACAAGGCTGGGCGGCAAGATTGGAAAATCTTTAAAAAAGTGCATGATACTTTCCCTTGATAATACCGGTTATGCTTTCTTTTTATTTATTCATAATTTAATAGTTATTTACCTTTCGGTTAGATTTAGCTTCATGATGTTCTTGCTTATTGTTCCCGGTCCTGCGGGTATGCTGCTTTATATCGATCAAGCTCTGCGCTTACGGCTTTTTAAATACGATTGGCTGGAAGCTAACCCGGGAGCAAACCGTAAAAAAATTCCGTGGGAAGAATTGCTGGTCGAAGAACGGGAAAGGGTAGGGCATAGAACATTTAAAAACTTTATCTTTCCTTGGAAAGACTAGTGAATAATTATACCGATACAGCCAGCCACAACCCGTTCTCTTCCAATTCCGCCCGGTGTGTTAACTGTTCTTACCGTGTTGTCAGGGTAACGAATGGCAAGGGTGCTGGACCCGCCGCCGTCAAGATTTAACCCCTCATGGCTGCCTAGAGCGCGTAAGAGCAGGGCAGTTTCAAGTTCCGTTGCACCAGCGCTGCCCGGTCTTCTGCCGTCAATTACAAGCAGATAGAGAATACTGCCGTCAGCAGAAACCCCTGCGGCACTTCTAGGATGTCTTTGTGCGGAGACTGTTCCCTCATTAAAAGTTCTTTGGGTGGGTTGTCCGTCTGCAAGGATTTTATGATAACCGCCAACGGCATTTTCAATATTTGCAGTTGTAAAAATATCCGCTTGGCTTACAATTGCCGCACGGTGGGGCAGTCCGTCTTTGTAAAAAACAAGAGCATCATAACGGCTTACCGGATTGTTAAGCATAGTGCCGCCGGAAATAACCAGCCCTATATTTCTGCGATTTTCATCATAAGGGGAGGCATTAATTCCTGCAATTAAGTTGTTATTGCGAACAAAATTGGAAACAGTTCCGGCATCGCTTTTTATGACAATGCCCACATCCGGCGCATTAAGATCGATGCGTAACGCCCAAAACTCAAGATGCGGTGAGTCAATTTTTCCATGGAAAAAGCCCACCCCGCTTGAAAGAGACTGCCACTCCGGCTCTATAGGTGTTGAATCAACAAAAGCCAGGGTTGAACAGGAAGCAGCTAATATTAAAGCTATTAAGGACAGTGAAAGAAATTTAAGTTTCTGTTCATTGTGCCCTGCTCCCTGTTCCCTGCTAATCAATATTCGCCCTTGCCCTTTCTGGTTCGTTTTACCAATTTACGGGCATTTGCCTTCTTTTTTCGGTTAAGAATAGTTGAGGGTTTTTCATAGTATTCCCGCTTTTTAAATTCGCGGATAATGCCTTCTTTTTCCACCATGCGTTTAAACCGCTTAATGGCTTTTTCGAGCATCTCGTTGTCGTCAACGGTAATGTGTGCCAAATTAATCACCCCCTTTTTTTCAAATTTATCTCTCAGAGAATATTCTACTGTTTATTAAGTTTTTGTCAATAATCGGGCGGCTTAGAAAGGCATCCGGATCGGTATTTTCCGCATTTACCCGTATTTCCCAGTGTAAGTGAGGTCCTGTGGAAAGCCCCGTGGAGCCCGATAATCCAATTTGGTCACCCATGTTTACAATCTCGTCCTCTTCCACACTGATACTGTCCAAATGGTAGTACAGTGAATAGATCCCGGGTGCGTGTTCTATTACCACCGAATTTCCGGTGACAATCCTCATTCTTGCAAGAACGACCCTTCCTCTGCCGCATGCGTCAACACGGGTTCCTGTTGGTATTCCATAATCAACTCCGGCATGAATACTGGTATCGCTCCCCCCGGTTGAGTATTGGAAAACCCGCCTGCCGCCAAAAGCGCTGGTTCTTCTTGTTGATAAAATCGGCGGTAAAAACACTCCGGTATGGTAATATTGATACCCTGTTGTGGTTAAAATTTGCCAAAGATGATTTGCCTGCTGCTGTCTTTCGGGGCTGGGGTCTGTTCTTATTCCCGTATTTACAGGATCAAGATAGATAGTTTCAGAAGCAAATGTTCTTGGCGCTATTACAAAAGGTATTTCGCTTACAATGTCTCTTGCAGCATTACTTAGTTTAATGACTGCGTTTCCTGATGGTGATGTTGACGGAATGGTAATAACTGCTGCCATAAACCCGGAGTTCCCTCCTTCACCGGGAATATAAATGAAAGACGCTTTTGATACTTGCCTGTCATTTATAAATAAAAGTGCTTCCGCCGCCCCTGAGTTTATTGCGATTGTTATGGGTTCTCCGGGAGCCGGGCTTTCCGGTATTATCGTATGCCTTAGCTGGGCACAAGCAGCAGAGGAAATCAATAAAAAAATTAATAATATTGATGCCATGCGTTTCATTATTCACTCCTCCTTAAATCTATAATCATCATTTGCGGTGTTTCATTTCCTTTAAAATAATCACGGGTAAGATTATAAACAATGTCAACTTTATCATTAATGCCGAATTCTTTATTGTGTATTCGTTCCGCGCTCTGCCAGTAAAGGGCAGGCCATTTATATTTCCCGGCATCTAAAATCATCTTAACATGCTTTGGATCCGGTTTTCCAATAAAATTTATTTCTTTTACAATAAGTTTTTTTGACATAAAAGTAAGATAATCGTTTTCTTTGCCATAAGGTTCAAATCGTTCAATTAGTTTTAATATATCCGGTGAAAGATAATCATGCGGCAGTTCGGCATCAATATAAATTGATTCTTCATCGGGCTGTTTTTCAAATTCGATAGTTTGCGGTATTTTTTTTAAGCGTTCTAAAAAATCATCCCAGTTTTCTGTCTTTATGCTGAATCCGCCTGCGGCTTGATGACCTCCTGAATCAATAAATAAATCGCTGCATTGTTCCAAAAGAGCGCAAATATTGTATCCTCTTGCCGAGCGAAGAGAACCCGTGTGAATTTCCTCTCCTAACGAAATGGCAATTGCCGGAACATTAAGAATGCGTACAATTCTTTGTGCCATTAAACCTGTAATGCCCTTGTTAATTTTATCGCTGTAAACAACGGCAAGTTTGTTGTCTAACTGTTCAAATGATTTATACGCCATTGGCTCTGCGATTATCCATGTTCCTTCTTCCAGCTCTCTGCGGTTTTCATTCATTGTTACAAGCTCTGCCGCAAGTTTATTTCTTTTTATGGGATCTTTTTCAAAAAATAAATCCGCCGCCGCCTGAGCATTTCCCATTCGCCGGGCTGCGTTAATTGTGGGGCATAACTTCCATGAAATATCTTTTGTATCAAAACGCCGTCCTGTTAGATCTAGTTTTTGTAAAAGCTGCAGAAGCCCCGCTTTTGGATTTTTTTCCAAAGATTCAAGCCCCCTGCGTACAATAATTCTGTTTTCGTCAAAAAGCGGCATAATGTCCGCTATTGTTCCAAGAGCCGCAAGCTGTAAATCAGCCTTTTCAGAATCGATACTTTGTACTGTTTTTTCATGAAGTTTCGCATAACTTGTAAAAAGATTTACAAAAACATCAAGCTCTGTTAATTCCTTGTCCGAATATTTTGCGATTTTAGAAAGTTCTTTAATACGCAAAAGACTTTGACCTTTGGTTTGCGGAATTTCCTTTCCTATCTGTGAAGAAATATCCAACATTCCAATTTCTATACCCTTGCCAAAAAGATTTGTAAACGACTGTTTGCAAAGAGGGGCATCCCAAACTAAAATTTGCTGCCCTTCCAAAAATGCGGGAAGCCTTGTATTTGTAATGCTTACCATTCCGGGTATTATGGTTTCTGTTAATGTTTGCGTAACTATCAAGTTTCGCATTTTTGCAATTTCGATAACCCACGAGTCATTTGCAGGCCTTGTATTAAGAAGGCAAATTTGCTGATTGTAAAGCTCGCTTGTTTGCGCATAACGCAGGGCACAGACAAGTTTAAAAGCAACGCCGCAGCCGGAAAGATCTCGGAATGGGTAAGAGGAATTTTTCAGCTTTGGATTGATAATGACAAGGGCTGCGGGCAATTCCTCCTGCGGCTCATGATGATCTGTAACGATTACATCGACAGAGAGCTCCGCCGCGCGTTTAATTTCGGGAAACCGTGAAATACCGCAGTCAACTGTAATAATAAGAGTGCCGTCTTTTGCGGCAAACTCCTCGACAGCCTCCATGCTAAGACCATAGGACTCGTCTCCTGTAGGAATCCGCCATGTAACATCCATCCCCATTTGTTCAAGATATCCGGCAAGCAGGGCGGTGGCTGTAATTCCATCAACATCGCCGTCGCCAAAGACAAGAACTTTCTCGCCCTCGTCCTTTGCCGCAAGGATTCGTTCAACCGCGTCCTCCATCCCGTCCAGGGCAAAGGGATTCCGCAGGGAAGTAATGTCATCCTCCATGAAGTAGCGGACAGATTCGCCCGTGGTTACCCCCCTTCGTACGAGTATGGAGGCTGTTAATAAGTCGCAGCCGTATTTTGATGAGATTTCTTTAACCTTTTCCGGAGAAACTTCTTTTTTGTCCCATTTCATGTAGTTTAACAGTAGCGGATATATGAGAAATCAACAACCCCGTCTTGGGGACAGAGCTTGACTAGAGGGACAGAGCTTACCATTCCCAGCTGGCCAGCCTTCTCCCAATAGCTTCAGCCATGATGTTCGTGACTAAAGCTTTGGCTTCGGAGAGGGACAGAGCTTGAAATTTTGAGCTCTGTCCCCAAATTTCAGGCTGAATGCCCAAAAATTCTGTCCATCGCCATAAAAAGCGGACTAAAATCCGCTCGCATTTTTCTTCATTGGCGGTTTCAAGGGTGTCCAGAGCAGTCTCTGCGAGGGACAGAGCTTTGCTCCATTCGCCGCCGCCGCCATGTGAGGCAATAATAGTTTCAGTTATCGCACTTGCCGCCATGCTGCGTTCAAAAAGCTCCCTCAGTCCTGGCCGCCATGATTTGACATCAAAATCGCTTAGTTTGCGGCTGTCTTTGGCGGGGTCGCGGTAAATCCACACCTGTCCGGAATTGTACGGGGCGGTATGAGAACGAAGCTTGCTCTTGGCACCGCCATACACTGTTGCCTTGATAATGCCCTCTTCGGCAGTCAGGAGGGTAACTTCGCTGTTGGATTCACCGCTAGGACGGTTTCTGAGGGACAGAGCTGAATAAATGACGGTTCTAGACATTTAACGCAAAAACCTTGCTTTTCCGCTCATGGTCATACGCTTTCCGTTTCTTTTCCGGCAGGGTATCAATATTAACCTCTTTGAACCCCATAGCTTCAAACCAGTCATGGGATTGGGTGGTTAGTACAAAGACTCGTTTTATGCCATTTTTTCGGGCTTTTTCAGCCAAGTAACCGACTATTTTCCTACCTAAGCCAAAGTTTGTATATTGCGGGTCTGTGGCAATGGCGGCAATTTCCCCCTGTTTTTCTCCCCAATCGTGCAGGGCTCCGCAGGCACGGATGGAGCCGTCTATCACCAAAACTGCGTAATCGGCCTTTTTTTCCTGTATATCTTCAGGAGTCCGTCTAATTAGGAAGCCTGTCTGCATTAAGGGCTCCATGAGCCGTAAAATATCAGGTAAATCTTTGGAATGGATGGGTCGAATTGAGTCGTATTCGTCGTTATAAATCATAGTTCCTACGCCCAAATTGGAGAAAAGCTCTTTTAAAATGACCCCTTCTTCCTTGCCATCGATAATGTGAACCCTGTGGACACCTGCCCGGCTGGCTTTTAAGGCAAGCTGGAACTCCCGCAGGTCATTTTGAGGGACAGAGCTCGAATTTGAGCATGAATTTGCCGCAATCAAAGCTTCCGTTTGCTCCGGAGTCAGCCGTATTAGACTGCCGTCCGGTCTTGTCTCTGTATTTTCGGGGAGAATTGAGGGACAGAGCTTGCTGAGCGACACGATAAACAGCTTAATCGCCCCCAAAGCCTTGGACACTTCCAAAGCAATTTCATCGCTTGGAACATTATACGGCTTCCCGGAAGGACTCCAGCCAATACAGGGCAGAATTGGCACCATACCCAAATTCAGAACCCGTGCAAGTGAATCGACATAAATCTTATCCACAGTGCCTGTATGCTCTGTATCGATGCCATTTATGACACCCAACCCTCTTGCCCGCACAAAATTACCAATTACCGCATCAACTCTGCTGCCCGATAAAAATGTCATAAACTTGCTTGCCGCGTTGAAAGCTGCCATTTCTACAAAAGGGATTGCTTTTTGCGTAGTTATGCGGATTGGAAAGTCATTTGTTGCTGCATACTCTGATTCAATACCCTGTTGCTTAAAAACCGCATCGATATTTTCCTTGACTCCGGGAACAATTATCACCTTAAATCCGGTTTTTGCAAGTAAAGCTAGATCTTTTACAAGACCCGGGAAACCGGGATCCTCTGTTATGGGAAAATCAATTTTAAAAACCATGGTAGAACCTTCAAAGCGGCTTTGATAATGAAAAACTTCGCGGATTAGGTCCACCTGGGTCGAAAGAAAATCGTTCATAGTTTAATTTTAGTTTATATCGATACATCTTTCCACCCTAATTTACGCTAAAGCAATTTTTTCTTATTCCGATATTCATAATGAAAAGGGAAAATTCTCACAAGAGTTGTTCCCTTTGCCGGAAAGAATTATGAGCCCGTTGGGCAGCCATAATCTTTTCGGGCATCCTCACCCTTCCGGGAACGGTGGGTCGAGGGTTTGATGGCACATGGAAGTTTGTTATACGCAAATTTCCTGAATCGTATTTAACGGCATGGAAGCCGCGGCGCAAAAACCCGTCAAAGACGGGCCGTATTTGACGGAAGCGCCGGAAAAAGCCAAAGGAGTGAATTATGATAATCAATCACAACTTAAGTGCAATGTTTGCCGACAGGTCCCTCAAGGTTACCCAGGTGTTCCTGGATAAAA
>Ga0099364_10014124_pt1 | contig 10662 bp, 9 predicted proteins | sample TergutTh196P3_FD_73070 | JGI IMG/M metagenome (GOLD analysis project Ga0099364, IMG submission 73070) | Microcerotermes parvus P3 segment gut microbial communities from Pointe-Noire, Republic of the Congo - Th196 P3 | ecosystem: Host-associated > Arthropoda: Insects > Digestive system > Gut ...
TTTAGTTTTTCATAAAACTGTTTTCGGCATTTCATTGCATGAAACACTTTTATTGTTCGTTCGTCTATATAATTATACATAACCTCCAATAAATTTCCTGTTTTGTCAAATCCAACAGCCAAATGCTTTGTTTCGTCATCTTCTTCGATTACGCCATCGGCGAGATGGTTCAGCAAAACCCATCGAATATTCTCCTCAGATACTGCATGTTTAAATGCTGATGGAACAAATTCTACATTCAGCCCCATATTCTTATTTTATCTGGTGTTTTAATAAAAATCCAGGGAATTATGCATTCTGCGCCCCCCGAAAAAAAACTTTCGACCCGTGCGTAAATTACTCAAGACAGACCAAAAATTTTGCCCTATAATTTGACCTAATGAGAGAAAAATTCTCCATTTTTGATGATATCCGCCCCGCCCCTGGCTGGTATGCCACCACGCCAATAGCGATATTCTTAGTGGGCAATTTCCCCCCCCCCCCATATATAGCGTACCCTGGCCTAGACACCGCTACATGTGGTGTGGTTCCAAGAAGGTTTTCTCACATTTTTACTCACGCGGAGACGCAAAGATCGCAAAGAAGAAAAATCTTGGCGTGATGTTTATTTGGATAATTTGATTTAAAGGAGCATAGTATGAAAAGAAGAGCTTTTTTAACCGGTTTAATAACGGTACTTATCGGATGCCTGTTTATTCTTGCGGCTTGCAAGGATCCATCGGGGGACAGTGACGGAGAGGGCAGCTTTACCATCAGCCTGGGCAACGCTTCCGGCACGCGGGCGGCAGCTTACCCGCCGGACTGGCCAGCTGATTCAAACCCCGGAAATCCAACAATAGACCAATTCTGGTTTGAACTAATCTTCACGCCTGTTTCGGGGGGAAATGGCGTAAAGCAATTCGATTTCGATGGCGTACTATTTTTAAGTTCGAGCGCAATGTCGGGCTCAGTTCCGGTTGGCTTTTACACAGTTGAGATGAAAGCCTATGAGAAACCTTATGAAGATAATATCCTTTACGCCCGTGGCTCGGCTGTATCAAGCCCTGTTGAAATAAAGAGCGGGATTAATGCCACTATTAAGATAGAACTTGGCGATGCCAATAAAGCGAGCATGCCGATGATAGGCACCCAACCGGTGGGCGAAAGTTATACCCAAAACGCTCCGGCAACAGCCCTGACCATTGCCGCCTCAGTAACAGACGGCGGAGCGCTTACGTACCAGTGGTATAGAACTAACGCGCTCAGCAATACCGACCTCACCGATCTTACTAATGTAATTTCACAGGGGCCAAGCATCTCTACCCCTGATTTCACTCCCTCTACAACCACGGCGGGAACCTTCTACTATTTCGTGGTGGTGACAAACACCAGGGGCGCAACGACAGCCACAGCGACCAGCACCGTGGTAACGGTGACGGTGACAGCGCCTAGCGGGTCTTCCGGCGATGCCCTTTGGGCAAGGACTATTATAGCGGGGACAGCAAGTGCATCATTTAATGCTGTAGCGGTTGCCCCGAACGGCGATGTGTATGCTGCGGGGAGGCAAGCTGGTAACGCATCTTATACTTACGGAAACGGCGTATCCATCAACGGATTTAGTAATAATAGTAACCCGATACTGGTTAGGTACGATTCTGCTGGTAACGCCACACGGGCAATAACCGTTATTGCTGGCCCGGGCAGTGGAGTTGAAGCAATATTTAATAGTGTAGCGGTTGCTACGGACGGCAGTGTGTATGTTGCAGGGAGGCAAGATGGTTCCGCAACATTTAACTACGGAACCGGAAATTTGTCTGTGTTCAACAACAATAACCCGATACTGGTTAGGTACGATTCTGCTGGTAACGCCGAGTGGGTAAGAACCACCGTTACGGCCTCTGGTGGCGCACGATTTTTATCTGTAGCGATTTCCCCCCTAGACGGCAGTGTGTATGCTGCGGGGTATCAATTATTGGACGGAATCTTTGACTACGGAAACGGAACCACCGCCGCCGGGGCAAATGCTACAGGTAATAATCCGGTACTGGTTAAGTACGACCAATTCGGCGATGCCCAATGGGCAATGACCACTATAACGGGGGTTATAGCAGAATTTAATAGTGTAGCGGTTTGCCCCATAGACGGCAGTGTGTATGCTGCGGGGAGGCAAGTTGGTACCGGAATCTTTGACTACGGAAACGGACAAACCGCCACCGGGGTGCATACTGTCGAAAACGCAGTACTGGTTAAGTACGATCAACACGGCACTACTCAATGGGCAAGGACTATTACAGCGGGGACAGGTAATGCGCAATTTTATGCTGTAGCGGTTGCTGCGGACGGCAGTGTGTATGCTGCGGGGAGGCAAATTGGTACCGGAACCTTTGAATACGGAATCGGAACCACCGCCACCGGGGCAAGTGCCAATAATAACCCGGTACTGGTTAAGTACGACTCAACCGGCGATGCCATATGGGCAAGGACTATAATTCCTCCGGGGACAGGTAGTGCGCTATTTTATTCTGTAGCGGTTGCCCCAAACGGCGATGTGTACACTGCGGGGAATCAAGGCACCGGAACCTTTAACTACGGAAACGGAGACATCACCGTAGCATCTTCGGATAGCCTGGTGCTAGTTAAGTACAACTCAACCGGCGATGCCCAATGGGCAAGGACCACCAGTGAAGATGATGCTCCAAGTAATATTGCATCATTTAATGGTGTTGCTATAGGGGCGACTTCGGATAACGGTGTGTATGCTGTGGGGTCCCAAAATATTGCCGGAAGGGACTATACCTACGGCGTAGGTGTAATCATTGCCGGGACGGCTGCAGCAAACCCGATGCTGGTTAAGTACCAGAGGTAGCGGGGAGCAGGGCTGAAACGGCATAGCCGTTTCAGCTTCGCAGGTTTGGGCTAAGCCCAAACCTGCACGAATAAGGGAGAAAAGGGAGCAATGGTCAGGGAGCAGTTTGCCAATTGCTGCCAGTTATTCGTTGGGAGATTGATTTACAACCCAACATGTATTTAGGAGAAGAACACAGTGAACAAGAAGGAAATGGCGGAAGTATTTGCTGATTTTGTAAATACGCGCAAAGACTATTGCGGTAAAAGTGAAAGTCAAGTATTTGCCATGCTAAAAAAACAGCATAAAAAAGAGGAATGGGAAGACGAAGAAGGTAATTTGAAAAATGTTGCCGTTATTATTTTCAAGGTCGCTGAAAAATTCTGTGGTAAAGGCCCTTATGAGATAGAGACTGATTTGGATGATTTACCGAAACTCGAACTTGAAGATTACCACGTTTATGCAGATCGTCTAAAAAATATTCCATGGGAATGAGGGAACAGTGAACAGGTATCTGCTATTTGTCTGCCCGTTCGCCCATGATAACCGGCTAATCCCCGGCTCAGGGGGAATGACGCCCGGCAGTGTCTTCCCCCTTTACCGAGCCCCAAGTTTGGCCTTGCCTATTACAAAGGGCTGCCGCCAGTGATCTTCCCCCTGAGTGTGCGAGGGAAGCCTGACAGCAGCCTCCGGCGTGACAAAGAAAACGCCACATCAAAATGTGCGTCAGAAAAGGCCACGACCGGCCAGCTGCTGGCAGGATACCATCGCACACTCAGGGATATAGGTCACTAGGACCTTTGTAATAGGCAGGGCGTAAATTGGGTTTTGGAAGAAATTGCTGCCTGTGGTTCATAGGCGCTTGCAAAGCAAGCAGCAAGTAGTACAACTGGAGTTTTTCTAGGTGAATCCCCGCTTGCCAGAACTTTACGCCAGTGCTACCTGCAGAGCAGCCATAGAGGGAGAGAGGGAGTAATGAGCAGATTATTTGAGCCACAACATGGAAAACTCTCCGGCTTGCTCCGGCGCACTCAGCTCATCGTCCTTGGTGACAAGTGTGGCCCCAAGGCTTTTCGCGGTCGCACATACAATAGCATCAGCGAGAGACATAGAATAAGAAGTCTTGAATCTGCCCGCTTCCCGTATGACATCCCGGGAGATATCATGCAACACAACAACAGTAGAAGAATACAGGTTTTCCAAAAATGTATCAGCGTACTCACGTCCTTTAACGTAAATGCGGTCATAGTATACTTCAAGAGCCTGAACACAGGTTATAAAAACATGATCTGTAGTATCCCCTTTTTGAGTAAGCAATCCGGCGACCGTATCCGCCCCGGCTTCATCATTAAGAAAGGCAATCAAAGCGCAGGCATCAAACAGGTAATCCATCAGGCGTTCTCTGTTTTGCGATCTTCAAGAGCTTTATCTGCTCGTTTCCTGGCAAAGTACGCTTCCATATTATCAATACCCTTGCACGAGCCGCGCATGGACAAGAGTGATATATTCGGGCTTGGCTTCTCAGCCACAGACGTGACAGAAATCTTTGCCTTGCCAACAGGCAACTCCGGTGGCAAATCCAGAAAAACCCTGCGATCAGCCGGTATCTCAACAATTTGTTCAATGGTCATAAGTATAGCTTAACATGAAAAGGAGCAATTAACAATGCACAATCCACAATTAACAATAAAACGACAGCTTTTACTTTGCTCACTGCTAATTGCTACTTGCTCACTCTTACCCGCCCTTGACCTGGGCCTTGTATTTGAGCAGGAGGCGGAATACAGCGGCGCGGGGGACGACACATCTCTTTTGTACAAGGGCATCCTTGTCCCGCGTGTCTCCGGCTTATTGGGCAGTAACGGCGAGTTTATTATCAGTGCCGGATTAAACTACCAAAACGATCCCTGGGCCGTGGTGCCGGAGCTGTTACACACGGGCCTTTCCTTCGGCTTTGGCGGCGGGGATTTCGCGTTAGGCCGCATGCTGTACTCCGACCCGCTTGGCTTTATTGCCGACGGGCTTTTTGACGGGGCTCGTCTTACCTTCGACACTGGCGCGGGGGTCTTTGGCATTGGGGCCTGGTACACGGGGCTGCTCTGCAAGAGGCGGGCCAATATCGAGATGACCCAAAAGGAGTACGACTACAATAATGCCGCAATCGAATACGACGATTTTATGGGGACTTACTTTGCCCCTGCCAGGGTTCTTGCGGCGCTGGACTGGGAGCATGCGAATATCGGCAAACATTTCAGGCTCAAGGCCGCCATACTCGGGCAGTTTGACCTGACTAGCGAGGAACTTAACAGCCAGTATTTTATCGCGAAGATGACGCTGCCTTTTAGCGGCTTTACCTTTGACCTTGGGGGCTGCTTTGAGTTGATACATAAATCGGACGAAATGGACATGGCCTATGCCGCAGAAGCGGGCCTTTCCTGGATATGGCAGAGGCAGGGGCTTTCGCTTTTGGCCCGTCATTCAAGCGGCGTAAGCGATTCTGTTACGGCGTTTTTGCCTTTGACAACGGTTTCGCAGGGGAACGTAATATCGGAAAGGCTTTCGGGGCTTACGGTTTTTTCCCTGGATTATACTGCCCGCCTGCACGAGACATTTTCCCTTAGCCTGATACCCGCGTACTTTATCGACAACTTTGATTCTACTTTGGGATTAATGGGAGGGGAGATATACGGGAAGCTGGATTGGCGTCCTGTTTCGGATATTTTTTTCACCCTTGGAGGCGGCGCGTTTCTGCCAAGCCTTGGCAACATAGCGCCTAACGGAGATGTTTTTTGGAAAGTGGAGATGAATGTTATTATTTCGTTATTTTAAGGAGAGACTATGAAAAAGATGGCGTTGGTTTTGGTTTTGATGCTGCTTGCTGGGTTTGTCTTTGCCCAGAACGCTGTGATTCGGGAGCTGACCGGCACGGTGGAAGTAGGCAGCGGGGGGTCTTTTGCCCCTGCCAGGGTTGGGGAACAGCTCAGGGAGGATACGGTTATTTCCACTGGCTTTCGGAGCTCTGCCATTGTCGAAGTGGGAAGCGCGCTGCTTGCGGTGCGGCCCTTGACGCGCCTGACGCTAACGGAGATTAGGGCTTCCGCCGGGAATGAAACGGTGAACGTGAACCTACAGGCCGGCCGGGTGCGTGTGGACTTGAACCCGCCGCCCGGGGTAAGGTCATCAATGTCGGTGACAGGCCCCTCTACAACAGCGTCTGTGCGGGGGACAAGTTTTGAGTTTGATACCCGCAGCATTAATGTAGAGTACGGGGCGGTAAATTTCCGTGGGAACCGCAGGCAGGAGTATGTTGTACACGGCGGCGCTGTAAGCAGCGTTGGGAATAACGGAATGGCGCTGGACCCTGTCATCCTTGGGCGTTCAGCGCTTAGTCCCTTGCGTCCTGCCGGTACATCGCCGGGAAGCATAGGCGGCGGAGTAGGAATAGGCTCCGGCCCCGGCCCTGGGCCCAATCCCGGCCCCGACAATCCAATCGGTCCCAGCAGGCCGCCAAGCTGGCCCAGCGGACCAAGCGGCCCCGGCGGCGGCGATGACGGCGGTGCAGGAATTGAGGTTGATTTTTTACCACCTTGAGTTCGAGCGAAAGCAAAGCAAAGCTATTGAGGATTTTTATAAAAAACGGCATAATCAATAAATAATGTCAGCACAAACAGCGATTATTGGGGCAGGCGCCTGGGGAACGGCGATTGCAAAGCTTATTGCCGAGAAGGGCAAAGAAGTTGTTATCTGGAGTCATGAAGAGGCGACAAGGGACGATATCAACCTGCGTCACGAGAATTCCAGATATCTGCCGGGCGTAAACCTGCCTGGAAATATCAAGGCGACCTCGGATATAGCGGAAGCGGCATCGGGGCGCAAGTTCATCATCCTGGCGGTTCCATCTCTTTATCTGCTGGAAATTGTTAAACAGTTCCTTTCAGTGGACTCGATTCGGGAAGGGGAAACCGCCATTGCCGTTCTTACCAAGGGCTTTCTGCCATCGGGAAAACCGGTGCCAAACGGCCCCAGGCTTATCCTGGAAACCCTGGAGGATTACCTCCCCGGCTTTTACCGCCAAGCCCTGGTTTACATAGCCGGGCCAAGCCACGCCGAAGAAGTTGCACAGGGCAAGATCACAGGGCTCATTGCCGCCAGCGAGAACGCGAAAAATTCAATCCGCTTTAGAAACTTATTGAAAACCAAAAGCCTGTTTGTTTTTTCCTCGTTTGATGTACGCGGCGTTCAGGTGGCCGCTGCAGCTAAAAACGTTATTGCCATTGCCTTTGGCATGCTGGAGGCCTTTAAAACCATTGACGGGGAAAATCTCTTTGGCGGCGGCACTGAGTCCCTGCTGCTTGCGGCTGGGCTGAACGAGATACAGAGCCTTGGTATGGCCATGGGCTCCACCCATCCGGAAACCTTTACCTCGATTTCCGGTATCGGCGATCTTGATGTTACCTGCCGTTCTGCTCTGGGCAGGAACCGCCGCTTTGGCAAGGAAATTATAGAGAAAAAAATTCTTGAGCCTTTCAAGAACCTTGATGATCTTCTTGAAAGGATAAACAAGCTTGGCTACCTGCCAGAAGGCGCGGCGGCGGCAAAGTACGTCAGGGAACTGGCTGAAAAATACCAGTTAAAAATGCCTATTTCCACGGGGATCTGTCAGATATTAAACCGCGAAACTGAGCCCTTTGATTTTATCAAGAATTATTTGGGCGGACTGGGCAAATAGTTTTTTTTGAGGAGTATATATGTCTGATTCAGCAAACGAGTACAAAGGTAAGGCAACAATGGAAAAAATCACGTCCCTGGCAAAGCGGCGCGGTTTTGTTTTTCAGTCTTCGGAAATATACGGCGGCCAGAACGGGGCCTGGGATTACGGCCCGCTTGGCATTGAGCTTAAAAACCGCATCGCCCAAAGCTGGTGGAAGGAAATGACCCAGCTTAACGAGGACATTGTGGGACTTGACGCGTCAATCCTGATGCACTCCCGCGTTTGGGAGGCTTCGGGCCACGTGGAAAATTTCACCGACCCGCTTGTTGACTGCAAAAAATGTAAATCCCGTTTCCGGGCAGACCAAATACCGGAAGAAGCTCTTTCGGCAAAAAAATGTCCCGATTGCGAAGGGGAGCTGACCGATACTCGTAAGTTTAACTTAATGTTCAAGACCAACATTGGCCCCGTCGAAGATTCCGCCGGGCTGATTTACCTTAGGCCCGAAACCGCCCAGGGGATTTTTGTCAACTATAAAAACGTGATTCAGTCGAACCGGATGAAGATCCCCTTTGGCATTGCCCAGATCGGAAAGGCCTTTCGCAACGAGATTGTAACCAAGAACTTTATTTTCCGCACCTGCGAATTCGAGCAGATGGAAATGCAGTTTTTCGTCAAGCCGGGCACGGATGAGGAATGGTACAATGAATGGAAGAAACGCCGCTGGGCCTATTACGAAAGACTGGGTCTGAAACTGGATCACTTCCGATGGCGCCAGCACGGCCCGGACGAAATGTCCCATTACGCGAAAGATGCCTGGGACATTGAGTACCTTTTCCCCATGGGCTGGCGGGAACTGGAAGGCATCCACAACCGCTCCGACTACGACCTCTCCCGGCACACCGAGTACTCCGGTAAGGACCTCCAGTACATCGACCAGGAAAGCAACGAGCGCTACCTTCCCTTTATCGTGGAAACTTCCGCCGGTCTTACCCGGAATGTCCTGATGGTCCTCTGCGATGCCTACGACGAAGAGCAAGTGGCCGACAAAGGCAATGACGACGATTGGCGGACTGTCATGCGCTTCCACCCCACACTGGCGCCCGTCACCGTGGCCGTTCTGCCATTGATGAAGAAGGACGGCCTTGCGGAAATGGCCCAGGACATCCGACGGGAATTAAAGGAAGACTTTGCCACCGACTACGACCAGTCCGGCGCAATAGGCCGCCGCTACCGCCGCCAGGACGAAGCGGGAACCCCCTTCTGCGTTACCGTTGACTACGAGTCAAAAGACGACGGCACGGTAACCCTGCGCTTTCGGGATTCAATGGAACAGGTCAGGGTGAATAAGGCGGAACTGACAGAGCGTTTGCGCAGGGAAATTAAAGAGTATAAGCGCGCGAAGTGAACTGTAAATAGTCCCAGCGGCTTACAATGCCCATGAGCTTTCCCTCATCCAGAACCGGCAGATGGCTTATTTTGTTTCTATAGAATATATGTTCGATTTCTCTCATGCTTGCATTGCTCTCTACAGAGATTACCGGCGTTGACATATACGCAGTTACCGGCGCGTGCATCTTTCCGTGCTTTCGGCCTTTCATGATGTCCCGCAAGCTGATCAATCCCGTAACGCCTCCCTGCTCGCCTACTACCGGAACCGCAGTAAGCTCAACCCGTTCAAGAAACATGGACGCGTCTTTAAGGCTGGTGGTTTCGTGAATTGTAAAAACATTTTTCGTCATAATCTCATCCGCCCTTGCAGCCGGCTTTATGTACTGCTCCAGGTGAGAAAGGAACTCCTGAACAAACTTCAGCCCCCCGCTGCCTGAGACTCTGGCGGAAGCCGCAAACATATGCCCTCCGCCCCCATAATTCGAAAGCAATGCGTTTAAATTAATATTTTCCCTTTGACTTCTGGCGATGATTAAAACTAAATCTTCATTTATGACATAAAAAATCGCAAAGTAGGCATCGGGGCTTTGATTTTCCATAACCTTCTCGACCACTGCCGAAAGACCCGGCACATTTTCTACAAGTTCTGTGTAGCTCAAAAGAACCATGTTCCCATGAATTGTATGGGATGCAGGTTTTATCTGATTTAGAAGCGCAATCTGTTCACTCTCCTTGATGGTTTGCAAAAAGGATCTAACCAGCCTTAAAGAAGCTCCCATGCCCAAAAGCCAGGCGGAAACTTCATAATCGTCTTTTGTCACACTCTCGTAAATGAGCTTTCCTGTATCAGCGTATATGGCTGTAAGGGCAATGGTGGCTTCCTCTGGGCTAAGGACAAGTCCTTTTTGCATAGCCATCTTTCCCAGCAGGGAAGTGGTGGCGCCAAATTGCCCCCCTTCCACCTGGGCGCCTGCAATATCACAGTTCTCTGCCGGATGATGGTCAAAAATTCGTATGCTGGGACTGGAATTCTGTATGTTGGAAAAATATTCGGACACCCGGCTTGTCGCGCAGGTATCTACTATAATGATATTGTCTATTTTTTCAGAGATAATGTCCTTGGGATAAAGAAAATCAAAATGCCATTCGTAAAAATCACAGATAACCTGTGCCGCCGGATGAATTCGGCTGCTTCTTACAAGGCGGTAGTCGGGGAACAGCTTCTTAACCAGGATTAGTGAACCGAGGCAGTCAAAATCCATGTTGCTATGACCAAAAGCAATGTTCATATCTTAATTATAATACAGGCGCGGTACTTCCGCGCCTGTCAAAGAGAAAAAAAGAAAATGGGCCAGAATAGAGTTGAACTATTGACCCCTGCCTTATCAGAGCAGTGCTCTAACCGACTGAGCTACTGGCCCATTTTTCTAAAATAAAAAAGGGTCAGGGAGTTGCGTATTTTGAGGAATGCCTTAGCAATAATTGTGCAGTTTGCGTAGCAAACTGCCAAGCTAAAACTCGTAGAGTTTTAGCACCCTTTCAATGTGAAAGGAGGTGATCCAGCCGCACTTTCCAGTACGGCTACCTTGTTACGACTTCACCCTCCTTACTAAGCATACCTTCGACAGCGTCCTCCTAAAAGGTTAGACTACCGGCTTCGGGTATCCCCAACTCGGATGGTGTGACGGGCGGTGTGTACAAGGCCCGGGAACGTATTCACCGCGCCATGCTGATG
>Ga0099364_10014125_pt1 | contig 10662 bp, 10 predicted proteins | sample TergutTh196P3_FD_73070 | JGI IMG/M metagenome (GOLD analysis project Ga0099364, IMG submission 73070) | Microcerotermes parvus P3 segment gut microbial communities from Pointe-Noire, Republic of the Congo - Th196 P3 | ecosystem: Host-associated > Arthropoda: Insects > Digestive system > Gut ...
TCCATTAGCATCAATAAATTGTACAGACTGAAGACCGCTTGTTGTCTCCAGCAATAATCCATAAATTCTGGATCTTTCAAAAATATCTTCCGCACTTTGATTATAAAGAAAACTGCTTCTTACAGAAGGATCATTTAATGTTTGTGCAAACTTTTCCTGCAGTTCAAAAATAAAATTCTGAACAAGTTCGGCGTCTTTTGCGTTTTCAGTTATGGAAGATTTAACTACAGATGGATTATAAAACCGGGTCTGGACAAAATCCAGAAGATCCTTGTCCGCCAAGAAGGCAACTCCGCCAAAAATGAGAATAGAAATTAAGAGAACCGCCAGCGGTTTTAAGAATGTTGACAAATATTTACCTTTTTTATGGTAGATACTATATATATCGGCAAAAAAATGGGGAGTTTTATTAAAATTTTAAGACTTTGAAGCTTTCAAAGCAGCCTCTACAGATAAATCCGAAGCAAGCGGCGGCGCAGGAGGAATAGTTCCTGAAGACAATCCCAGCCGCTTCATTTGATCTTCTTCTTCCTTATGAGCACTGTATTCATAGCGCAGCTGATTTGCTTTTACTATGGTATTTTTTAACGCTGATAATTCAGGCTTTATTCCTTTTATTTTTTCACGATCTTCCGCAGGTACGGTTGATTTAAAGAAATCATCCAGCGCATTCAAAGATTTGTGCAAAGCTTGAACTTCCCGGATATTTCTTTCCAAATAACCAATAATCTGCTCTTCTGTCATAGCAGATACTTTCTGATAAGCGGGACCACGGACAAAATTACTTAAAATCCGCGTCTTTTTATTCATATCTTCCCTATATTGGTGGAAACTAATTTTTTCTTTAACTTTTGCACCGGATGTAGAATCAATATATTCAATATTATAGACAACCTCTTCAGGTTCAGCACGGGTAATCTGCCTTATCAATTCTTTTATTGCTTGTATAAACCCTTTCTTTTGGTTTTCCATTACATCTTGATTTTCATCAAGCTTGGCTGCTATTTCTACCAAAGAGTTCGATGCTCCTCCAATAACCTGAATGCCATCCAAAAGAATTTTTTTGTAGTCTATAGTGGGCTTGGCTGTTTTTGGCTTTTCTATCGTTACTCTTAAAGAATTAAGGATATGATCTCTTAAATCAACACCGCTCGGAGAATAGTCTTCTTTGATAATTTCTTCTATAAGCTCTCTGTAGAAAGGAGAGCCAGGCATACAATGCGGCATCTTCTTTTTGATATTTTCCAAAGTTGCTTCAGACTCAGGAATATCCTTGGTTACATTTTGACGAATAGTAAGTTTGTAGCTTTCTCTGTAGTAGGAGTTAAGGGTTTTTAAAATGGCCATTATTTCATTTGTTGACTTTGACAGTCTGGTAAGACCTCCGGTAATAATGCTCATTGTTAAGGAATCAACTCCTTGTTTTGCATGATTAGTCATATCGGCTACAGCGGCAGTCATCAAATTCTGCGAATCTGAAGATAAATTTGACCATTCAATATAGCGAACAAGCCCTAAAATCCGTTTTATTCTTTCCAGATTAAGAAAATCTATGCCCAACTGGTAAAAGTTAACCAAAAAGTCAAGCTGATTATCATAATTTGACAGGCGAATAGAGAGCTGTTCTATTCGTTTTGCGTCCTGAAATGGAGCGGAATCAGGCACCTCAAGCTCGGTGATTTTTGCCTCCTGCTTGTAGGGGTCTTCATCTATCAGCTTCTTTTTTAGGTAGATATTGAATAATGAGGAGAAGGAGCTTTGAAAAGCGCGTAAATTTTCCTTGAGTTTTACCAATTCTGAGTGTTCCAGCCAGTCTTTTCGGGCAAGGAGAGATTGTCCAAGGGTATCGATATAACCGATTATGTTACTTTCTGACATATATACTAAAATTATCGGCATTTTTTTAAAAAACTTTTCAAAACGATAAAGCAAAATGGCACTTCCGCACCATATATAGGCATGAAAAACTTAACAAAAACAATGGCTTTTCTTGCCGCAATTCTTGCGACGGTTCTGCTGCTTGCGGGCTGCAGAAATCATCTTAGCTCCAGCTGCACTCTGGCCCTTCCCGCTGTGCCGGATGCCTGGACTACCCTTCTTGGGCAGCCCTGCTGGAGGATTGAATGGATCGATCCTGACGGACAATTCCAAAGGAAAGACATCCTGCCCGGAGAGGGTTTGGCTGTTGAGCTAGCTGTAACATGGGCAAATCCGGTTACCGCATGGCCATATTGGCCTAACCACAACCTTTATCCCGGCGGGTTTAAGCCTGCGGGCGGATTCTTTCCATACGAGGTATCCGGCGGGCGGCTCCGGCTTAGCTGGGAAGCAGGGCCGGACACGGTCTTTTATTGGGAGCTTGCCCGGTATGCCTCGCAAACCTTGGAGGACAACCCGGACACAACAAAAATCCCTGCCAATTTTGACTGGCTGCGGTTTAGGGAACTTTTCACAACAGGCGTACTGACTGACCCGGTCTGCAAAGACCCCTGGCTAGTAGATTGGGGGTCAGTGGCAGAAAGAACAATTTCCGCCAATTTTGACCGCCGCCGCCTTGTCCCGGAAAATACGGAGTCAACCGCTATCCCTGTACCTGTTGGTACCTGGTACGGCTCCTCCCCCTTTGCTGACCCGCTCTTTTTTGCAGAGGGGGAGTCGCCTGTTTTCCCCGTAAGACAAGGGGTCAATATCTGGGTCAGTGAAGCAGGAATACTGAGGGTTAGCGGAAACGCCTGGATGTTAACTGGGTGGGATTAGGGTGGGATTAGGGTGGGATTAATGAACGCAATTAGCTAGCATATATTCCCGCAAAGCTAAGTTCATTCTGGTTTGGTAACCCTTCCCAAGAGAACGGAACCATTCAAGAACATCGGCATCATAGTTGACTTTTACCGGTATTTTAACAGGTCTATAAAGAGACCGATTAAGAAGTTTTGCAGGTACAAATCTGGCTAACTGTTCCTGTGTTAATGCAGGCATATCGGAAAAATCAATATCTTTATCCTGCATTTTTTTGAGTTTATTAATTCTCTGCTCATCAATAGGAGGCAGATCATTAAGTGTTTTTACTACGATTGCCATAATATTTCTCCTGTTCATATTTTGAAGCCCGCCTAGCAGAAATTATCCGCACGGTATCTTCATCAGGTTCTGTTTCTACAACAAACAAAACCACTCCGGCTACGGCACCAAGAAAAATCCACCGGACTTCCTTATCCGTACTATGTTCTTCATCAAAAAAGTCGAGCCTGTCGGGGTCATACCAGGCGCGAACAGCATCATTAAAATCAACCCCATGCTTTTTTAAGTTAGCTATATTCTTTTTTTCATCCCATACAAAACGAACCATATTTTATACCTATAAAAATATACTATAAAAAACTAGGTATGTCAAGGGTTTCTTGCAGGTTTTCTCTTGCCATTGTATATTATTATATTGAAATATATATATTATTTACCGGTGTTTGTTTATCTCATTTTGCCGTCGTTTGTACAGGCACAAGTGCCGGCACTGAGTCCGGCTGTTACGGGTGATGAAAAACTTTCATATATAGGGATGACGCTTGAACAGTTGATTGAGCGGTTTGGGGCGCCGCGGACAGTTGCCGCAGCAAGAGGTAATGAAGCTTGGCAGGATGATGTTGTTTTTCAGTATGCCGATGCTGACTTCTTCATTCACAGGGATCGTGTGTGGCAGGCAAAGTTTTCCGCTGCCTGCGGTATTTCTACACGGGATAGAAAAGCGGCTGTTATGCTGCTTTTGGGCAGTACGGCGGAAGATAAGGGAGACCATGCTCTTTTGTCAATTCCGGACAGAGACTGGCCTACAATGCTAAGGGTTAATTTTAATAATTCAGGGCAAGTTGTATCGATATTTATTTACCGCCCTGATTTTTAGGAGGAGTTGTGGCAAAAAACTGTTTGTGCTTAACCGCAAAAACAATAGACAGGAATCTTGAGATTCTGAATAAATACCGCAAGTATATCGATCTTGCGGAGCTGCGCGTTGACTGTCTTGATCAAAATGAAAGTCTGTATATTCGCCGTTTTCCAGAACTTGCCGGCATTCCTGTAATTCTTACAATAAGACGAGACATTGACGGCGGACAATTTTCAGGCGGCGAGGGAGCCAGAGTAAAACTTCTTGCAAATGGATTAGCTTTTGCAAATGCGGACAGCCGTTTAAACTTTGCGTATGTTGATATTGAAGATGATCTAAAAGTTCCAAGTTTGGAAGAAGCAGCCCGTACATTTGGAACAAAAATAATCAGATCATGCCACGATCTTGACGGCAGCATAACTGATATATGCGCAAAAATTAAATCCATGCAAAGAACCGGAGATGAAATTGTAAAAATGGCGGTAGCCGTAAAAACCACAAACGATGTTCTTGGCGTTTACAAAGCATCAAGAGACTGTGCGGTAAAAAATAGAATTGTTATTTGCATGGGGCATATGGGTGTTTATTCCAGAATCTTGGCGGAAAAGTTTGGATCTATCTTTACTTACTCAAGTGCGTTATCTGAAACTGAAGCAGCGGGAGCTCCCGGTCAGCTTGATGTTCAAGACTTAGCAGAGTTGTATCGCTTAAAAAAAATAGGCAAAAAAACAAAAATTTACGGAATAGCGGGCTATCCGTTAAAAGCAAGCATTAGCCCGTGGTTTTTTAATTCCATATTTGCACTGGAAAATATGGATGCCGTTTATGCGCCATTTCCAACGGATTCTATCAGTGATTTTTTGGATCTTGCAAAAGAGCTTGATGTGCAAGGGCTTGCCGTTACAGTGCCTTACAAAGAAGAAGTTATTCCCAAATTGTCAAAAAGTTCCGCCGCAGTGCAGGCTGTTGGCGCTTGCAACACTGTGTTTCCCATTGAAGGTGAATGGTACGGAGAAAATACAGACATTGCCGGTTTTTCATGCTCGCTCTTAAATCTTGTAAACCGGAAAAATTTAAAAAATCAAAAAATTACCATTGTGGGAGCCGGAGGTGTTGCACGGGCGGTAGCTGCGGAAGTGTATCGGCTTGGAGGAAAAGCATTAATATTAAACCGTACCGCAAGCAAGGCAAAAGCTCTTGCATCAATCTATAATTTTAAGTGGGGAACATTAGATACTCAAGGAATAGGACAAATATCAAAATATAAAGATATTATTATTCAAACAACTTCTGTGGGAATGGAAGGTTATGAAGATGCAGACCCGTTAGAATTATATACTTACACCGGAAAAGAAGCGGCAATGGATCTTATTTATATGCCGGCAGAAACTCAATTTTTAAAACGCGCGGCAAAAGCCGGATGCAAAACATTGAACGGCTATGACATGGTAATAAGTCAGGCTTGTTTTCAATATTTAAATTTTATGGGAAAAGAAATACCGCAAAAAGTATTGAATAGAATAAAATCTTTGGGGGAAAGCAAATGGAGCAAGATCAGAACAGGTTAAAAGAAATGGCAGGTAAAGCCGTAGTTGATGATTTAGTAAAAAGCGGAATGAAGCTGGGTCTTGGAACAGGTTCAACCGCAATACACGCAGTACGCAGGGTAGGGGAGCTTATGGCTCAAGGCAAGCTTAAAGATATTACAGCTTTTGCTACAAGTTTTCAGACAGAGATTGAATGTGAAAAATTAAATATTCCGCATTACTCGCTTAATTCCAAACAGCTTGCATCAGGGCTTGATTTAACTATTGATGGAGCTGATGAAGTTGACCCTCAAAGCCGTCTTATTAAGGGAGGCGGAGGCGCTTTATTAATAGAAAAACTTGCAGCGTACAATTCACAATCTTATGCAATTATTGTTGATGGATCAAAGTTGACGGATAACCTTGGATTAGGCTTTCCGGTTCCCGTAGAAGTTGTCCCGGAAGCCCGTGTTCAGGCGGCAAAAGCACTTGAAAAACTTGGTGCAAATGTTATAATTAGAGAAGCGCTGCGAAAAGCCGGCCCTGTCATAACCGAGCATGGAAATATAATCTTGGACATAAAATTCAACACAATTATTGATCCTGTTCTAATGGAAACAGAGCTTAATAAAATACCCGGCGTTGTAGAAAACGGCTTTTTTACAAGACTTAAACCTGTTGTTTACATTGCGCAATCAACAGGCATCGACATTAGAAAATAACTATATAGAGGAAAATATGAAAGAAAATGTAAAAGAAATTGCAGCCCGTGTAAAGGTGCTGAGAGAAATTGAAAATATCTCCGCTGAATTATTGGCAAAAGAGTTAGGTTTTGATCCTGCTGAATACAAAGCGTGGGAATCCGGTGAAAAAGAATTTTCTGTAGGCGCGCTTGTAGAAATTGCAGCCCGCTATAAAGTGGATCTTTCTGAACTTTTAACAGGGTCAGCTTCTAAACTTAAAACATTTTGCGTAACAAGAGCGGGAGAAGCTCCGGAAGTTACCAGAAGGCCAATGTATAATTACAAAAATCTTGCTTATAATTTTCATCGTAAAAAAGCGGAGCCTTTTTTGGTTGAAGCATCCGCAGAAACAGAAGGCAAGCCTATCAACCTTAACACCCATCCGGGTCATGAATTTAATTATGTGTTGGAGGGGCGGCTGCTGATTTCTATTAGCGGCCATGATATTGAACTTAATCCCGGCGACTGCGTTTATTACGATTCACAAGAGCCTCATGGTATGAAAGCTCTTGGAGGAAAACCGGCTCGCTTTTTAGCGTTTGTTTTATAATTATTTTTAAGGAGCAATTTATATGTCACTTTTAAACAAATATCTTCCAAAAGAAGAATTCGATTCTTACGAGGATTTTTACAAAAATTTTAATTTAAATATTCCCGCCAACTTTAACTTTGCCTACGATGTTGTTGACGAGTTAGCCAAAGAAAAAGGAAGCGCACGGGCGTTTCAATGGTGCGATGAAAAAGGCGCAGAAGCCGCCTTTACTTATGAACAGATGAAAACCCTTTCCAATCAGGCTGCCAATGCTTTACAGCAGGGCGGTATTGGCAAGGGTGATCCCGTTATGCTAATTCTAAAACGCCGCTGGGAATATTGGCCAATAATTCTTGCCCTGCACAAATTGGGAGCCATTGCAATTCCCGCAACTCACCTGCTTACAATTAAAGATATAATTTACAGGTGCAATGCCGCAGACATTAAAGGAATTATTTGTGTTGATGATATCAATCTAATAAACCGCATTGATGAAGCTGAAGGCAGCATAAAACAAAAACTTAGCTACAAAGCATTTGTCCGTTCCGCACACACACCCAAAGACAGCCAAATAAAAGCACAGCCGTGGATAGACTTTAGCCCGCTTTTGGAACAGTCTTCCAAAGATTTTGCAAGACCGCAAAATTCAAACTCCAATGACGATATAATGCTGCTTTATTTTACATCCGGCACAACCGGAATGCCTAAAATGGTGCGGCATGATTTTACATATCCGCTTGGTCACATTGCCACGGCAAAGTACTGGCACAATGTAGTACCCGATGGTTTGCACCTAACAGTAGCCGACACCGGCTGGGCAAAAGCCGCATGGGGCTGTATTTACGGACAATGGTTTTGCGGTGCGGGAATTTTTGTGTATGACTATGACCGCTTTGTACCTGTAGACATGCTGAATGTTATAAGCAAATATAAATTGACAAGCTTCTGCGCGCCTCCCACAATTTACCGCTTTTTTATAAAAGAAGATTTAAAAAAATACGATTTCTCCGCATTAAAAACCTGTACTGTAGCGGGAGAACCGCTTAACCCGGAAATATTTGACCAGTTTTTAGCCGGAACGGGAATTAAATTGAGGGAGTGTTATGGGCAAACAGAATTAACCGTAACTCTCTGCACATGGCCGTGGCTGACTCCTAAACCGGGCTCAATGGGGAAACCTGCACCCGGCTATGACATTGACCTTGTTTTGGAAGACGGCTCTTCCTGCAAGCCGGGTGATGAAGGCGAAATCGTTGTGCGAACGGATAAACGCAAACCGTGGGGTATGTTTGGCGGCTACTACCGTGATGAAAACCTTACCAAAAATGTCTGGCACGACAATGTCTATTACACAGGCGATGTTGCATACAAAGATGAAGACGGATACTTTTGGTTTGTAGGAAGAAACGATGATGTTATAAAAAGTTCCGGTTACCGCATTGGCCCGTTTGAAGTAGAAAGCGCACTTATGGAACATTCTGCCGTACTTGAATGTGCCATTACAGGCGTACCTGATGAAGAGCGCGGTACGGTAGTAAAAGCAACCGTAGTACTTGCAAAAAATTACACCGCAAGTGAGGAGCTTAAAAAAGAACTGCAGGATCATGTAAAGAAAACAACAGCACCGTATAAATATCCGCGCATTATAGAATTTGCGGCGGAATTGCCAAAAACCATAAGCGGAAAAATCCGCCGTGTAGAAATACGGCAAGGAGATGCTAAATGATAAACGCAATAAAAGAACATTTAAGTGAAATAACAGGCAACGACTATATCGATTCAGAGCTTTACTCAAAGTTCAATGTAAAGCGGGGACTGCGCAATGAAAACGGCACCGGCGTACTTGTAGGCCTTACCAGAGTAGGCGATGTACATGGCTATGATATTTCAGGTGATAAAAAAACGGCAGTACCGGGTAAACTTTTTTACAGAGGCATTGATGTTGAAGAAATTGCCGCGTCTGCTTCCAAAACAGACCGTTTTTGTTTTGAAGAAACCGTATATCTTCTTTTATTTGGGCAGCTTCCAAATGAAAAACAGCTAAAAGACTTTAACACTCTGCTTGGTAATAATCATGTTCTGCCAAAAAACTTTTCAGAAGATGTAATCATGCGCGCACCATCCCGTGATTTAATGAATAAACTTGCGTCTTCTATTTTGGCGCTCTACCCTTATGATGAAAAAGCAGAAGACCAGTCTCCGGAAAATGTACTGCGCCAGTGCGTTGAATTAATTGCGCGGCTTCCAACAATTGTTGCATATTCTTATATGTCAATGAAGCACTATTTTAACAATGAAAGCCTTATCATACATCCTTTAGACCCAACACACTCAACCGCAGAAACATTGCTTGAGCTTATAAGACCGGATAAAAAATATACTCAGTATGAAGCGCAGCTTTTGGATCTGGCTCTTGTTCTGCATGCAGAACACGGCGGCGGTAATAACTCAACTTTTACCGTTCATGTTGTATCTTCTTCAGACACCGATACCTATTCCGCTGTTGCCGCCGGCATTGGCTCTCTTAAAGGTTTTAAGCACGGAGGCGCAAACTTTAAAGTAATTGAAATGATGGATGACATCAAACAAAATGTTAAAAATTGGGAAGATGAAAAAGAAGTTTCCGCCTATCTGGAAAAAATTCTTAAAGGTCAGGCTTATGACGGCACAAAATTAATTTACGGACAGGGACACGCCGTTTATACAATTACAGATCCGCGCGCCTCTCTTCTTCGTGACAGGGCAAAAGCACTTGCGGAAGAAAAAGGCCTTATGAAAGAGTTTAACCTGCACTGCCTTATTGAACAGCTTGTTCCCACAGTTTTCAAAAAGGTAAAAGGCTCAGACAAAGATATTTGTACCAATGTTGATTTTTACTCCGGCTTTGTTTACGGAATGTTGGGCATCCCTATAGAACTAAATACGCCAATCTTTGCGGTAAGCAGAATAGCGGGCTGGTGCGCCCACCGCATGGAAGAAATAATTGCAGGCGGCAGAATTATCCGCCCTGCTTACAAGAGCGTACAGCCGCGTAATAATTATGTCGAAATAGAAAAGAGATAGTAATGAAAAAGAATTTTATTGTTTTATTTTTTGGTATTATTTTAATCATGGGGTTTTCTGCAGGAATTGGTGCAGAGGAATCTGATTCAAGAACTTCACATTCGCTTGTATTGCAGACTTCTTCTTTGCCGGAAGCAAAATTAGGCTACACATTTAGATACAAGCTACCTTTTTTACAGGGTGATAATCCTTTAACAGAAGGGAATAATATCAACTTTGCATTAACAGCGGAAGTTTCTCCCATTTCTCTTTCAGGGCTTGCTTCTATTGTATGGACACCTATAGCATTTTTGGAGTTTGGGGTGGGCGGTAGAATTGGCACAGGCTGGCACATTAATCTTTTTGGCAGCGATCTTTACGGACTTGGAAGGACTTATGCAGGTGCAGACAATAACCGTGAATTTGACAAAATAGGCGGAGTGCAGGGGAAAGCTCTTGCAAGCGGTGCGTTTCAATTTGATTTAGCGGCTGTTGTTCCCGGTGACTGGAACCATGTGTTGTTCAGAACATATCATGAAATTAACTATGCGGGTTTTTCAGGTGCTTCGGGGAATGAATCATGGATTTTTGAACATGATGACGGTGAAAATGTAAATGGCTTTAAATATTACAGCAACTATCTTATTGGCTACCAAATGCCGATTTTCCTAAATATGGTTGCCCTTCTTGCAGAAGCAGAATCAAATCTATATAACATTTCCGACAAGAACGATTGGGGCGGCAATTTAATACAATGGTATTTTTCACTTATTTTAAACTTTGCCGTTCATAAACAGGTTGATATTACTTTGCTGACTCAATTCAGAACCCGCAAGTATGAAGGGAATACTCAAACAGAAACTTATTACAGAACCATAAAAGCAGACTCCTATCGAGTAAATTTTTACCGTGTGGCTGCTGTGGCTAGTTATAAGTTTT
>Ga0099364_10014126_pt1 | contig 10661 bp, 8 predicted proteins | sample TergutTh196P3_FD_73070 | JGI IMG/M metagenome (GOLD analysis project Ga0099364, IMG submission 73070) | Microcerotermes parvus P3 segment gut microbial communities from Pointe-Noire, Republic of the Congo - Th196 P3 | ecosystem: Host-associated > Arthropoda: Insects > Digestive system > Gut ...
AAGCGTACAGTTCAACTTCCCGCGACCTAAGGAGACTGCCGTCAGAAAGCTGGCTATTGCGGTCAAAGCGCCAAAGACGCCGCCGGTAGCGGAAAATGTGAGCATAACAATAGAAGTACCTCCGCCGCCAACACCGCTGCCATTTTGAAAAAATCAGTAATTATTAACAATGATAAATTAAAAAGAAATGAACAAAAAAAGATTCTTAATGCTAACTGTCTGCCTCTTTGTCATGGCAGTGGCCTTAAAAGCCCAGGCGCCTCCGCCGCCTCCCAAGCCGTTTGCATTGAAATTTGGCGTGAAAGCGGGCGCCAACGCTGCTACTGTTAACAACAGTACGGCCAATATTAATTTCAAGCCGGGCATGAAAATCGATTTTCATGCCGGAGCGGTTGCAAACCTGCATTTCGGCTTCAAAAATGAAGCAAGCCCGGCAGGCACCGGCCTGTTCGGACTGCAACCCGAACTGCTCTTCTCGCGACAGGGATTTACGCTCGACGGCGAGGCCTACAGCCTGAACTACCTTACACTGCCCCTCATGCTTAAATTCTATGTAGCCGAAGGTATTAACATCGAGGCTGGACCCTTCATCAGTTATTTATTCGGCGTGTCGCCCAACTCAACCGTGATTGACGGCGCGCAGATAGCCCTTTCCGATTTAAAAGGCGGATTAGATGCCGGTGTTGGCTTTGGCGCCGGATATGAAATGAAAATGGGACTGACCGTTGGCGCCAGATACATGCTCGGCCTCTCGGACATGGCCGGCAATCTGGCATGGAAAAACAATGTCATCGCCATATCCGTCGGCTGGTTATTTTAAAAATGAATGTTTAACGCAATAAAAATTTGAACGATGAAAAATTTTATAATTATAATGGTAAGCGTATTCCTGCTTGCCTCATGCAACAGCAACCTCGAAGTGGATATTCAATATCAGTTGACGGCGAATATTGACCTGTCATCCATCGTCAGCGGAATGAGAGACGGGAATAACAGGGACTATTTCAGTATTGAGCGCGAGGTAGCTGTCCATCTTATGTATCTGGTTTATGATGAAAACGGTGATCTGGTTTTTGAAACGGAAAGGAAATTAGACAGCTTCTTTGCGAAATCATCTTTCTCGACAACGCTTAAAACAGGCACCTATACGACAGTCGCCTGGGCCTGTACTTATGAATCCGATGACCCGACCTGGACAGCGGAAGATAAAAACACGTTAAATTCGTTCGTAATAAAGATACACGAAGATATAAGTGCCGGCTATTGTCCCGTACTGGGGGTAAACAAAATGTCCGTCACTATCGACAAAACGCAGGAAATCAATATTGATGTGCAAACAGTCGGATCGTTTTTCTGTCTCACCTTCGAACATTCAGCTTTTACGAACGCTGACGTGATCGTCTGGTATGGATATTATGATAGCGACTCTTATACGGTGAATACTGAAAAACCCAACATCATTTCATCCCAGAATTATTTATGGGCGAGCCTGTATATGATAGATTTATCGTATACAGGCGTATACCAGGGATACTTCACTTTACCTATGGAACACTCTATTCGCTGGGGCGCTGTTTCAGGGGATAATATTTTGAGAGCCAATACATTACTTTTCAGAGCTGAAGCCGGAAAACATCAAGTGATAACTATCAATATCGACACCGGGGCACAAACCGTTACGCCTACTTCGAGAAGCGGCAACTTACTTGGTGAAAACAGTAATATGGAACGGCAAATAGTTGAAGTCGGTAAAATGAAAACAGAACATGCCGAGCAGTCTCGGAAAAACAGGTTAGGTAAATTATCAAAACTGCTCGATCGGTAGGGAATAAAAATCCTCCCTTTACTCGAATGATCCGATATGAATGTAATGTGTAAATATCTGCCATGCTTCCTTGCACTGTCATTCCTGTGCGGCTGTTACAGGAACGCGGCTGATTCGTTTATTGATGACAGCAACACTGTCATTACAGACGATACAACAAAATATGAAAGAGAAAGCCTCCGCCAGAACGAATGGACTTATGCTGAAATGAAGGAACACTACCTCTGGGAAGAATATATGCCCGATTCGGTTTCCTTGAATTTTTTAGCGCCGCCCGTTACATTCTTTGAAAAACTGAAATACGGAGGCGACCGCTTTTCATGGATTGACCGCAATCCGGATTATCGGGGCAGTACGCTTTATGACCGGTTTGGAGTGGAGACAACAGGCTATCTGTTGCCTGCAGGCGGAAAAGTATACCGTACGGCGCTCGTCATACCCCGGTCGCCAGCCGAACATGCAGGCCTGCGCAGAGGCGACTGGTTTATGATCGTCAACTCGAATGACGACCGGATGGATATTGAAACAGGCAGGATTGACGAAACCGTTTTTCAGCCCCAAAAAACGGTCACCGTGTGGAAAAGTGAAAAAGAATATACCGACGCTGTTGCGCTTGATACGGTCTATCAGCTGCACGGCAAAAAAGTCGGATACCTCTTCTATAACTCTTTTCGGGATGGAATGGATGCCGACTTCACCTTTCCCTACCGGACAGAACTCTTTACTATCTTCGGAAAATTCAGGGAACAGGGTATCACGGACTTAATTATCGACTTGCGTTACAATCCGGGAGGATATGTTTCGATTGAAGAGATAATGTGTAGCCTTATTTTGCCCGACGAATACCTGGGCGAAATATCGGGCTACCACTCTTTCAATCGAAAACAGGCTGCTAAAAGGCTGCAACAAACAGGAAGCGAGGAAGATATACTGTATTTCCCCAAAAACAACAACATTAGCGACAACAACCTCAAAATGAGGAAAGTGTATTTTATTATCACCCGACGGTCGGCTTCGGCAAGCGAATCGATTATTAACGCGCTCGAGCCCTGTATCAGCGTAATGACAATAGGTTCAACTTCCACCGGCAAGAATGTCGGCTCTTATCCGTGCGACAACCGCAACTACGAATGGAAACTGCAACCCATCACGTTCTATTACTATAACCGGGCGCACATAGCGGTGCCTGAAACGGGAATCGTACCCGACATTCCGGTCGACGAAGATAGCGCCGCCGCATGGTACGACATAGGCGACACGCGGGAACTGCTGTTGAGCGTGGCGCTCGAACAGATCACGGGCGAAACACAGCTGCGCACGGCAGTTGAATATGGCAACCTGCGCCTGACCCCTGCCGGCGACGAAAGCAGGCGGCGCAGAAAATTAGAAGGTCTTTTAAAAAATCAGGAATTATGAATAAACAGATTAAAATTGTATTGACAGTACTGCTGTCCTTTTTATCGGTAGCGCTTAGGGCGCAGGATACCGGGATACTGGACGTGGTTACGCTAAAGGACGGCAACGGCGTACTGAAAGGAATAATAAGCGAACTGTCGCCGGGGAACAGCATCACGATTATCCCGAGCGAAGCATCGCTGAAAATCGAACAGGGACAAATAGCGGAGATAATGAGAAAAAGCATTATCCAGGTAAATGATACATCCGAAATAGATATACTTACCCTCGTCAACGGCATCCGGCTCGAAGGAACAGTGACAGAAAGGGCGCCCGGCCAGTGGACTGTCATACGCACAGGCAAGACGTCGCCGCTAACCTTTCCCTATACGCAGATAAGCAAGACAGGCAGGGAAACGGCAACGCCGGACACCGATATATTCAAAGCCTGCGGGACAGTCGACATCCTGACGCTAAAAAACGGTAGCGTCATAAAAGGAATCATCATCGAACAGGAGGTAGGAATAGCTGGAGGGTCGGTGAAGATTAAAACAAAGGACAGCGGAACGCTTATCTATCCGCTTGGCGACATTACAGCGGTAGGACGCGAAGGATACGACACAGGCATGAATATCTTCCTGCAAAGCGCATTTATTGACGTCGTCCAGCTGCAAAGCGGAGAAACCTTCAAAGGGATCATTGTCAGACAAACACCGGGTGAAGACGTCGAAATCGAAACGGAAAACGGCGACACGCCTGCCATTATGAAGGTTGCATATACCGGCATTGCCAAACTGCTTAAAGAAATCAATCCCAAAAGAGAGCTTGAAGCGCAAGCCACAGCATCAGCTTCGGTAACCGAACCTGAACAGACCGGCGACTGTCTCTGGTTGACAGACGATAACACCGCTATCCCGCTCGAAAAGCAAACCTGCACGCCCGGCACGCGAACCCCTACGCTCTGGCTGTTGGACGGCAATCCTGCATCCGACGTAAAACTGCCGCTTTGTACCGACATAAAACTGATCGTCCGCTCAGGAACAAACGAATCGCCCGCCACCGAACAGATATTCATATTCAAAACGGAACTGAACCGTGGCGTACAAAAACGCAGCATTGATTCGACCAGATATCCCTTCCTGAGCTGGCCGACGCAGGCAAACGCAAACACGCCAACACTCGATTACCAATACGCCAAAGTCGGAGAACAGAGTTTCGAACTAACCTTCCGCCTCGACGAGCCGGGCGAGTATGCCGTCTATGTGACAGGAAGCGACAAGGCATTCTCCCTGTTCGGAACGGCTGAATAAGACACGATGCTATGCGAACGGAGCGCAACTATTCCGGTTGCTTCCCGGCGACAGTGTAGACTATTTGCTTATCTACAATGATATACTTCAAAGTGTTGACTGCCATCAGGTCGCTCAGGATGGATCGGGCTGTAGAATTCCTTATGCGTGCTATCCGGCAAAAATGCCGGAGATGAATATAGGGATGATGCTCCAGATAGTCCATTAGTTTTTCAACGGGACGCGTCAACGGGAGCAACAACCCATGCTTGCGCTCGCTTTTTTGCCATGAAAGGAGCAGGACTTCGTTTGCTAGAATATTCTCGTCGGCCACACGGATATAAGCCTTGTACTTGTCATCTTTATCCGGAGCGGCATGCGGCTTGTTTTCGCTTGATGCGATGTATATTTCAAGCACTGTTTTTCCGTTTACCTCCCACCGGGTCGCCGTAAACGGCACATTCGGACGTGTGTACATGGTCGAGGCCGCTTCAATCATATAATATTCTTCCTCGCTGCGCACGCCGGCAATGTTCCCGTTGTCTTTCACGCCTATCAGCAACCGCCCGCCGTCGGTATTGGCAAAGGCACTCAGTGTGCGCGCTATCTTCCTGCTGTCGCTCACCTCAAACTTAAAATCAAGCTGCTGCCCCTCGCCTTGCGCTATCCATTCTATTAAGGGATTATCCTTTCTCATTTTTTGATTCCATTGATTGAGCAAATGTACATGAAATCCATGTTATAACCAAAACAAATGCAACAAAATTGTTTAACAAATAAAATTTTAGAAAAAATTGCACAAAAATACGGAACTTAGAAACAAATACCGTATCTTTGTGCCAAAATTATGCGTATGGTTAATTTGATAGAACATTTTAATACTAATTCCGGGTTTCTGCAGTCGAAAGACATTTCGAGTAGGAATCAGTGGAGGGAGTTAAGTAAGATGCTGAATGACAGTTCGGTATCAAAAATAAAACGAGGTTTGTACCGATTGAATGATTATGCACAGGATAATTCGTTCATAGAGGTATCGAATATTGTTCCCGGCGGTATTTTCTGCATGTTTTCTGCATGGTTTTATTATCATCTGACGACAACTATTCCGCATGAAAATCATATTGCTGTATCTCAGCATAAAAAAATACAATTGCCGAATTATCCACCCGTCAAACTGTATTATTTTTCAGACAAGTTTCTTCAGATGGGTATTACACAAATTGAAATAGACAATCGGCCGGTTAAAATCTACGATCTTGAAAAATCAGTTTGTGATGCTGTTCGTTTTCGTAATAAAGTGGGGATGGATGTCGCCATTGAAGTCGTGAAAAACTATGTCTTACGAAAAGACCGTAACTTCAATAAACTCACAAACTATGCCAGTCCGTTACGAATAGAAAAAGTAATTCGTAATATGATAATGCCAATGTTATGAAAAAGGGAAGTTCAAAATCAATCAGAGCCATGTTGAAAAATATTGCAGATAAAGAAAATATTGATTTTCAAGTCGTTATTACCCGTTATTTTCACGAGAGACTTCTTTATCGTATTGCAAATTCTTTTTACTCAACAAATTTTTTCCTTAAAGGGGGAACCTTATTGTATGCAATGGAAGGACTTCATATTCGCCCAACCATTGATATTGATATGTTAGCAAAGCAAATCAATAACAACAAACAACAAATTGAAGTAATTTTTAAAACGATTTGCAGTATTAAATACGATGACGATTGTGTGGTTTTTGATCTTAACAGCATTCAAACAACAGATATTACTAAAGAGAAAAAATTTAGTGGGGTTAGGGTGTTTGTTATGACCGGGCTTGATACAATAAGACAACGTTTACAGATAGATATAGGGTTTGGTGATGTTATTACCCCTGCGCCAGTTCTGATTTCATTTCCGGTTTTGCTTGATGGATTAAATCCGCCGAATTTAATGGTCTATCCCATAGAAGCTGTTATAGCAGAAAAGTTTCATGCAATGGTTGAGCACGGCAATTTCAATAGCCGAATGAAAGATTTTTACGACGTATATTTATTGTTGAAAAATAATGAAATTGATAATTTCACTTTACAATCATCTATCTTTCATACATTTAGGCAACGAAACACAAACTTCGAAAGCAATTGCCCGCTTTTTTCCGCATCGTTCTACGAAGACAAAAACCGCCTGACTATGTGGAATGCTTTTTTACGGAAAATCAAGTGCTCTGAAGACTTGGATTTTTCGATTGTTGTGAAAAGGATTGTAGAAAAATTATATCCCATTTTTGCGAAGTTAAATGGGGAAAAAAAATAAAAGCGTAGAAAAATCAAAATTTATGATTATTTTTGCGGGAAAATATTTGCATCATGAAATCCGCTGAAAAACACGGTCAACGACGCTAACCTGATGGAATCTACCTTGAAGCGGTTAGGATTTACGGTACAAAAAGTACTGAATGCCTCGAAAGCCGATTTCGAGCGACAGATGCTTGTCCTCAACCGGTAATTTATGCGTTGAGTTCTGTCTTTTTTATTTTCTATGTCAGCATCAGTATCCCATGGCGCAGCCGTCTTTGCGGCTTTCGGAGGCGCCGAAGAATACTTTGCGCTGCTCGTCGTACATAATGGCCTGATAACCGCCAAAAGCGGAGCCGAAGCCATAACTCACCTGATGTCCCATGGCTGACAGGCGACGAATGGTGGAGACGGGGAATCCGTTTTCCAGTACAATCTTGCCTCCTCCTGCTTGCTGCGCTTCGCCTGTGGGCGAGGCTGAGCCGAGGTGGTCGATACGCGGGGCGTCGCCGGCTTCCTGTATATTCATGCCGAAATCAATGATATTGAGCAATATCTGGACGTGTCCCAGTGGTTGAAAGTCGCCGCCCATCACGCCAAGGCTGAGGAAGGGTTTTCCGTCTTTTGTGACGAAGGCGGGAATAATGGTGTGGAACGGGCGCTTGCCCGGTGCATAGACGTTGGCATGCGCCGGATCAAGGGAAAAAAGTTCACCGCGGTTCTGCAGCATGAAACCCAACCCGGTCGGCACCATGCCGCTACCCATTCCCCGGTAATTGCTCTGGATAAACGACACCATATTGCCGTCACTGTCGGCGACCGTGAGGTAAATCGTGTTGTCGGTGTCGGCAATGATGCCCGGTTGCGGTGATTGCGCCGCACGACTGCCGGATATTTCCTGCCTGCGCAGGTCGGCATATTCCTTACTGATAAGGTGTTGCACCGGAGTGTTATAAAAATCCATGTCGGCATAGTACTTTGCGCGGTCTTCGAAGGCTAATTTCTTGGCTTCCACAAAGTAATGGATGTGCTCCGCCGAACCGAAGCCAAACGATTGCATATCGTACTGTTCGAGGATGTTGAGCATTTGCAGCGCTGCGATCCCCTGTCCGTTGGGCGGCAACTCCCATACGTCATAGCCCCGGTAGTTGACGCCCAACGGTTCAACCCATTCCGAACGGTGCGAAGACAGGTCGTCGTAACTCAAAAAACCGCCCTGTTGCTGCATGAAATCGCTGATGACAGTCGCTATCCCGCCTTTGTAAAATTCGTCGCGACCCTTTTGGGCGATCTTTTTCAGCGTTTCGGCTAATAACGGATTACGGAACATGTCGCCTTTTTTCCATTGTTCACCGTTTGGGGCGTAGGTCTCCCGAATGTTTGGGTAGAGGGGCGTGAAACGGTTGATGGCGCTTTGTATGCCGGGCGCTATCACTTCGGTGAGCGGGAAACCGTTTAGCGCATAGTCGATGGCCGGTTGCAACAGATCGGCCACAGGCAGCCTGCCAAATTTCGCGTGCAGTTCGTACCAGCCGTCCACGCAACCCGGCACGCTTACCGCCAGCGGGCCATAAGCGGGGATGGACGTGATCCCCTTGCTGTTAAAATAATCGAATGACAGTTTTTTCGGGGAACGTCCGCTGGCATTGATGCCGTAAAGTTTTTTTGTCCGGGCGTCCCATACGATGGCAAACAGGTCGCCGCCGATACCGCAACCGGTTGGCTCCATTAGGCCGAGACACGCATTGACGGCAATGGCTGCGTCAACGGCTGTGCCTCCCTTTTTTAAAATATCAATCCCCACCTGTGTGGCTAACGGATGCGATGAACACACCATGCCATTTTGTGCGATTACTTCACTGCGGGTAGTCCAGGGCGCTCCGCTTCGACGGTCCTGTGCGGCGACAGTGCATCCAAACAGGATGATTGTGATGATAATAAATAGATTCTTCATGACAATTACTCAATTTCATATTTAATTTCAGGTGTAAAGATACGTTTTTTTTAGATGCTTCAATCTTTTTGAAATGGAATATTTTTGCGCATTACAAATGCTTATACTCATAATTGCTTAATTGCAAATTAATCAATACGGGCAATACGGAGGTGGAATGGAAAATATTTTCTATTTTTGCAGGAATTTTGTAACCTGAAATATTGAGTTGAATGAAAAAGATTTTTTTTGTAATGATATGCGTGATGATCTCATCCTGTTCCATTAATAATCCCATTGATGATGACAGGATTCAGTCGCTTACGCTGCCGCGTCCCTTTGCCATTCCCGGGAACGCTGACGAGTACTTTTTCAATTACCGGCTGGAGCAGTTTGCACCTCACACCGAACCGTTTATCAAGGAGACTTTCGGCAATGACCTGCTTTTGGAACCGTCCGGTTTCTGGGAACATCCCTCCTATACCTCCTTTGTGGTTGGCTTTGCGACTAACCTGCCTGCCATCACCGCTGTCGAATATGGCGAAACGGCGTCCTACGGGCAACTGACCGGGACGTCGGATTCGTATTATTACCGGCATCTGCATTATATTCGCGATCTGAAGCCGGGCGTTGCGTATCATTACCGCATCCGGGCTCAGGATTATGACGGCGTCGAAATCGTATCCGGCGACTATACGTTCACTTTGTCCGAAATACCCGGCCATGCGATCCGTATCCCCGACGACATGGAGGGCGCCCCTCCCTATCACCTGACGCAGGGCGATGCGCTGTATGTCATAACCCGCGATCTGACTGTCCCGACACTGGCCATCAACATCAAAGCGCACAATGTCACCATCGACATGGACGGTCATACCCTCATCTACGATAACGATCGTCCGGCAGTGACCGGCAGCGGGTGGAACGACTACGCATACAGCGAAGAAGCCTCCTTTGGGATTCGCGCCGGACTGTGGAACTTTACCAACACCAAAATCTTCAACGGCGTCATCAAACAGGGTCATAACGGTGGCGAAGGGATTATAGGTGTCGGGTTTAATCCGTTGTTTTTAAATCACATGGGTGCAGGAAGTCAAAACGAAGTAGCCGGTGTGACGGTCGATTATTATGGAAACAGCGTAGCCGGGATGATTGCGGGCGACGGCAAGGTGCATCACAATGTGATCATCGATCGCGGAACGGTCATCGACAACCGCCATCAGGGTATAAAGGCACTCGAAGCGGGCGGTTCGACAGCCAGCGAAGTGGCATGGAACTCGGTCCGGCGTTTTCGTCATCAGGGAATTTATAGCAGCGGGGCCATTCATCATAACGAACTCTACTCCGACAGTTTCGACACCAATTCGTTCCTGATAGGGCCTGGCGAAGGGGCAACCGTATCGAATAACCTGCTGTTTGGGATGGGTTACAATCCTGTTGGCATCGGGTGGTCGAACAACCTGACGGTTCGTAACAATTTCATTTATATACGCGGATTTGCACCCGCTATGCGCAGCGCCGAATACAACCGCAAGTCGGGCATTGCCGGACTTCGTACCACCAACTACGACAACTCCAACTACAACAACATGCTTTACGAGGACAACATCATCGTCCTCAAAGCCGAAGACGGCTGCACACAGGCGCGCGGTATCTGGACGACCAACGGGACGAACGACCGCCGGCTTATCTATCGCCACAACACCGTAAAAGTAGAGGCCATGCCCGGAAACGTGAATACACCCGGCGAATATTATTACAACGGCGACGTAAACAACGCCGTCACCGCCCTTACATTAAGCGGTTCGGCCGACGACCTGACACCCAACAGCTCCAATATGCCTTTACCGATAATCTTCGAAGACAACCGCTTTATCGGCAACGTCAACCTGATAACCCTCGGCGAAGGTTACGGGATAGCCTCCTCCGTATGGATG
>Ga0099364_10014127_pt1 | contig 10661 bp, 10 predicted proteins | sample TergutTh196P3_FD_73070 | JGI IMG/M metagenome (GOLD analysis project Ga0099364, IMG submission 73070) | Microcerotermes parvus P3 segment gut microbial communities from Pointe-Noire, Republic of the Congo - Th196 P3 | ecosystem: Host-associated > Arthropoda: Insects > Digestive system > Gut ...
ACACAAAGTGGAGCAACACAAACCTTTGTGCCCTTCGTGCCTTTGTGAGAAACAAATTGAATATGATTGGACTAAAACAAAAACGTAAAAATTTTCCGCAAACCCCGTAACTTTTTTAATTTCCGCCTATGTCCGCTATTAGTGCTTTATCTCCTACGACATCGTATTCGCAGACATCCGCTCAATCGGATCGTTTGAACGAACTGACTCCGAGCGACTTTATCAGAATGATGGTTGCGGAACTCGAAAATCAGGACCCGATGAATCCTGCCAGTAATACGGACATTCTGCAACAGATTAACCAGATTCGTTCTATAACGTCGAGTGATCGGCTGACGAGTACGATTGAGTCGTTGTCGATAGGTCAGGCGTTGTCGACGGCGTCGGGGTTGATCGGCAAAACGATTACGGGTGTGGACTCTCTTGATCAATCTGTAACGGGCAAGGTGGACAAGGTAACGATAGAGAACGGCGAGGCGAAACTTTTCGTCGGTTCGTCGATTGTCAACGTCGGTAATGTAACAGCGATATTGCAAGAGCAACATGTGTAAGGCTTTCGCCGGAAAATAACGTGCCCGTAAAACAGTTCTGCCGTCATTGTGTTGCACTCCATTCCGGCTTTTGTAACCGTGAACAAAAGCCGGAATGAAAATTTCTATAGCAACCTTCACAACTAATGTTTATGACAATACTTCGTCTCACCCCTGCCGGGCGCGGTGCCGTCGCATCGTTTTTGCTCTACGGGAAAAATGCCGAGAACACGTTCTTGCCGCACTGGCAAGGAAAAACGCCGGACGACCAACCACGCTGGGGACGCTTGAAACTCACAGATACCGGCGATTGCGAAGAAGCCGTCGTACTACGCACAAGCGACGGAATCGAAATCCACACGCACGGCGGAGAACAAATTGTCGCCGCTATTGAAGCACGATTCAGCCGAACAAATTTGCAATCGTCTGATTGCAGAACCGAATGTATAAACCCATGTTTTTACGAGTGCAACTCTGCTAATATTCGGCGCGCCCTACAACTGCTTCCCTACGCTCCGACAGAACGCACCGCCCAGATTCTTTTGGATCAATACAACGGTGCCTTCGATAGAGAAATGTCCGCTATTGAACAGTTGCCCCACAATGAAAAGCGGCAGCGTCGGCTGGTGCGATTGCAAGAACTTGCCCATTTGGGAAAGCATCTGGTCGAACCTTTCCGAGTGGTCTTGGCAGGGGCAAGCAACGCAGGAAAGAGTAGTTTGCTCAACGCTATTCTTGGTTTCCAGCGAAGTCTTGTCCATTCGCTACCCGGCACCACTCGGGATGTCGTGGTCGGACAAACGGCGCTCGCCGGCTTTCCGGTAACTTTTTTCGATACGGCAGGTTTCCGGGAGTCGGATGATGTGCTGGAGCAGCAGGGCATCGACCGTTCGCTGTGTGCCATCGCCGATGCTGACTTGGTCATTTGGGTTGTTGATATGACGGTAAAAGAGCCGCCAAGTCCGGTGTGCCCCACGGAAACGAATGTGCTGATTTGCTATAACAAAATGGATTTAGCAGGTGTTACCGTCCACGATTCAACAATCTGCGTCAGTGCCTTAACCGGCGAAGGCATCGACTTCCTTTTGGACGCGGTGATTCACCGGCTCGTCCCGCATCCTCCCGAACCGGGAGAAGCGGTACCATGTTAACAGAGTTGCTTTCGTAAGAACGCAAACCTGGGACTTCTTTTTTTGCGGCTCTTTTGCGTTTTTTAGTGTTAGGCAGATATCAACAAATCCTTTGTGCTCTTTGTGCCTTTGTGTGAGGAAAATATAAATTTAGAATCGGGGATAAAATTTTCCGACGCAAGCCTTACAATCGATACAGCCGTCTCAACCAGTCTGTGAAATTGAATTATTAGTGTTTTTTTTGCTGCAATTCCTTGACAAACCGCCATTTAGGTGTAAGACTACTATGCTGTAGTGCGCAGTGCGATACGCGGTGTATCGCCAAAGTAGAAAGAATAGCCATGCTGGTGCTCACCCGAAAAATAAACGAAAGTATTGTTATCAATGATGACGTGTCCGTCCTTGTGGTGGAAGTACGCGGGGACAGAGTGCGTCTCGGAATCGAAGCACCGAAAGATGTCAGTGTGCATCGAAAGGAAGTTTACGACGTCATTAAGGAGTCTGCACCTGAAAAACCGAAAAAAAGGGGGAGCTCTCAACTTGTACGGCAGTAAAATGTCGTTGATGTTCGGCGCTTTGAGCCTGTTCAAACATTTTGTTGATTTCCGCTCGCGTAAAAAACGAGCATTGAACCTGGCGGGGAAAAAGTTCACAGAGCCCGTGGCGTAAGCCAGGAACGTTCCTAACTGACGTTACGGGCTCAGTGAACTTTTCTCCTGCCAACCCTGTAAAATCTTACAAAGGCGGCGCCGCATCAAGAGCCGCCGAACATTTTTTCAACACGTCGTGAAGTTCGAAAAGGTTAAACCTAAACTCTTTTGGCGAATTCGGCAATGCAACCGCCCGCTTCTCCTTTTCCCCTTCGTCAAAAAATGTTGTAAGTTCTACAATTTCTGCCATAAGAACGTCCAGTCGCTTTTTTTCTGGACTCTCGCTTTCCAATGAAGCGTAAAAAGAGTTCTCCGTCGGTCTGCCTGTTAGGAGTCCGCCCCGCATCCCCCAGACGACACTGTGAGTGCATATTTTCACATGAACGACGACCTGTGGAAAGGTTGAATCCGTAGCGGTTTTACACTTAATATCACAAACTGCTCGGGTCAGAGCAATGAACGCATCGGTTATCGCTTTTGCGTCAATGTCGGATGCCGACTTAAAATCGAGATCGCCGAGCGTCTTGGCTGCTTTGGATGCCAGTTCGATTAACCGGCTGACGTATTGATTCTCTTCACGAGTCAAGGCTTTTTCTTTTCGGTACAAATCATTGAGTTTCTGCGATTTATGATTTATCATAGTAAGCAGTTCCCTAGCGGCTTTATTTTCTGCGCCGACCGTTTTCAGGGCAGAGAGTCCGTCGAGTGCAGTGAGTCTGAACCAATCCCAAACGTCCATTTCCGTCGGCATGGATTGGGTACTCACCGTTTCGAGGAGTAAATCAATGACGTTGTCTTGCTGTTCGGAATCTATACCGAGAATAGCGTGGCGGACGATGCCCAGCAATGCGCCGTATTTAAGATATAGGGGCGAATCTTCGTGTTGATAGACTTCGATAAGATAAAGCAGCGCAGCAGGATAGGCTGTCGGCGGATTGCCCGATGCGGATTCAAGTTGACCGACTGCGAGAATGGCGTTGTATCGGGTAGAAGGAAGGACTTCGGAATCATCTGATATCTCTTTGAGAGCGGCAAAGTATTGGGCAAGCAATTCTTCGCGTGCGGTACCGGTGAGGTCTCGAAAGTCTCTCGGAATACGGCGAGCCCAGTTGGGGACGGCATCGGCATTTTGGGGCTCTTTCCAAGCCGCAAAATTGGTCGCCGTTTGTGCTTGTGCAAGATTTTTTGCAGAAAGAAAAACGGCAACAACTGCAATAAACCCCAAAATAAACGGTCGTAACGACATTATTCAGTAAAGCGGTATTACACCTATCACGGTTGAAAATTCCCTATAAGTGGACATGAAAAAAACCTGAAAATAAATTGTTTTGACGATTTTAACCGGGGATTTTCAAACCGACTCGGTGTAAAACGTGAACTTATGACTGGGAACCTCCAACGCCTTCATTCTACCGCAGCCGATTCACTGTGTCAAGACAGTCCTTCCGTCATTACACTTCGTTTCATTCCGGCTTTTGTTACTGCTCTGGCAGTAAACACGAATACGTGAACGCTTATAAATTTTTGCCACATTGTTGAAGTCTACTTTCAGACGTCAGCCTTCTCCCTTTCTTTTTCCTCTTTCCGTCTTCCGGCAAAGGGACCGTCTAGGGCATCGAAGATAACAAGGAGATTCATTAGACCGGCAATGACCGTGAGGTATGTACCGAGTTCATAGTGAGGCAATTTTTGCCGTATCTCATCCACGGTGGGCGCAACGCCTAGCCGATCTTCGCGGAAACGCTTCGGCGGTGCCATCAATTTCCCGAATATAGGCGGCAGACCGGAGTTAACTTGCCGCGCTTGCAGCCATGATGGCACGGCGGCAATACCCAGCGGAGTCTGTGCCATCCACCAATACCGCATGTCGGCTTCGCGCCAAGACCAATAGACGTTGCGTGCCGCTCCGGTTTCGGAACTGCTTGCCAGTGCGCAGCCAGCAACAAATGTCGGTACAATGCAAAGGAAAAACAGTATTGCTTTGTGATAACGCTTTTGATAGTAATGTCCCAAGCCCGGCACAAGCCAAGCGAGTAAAGCCGCAAGATACGGATTTTTTAAGTCTATATCGATATGTTCTTCTTTTGACAAAACAACTTTTGAGTCGGACATGGAACACTATTACTGTACAAACCTCAGCGTATGAAACCGAGCTGTCTCCATTGTACACACTCACTGGTAATTTTCTAGGGCGCCAATTAGGCTTTCGCCGGAAAGGGAGATACCCCTTTTCGTCGACAAATCCTTTGCGTCCCTTGCGGTTACGTCCCTGGCGTGTGAAAATTACACGCCTAGATGAATGTTAGAAAAACAGCACAGAGCCGCAATCGAAAGATTGCGCAAGAGTTGCGCAATCTTACGATTGCGGCTCGGCTTGTCTCGAGGTTTATGTGACATATTCCGCCGAGCATTTTTCGGTTTCCCAAAAGGAAACAGAACACACAGGCAGACCGAAGAGTTCCGCTTGTTCGTAAATCAATTTAGCAATGTTCTCAGCCGTAGGTTCGACAGGCAAGGTCAACACCGATTCGCCCCGTTCACGTAACAACACAGCAAGAGGGTCGTCCTCTTTGAGGATTAAACGGTGGTCCAACGTTTGTTCTATCCATTCGCCGATTGTTTTTTTTACGTCAAAAAAATCGGCGACCATCCCTTGGGAATTCAGCTGTCCATTCCGCAAACTGATTTTTACCGTTCCATTGTGTCCGTGCAAATGCGCACATCTGCCTGTGTGTTCTTTCAAGCGGTGAGCGTAACAAAATGTAAATTGCCGAGAAATGGTAAACATGTTTGACATTATACCATTTCACCGTCGAAGTTTTGCCAAGCCTTAGATTACGGATGTGTAAAAAAATTTGGGGATATTTTCAGCATTGTGCAAGCGAGCGGGCAAGAGAGAAAGCGAGCGGGGGGCGTTAGCCCCCCGATGGAAAACCAACACACTTCGCAACCCAACGGGGGGCTAACGCCCCCGCTCGCTGCGCCGCACCTACTTTATTTTTACATATCCCCTGCCTCGCGGAGTTACCTCGACGGAATTGCAAAGAAACAATCGAAATGCTATAATGTCAAAAATTGCCGAATCTGGAGAAGACGCACATGAGTCAAATTTTAGCAGATAAATTGTTAGAAACCGTCTACGTACAAGGAGCAAGCGACTTGCATATCTCCGTCGGACAACCGCCCGTACTGCGATTGCACGGAAGACTCGTCAAACTCGAAACAAAAGTCCTCGAACCAGACGATACCGTCGCACTAATGAAAAGTATCACCCCCGACAGATGCCAACTAGAACTGCAACAGACCGGAAGCACAGACTTCGGTATGGCATACGGCGATAAAGCCCGATTTCGTGTCTCCATCTTCAAACAACGCGGAAATACCGGTATGGTACTTCGACAGATTCCAAACACATTGTTGAGTATGGAACAACTCAACACGCCGCCGGTAATGAAAGAACTCATTACACGTTCCCGAGGATTGGTCCTCGTAACGGGTCCCACCGGTTCTGGAAAGTCCACAACGCTCGCCGCCTGTGTAGATTATCTGAACGACCATCATGATCATCATATCATTACGATTGAAGACCCTATCGAGTTTTACCACTATCACAAAAAATCGACGGTCAATCAGCGTGAAGTCGGCGTGGACGTGCCGACGTTTTCCGAAGCGATTCGGCGGGCATTGCGGCAAGACCCCGATGTGATTCTCGTCGGTGAGTTGCGCGACCTTGAAACGATTGAGGCGGCAATTACTGCTGCAGAAACGGGTCACATTGTTTTCGGTACTCTTCACACTTCTAGTGCAGCCGGTACGATTAACCGTATTATTGACGTATTTCCGACGACGCAGCAGGATCAGATTCGAACACAGCTTTCGACGGCGATCATCGGTATTTTGGCGCAGCAGTTGTTGCCGCGTATTCAGGGCGGACGAGTTGCCGCTTATGAAATGCTTGTGGTTACTAGTGCGATTGCCAACCTTATTCGGGAAAACAAGACGTTCCGAATTACGTCGTCGATTCAGACCGGTCACAAGTTAGGAATGCAGCTTTTGGACGATCACCTTTATCGTCTTTGGGTGGAAGGGACGATAATCAAGGAGGATGCGATTACTAAGGCAAATATGCCGGATGCTTTGGCGGCGCGGATGCTTCGTCATGAGCAGGGACTCGACGAAGAAGACGAAGAAGGCGAAGAAGGCGGAGACGATGATCCGAAACCTAAAAGGAATCCGAAGATTAAGTATACGTAGAACGTTTGCTTACCGCCAACCCCGTATTTTGGTACGAACCCAAAGCTTACGAATGCCGTCTGTTGTAGTATAATGACCGATATATGGTAGAGTCACCGCTCGCAATTTTAGTCGACGACATTTTAGTCGACGACGAAGAAGAAAGCCACGCCGACGTTATAGTCGCCGGTCTCGAAAAACTAGGCGCAGCCTGTCAGATTGCGTACTCCCAAGCCGACGCACTTAAAAAATCAAAGAACAATAGGGTGCGAGAGTCATGAACTTTTCAAAAGACTTGTTCCATAATGACTGAGAACAACGTGGAGCGTCCGGCATGGTGAGTTGTACCATTCCGGTTTTTATCGGCTGTTGTTTGTATATTTCCAACTAATTTTTTACACATCCACCGTTTGGACGCCTTGACAATCCTCCTTAAATTAGAGAAAATCGAAACACAGGATACAAACACCATACACCGTCTTCATGGGATTTAAAGAACGCATCAGCGGCGTACTTATGCCGATTTCCTCTCTGCCCGGCAGCCCCCTCTGCGGAGACCTCGGAAAAAATGCACGACGCTTCGTTGACTTCCTCAACCGCGCCGGACAAAAAGCATGGCAAGTGCTGCCGGTCAATCCTATCGACGACTGCTATTCCCCCTACGCCAGTATCTCGACATTCGCCGGCGATCCCGTCTATATCGACCTCGAAGACCTCGTTCACGCCGGTCTGCTGCAACCGGACGACCTCGCCGGTATTCCGCAAGGACCCAAAACACAGTCCGCCTTTCACGCCGCCAGAGACGTGAAAATGAAACGCCTTCGCAAAGCCTTCGACACTTTCCTGCACCGTTCTGCTAACGGAGGCGGTACAAAATATCACGCCGCTTTTGAACGATTTGTTGACGACTCTTCCTGGATGGGACCGCACGCCGCCTTCTGCGCTTTGAGCGAAATATACGGTACCGTCGATTGGACACAGTGGAAGGACGAAGGCGTAAAACGTGCCGACCAGGACGCAATCAAACGTGTTTTTGCCGCTCCCGAAGTGGCAATGTCGGCGGCGTTTCACACATTTTTGCAGGTATTATTCGATGTCCAATGGAACGAACTGCACGATTATTGCCGACAGCACGGCATCGCACTGGTCGGCGACATACCGATTTATGTGTCCAAAAATAGTGTCGATACCTGGGCGAATCCGCAATTATTCCAACTCGACGCAGCCGGACATATGCTCCGCGTTGCCGGAGTGCCTGCCGATGCCTTCAATCCTGATGGGCAACGTTGGAACGCTCCGCTGTACGATTGGGAAGTTCACAAAGCGGACGGGTATTCTTGGTGGCTCTATCGAATTGGCAATGTTCTCAATCGGTTTGATATGTTGCGTCTCGATCACTTCATCGGCTTTTACAATTATTTCAGTATGCCTGTGTTGCCGGTTCCTGATGATCCGGGAGCGTGGTTGCCGGGACCTGCCGACGACTTTTTCGACACGCTATTAAAAGAGTTTCCCGAAGCGGTACTCATTGCGGAAGACCTCGGCGTAATGAATCCGGGCGTACATCAACTTCGGGACAAGTACGATTTTCCCGGTATCAATGTTTTCCAATTTCAGTTTGACTTCCGTCGAAATACCGACGCGACTGCCGAATGGCGGGAAAACTCCCTTGTGTGTACTGGGACGCACGATACTGACACGCTTTCGGCTTGGTTTGACGAAGTGCTGGCGGATCGCAAGAAGCCGGAACCGTTTTGGGACTGTTCGTTTCTGATAGAAATGATTAAGTCCTTTATTCCGTCGGACTGTCCGGTCGATCGGGAGACGGTACTTTGGGGGATCATCCGCAAGGTGATGAGTTCGTCGGGCAATGTTGCGATCTTTCCGATGCAGGATTTGTTGGGGCTGCCTACTTCGGCGAGGATGAATTTTCCGGGACATGCCAGCGGCAATTGGGTTTGGCGGTTGGACGAGGCGTTGCTCACGGACGAATTAACGGAACGGCTCCGACATTGGACGGCAGAGTTTGGACGGTAAGGGCGTGTAAGTTTGTTCACAGAAGAGCATATTCGTAATAAAAACGTTATGTAAAAAACAGGAAAGTCAAGAGAGTGTAGCAACTAAGTAGCCTCCCTGTCAGTCCGTTGACAAGACTTGCGTCTGTCAACCTGTTTTACGTCGTACTCGTCATAAGCCTCAAGTGTATAAAGGTTTACAGGGTTGGCGGTAAAAATTAGCAAAAAACAAATAGAGTCCGGAGCGGTAGTTCCGGTGCTACCGCACCGGGCTCTGTTCGTTCTCAGATAATTTTGCCGCCAGAGCAGTAACAGTCAGTACCGTAATTGTACCAATTTTTGGGGAAAAACAGGGAGGCGACAATTTCTTGGCGTTCCAGCTCTTTTTTGCCGATATAGGTTTGAGAGGTTGTCCGGCTTGCGTCCGTATCACCAGCCCCCAGTTTTGAGCCACTAAACCGCGTGCCCGCCCGTTTTGTCCGACATTTTTCGCTGACTTTGTGTGCCGTCTCACTCCTTGTTGCCTGGAGCGACTCGGTTGTCTACGCTCAACTCGCCTCAAGAACTCCTAGGGCTCCGCAAGAACGGGAAACACGAAGTACACAAACGGTAAATCAGAACGCCGTGATGCTCCGGGAGATGCAAGAATCCCGGCAAAATCTTCCTTGGAACGATTTGACTCCTGCCGCTCAAACGAAAATCAGATCCGTTGTTTCCGGTACCCCTCTTTTTCATCGGATGCCGCAACAGACGGTCTATGCCGACGCCGAAATGTACAATTTTTTACTCCAACAACCCGACTTGGTCATCGGTTTTTGGGAATATATGGGAGCGACTCAACTTTCGCTCCGTGAGATTAGATCGAACCAGTACATTCTCAAAGAAACCGGCGGCACCGTCGCGACAGTCGAAGTCCTCTACCGAACCAACGACCTCTGTATCGTCTATGCCAGAGGGGAATATCGCGGACCGCTGCTGGCGAAAGCGTATCAAGGTGATGTCGTTTTGGTGTTGCGGTCCTATTTTACTCGGGATGAAGCCGACGAACCGGTAGTGGTGTGCGACTTGGATGCTTTCGTTCAAATCAATAGTTTGGGAGCGGATGTGTTGGCAAAACTGTTTTTCTCTTCATTGACTAAAATTGCCGAGGGTAATTTTGAAGTAACAGTGGGCTTCGTCAGTCAAGTTTCCCAAGCCGCCGTTCGTAATTCGTCCGTACTGAAAAGCACAGCGGAGGAAATCACCGCGATTCGACCGGAAGTGTATGCAGAGTTTTGCGATGTAGCAGACAGGACTGCAATGCGTTATGCTAAGCGGAATAAACCAGCACCGTTGTCTATTGTTCAACATCGTCCCGAACATGTTGAACCGCTGAAGGGGGAGCATCAGAATTTTGCTGTTTCTGCAAAAGTATCGGAAGCCTTGAAAGTTCCGGCAGATTGGGGAATGGAACACTTTTTCGACTCTTCTTTTGAGTCTCCGCTTTCTCCTCCCGCTGTAGACCGGCGTGGAGTCAGTGAATTAAGTGTTCCGAAACCACACAGTTCTATGTTATCCGAGAATGCTGTACCGCCGTTGCCGAAACAGTAAGAATAAATTTTCGCCGGAAACTAACATATGAAACTTTCCGGCGGAAGCCTTATACTGCCGACGGGCAGAAATTGGACGTTTTGCCTTGTGGATTCTTTGTGTCTCTTGTGCTCTTTGTGGTTAAAATAAAGGTTCAACCACAAAGAACACAAGGAGCACAAAGAAGAATAAACGTCCATTTTCACACCGTCGGCAGTACACTACAATGTGCATTCGTGGGATGCAAAAATTCCGCAAAGCAGAACAGGCAATTTGTCATTATTTATGGTATATTAGACTTTTCTGGAAACTGCCTTCGTAGGAACGGGTGTGTAAAAAAATTGTGGGTATTTTCAGCATTGTGCAAGCGAGCAAGTGAGAAAGCGAGCGGGGGGGCGTTAGCCCCCCGATGGATGTCCAACACGCTTCGTACCCCAACGGGGGGCTAACGCCCCCGCTCGCTGCGCCGCACCCACTTTATTTTGGCACACCCCGTAGGAACCACCCCTGCCCCTCCTTTGGAGGGGTGTCCGA
>Ga0099364_10014128_pt1 | contig 10661 bp, 9 predicted proteins | sample TergutTh196P3_FD_73070 | JGI IMG/M metagenome (GOLD analysis project Ga0099364, IMG submission 73070) | Microcerotermes parvus P3 segment gut microbial communities from Pointe-Noire, Republic of the Congo - Th196 P3 | ecosystem: Host-associated > Arthropoda: Insects > Digestive system > Gut ...
CTGCGGCAGCGTCATAGGTGATATCTCTGGTGGACACGTCTATGGCGGCTACAGCGAATACGGCAACTCCACATACAACACCGTGACCATCAGCGGCGACACGGTGAGCGGATATGTCTTAGGCGGCTACAGCTCCGACGGCAACTCCACATACAACACCGTGACCATCAGCGGCGACACGGTGGGAGGGAGTGTCATCGGCGGCGAGAGCAGCAACGGCAACTCCACACACAACACCGTTAACGTCAACGGCGGCACGGTGAGCGCGAATGTCACCGGCGGCTACAACGGCACCGACGAAAGTACAGACAGCGCCGCCACAGACAACACCGTGACCATCAGCGGCGGCACGGTGGAAGGGAATGTCACCGGCGGCGACAGTTACTCCGGCGCCGCCAAAGACAACACCGTGACCATCAGCGGCGGCACGGTGGAAGGGAATGTCACCGGCGGCGTCAGCGTCTACGGCGACTCCACAGACAACACCGTGATCATCAGCGGCGGCAGGGTGAACGGAAATGTCATCGGCGGCTACAACAACTCCAGCGACCCCTACTCCAGCGGCAACTCCACAGGCAACACCGTGACCATCAGCGGATCGCCTACCTTCAACCACGACCCCGACGACGGTACCCGCCTCTACGGGGGCTTTTCACAATTTGGCACCGCCCCCGACACCTTCACCGGAAACACTCTGAACGTGTCGAATTACAGCGAGGTGGCGGGGGTGTACAATTTCGAATATATCAATTTCCAAATTCCCTCCAACCATACAGAACCTGTGCTTACCGTGACTCACGAGGCCGCATTGGACAATGGATCGGGCAAAGGTTCCACGGTCACTATTGAAATTACCGGCACGCTGAATGTAGGCGATACAATAACGCTCATTGAAGCCGGCGATCTTATCACCAACGACTTCGACCAAACCGAGGTCAAGAGCGACGAATACACGTTCGAGCTATCGACGGAGGGCAACAAACTGATCGCCACGGTGACGGCGGCGCCGGCCATCATCACAACGGACGCTCTGCCAAACGGCACGGTCGGGACGGCGTACAGCGCGACACTTACAGCCACAGGCACAACGCCCATCACATGGACGCTCGGCGGCGGCAGCCTGCCGACCGGCCTGACTCTCTCAAGCGGCGGCGTGATTTCGGGCACGCCGACAACCGACGGCACGTTTAACTTCACTGTCAAGGCAGCAAACGGAATAAACCCCGACGATACGAAGGCGCTTTCCATCACAGTGAACCCGGGAACCGCGCCGACCATCACGACAACCACTCTGCCAAGCGGCACGGCAGGGACGGCGTACAGCGCGACACTGGCCGCCACAGGCACAACGCCCATCACATGGACGCTCGACGGCGGCAGCCTGCCGGGCGGCCTGACTCTCTCAAGCGGCGGCGTGATTTCGGGCACGCCCACAACCGACGGCACGTTTAACTTCACTGTCAAGGCAGCAAACGGAATAAACCCCGACGATACGAAGGCGCTTTCTATCACAGTGAACTCGGACGTTGGCGGAACCGCGCCGACCATCACGACAACCACTCTGCCAAGCGGCACGGTAGGGACGGCGTACAGCGCGACACTTACAGCCACAGGCACAACGCCCGTCACATGGACGCTCGACGGCGGCAGCAGCCTGCCGGGCGGCCTGACTCTCTCAAGCGGCGGCGTGATTTCGGGCACGCCGACAACGGCGGACGCGTTCAACTTTACGATCAAAGCCGCGAACAGCGAGGGCGAGGACACGGGAGCGTTTTCCGTCAGGATCACCCCGGCGGCAGGCAGCGGCGACGAAGGAAAATTCGATGATCGCGTTGATCCGCCCGGTGGTGGCAGTGACGTAGTGAAACCCGGCCCAATTGAAACGGGGACTGAAATAAGCTACTCCGACCCCGCCTTTGAGGCGATAACCGAAGACGGCAGGGCCAAAATAGACGCGGTGGCAATATCCGACGTGGTTGAAGCGACAATAATACCCATGCCGGTGTTTGAGGCGGAAGTAGAATCCGGTAAAACGGCTTTTATGCAATATGTGATGACTCTAAACGCCATTGCCGGACGCAAGGCGGAAGACCTCACGCTTGTCAAATTGACGAAAAACCACGGAAATGTGGGATTCGTGAGAATTCAAGACCCCCACGCCGTCACGAACGGAGAATTCGCGGTGACAAGAGCGTCGGTCCCTTCCGCGCCGCTGGATCCCGAACACGTAATATTAGCGGACACAGACTATCTCTTCTGCTTCGGGATTCTGGATGACGGCGATTTTGACTGGGATAAAACGCCCGGAACAATAGTCGACCCGATGGCCATCGCCGCGAAGCGGCCGAATGACAATGGCGGCAGAAGCGGCGGGTGCGGCGCGGGAGCCGGAGCATTTGGAATGCTGACGCTGCTCGCCTGCCTTCGCGCAAAGCGCCGGAGACCGTGAGGACGGACGAAGAAATCAACGGACGCGCGATGCGCGTCCGTTGCTGCAATATCCACCAACGCAGGGATCCACCGGCGTAGGGGCGGCATCCTGCCGCCCGTTATCCGCATACCTTTTGTTATCCTCAGATCGCCCGTCCCTAATTTTCGGACAGTCTGGTCCGTTGCTTTCAGATACATTAAATCAAATTGCGATGATTATGAATTATGTTTTTCTTAATCGTTAATATATTTTTATTTCCGTCACGCCGGTATTCCATCGAATCCATGATTTTCTTCACAATGAATATTCCCAGCCCGCCGATCTCGCGTTTCTCCGCGGGCAGTGTTATATCCGGTTCGTCCGCTGAAAGCGGATTGTATTCCATGCCGCCGTCCTCGAACTCTATTGTGATAACATCGCCGACGGACACGCGCACCGTCACGCCGCCGACCGAGGGATGATACGCGTAACGGGCGATATTTGAAAAAATCTCGTCAACCGCCATCCCGAATTGGTTTCGGATTTTAGTCGGACAATTCTCAAGCTGCTTATCCACAAAGTCCAAAACCGCGCCGATGTTCTCTAATTTTGCCTCGATATAAAACTCATTCATGGCGCTCTCCTTTATATCGCGGCGCGAGCACGGTCACGCCTTTATCCGAATAGTCATGTTTAATTTTTTACGCAATGGTCAGTATATCGGTAAATCCCGTCATGTCGAACACTTCCATGATGTCCCCCGAAACGTTGATTATAGTCATGGACGCGTTCTTCGCCTGCGCCTCCTTCTGTCCCATTAACAATACCCGCAGCCCCGCCGATGACAGATAGGTGAGCTCGGCAAAATCAAGCAGTAACTCTTTCGCCTCGTCAAACGCGGGGAGCAACGTCTCCTGAAATTGCGGCGCCGTTATGGTGTCCAGCCTGCCGTCGATGGCAAGGATGAGTTTCCCGTCTTTCAGTGTTTTTTCGATTTTCATTTTAAATCCCCCCAAATCAATGTTTTTAATTCCGGCACGACGCGAGCGCCGCCCGGAGTTTAATCGTCGAATGTCAAGCCGTCGAGCAGGCTCATGTCGATGTGGCAATAGCCGTTCGGGTTTTTCTCCAGATATTTCTGGTGATATTCTTCGGCGCCGCTGAAATTTTCCAGCGGTTTCAGTTCCGTTGCCAGAGGCTCGGAATATTTTTTTTGAATTTCCTCGAAAACCCCGGACGCGGTCTGCCGATCCTCAGGGCGGACGTAGTAAACGCCGGTCCGGTATTGGCTTCCGCAGTCGTCGCCCTGGCGATTTACGCTGACGGGATTTATTATCGCAAAGAACGTATTCAATACGGAGACGAGCGACACCACATCCGGGTTATAGCGAACCTCCACGGCCTCTGCGTGTCCCGTGCCGCCCGTACACACCTCCTCGTATGTCGGGTTTTCAGAATGTCCGTTGGCGTATCCAACCCGCGTCTCCTCGACGCCAGGTATCTCCGACATAAAAGCCTCCACTCCCCAGAAACATCCCCCTGCAAGGTATATCACCATCGGCAATTCCCCTCCTGTCGTTTCATTTGGAACTATTTAAGGTCGAATTTTCGACTTTAAAGATTGATATTCTTCCTTAAAATTATAGCGTCCCTTGCCCGGATATGGTATATATTAAAAAATCATACGCAAGGTGGCGGACGAATATGGAAGCAGCAGAATTAATCGAGTCGGGCGCGCGTATTCCGCGGTACATCGCGGCCATTGATCAGGGGACGACCAGTTCGCGCTGTGTGATATGGGATGTGAACGGGTCGCCGGTGTGCTCAGGCCAGACGGAACATGCGCAGATATTTCCCCGGCCCGGATGGGTAGAACACGACCCGGTTGAGATATGGTCACGCGTTCGGGATGTGACCGGAGACGCGATGCGTAATGGGGGAATATCTCCAGGCGATATAGCGGCAATCGGCATAACGAACCAGAGGGAAACAGTGGTGATATGGGAGCGCGAGACCGGCAAACCGATATACAACGCCATAGTGTGGCAGGATATGAGGACGCAGGACTTCTGCGACGGATGGATGAGTACGCCCGGCTGGGAGCAGGACGCGCTTGGGCGCGGCAGGGCTAAGGACATCACGGGACTTTTGATTAACCCTTATTTCTCGGGGACCAAGATAAAGTGGATACTCGACCAGGTTCCCGGCTCACGCGAGAGGGCCCGCCGAGGTGAACTGCTGTTCGGCAACATCGACGCCTGGCTGATATGGAACCTCACCGGAGGCCCGGACGGGGGCGTCCACGTCACCGACGTGTCGAACGCCTCCCGCACCCTGCTGATGAACATAGAAACATTGCGGTGGGACGAGGAGATGATAAAATTTCTCGACATTCCGGCCGAGATGCTGCCGCAAATCAAGCCGTCGAGCGCCGTATACGGACACTCCACGCCGACGGGGCCTTTCGGGGCGGCGATCCCTGTCGCGGGAGACCTGGGGGACCAGCAGGCGGCCCTGTTCGGCCAGGCCTGCTTCGGCCCCGGCGACGTCAAAAACACTTACGGGACAGGATGCTTCATGCTGATGAACGTCGGAGAAACTCCGGTTTTCTCGAACAACGGACTGCTCACCACGGCGGGATACAGCCTTGGGGACGGAAAACGCGCCTACGCGCTCGAAGGATCGGTCGCGATCGCCGGAGCCGCCATCCAATGGCTTCGCGACAACCTGAAAATCGTCGACGAATCCGCGGACAGCGAATATATGGCCAACAAAGTCGACGACGCCGGCGGAGTCTACTTCGTACCGGCCTTCTCCGGCCTCTACGCGCCTTACTGGGACATGTCGGCGCGCGGAGCCATCGTCGGCCTCACCGGATTCATAAAGAAGGAACACATCATCCGCGCGACGCTTGAGAGCATCTGCTACCAAACCCGCGACATAGTCGAGGCGATGAACAGGGACTCCGGCGTTCCATTAGCGGAGTTGAAGGTAGACGGCGGCGCGGTGAAAAACAGCCTTCTGATGCAGCTTCAAAGCGATATACTCGGCACAAAGGTTACGCGCCCGGTCATAAACGAGACCACGGCGCTGGGCGCGGCGTTTGTCGCCGGGCTGGCCGTCGGTTTCTGGAAAGATATGGACGAACTGCGCGCCAAGTGCGGAACGGACGTGACATTCTCCCCCGGCGTCTCCGACGACAGAAGGAACGAGGGATACGAGGGCTGGCGAAGGGCGATAGAGAAATCGCGCGGCTGGACGGGCGAGAAAAGCTGAAATATTTATTATGAAAGTGGTAAAAAACTACTATTTTATTCTCGGAATATCACGCGACGCGTATCCGGCAGAAATCGAAGCGGCCTACGAAAGCTGGAAGGCAATAGCCGCGGAGGATGAATTTCAGGCGTTGATGGCGGCCGAGAAAGCGGAGGCATACCGGCATCTGGCCGACCCGGAACTGCGAAAACAATATGACGGGATATTCTTCGGTACGACGCCCCAGCCCAACGCCGGCGGCAATGCCGGCAACGTCCATCATTTCAGGTCCGCTGAGGCGGGCGTGTCGCTCCAGATTGAATTTAATAAGCAGATCAGGAAACAAAAGACCAGACGGAAGCTCATAAAGGCAACAGCGGCGGCGTTGGTGCTCATCGCCGCTCTTGGCTATGGGATCACGCGCCGGGATAAGTTCTTCTCCAAAGCGCCGCAACTCCCGGTCCCGGAGGTTCCAACCGCTCCCGCCCTTTTCCGCGAGCCTCCGCCGGTCACGGAACCCGAGTCCGCTCCCGCTGGAGTCGGCGCACCGCGCGCCACTCAGCCGGTCATCCGCACGTACGAAGTGCAGACCGGCGGCGTCATAATAAGGGACCGCGCCCCGTGCCGCCCCCAGCCGTCGTACCTTTCGCGCGCAACCGCGGCGATGCCCATAGACGCGGCGGTACTGGTCACGCGGGAGGCGCGCGACGAGAACGGAAACCTGTGGTACTACGTCAGGAGCTCGCAATTTGAAGGCTGGGCCTCCGCCGGAGATATCCGCGTTTATAAGTATTAAATATTTCCGGCGTAGACGTATTTCAACGAGCGAAGGGCGGCGCCGCTGAAACGCTTTATCAAATCGGCGTCGGTGGGAGCGGCGCGGTATTGATACGCGGGGTGATACCGGGATACGTGAAGCGGTATCTCCGACGACACATCCGCTATCCACGACACCATGCCTGCAAAGCGCTCCTCCGAATCGCTTATGCCGGGAACTATGAGGCTGGTCAGTTCCACGTGAACTCCGCCGTCCACGAGCCTCCTGACGTTCCGAGTCACCGCGTCCAGCGAGCCGCCGAGCTTCTTGTACGTCTCCCTGTCAAACGCTTTAACATCTATGTTCATCGCGTCGACATGGCGCACGGCCTCCTCGCACACGGCCTCGCCGAACATTCCGTTCGTGACCATCACCGTCGCTATGCCCCGCTCCTTCAGTATCGGCGACGCCTCGAAGATGTACTCGGCCTGAAGCGACGGCTCGTTGTAGGTGTAAGCCACCGCCTCCAGCGACGAGCCCGCCGCGAGTTCGGCCAGTTGTACCGGCGTTATCTCGCGCTCCCGTATATTCCCCATAGGGTGGGCAATGGAGTGGTTTTGGCAGAAAGGACAGGCCATATTACAATGAAGGCCGCCGAGCGATAGAATAAAACTACCGGGACGCCAGCGGCGGAGCGGTTTTTTTTCGATCGGGTCGGCCGCCACGGAGACGAACTTCCCAAGATGCGGCGACGCAAGCCCGTCATCGGAGTATCCGCGCGCCCCGCAAATCCCCGCCGCCCCATTGCGTATCCTGCATTTGTGAAAGCATAACCCGCATATTGCGGCCGCCCCGTCGCCCGCGACGCGCCACCATCTGGCCTCCCGCCACTTCGGCTCGTTCAAAACTCGGGATACCTGTCCACGGAGAAACGTTCTATCGCGATGCCGCTCATGTCGAATATTCCGGCCTTGCGGCACGCAATTTCAAGCTGCTGATCGACTGTATCCACTCCCTCCAGATCCGGAAGCAGAACGCCGCGGCTCATTCCTTTCGATACTATCACGCCCCAGTGCGTCACATCCAGCAAGCTTCTGTCCGATACCAGCTCCGGAGGGCCTAGTACATCGACGGAAAACTGAACCGACGCCGATTCAGCCTTGGTCATCGCGGGAAATCTCGGATCACCCGTCGAGGCCGAGACGGCGTTTTCGATGATCTCCCTGTCAAGCGACGGCTGAAAGGGAATGATCGTCCCTATGCAACCGCGAAGGACGCCGCTCGCCGTCTTGATCGTGACGAAACAGCCTCGCCGCATATTCCAGAGGGACTCGTCGGGATCGACCTCCGAGCCTTCGAGGGGCGGACGCTCACCGGCAAGATAACGCTCCACCGTAAGCCTCGCCAGGGCGGGATAAGGATGCGGTTTTTTTATTTCCTCTTCACTGCTCACTACGTTTTCACTGCTCACTGCGTTCCGCCCCCTTTAGTTCGTCCACACGGCATTGCAGTATCCCACGCCGAAAGGACCCTCGTAAGACAGCACGTCTATTGCGCCGCCAAGTTTCGATACCAGGCCCAGCATCGTCAGCGCCGACCTCAGGCCGCACTCACCCGCTTCCTCTATCGAATTGGGCGGCAGGGCCATCAGAGGAGCCGGATCCGTCCTCTCCAGCGCTTCCACGACAGCTTTGTCGAATACCTCCCCTACTGGGCTGTATCCGGCGGGGGCTCCGGGCTTGAGCCTGTGCGACAGATCGCCGCTCGCGAGCAGCCCCCATTTTTCCCCGTCGTCGAACAACGACAAAGCCCTGCCGAGTCTGACGGACGTCTCCCTGTCGAGACCTATGGGGCTTGATAAAATAACCTCCGGCAATTCTCCGTAACACTTCCTCAGGAAGTGGAGGGGAACGCAGGAGCCCTGGTCGCGGCTCAAGTCACTCGATTCGGTTATGCCGATTGGGACGTCCTTCGAGCCCAGGTATTCGATCAGACGGTCGACGCATGAAATGGGGATGTGAAGCTCGAAATTTGCCTCCTCCGTCCCGAACGCGGATAACCCTCCCTTCACCAGCCTAGATGTGTTGATTGCGAACGCGCGGAACGCGTATGACTGATGAGGCGAGAGCAGCAGTATCCTTTGAGGAACGCGCTCGCGTATGCGATCCAGTATGTCTGAAACTCCCTTCAGAGTCGCCGACGCCTCTCGTTCGCGTCCGCCCCCCACCCCCGGAACTATGATGGGAGGATGCGGCATGAATACCGCCCAAAGCCATGAAGCCATCTTTTTACCCCCTTTTAGTTTTCGTATATTATATGCCATGCACAACATTTTCAAATTAGTTATACTTAGGAGATGAAGATGAACATATCGGAGGTAAAAGTTCTCAAATTAGACTGTTCCTTCATGAAAAGGGGGCCCATCCATCCCGCCGTGTTGTGTGACGAGCGCCATCGCGTGCTCGTGGACTGCGGGTATCCGGGCTTCCTTCCCCTGCTGGAACGCGCTGCCGCCTTCTCCGGCCTGGAGTTCGGCAAACTCACCGGCGTTGTCATCACCCACCCCGACGACGACCACTACGGCGCCCTGCACGAAATAAGAGAAAAATACCCGCATATACGAGTGATGTCGTCGGAGTTCGACGCGCCGTATATCGAGGGTAAGATCCCCCCGCTGCGCCTCTCAATGGGGATGGAGAAATTCAACTCGCTCACCGGTGAATTGAGAGAGGTTGCCATAAGCTATCGCGAGAGGCTGGAGAAGATAAAGCCGGTCGGTATAGACGGCGTGCTGCGCGGCGGCGAAGTAATGCCGTGGTGCGGGGGGACAAAAATCATCCCCACCCCGGGGCACATGCCGGGGCACATATCGCTGTACGTCGTTCCTCTGAAAACCCTGATCGCCGGCGACGCGCTGATATCGACATACGGAAAGCTGCGTATTTCAAACCCCAGGTACGCCACCGAACCCAGGGAGGCGGAACGAAGCGCCGCCGCCCTGCTCGCGATGGATGTGGAAAAATACATCTGCTATCACGGAGGAACCGTAACCAGGGAACCCGACGGATGCCTGCGGTTTAATTGAAGTCCAGATACCGGCCGTCGAAACAGGCGGTGCAAAGTGAATCCGGCGGCAGGCCTATAGCTTCTATCATGTCCTCCCGGCTCAGGTAAAGGAGGGAGTCCGCCCCCACCGTCCGCGCGACGTCCGCGAGGGTTTGATTGGCCGCCGCCAGGTCGCCGCTCGAAGGGGTGTCTATTCCGTAAAAACAGGGATACCGCACGGGCGGCGACGAAATCCGCAGGTGAAGCGCGCGCGCTTTGCACTCCCTTATCATCGAGACCACGAGCCCGGCGGTCGTCCCCCGGACCAGCGAGTCGTCGACCAGCACCGCCTCTTTGTCCCTGAAAAGCTCGCCGCAGGGGTTCAGCTTTATCCGTACGCCCAGCTCCCTCACCTTTTGTGTCGGCTTGACAAATGTGCGCCCAACGAATCTGCTGCGCACCACGGCGGATTCATACGGCATCCCCGAAGCCTCGGAATATCCCAGCGCGGCGGTGGCGCCGCTGTCGGGTAGAGGAGCTACGAAATCCGCCTTCGCGGTATCAAGCAGCGCGAGCTTTCTCCCCATCTCGCGCCTCGCTTTGTAGACCGACCGGCCGCCTATTATGCTGTCGGGCCGCGCGAAGTAAACGTACTCGAACGAACATAGCCAATGCCTGTCGGTCTTGACCGGCAATCTGTACGACGACGCGCCGTTTTCGTTGATAAGCACAACCTCGCCGGGCTCTATTTCGCGGACGAACGACGCGCCGAGCAGGCTGAACGCGCAGCTCTCGCTTGCCACGTAATAGTTGCCGCCGCGCCTGCCGAGCGCGAGGGGCCGGAAGCCCCAGGGATCGCGCGCCGCGACCAGCCCTTCTTCCATCAGGACGACTAGGGAGAACGCCCCGCGCGCTTCGGCGAGCGCGTTCCGCAGGGCGTCGAAGGGACTCAGCTTCGGCTGGTGCGCCATAAGCTGAAGGATGGCTTCCGTGTCGCCGGTCGACTGGAATATTGCCCCGCGGTCTGCCAGCGTGGACCGCAGTTCGTTAAAATTGGTCAGACTGCCGTTGTGCGCTATGGCAACGGGACCCCGCGCGTAATTTGCGCAGATAGGCTGCGCGTTTTGCAGCATCGCGCTTCCGTTCGGGGCGTACAGCACATGCCCTATCGCGGACCTCACCGGCGCTTCGGAC
>Ga0099364_10014129_pt1 | contig 10661 bp, 8 predicted proteins | sample TergutTh196P3_FD_73070 | JGI IMG/M metagenome (GOLD analysis project Ga0099364, IMG submission 73070) | Microcerotermes parvus P3 segment gut microbial communities from Pointe-Noire, Republic of the Congo - Th196 P3 | ecosystem: Host-associated > Arthropoda: Insects > Digestive system > Gut ...
CAATGATGGACTGCGGCACTTTACATTTTGCCATAGCCTTTTTCACTGCCTCCAAAATGATCGACCGGTTCTGTGCCGTTTGAAAGTCGGCAACTTGCTTTTCCAATTCCGGTATTCGGCTTTGGTTTTTCTCCAACTCTTTGACTTTGGTCTCCAACGCATTGCGTTGGACAATCGCTTCGGACTTTTCTTTGATAGCCTTCTGAAGGGCTTCTTTGTCATTGCCGCCCTGCGATTCCTTGAGACTAGTTAATTCGTCATTAGCCAGTTCCAACTGTTCAGTCAGTTCGGCGACTTTCTTGTCTGCCTCTTCTTGCTTCTTACGCAACGACTGTTTGTCTTTCGTTGCAAGTCCGTAATCTTTCTTGTACTTCTCTACCAAGTTTCCAAGTTCGAACCAATCTTTGAATGTTACTTCACCATCATCGAGTGTTTCAATATTATCTTTGAGGTACTCGATACTATCCTCTACCGTTTTGAAAGTTTTGTACAATGACATAGCACCGCTTGCTTGTTTCGCTCGCCCTCTTGCGATTAGGTTGAGACGCTTTATTGCACCGTTGCAAAAAGAATCCGCTCCGGCTAGGTGCGGGAAATGATACAAGAAATTAGCACACAGGCAACCTGTCAATACGTCGGTAAAGTGTGTTTTAGTATGTTTTAGTGTGTTTTGGCTTGTTTTAGCAAAACGAAATTTTATTTTCTCAAGATTTTTCCGAAGACTGGTAGGCTTTTTAAGAGATTCAAGCAAAGTATCACATACAATACGATATTCGCCGCCGATAGAGATAGAATCTATCAGATTATCTTTTGCAAGATTACGTACAGTTTGCGGTGTCACTAAAAGATACTCCGCCGCTTCCTTGACGGTCATCAATACGGGTAATTCTGTTTCTTGCATGGTGTTACTCCTTTTCATGTCCTTAAAAACTGCTCTTGTATCATTCTACCAAAATTTGTATTGTTATGCATGACCAGTGATAAACGATGGGAAAATTTACCCAGCATGGAATCTCTCAAAATAGGCGAAGAGATTCGGAAAAGTGATGCAGGACGAGCATTTGAAAAACAGACGAAAGAAAGAGAAGAGCATAAAAATCTTGCAAGAGATATACATGCTTCATTCCTTGAAAATGTGCAAAAACAACGCTCTGACAAAACTGCCAGACAAGAAAAAGCATTGCAACTGCAAGAGAAGAATATCGAGGAATTAAAAAAAGGCAACGTCCGCCATCGAATCTTCTAAACTCCTTATAACACACCGTCCTTTGTGGCAAACCATTGCTATCATTGTAGGATTGATTGCTTCCATTCTGACAATTATTTCTTGCTTTTTTTGATATTGTCTTATCTCCTGTTTCAAGTTAAAAACAGTAATTGATTGCAAAAAGACCGCAATGGAAAGCAACAGTAGCCATCCTATTATCATTGCATTATTGTTATCAGATTTCATAATTTACACTCCTTTCGCCGACGCTAGTCCGCGTCGTCATCGGGGTCGTGTCCGGCTTTTTACTCTTGTAACAATTTGCCGTTTTTTCTATACTATACCGTAGCCCATTGCGAATTGCTCTTGCGTAGTTTCGTAAAATGTGTTACAACAGTTTCTCAAGGAGACAGTTATGGACAACTATCGATTATCCGAAAAGGCGATCAGCCAACTAAAACAGGAACATCGGAAGGCAAAAACAAAATGGGAAGCCGACCGATTAAAAACCATCTATCTGCTCGGCGAAGGATGGCAACCAGAAGTAGTAGCGAATATACTCGATAGAGATAAACGTACAATTCTCTCCTACTATCAGAATTATAAAGACGGCGGTATCGATCTATTATTGCAGAACAACTACAACGGCAAAGAATCGAAACTGACCGCCAAACAAGAAACAAAGCTTTCCGAACATCTGCGTAATAACATTTATACCAGCAGTGTTGATATTATTCATTTTATAAAAAAGACATTCAAAGTCACCTATTCTAAAACAGGTATCAAGCACTTACTGAAACGTCTGAACTTTACTTATCACAAGCCGAAGGTTGTTCCGGGCAAAGCGGATAAAGACAAGCAGAAGGCGTGGATTCGTTATTACCGTTGGTTGCGGAGTTTCAAGGGCGAAAATGCGATTTTTCTTTTTGGCGATGCGTGTCATCCTCAGGGCAATGGCAAGGCGAGTTACGGTTGGATTTATAAAGGTGAAGAGCTAAAAGAATTAACACATAATAAATTACAAAAAATGGCAGACAATCCAAGCCTGTTGCGAGGAATATACTTCCGATGCTGTGTTGCAGATTTTTTGCGATGACCTATATAACACAAATATCCCTCCATCTCCACATTCGATTTATCTACTACTTTTATCAAAGGAGCAAACAACTGTGTTATGACACGTGGACATATTTCGCCTTTTTCGTTGTAAATATCTCCCTTTATTAAAAATACACGTTCTCCTTTAGGTATTTCATACCCATCAAGTGGGTAGCCATCAGCGTCAAGAGCAAGTTCCTCCAATGTCACACGCTTGGGGTTCCGAGGCGGCAGCCATCGGGGAATCACCCGAGTATCTACTATTAACGCAACTCCCTGAGGTGTCTCGTTGATAGATATGTTGTGAGTCCACATAAACTTTGACCCACCCCAATGACGGAGGGACTGTCTAATGGACATATCACTTTCCGGCGGAAGCCTTGTTGTCCTGGCAAGGGGATTTATCCCCTTGCTCGCGAGGTTACGGAACAAGTCCATTGCTCCGGCAGTAGTAACTACGTTCTTACGAACGCAACTCTGTTAACCGAACACTCGCCGTATTTCCAGCGGAGATGTCGCTCCCGATTCAATAAGAGAAAGCGCACGGGTTTCCAACGAAATCATTCCATGACGGATAGCGGACTCCCGCAATGCAACCGTGTCGTTTCGGTCGAGCAGGTTTCTCATTACATCGTCATTTTCCAGCGGCAGAGCCTCGGAAAGCGGAATACGTCCCCGATAACCGGTACCGCCGCAAACTTCGCATCCTTTGGGAACTCGGTAGGTATCCGTAGATTGCGCTTCCTTGTATCCACGACTCGCTTGACCGTGAATCGTCTCCGCACAATCGCAGAGTTTTCGCACAAGCCGCTGCGAAATCACACACGAAATCGTACTGCGTAAAACAAACGGCTCAATGCCCAGTTCGCAAAGTCTGCCGATCGCCTCGGCAACACTGCCCGCGTGAAACGTCGTAATCAAAAGATGTCCCGTCAGAGCCGCTTGAAACGCCGCTTCTGCCGTTTGCCGGTCACGGATTTCTCCAACGAAAAGCACTTCGGGATCCTGCCGCATCATAAACTTAATCATGTCGCCGAGCGACCGGTCGCCTTGAGAGGAAACTTCAACCTGTGCGATTCCATCGAGTGCGTGTTCAACGGGGTCTTCCAACGTGATAATACTGCGAAGGGTTTCACTCCGATCCGCCAGTTCCCGAAGCAGCGCATACGCCGTCGTCGTTTTGCCGCTGCCTGCCGGTCCGGAAATCAAAATGACGCCGCTGTTCTTTCTTATCGAATGGAGAAGCCGAGTCTGAATATCATCGGGAAAACCGAGCTCATCAGGATAATGATAGAGCGTTTCTTCAGAAAAGAACCTAACGACGGCCCGCTCACCGTGCAGCGTCGGAGTGCTGCTGATCCGCATCTCCTTGGCAATGTTAGGAACTCGACCGGCACGGACTCGTCCTTCTTGCGGTACATTGGTTTTGTACGTCAATAGGTCGGCAAGCACTTTTAGCCGGGCAACGATTTGCGGAGAGCGGTCGGCAGACAACGTACCGATACGGTGCAGCACTCCGTCCGTACGAAAGCGTATGTCAATTCCGTTTTTTCCCGGCTGAAAATGGACATCGCTGACATTCGACTGTGCTGCTTCGGTCAGGACACGTTCCGTCAAGGCGACGATAAAATCATTACCGCTTTGGCTTGCCGAGTTTATCCATTCATCGAAAAGGGGCGGAGGATTGTTCATGGTGTGTAATACTATACCGTAAACGGGTAAAAAGTGGACGTTTTTCTCTGCGCCTCTTCGTGTCCTTCATGCTCTTCGTGGTTAAAATAAAGGATTAACCACAAAGGAAGCGTATCAAAATAACCTTTCCATTTTTGAATTGTGTCAAACACAATTCACCCGGAGATAATGGAGCGTGGACGTTGTCATTGGCGCCTACATCTCCGGCTCTTTGTAAATGTTATTTTGATACGCTCCAAAGAAAACAAAGTCCAAAACAGCCCATTTGATCCCGTGTAGGGTCTACCGTTACCACGTCAACAATCCGTCAAACATCGGCGTAGTGTAGTCCCAGAAGTGGAAGTACAACGCAATCGTAACGATTACCACTATCATGCCAATCACCACCGCCGACTTCGACCAACGCAAATCAATAGACGTCGAAGTCTCCAACTTGAAAGGCTCCTTCAGCGGATTCAATATCGTCATCAATGTCATCACCGCAACAATGGACACAAACGTGATCGCCATCCGATTCAGAAAATCTATATCAGAAGCGAACATCATCAACGAACCGTAGATGATCGGATTGAGCAACAGTGCCGTTACACCGCACATTCTCGGCCCCCTACGGACAAGGAATCCAAAAAGGAACGCCGCCAACACGCCCGGTGAAATGTAGCCCTGGAACTCCTGAATGAAATGGAACACACCGCCGAACTTCGGATTCGCCAACGCCGGTGCCAAACAGCAACTCGCAAGCATCGCCAAAATCACACAAACTCGTCCTACGGCGACTAACGTCTTTTCCGAAGCGTTCCTGTGCAGATATTCCTTGTAAATGTCCATCGTAAAAATGGTCGAAGCCGCATTGAGCATCGCCGCTAGTGTACTGATAATCATTCCCAGCAACGCTGCCAGCATAAAGCCCCGAAGACCGTTGGAAGGAATCAACTCCCTCATCAGCCGGGCAAAGGCGGAGTCGTAATCGTAATCCGAAAAAGTGTGTCCATACTTCGGACGATCTTGCACACTCCGTTTACCGAGTTCGAACATGATCGTTTCGTGGACTTCCATCGGTCTCGTTCGATAGTCTTCAGGCAGCACAATTTGTACAAGGGTATTCTTTGCATTGACCTGTTCGACGTTGAATTCGATCATCTTCGCCGCCGCTTCGGGTTGATGTCTGACAAACCTTTCATTGAAGGTGAAAAGCATATCGTTCTGTGCGTATTCGGTTGTTAATTCCTGAAACTTCGTTTCATCAATCGGCGCAACTCTCATCTGGTCATGGTACAAGTTAAACGCCATGATACCGGGAAAAATCACGATAAATGGTATCAGTAATTTTAGCAAAGCCGCAAAGACTATCCCCTTTTGTCCCTGTGAAAGCGACTGCGACCCGAGCGTCCGCTGCATAATGTATTGGTTGAGTCCCCAGTAATAGAGGTTCGGAATCCAGATGGCAAAGAGCAGGGCGGTAATCGGCAGAAACTTGTCGTTCCAGGGAAGATTCATTCGGAGTTTATGCTCATTGAGAGCATGGAAACGTCCGTATGCCGATTCTTCCTGTTCTATTTTGGCGAGCAGAGCGGCTTGTTCTTCTTCCGAAAGCGTCAACTGCGACTGTTCGACATTCGCTTGGATTGCACTTTGCAACATAGGCGTGTCCGCTTTTTGCAGCGCACCGAAAGCGAAGTAGAGGATAATCGCCCCACAAGCAATCAGAGCGGAGCCTTGCAGTAAGTCTGCCCAGGCGCATGCTTTGAGTCCGCCGACGAAAACGTAGGTTGCGGCGAGGATGCCCATCGTCCAGCAAAGTAATGTGAGATTGATGGGAATTCCGGCGACTTCGGTCAAATCATAAAATCGGCAAAGATCGTGATATGGTTTCGCACCGGAATAAATGATAACGGCGATGTTGACGCAGACGAGGACTGTAACCATCGTGATTGCCATGAGTGATCGGGCGGCTTTGTTGTATCGTGTTTCGAGAAACTGCGGGATGGTATAAATGCCTGCTTTGAGAAATCGTGGCAGGAAAACGAATCCGACGATGACGAGTGAGAGTGCGGCGATCCATTCGTAGGAGGCGACGGCGAGTCCGATGTAATTTGCGGCGTTGCCGGACATTCCGACGAATTGTTCGGTAGAGATGTTGGCGGCGATGAGGGAGATACCGATGAGCCACCATGTGAGTCCTCGTCCGGCGAGAAAGTAGGATTCGCTATTTTCGCCGGCACCTTTTCCGCGTCTGCTCATACCGATTCCGATGGTGAGAACGGCAACGAGAAAAAGAACGAATACGGCAATATCGAGATAAACTGCCATGAGAAATCAAAATGTAAAGAAAAGACGAAAACGGTAATCTACCTCAAATATGTTGTAAAGTCAAGCGGACGATAGAGGCAAAGCGCTGGTCAAATCGATCCAACGGTCAACCAGAGACCGATAATGATGAAAACTCCGCCGGTCAACCGCCGGACAGGACGTTCGATTCCTGTAACCTTTTGAAACATGCTGTCCAAATATTGGTGTTGTGTTGCCAGTATTCCTGAAAAAACCAAAATCGGCAACGATGTTCCCATTCCGAAACAAGCAGGCACGAACACTAGCGGAACAATGCTTTCGACGGCTGCCATTTTTTCGGCTGTTAAAGTCAGCATTCCCAGAAAAAATGCCGCCGTCGTTGGACAGAAAGCTAAAGCAAACATAACTCCCAACGGCAATGCACTCCATTTTCCGAACCGGTCGGAAACCTTTTGAATTATTCCACCATTCCAGGAGGGCATTGAAAACTGGAGCAATCCTGCCAATACCATACCGATCAAAATGAGTAGCGGTCCGAGCAGAGAGTGGAGTGTCGAAGCCAAAAACCGGGTGACTTGATCTCCTGAAAAGAGAGGAATACCGAGAACGATGACGGTCAATCCTCCAAAAGCGAGAACTTGTCCGAGGGCGTACAATGAACCGGCGAGCCAAACACTCTGCGACCGTCCTAAATAGGCGATAGCGGCGATGTTTGCGGCAAGCATGCAGGGGCTTATTGCTGTACAAATCCCCAGCCACAGGGCGCCGATTAGGGGGAAAAAGTCAAGCATCGTTCGGACATTATACGGGGCACCTCTGACAAGTCCATTTTATCCCATCTGATTCGTCGAGTCAAACCCACTGCCTCGGCGGTAAAAAGTTCACAGAGCCCGTGGCGTAAGAATTGGTAGGCATACAGGGTTGGTAGGAAAAAGATTCACAGAGCCCGTAGCGTCAGTTAGGGACGTCCCTGGCTTACGCCACGGGCTCCGTGAATTTTTTTTACCGCCAGGGCAGTATATTGTGTCCCAATGCATATAACACAGTTTGGCGCATAGTCTTCTGGAGCAGCGATTGGATAAAACGGATGTGAGTGGGAGTGGGAGTGTTCGGTTGCAGACGATAGGCGAGGGTTGTCGTGCGTTGTTTTGCGGCGATTGTTTAGGTTTCAAAGTGGATAGAATTTGCAAGGTATTGAAAAAAAATACCGGTATTTTTGAAAAGTGTACTGCAAATTATAACATCGATTATGCGTGCGTCAACCCGAAACTGTAAGAATGAAAAGAGTTTTTATGACCCGACTAGCTAGCCGCAAAGTCATGTTCGATCATATCCCTAACGAGATCGGCAAAGGAATGTTTCGGCGTCCAACCCAGTTTTTGTCGTGCCTTACTCGAGTCTCCTAGCAAAACATGCACTTCGGTAGGTCGGCAAAACTGCGGGTCAATGTCCACTAAAAGTTTGCCCGACTTCGTATCGTATCCTTGCTCTTCCAATCCGGTACCTCGCCAAGTTAACGGCATGTCCAACGACGCAAAAGCAATTTCGATAAATTCCCGAACGCTCCGCGTCTCGCCCGTCGCCAAGACATAATCGTCCGGCTCCGGCTGTTGCAGAATCAACCACATTCCCTCAACGAAGTCGGCGGCGTGTCCCCAATCCCGCTTGGCATCTAAATTGCCGACGGAAAGTTTCTCCTGCAAACCTTTTTTAATTCGACAGACCGCCTTGGTAATTTTCCGTGTTACAAAAGTTTCTCCCCGCAGCGGACTTTCATGATTGAACAAAATTCCATTGCAAGCGAACATATTGTACGCTTCCCGATAGTTGACCGCCGCCCAATATCCGTACAACTTGGAAACGCCGTAGGGACTACGCGGATGAAACGGCGCCGACTCATTGTAAGGCCCCGGCGTGAGTCCGCCGTAGAGTTCCGAAGTCGAAGCCTGATAAAACTTGGTCTTCTTTGTCAATCCTAGTTCACGAATGGCTTCGAGCAGCCGGATAACACCGAGGGCGTTGACGTTTCCGGTGAACTCCGGCATGTCGAAGGAGACTTTGACGTGCGACATGGCAGCGAGGTTATAGAGTTCATCGGGCTGGGTTTCGTGAATGATTTTCGTTAGTCCGACGGCGTCGGTCATGTCTCCGTAGTGGAGGTGCAGGCGGTCTGTGTAGTTGGGCAGGATACCGTCGATGCGGACGGTGTTACCGGACGAACTACGCCGTTGGATACCGTGTACGGTGTATCCTTTGCTCAAGAGGAGACGAGTCAGGTAAGCACCGTCCTGTCCTGTAATGCCGGTGATGAGAGCTGTTTGGGGCATAGGATACACATTCTAAAACCGATATACTAACATTATTTTGCAATTTTCCAATGGAGTCGGCGGGGGACTGCAAAAGTATAAAATGGTTAATATGTAAAAACAAAAAACTGTCCACTGATTGATGCAGATTTTCCAAAAGATAGGCTAATCTGTGAAAATCTGTTTAATCAGCGACTATACTGCCAACGGTGTGAAAATGGACGTTATTCTTCTTTTGTGCTCCTTGTGTCCTTTGTGGTTGATCCTTTATTTTTAACCACAAAGAGCACAAGGGACACAAAGATTCCACAAGGCAAAACGTCCAATTTCTACCCGTCGGCAGTATAACTACCGTCGGATCATATCCTGCAACGTCGCACCCGCCGGAATCATCGGCAACACATGCTCCTGATAAGGTATCACCACGTCTAACAAGAACGAACCCGGCGCATCAATCATCTGCTTAATCGCCGCCGGCAACTCCGACTTCTCCGATACATGCAACGCACCCCAACCGTAACCCTTCGCTATCATCACATAGTCAGGATAACGCGTCGCCGGTCCAATGCCCGTACCCTTACCGTAAGTTTCAGGATGATCAATCGGTCCCAAATACGTCTGCGCACGATTCGATTGAAAGAACCGATCCTCCCACTGCATCACCATTCCCAAGTGCTGATTATTTAGCATCAACACCTTGATAGGAATCTTTTCGCAATGACACGTCGCCATCTCTTGAATGTTCATTTGGAAACTGCCGTCGCCGTCGACGACGACCACCAACTTGTCAGGATTGGCAACCTTCGCTCCCATCGCCGAAGGAAGTCCGAAGCCCATCGTTCCCAAACCGGCACTGGAAATCCACGTCCGCGGCTTGGCAAAACGATAGGACTGCGCTGTCCACATCTGATGCTGCCCCACGCCGGTCGTAATGATCGTCTCCCGATCCTTCGTCGCTTTCCACAATTCGGTAATCGCATACTGCGGCGTGATGTTCGGAGAGTCCGTGCCGCCTTCCATCGGCATGTCCTGCTTCCACTGCGAGATCTTCTGGTGCCACGGGCCAAGCGAGTTAGCCGCTCCGTCTGCGGAGCGCAAGGACGAGGAACGCTCCGCAGGCGGAGCGGCTAACTTGATCAATTTTTGCAATACCGCTTTGACATCGGCGACGACCGCTATGTTCGCCGTCTTGATCTTGTTAATCTCCGACTGGTCAATGTCCACATGAACAATCGTTGCATGTTTGGCAAACTCCGACACCTTGCCAGTGACCCGATCATCGAACCGCACACCAAACGCCAAGAGCAGATCGCAATCGTGAATGGCATGATTAGCATATGCCGTGCCGTGCATGCCGGGCATACCCAATGACAGTTCATGTTCACGAGGAAACGCCGAGAGTGCCATCATCGTGGTCGTTACAGGAATCTGCGTGAGTTCCGCAAACTTTTTCAGTTCCGCAAAGGAGTCCGACGAAATGATTCCTCCGCCGACGTAAAGTACCGGACACTTTGCCTTCTTAATCGCCTCGGCAATTTCGTTGAGTACTGCGTCCGACGGCTTGGGTATTTCGTCAATTTTGTAGCCGGGCAAGTCCATTTCGGCATTGAAGTCGGGAATACATTGGGCGACTTGAACGTTTCGCGGAATGTCAATCAGTACCGGACCGGGACGACCCGTCGTCGCAATGTGAATGGCTTCCCTAACGATTCGTGCGACGCTTTCGACATCGGTAATGAGGTAGTGGTGTTTCGTAATGCTTCGGCATATTTCGACGATGGGAGTTTCCTGAAACGCATCGCTGCCGATTAAGGGGGTGCCGACTTGTGCGGTGATGGCGAGCATCGGTATGCTGTCGAGTTTTGCGTCGGCGATGGTGGTAACGAGATTGGTGGCGCCGGGTCCGCTGGTTGCTGTGCAAACGCTGATTCTGCCGGTGGAGCGTGTGTATCCTTGTGCGGCGAATCCTCCGCCTTGTTCTTGTCGGGGCAGAATGACGCGGATTTTATCCCGGTATCGGGTCATCGCTTGGTGCAGGGGAATCGCTTGTCCGCCCGGATACGCCCAGA
>Ga0099364_10014130_pt1 | contig 10660 bp, 10 predicted proteins | sample TergutTh196P3_FD_73070 | JGI IMG/M metagenome (GOLD analysis project Ga0099364, IMG submission 73070) | Microcerotermes parvus P3 segment gut microbial communities from Pointe-Noire, Republic of the Congo - Th196 P3 | ecosystem: Host-associated > Arthropoda: Insects > Digestive system > Gut ...
GTGCCTCCCCGCAAACAAAACCCCCGTATGACCGGCAGGGGGGCTGGGGGCGGCACGCCCCCAGTGGGGGGTTCCGGGGGAGACCTCCCCCGGAAATGCCTGAAGACCACCCAAACCCACAGCCGGACGGGCAAACGGTGAAAGCCCGTTCCCCGAAGTTTGCGGATAACCCTGCGGGACGCCGAGGTCTGCGTCCCCTACGGTGTGTGCGCTATCTGCCCCTACGCCATTGACAAGCCCCGCGCGCGGGGATACAATGGAAGCCGGTTAGGAGTGTCAGTATGAGCCAAACAGTCGCGCGGGGATTCCTGCGCTCGACCGCGCTGGTGACCGCCGCGGCGATCATCACGAAATTTATGGGATTTATCCGGGAAATCACGATGGCCTACGTGTACGGCGCGGGGACGGTCAGCGACGCCTTCGTCGCGGCCTTCACCCTGCCGGGCGTCGTGCTGTCCATCGCCGGCTCGGCGCTGGCGGCGGCGTTCATCCCGGTGTGCTATAAGATCGGGGAGGCCGAAAAGCACCGCTTTACCAGCAATGTCCTCAACTGTCTGGCGATCATCGGCCTGCTCTTTACCGCCGTCTTCGCCGTCTTTCCGCAGGCGCTGGCGTTTCTGTTCGCCTCCCAGTTCGACGCGGAGACGCTGGCGCTGGCCTCGCGGTTCCTGCGTATCATTGTGCTGGGGTCCGCGCCGCTGCTGATGCTGGACGTTTTCCGCGCGCACCTGCAAATGCAGAACGCCTTTTTCTTCGCCTCGGTCATCAGCGTGGTCAGCAACCTGACCATCATCCCCGCCATCCCCCTCAGCAAGAGCCAGGACTGGCCGGAGCTGATGGCGGTCGGCGTCGCGGCGGGGTATTTCCTGTGCTGTTTCGCCCTGCTGGCCCGCTGCCGGAAGCACGGGCTGCAATACTCGCTGTACCTCAACCCCCGCGACGAGGGGATGCGCCATTTGATCCGGACGATGATGCCCGTGTTTCTGGCCATCGGGATCGCGGAGATCAATCAGGTCGTGGACCGCAACTTTGCCTCCTGGCTGCCGTCGGGGGCCATGACGTGCCTGAACTTCGCGGCGCGGCTGAGCAGTCTGATTACGATGGTCATCGGGGCCTCGCTGGTCACGGTGCTGTTTCCGAGGATGTCCGAGCGCGCCAGCGGCGGCGACACGGATTCGGTGCGCCGCTATCTCAGCGAGAGCATCCGCAAGCTGTTTCCGGTTCTGTTGCCGGTCACCGTCGGGGCGATTTTGCTGGCCGGGCCGATCATCCGCCTGCTGTTCCAGCGCGGCGAGTTCGGCGGGGAGGATGCCGCGCGCACGGCGGAGGCGCTGCAGATGTACGCGCTGGCGTTTTTCTTCAACAGCGCAAACCCGCTTTTGGTCCGCGCGTTCTATGCCCTGCGCAGCACCAAGACGCCGGCGCTTTGCTCGGCGGTGTCCGTGGCCTCCGGGATCGGGATGAACTTTCTGCTGATCGGGCCGCTGGAGCATCGGGGTCTGGCGCTGTCCACCAGTCTGGCGGCGGTGGTGTCGTGTTTACTGCTGAACCTGAATATGCGCCGCAGGCTGGGCAAGCTGGGCCTGCTGGCCGATATGCCGGAGCATATCAAGACCCTCGCCGCCGCCGCGCTGATGGGCGGGACGGTTTGGCTGGCCCTGCGCTTCGTGCCCGTCATGGAGGCCGGCAGTACGCTGATGTGCGCCGTGTATACGGCGGGGCTGATCCTGCTGGGCGCGGCGGTGTACGCCGTCTGCCACGCCGTACTGCGGACGCGGTTTTTCGGGGACGTGATGAATCTCCTGAAGGGCATGAGAAAAAGGAGCGCCGGCGCATGACCGCCGCCGCCCCTCCGGAGGATCAAGTCTTTATCCGCCGGGCGCTGGAGCTGGCCGCCCTGGCCGCCGCCGAGGGGGAGGTGCCGGTCGGCTGTGTGGTCGTCCACCGGGACGGGCGCGTCGTCGGTGAGGGCCGCAACCGGCGCGAGGGCGCGAAGGACGCGCTGGCCCACGCGGAGCTGGAGGCCATCCGGGCGGCCTGCGCCGCGCTGGGCGGCTGGCGGTTGCACGAGTGCGATTTGTATGTAACGCTGGAGCCGTGTCCCATGTGCGCCGGGGCCGCCGTCAACGCGCGCCTGCGGCGCGTCGTCTACGGCGCGCCGGACCCGAAGGCCGGCGCGTGCGGCAGCCGGCTGGACCTGTTCGCCCACGGCCTCAACCACCGGCCGGAGGTCGCCGGCGGGGTCCTGGCGGAGGAGTGCGGCGCGGTGTTGAGCGAGTTTTTCAGGAAACTGAGGGGATAACGATGCGAATCCGGAACCGGATGCTGGCCCGGCAAATCGCCGTTCTGCTGATTACCCAGGCGCTGTGTTTCATCGCGGCGTTTTTCGTGTTTTTGCTGACCGCCTCGCCGCTGGTCGGGGAGCGGCGGCTGATTCAGAACATCGGGAGTATCGCCGCGCGGTATTTTCCCGCGGCGGCGGCGGCGGGGCTGGTGATCGGAGCGGCCGGCGTGCTGGTCCTCTCCATGGCCGCCCTGCGCCGCGTCTACGCGCCGCTGGGGCGGCTGAAGACCGCCGCGCTGCACATCCGCAACGGCAACCTCGGCTATGAGCTGCCCGCCGCCGGGCAGGGCGATTTCGCCGAGCTGTCGGCGGCGTTCGAGGATATGCGCGTCCACCTGAAAAACAGCACCCAGGCCGCCGAGCGCGCCGAACGCGAACGCCGCGCGATGATGGCCAACATCACCCACGACCTGCGCACGCCGATCACGTCCATCCTCGGCTATTCGGAGGGGATTCTCGACGGCGTGGCGCAGTCGCCCGAGCAGGTCCTGCGCTACGCGGGCATCATCCGGGGCAAGGCGCAGGGCCTGCGCAAGCTGGCCGAGGATTTGGCCTTGCTGGGCCTGCTGGAGGACGAGCCGCCGCTGGAGCTGGAGCGGCTGGACGCGGCCGCGTGGTTCCGGGCGCGCGCGGAGGAGGCCGCGCTGGAGCTGGACGCGGCGGTCGAGTGGGAGATCACGGACGAGGCGCTGTGGTGCGCGGCGGACCGCGAGAAGCTGGCGCGCGTGGTGGGCAATCTGCTGTCCAACGCCGTCAAGTACGGGCGCAGGGACGGCGTGCCGCCGGTCATCCGCTTCGAGGCGCGGCGGGACGGGGAGGAAGCCCTGCTGACCGTCGCCGACAACGGCCCCGGCCTGCCGCTGGGCGAGACGCGGCGCGCCTTTGAGCGCTTCTACCGCGCCGACCGGTCCCGGGGCGTGGTCGCCGGAAGCGGGCTGGGCCTGTCCATCGCGCGGCAGATCGCGGAGCTGCACAAGGGCAAGGTCTGGCTGGCCAACCTCCGGGGAGGAGAGGGGCTGTCGGCGAATGTTTCCCTGCCGCTGCTGGAAAGGAGGCCGCCATGCGAATCCTGATTATCGAGGACGACGCCGAAATCGCGGCGCTGGAGCGCGATTATCTGCAAATCAACGGCTATGAGACGCGCGTGGCCGGGTCCGGCGCGCAGGGGCTGGCCCTGCTGCGCGGGGAGAGCTTCGACCTTGTGATTCTGGACGTCATGCTGCCCGGCATGGACGGCTTTGAGGTATTGCAGTCCATCCGCGAGACCTCCGACATCCCGGCGCTGATCGTCTCGGCGCGCGGGGAGGACGTCGACAAGATACGGGGTCTGGGGCTGGGGGCCGACGACTATGTCATCAAGCCCTTTTCGCCCGGCGAGCTGGTTGCCCGCGTGGGGGCGCATCTGGCGCGTTACCGGCGGCTGACGGAAAAGGGCGAGGGCGCGCCGCACCGCCACGCGCTGACCATCCGGGGACTGCGCATCGACCTGGACGACCGCCGCGTCACCCGCGCCGGCGCGGAGGTTCCGCTGACCGCGCGGGAGTTTGACCTGCTGGCGTTTCTGGCGCAAAATCCCAACCGCGTCTGGGCCAAGGACGATCTGTTCGAGCGCGTCTGGGGCATGGACGCGATGGGCGACAGCGGCACGGTGGTCGTTCATATCAAGAAAATCCGCGAAAAGGTGGAGCTGGACCCGCAAAACCCGCAGTATATCGAAACGGTTTGGGGCGCGGGATACCGGCTGAGGGTGTAATAAACGGGGGAGCGTGAGGCCATTGGTCTTTTCCGGCGCGGCGTTTCTGTTCGCCTTCCTGCCGCTTCTGATCGGCGTGTATTATTGGGTTCCCGCGCGGCGGACCGGGGCGCGCAACCGGGTTTTGCTGTGCGCCTCGCTGCTGTTCTACGCCTGGGGCGAGCCGGTGTGGGTCGCGCTGCTGGTGATCTCGGCCTGCGTCGACTATATCTGCGGACTGGCCCTCGGGCGTCTGCGGGAGCGCGGCGCGGGCGCGGGGGCGTGCCGGGCCGTGCTGATCGTTTCGCTGTGCGCCAACCTCGGGCTGCTGGGGACGTTTAAGTATCTGGACTTCTTTCTGGAAAGCCTCGGGCTGCTGATCGGGCGCGGCCTGCCGCTGCCGGGGCTGACGCTGCCCATCGGCATCAGCTTTTATACGTTTCAAACGCTCTCGTACACCCTTGACGTCTACCGCGGCAAGGTCGGCGTCCAGCGGTCGTTCGACCGCTTTCTGCTGTATGTCTCGCTGTTCCCGCAGCTGATTGCCGGACCGATCGTGCGCTACAGCACGGTGGAGCATCAGCTGGAAAAACGCTCCGCCGGCTGGGAGGATTTTTCTTACGGCGTCCAGCGCTTCATCGTGGGCTTCGGCAAGAAAATGCTGCTGGCCAATCCGCTGGGGGCCATTGCCGTTCAGGCGTTCGGCGCGGACGCGGCCCTGCTCTCGCCCGGCATGGCGTGGCTGGGGGCGGTGTGCTGGTCGTTTCAGGTGTTTTACGACTTCTCGGGCTATTCCGACATGGCCATCGGGCTGGGACGCATCTTCGGCTTCCGCTTTGAGGAGAATTTCATCTATCCCTATATCTCGCAGTCCGTCACGGAATTCTGGAAGCGCTGGCATATCTCGCTGTCGACGTGGTTCCGCGACTATCTGTATATTCCGCTGGGCGGCAGCCGCAGGGGACCGCGGCGGCAGGCGTTCAATATCCTGCTGGTCTGGGGGCTGGTCGGGCTGTGGCACGGCGCGGCGTGGAATTTCGTGCTGTGGGGGCTGTACTACGGCGTACTGCTGGTGCTGGAGAAGTTTGTCTGGGGCCGCGCGGCGGCACGCCTTCCGCGCCCGCTGCGCCACGGCTACACGCTGTTGCTGACGCTGTTCGGCATGGTGATCGTCAACGCCAATTCCCTGCCGCACATCGGGGCGTATTTCGCCGCGATGTGCGGGGCGGGCAGCGGGTATCTGTCCGGCGCGGCGCGGCTGATTTCGGACCACGCGGCGGAGTTTTTCTTCGCGGTTTTGTTTGCGATGCCGGCCGCGAAGCTGCTGGGCGGCAAACTGCGCGAACGCCCCTGGGGCGAAGCCCTGCGGCTTGCGGGCTTGCTGGCGCTGTTTGCGCTGGGGGCGGTCAGCCTGGTCCGGTCGTCCTATAACCCGTTTATCTATTTCCGGTTTTAAGCGTTTCCCGCTCCGCCGTCCCGGCGGAATCCATCCCTGTCGCAGAAACGGAGGCCGCGCGTCATGCGGAAAACCATTCATATCCTCTTCCTGGCCGCGTTTCTCGCCGTCCTGGCCGCCATGCCGGTCTTGACGCTGCTCATGCCGCCCGAGACCGTCAGCCCCTACGAGTTCCGCGCGCTCCAGCCGATGCCGGACTTTTCCGCCGAGGCCCTGCGCTCCGGCGCGTATTTCGCGCAATGGGAGGGCTTTTACACCGACCACCTGTTCGCCCGCGACGGCATCATCCGCGCCCATGTGCTTCTGGAGCAGAGCCTGCTGCGGCGGCGGGTCATCAACGACGTGTTTGCGGCGGACGGCCATGTGCTGCCCGTCATCCCGTTTGAGCCGCCGATAGAGGATATCCCCGGGCAGGCCAAGCAAGCCGCCGAGCGCGTGGCCCGGGTGTCCGAGGCCGTCGCGTCATACGGCGGCGCGTTCCTGTTCGTCGGGTTGCCCAGCCAGACCACCGCGTTTTTGGAGCTGTACCCGGACGGCGTATTCGGCAACGCGCCCAACCAGACGCGGATCAATCCCGCCTTCTTTGCCGCGCTGGACGAGCTGGGCGTGCCCTGCGCCGATATGGCGTCGGCGTTTGCGGAGGACGGAGCGCCGTCCGCCGCGGCCTACCGCCCGTACTATCTGCGGGCTGACCATCACCTGACGCTGAGCGGCGCCCTGCGGATGGCGGAGGCCATCGCCGGCGCGCTGGAGGAAGCGTATGGGATTCGGCTGAACGCCCCGTCGGCGGACGATTTGGTCATCTCGGCGCTGCCCAACGAGGTGCTGGGCTCGCGGGGGCGGCGGCTGTTCGGGCTGTCTCCCGTGGAGGACCGTCTGGAGGTGTTCGAGTTCCGGCGGCCCGTCCCGTTCCGGCGCGCGGACAACGGCGCGGTCTCGGAGAGCGCCGTGCTGAAGCTGCCGCGGACGCCGGAGGAGTTTACCTCCTACAGCGTCTACATGGGCGGCGATGTCGCCGAGACGGTGATTCAAACGGACCGCGCGGGCCTGCCCCGCGCCCTGATCTACGGGGACTCCCACACAAACATTTTAGAGGCGCTGCTGTACCCCTGCTTTGACGAGCAGCGGAGCCTGGACCTGCGCCATTACACGGAGACGGGGATATTGAGCTATATCGAGCGGCACCGCCCGGATATCGTGATTCTGGTGCGCGACGACCGCTCGTATCTGGGCGAGGACGGAAACGGGAAAGTTGAGCCGTAGGGAGCGCTGGCCCTCTCAGCCCTCTACCGCCGCGTACTCCACCCAGTCCTCAAACACGCCCCCCGCCGGAACCTCCAGCAGGTGCGCCTCCCGGACAAAGCCCTTGGCGTGCAGGTTAAACGCATCTGTCGAGCAGGTCTGATGCTCGACGCAGAAATACGGCTTGCCCGGCGGCGTGAACACCACAAAATGCGTAAACGACGGCCCGGCGTCCAGCTCCGTGCGGAAGGCCTCGCCGTCGTAGGTAATCACGGCCTTTTGGCCCATGGCCCGCAGAAATACGTCGTCCAGGCGCAGCGCGCCCAGCGCCTGGCCCGCGCGCAGGTCATAGCCCCCCTCCACGGGGGCTGTTTCTCCGGTCGGCAGCAGGGCGGCGGTGGCGATCATGCGCGTATCCGCCGGGACCTCCACGCGCGTGCCCGCGTCTCCGCCCAGGCGCGTAAAGTACGGGTGGATGCCCAGGCCGAACGGGACCGGCGTATCGCCGGGGTTCTCGATGGCGAAATCCACGCGCAGGCGGCCCGGCGTCAGCGTATACGTCACGAAAAACCGATGCGCAAACGGGAACCGCGCGTGAGCGGGCGACCCGGGGGCAAAGTCCAGCTGGCAGCGGACGGACGCCTGCCCGCCGTCGGCGCGCAGGCTCTCGACGGTAAACGTCTCCCCGAAAGCCACGCCGTGCATATAGGCGTTCGGCGCGGTGCTGTAAGGGTGGCGGTAGGTCTTGCCGTTGTAGGTGTAGCGGTTGTCCGTCATGCGGTTGGGGAACGGGTAGAGCAGAAACGCGCCGGTGTACCGGCTTTGGGCCAAAACGTCCGGCTCAAAGTCGATGATAGGCCGCCCGTTATAGGTCAGGCGGCAGAGGTTGGCGCCCAGCGGCGGCGAAACCAGCGCCTCCGTCTCGGCGCCGTCTCCGGCGCAGCGCAGCCGCAGAAACGGGAAGCCTCCGGTGATGACGTGGTCAACGCGGGTGGTCATGTCAGCATCCTCCTTTTTTGTAGGGGACGCACACCGGGCGTCCCGTCCCCTGGGGCGTCCCCGGGCGTCCCGTCTCCGGGCTTAATTCGATAAACGAGTACGCCGCGTCATCTGATAAAACATGACGTATGTGTAGGGACGCCATATATGGCGTCCGTGGGCGACCGGGACGGTCGCCCCTACAAACGGCGTAAACTTTTAGATGTTACGGTGTACGGGACGTTTGAGGCGGTAAACGGGACGTTTGGGGCGGTACACGGGACGCCCGGGTGTGCGTCCCCTACAGATCACTGCGATTGCCTATTGTGTCCAGCCGGAAAAAGCGCAGGGTGTTGTAATAGCTGATGTCCTCCGCCAGTCCGGACAGCGCCTCCCCCTCCGCCGGGTACTCGCCGCCCTCGGCCAAATTTCCCAGGAAATTGCACAGGATGCGGCGGAAATACTCGTGCCGCGGATAGCTCAGCAAGCTGCGGCTGTCGGTCAGCATCCCCGTAAACGCGCCCAGCAGGCCGCCCGCCGCGAAGTCGGACAGCTGCTTTTCCATACCGGGCTTATGGTCGTTAAACCACCAGGCCGGGCCGGGCTGTACCCGTCCGGGGCACGGCGCGTCGGCGTTGAAGCACCCGGCGACGGTCATCAGGGTTTCGTTGTCGGCGGGGTTGAGGCTGTACAGAATCGTGCGCGGCAGGCGGCCCGCCGCGTTCATGCGGTCCAGCAGGGCCGCCATGCGCTCCGGGCGGCTGCCGGCGTTGACGCAGTCAAAGCCCGTGTCGGGGCCGAGGCGCGCGTAGGCGGAATTGTTGTCGCGCAGGCATCCGAAGTGCAGCTGCATCACCCAGTCCAGCCGCGCGTAGTCCTCCGCCAGCGCGCACAGGACGGCCGTGCGGAATTTCGCGCCGTCCAGCGGCGGGACGGGCCGGCCCTCGCGCCCGGCCTGGAAAATGTCCTCCAGCTCCGGCCGCCCGGCCGCCTCGCACAGGCCGTACTCCAGCGCGTGGTCGGACACGCGGCCGCCGCGCTCGTTAAAATAAAGAACGCGCTGTTTCAGCGCCTCAATCAGCGTGTCAAAGGAGACGATCTCCAGGCCCGCCGCCGTGCCGAGGCGGTCCAGATACGCCGCGAAATCCGGCTTTTCGATATTCATGGCCTTGTCGGGCCGGAACGACGGCAGCACGCGCGTCCGGAAGGTCCCGTCCCGCCGGAGGCGGTCGTGCCATTCCAGCGTGTCGGCGGGGTCGTCGGTGGTGCAGAGAACCTCCACGCGGGAGCGCTCAAGGATGCCGCGCGCGCTCATGTCCGGCCCGCGCAGGCGCTCGTTGCAGCGGTCGTAGACGGCGTCGGCGTTCCGCGCGTCCAGCGGCGCCCCGATCCCGAAGTACCGCCGCAGCTCCAGGTGGGACCAGTGGTAGAGCGGATTGCCGGCGGCGCGCGGCAGGGCTTGGGCATAGCGGCGGAACACGGTCCGCGGGTCGCTTCCCAGCGCGCCGGTGATCTCGCGCTCCGGCACGCCGGCGGCGCGCATCAGCCGCCATTTATAGTGGTCCCCGCCCAGCCACAGCGCCGTGATGTTGTCATACCGCCGGTCCTCGGCGATGGCGCGGGGGTCGATGTGGCAGTGGTAATCCAGAATGGGCAGCGGGGCCGCGTGCTGATGGTAGAGCGTCTGGGCGGTTGGGGTTTGCAGCAGGAAATCGTCGTCCATAAAGGGCTTCATGGCGGAATCCTCCCTTGGGGGTCAAGAATGGGGGATGCCGGTATGATATCATATCCGGGGTTTGGATTCAAGACGATTCGGTGGGCGGTTCACGTAAAAAAGCGCGGTTTCCCGCGCTTTTTCGTTATTCGTGGATCGGCAGGAACTCAAGCCGGAGTTTCATGTCCATTGCCGCCGCCAGCCTTTGCAGGGTCTTCAGCGACGGATTGCCGCCGCCCTTTTCCAGTTTGCTGATATCCCCCTGTGCCATGCCGGTCCTTTCAGCAAGCTCTTTTTGCGTGAGCCCCGAGTTTTTCCGGGCGTCTATCATCGCCTGAATGATGGCAAACTCCGGAGCAAGAGCTTCGTACTCTGCGCGAAATCCCGGTTCTTCCAGTCTGTTCGCCAGCGCGTCCTCAAAGGTTCTCACCGTGGTTTGCCTCCTTTTCTAAATGTTCCTTCCGGTATGCTTTTGCCGTTTCAATCTCTGAACGCGGCGTTTTCTGCGTTTTCTTGATAAACCCGTTCGTAAGCACGATCATTCGCCTGACCATAAAAAAATACATAACCCGCGTGATATTGGAGCCATGCCTGGCCCGAAGCTCGAAAATGCCGTCTTCCAGGTGCTTTGAATACGGCTCCCTCAGTTCCGGCCCGTTCTCTGATATCATTGTGATCAGACGGTAGATTTTGGCCGACATCTTATCGTCGAGCGAATTGATGAAATCCTCCGCCGGACAGTCTCCGCTGCCCTTCTCAAAAAATATCACTTGATAATTCGGCACATCCACACCATCTTTGCATGAGTTATTCTATCCATAGAATATAGGATATATTCTATGTTGTCAAGGGAAATCGAAAATATTTTTAACGAATTTCCCCACAGAATGTCCGGCGGCCTACCCTTCGATCTCCAGCGTGTCCGAGGCTGTTTCCCGCAGCTTGTATTTTTGTATTTTGCCGCTGGCGGTCATCGGGAACGCCTCGCAGAACAGCACATAGCTGGGGATTTTGTGGCGGCTCATGCGCTGGCGGACATAGTCCTTCACGCCCTCCTCGTCCAACGCCGCCCCCCCGGCGGCAATCACGAACGCGCAGACCTCCTCGCCGAACTTGCGGCTGGGCACGCCGACCACCTGCACGTCCTTGATCTGCGGGTGCGTGTACAGCAGCTCCTCGATCTCGCGCGGGTAG
>Ga0099364_10014131_pt1 | contig 10660 bp, 7 predicted proteins | sample TergutTh196P3_FD_73070 | JGI IMG/M metagenome (GOLD analysis project Ga0099364, IMG submission 73070) | Microcerotermes parvus P3 segment gut microbial communities from Pointe-Noire, Republic of the Congo - Th196 P3 | ecosystem: Host-associated > Arthropoda: Insects > Digestive system > Gut ...
GTTTGCGTGTAATACAATAAAAAATCAGAGGGGTGGCGCGATTGTGGGGGCGGCCGTCCCGGCCGCCCGCGGACGCCATATATGGCGTCCCTACACATACGTCATGTTTCAGATGTTGCAATGCAGTAGGGGCGCGCATTGCGCGTCCGCTGGAATCAAACGAAAATTACAGAGGAGGGATGGAATTGATTGTTGACGCGCATCTTCATTTGCCGTGTTACGACGATACGCTTGTGACCCTTGAGGATAAGAAAATCCGGCTTTTGCGCGATCTTGAGGCATCGGGGGTGGACGGGGCTGTCGTGATCGCGGATTCCGAGCTTTCCAGCCCGATAGGAACGCCGAAAGAATGTGTTGAGCTGTTCGCCGATACAGACCATATTTTCGTCATGGGCGGCATTAGCCCGATGATTGATTATGAGGCGCGGCTGATACAACTGGAGGATTACATAAAAAACGGGCGGATGATTGCCTGCAAGCTGTATCCCGGGCACGAGGCCTTTTATATGGACGATGCAAGGCTGGAGGAGATATTTTTATTGTGTGAAAGGCACGATGTGCCGTTAGCGGTGCATACGGGCTGGGAGAACGCGCAGTACAATCACCCGGGGTATTTTGCGAAAATCGCGGAAAAGCATCCGGCTTTGCGGCTGGTCATCTGCCATCTCTGGTGGCCGGACCTCAAGCTGTGCTATCAATTGACGGCCGGATATCCCAATATCTTCTATGCCCTTTCGAGTCTGGCGCATGAAGCAAAGCGTGCGGAACAAACACGGGAGACGCTGAATGATATGGCTCGGAAGGATGTTGAAAGAATGATTTTCGGCTCTGACTATGGTATGTGCGGCATAAAAGCCCATATTGACTTGGTGGAATCGCTGGACGTGGACCGTTCCGGAAAGCAGCTGATTCTGGCGGGCAACGCGATACGGCTGTATCGTCTCGCATGGGGATGACAGGCAGGGCAAGCGCTCTTCGCCCGCGGGCCCAAAAGGTGCGGGCGCTTCCTTTACAGCACATAGAAAAATACCATAAAAATACAGGAGGTTTATCATGAAGTACGGCCATTTTGACGCCGAAAGACGGGAGTATGTCATCACGCGCCCCGACACGCCCGCTCCCTGGGCCAACTACCTGGGCTCTCCCGCCTACGGGGCGATCATCAGCAACAACGCGGGCGGCTACAGCTTTGTGGAAAGCGGGGCCGCCGGGCGCATCCTGCGGTACCGCTTCAACGAGCAGGACAGCCCGGGCCGGTATATCTACCTGCGCGACGAGCGGGACGGCGCGTACTGGTCGGCCTCCTGGCAGCCCGTCGGCGCGGACCTGAACGAGTACCGCTCCGTCTGCCGCCACGGGACGGGCTATACGGTCATCGAGTCGCAATACCGCGGCATCGAAACCGAAACGCTCTACACCGTGCCCATCGGCGCCAGCCATGAGGTCTGGGCCGTCACGGTGCGCAACCCCGGCGCGGAGACCCGCGAGCTGTCCGTGTTCGGCTACGCGGAGCTGACCAACGAGGGCCACTACGAGCAGGACGGCGTGAATCTGCAATACACCCAGTTCATCACGCGAACGTACTTCAAGGACGGGATGATTACCCAGACCATCAACGAAAACTTTGTCAAGGCCGCCCACGGGCATGTCCGGCAATGCCGCTTCTTCGCGCTGTGCGGCGCGGATACGGCGAGCTTCTGCGGCGACCGCGAGGCCTTCCTCGGCCCCTACGGGAGCTATGGCGCCCCCGGCGCGGTCAAGGCCGGCGACTGCGGCGGCGTGCTGAATTACGGCGGCAACGCCTGCGGCGCGCTGCAGGCCCGCCTGACCCTCGCGCCCGGGCAGGAGCGCACGTTGATCTTCCTGCTGGGGCAAAAGGAGCCGGCGGAAGCCGAAGCCCTTCACGCCCGATACCGCGCCGATTCCGGACGGCCCGCCGGCGAGCTGGCGGAGCTGAAGGCGTACTGGCACGGTCAGCTGGCCCGCCTGCAGGTGCGCACGCCCGACGGCAGCTTTGACGCCATGATGAACACCTGGAACGCTTATCAGTGCTTCATCACCTTTATCTGGAGCCGCGCCGCCTCGCTGATCTACTGCGGTCTGCGCAACGGATACGGCTACCGGGACACGGTGCAGGACATTCAGGGGATCATCCATCTGGCCCCGGAGCAGGCCCGCGAGAAAATCCTCTTTATGCTGAGTGCTCAGGTGGACCACGGCGGCGCGCTGCCGCTGGTCCGGTACACCCACACGCCGGGCCGGGAGAACACCCCGGAGGACCCCGAATACGCCAAACAGACCGGACACCCCAGCTACCGCGCGGACGACGCGCTGTGGCTGTTCCCCACCGTCTACAAATACATCGCGGAGACGGGTGAGCTGTCGTTTTTGGACGAGGTCGTCCCCTACGCCAACCGGGGGCAGGACACCGTGTACGGGCACCTGCGGCGCGCGGTGGAATTCTCGCTGGCGCGGCTGGGCGTCCACGGGCTGCCCGCCGGACTGCACGCCGACTGGAACGACTGCCTGCGGCTGGGGGAGAAGGGCGTGTCGGTATTTGTGGCGATGCAGCTCTACTACGCCTTTGAGATTCTGCGCCGTTTCGCCCAAAAGCGGGGTGAGGAGCAGGCTGTCTCCGAAATGGAGGAGAAAAAGCGGCATTTCGAGAGCATTTTGGAAAGCGTCTGCTGGGACGGGGACCGCTATGTGCGCGGCGTCAGCCAGGACGGCGAGGTCGTGGGCGCGCGGCAAAACCCGGAGGCCAAGCTGTGGCTGAACCCGCAGAGCTGGGCGGTCGTCAGCGGTCTGGCCGGGCCGGCGCGGGGCGAGGCGATCCTGGACCTCGTTTACGCCGAATTGAACACCCCCTACGGGGCGCGCCTGATGGCGCCCGCGTATCAAAATCACCCCTTTGACGGCGCGCTGGCGCTGCTGTTCAACCCCGGCATGAAGGAAAACGGCGGCGTCTTCCTGCAATCGCAGGGATGGTTAATCCTGGCCGAGGCCCTGCTGGGGCGCGGGGACCGCGCCTTTGCGTATTACCGCGAGAGCTGCCCCGCCGCCCAGAACGATATCGCCGAGCTGCGCCGCATGGAGCCTTATGTGTACAGCCAGTTCACCGAATGCGGGGAAAGCCCCTTTGCCGGGCGGAGCTGGGTGCATTGGCTGACCGGCACGGCCAGCACGGTGATGGTTGGGTGCGTGGAGGGCATTTTGGGACTGCGCCCCGATCTGGACGGGCTGACGCTGTCGCCGGCCATCCCCGCGGCGTGGGACGGGCTGACCATCGAGAAGGCATGGCGCGGCAAGCGCCTGCGCATCGAGGTCCGCAACCCCGCCGGAAAACAGGGCGGCTGCTCGTCGCTGACCCTCAACGGCGAGGCCCTGGAAGGCAACCGCATCCCGGAGGACCGGCTGAAGGAGGATAATGAGATTGTGCTGGTGATGTAGGTTTGTGAAAAGAGTGAGGGCGGCCCCGGGCTTGGGGGGGGCCGCCCGCCGTATCTCATCAGGGTTTCGTTTCCGGCATATAAGAGGGGCGAAGTGAAAGTTTTCGCTGACCCGTATGCGGACATCAATAGCGGGGTGAGGTGTAATGCGAGAGTATGATGGATACACTCAAATGAGAAACGCCGTTACGCTTCGCCGAAACGCTGGATGGATGTGATAAACATAATGGGGATAATTACCTGCTTCGGACGCGGCGGGTCACATAATTCATTGAAAAGGTGACATTGATATGAAGTTAGAGGATTATATCACAGGCAATTATGCGAATCAAGGCGATTTCAAGTCTTTTATCCCCGCTCCTGTTGATATTCCGTGGGAGTGGAGCGATACATCATTGAACATGTTGCTTGAGCGCGCCAGCAGTGAAATTGGCGGACTAAATGCTTTTGCCGAACTCGTGCCGAATATTGACTTATATATTAAAATGCACATACGCACCGAAGCAAATAAGTCAAGTAAAATCGAGGGTACAAAGACCTCCTTTGAAGAAGATTTGATGCGCGTCGAAGATGTTTCGCCGGAAAAACGTAATGACCATGTGGAAGTAAATAATTACGTCCGCGCATTGCAGCATGGAATAAACCGCATAACAAACGACCATTTCCCTCTTTGCTTGAGGCTGATTCGTGAAATCCATGAGGTTTTAATGCGGGGGGTTCGCGGGGAGTATAGGGCGCCGGGAGAGTTTCGTAAATCGCAAAATTGGATTGGGGGGAGTGTGCCCTCAACCGCCATTTTTGTTCCGCCGAGCGTTCCCGATATGGAAGATGCTCTTTCGGATTTTGAAAAGTTTTTGAACAATGATACTAACACGATTCCCCATCTGATAAAAGCGGCTATCGCGCATTATCAATTTGAAACCATTCACCCGTTTTTGGATGGCAACGGACGTGTAGGACGGCTTATTGTCCCGCTCTATCTGTTGGCAAAAGGCGTTATCGTAAAACCGTGTTTCTATATATCAGATTACTTCGAGAGAAATCGTGAGCTTTATTATGCCGCGCTTGATAAACCCCGCAAGGATAATGATTTAGGACATTGGATAAAATTTTTTCTATCAGCGGCGATTGATACAGCTAAAAGTGCAAAAAACAAATTCAGCAAAGCTGTATGTGTAGTTCAACAATTAAACGAACGAGCCATAAATATTAAGGGCAGAGCTGAAAATGTTCACGCGATTTTGAATGCGTTTTATTTAGAACCTCTGCTTGGCATGAAAGATATTTGCGAAAAAGCCGGTTTGCCGCAGGCAACAGTGTCTGTGATTGTGAACGATATGCACAAAAATGAATTACTGGAGGAAATAACAGGGTTTTCTCGAAATAAAGTTTATATGCTGACAGACTATGTTCACGCATTCAAAACAAGCGAATAAATCCACATATCGAGAAAATGAAGATATTCGATACATGAATATCTATATATCGGAAAACCGCTAAAATCCGATATATGAAAATTCATATATCGGGAGGCCCCAGCCTTCCCCGCCACCCCCGCCGGGGGCCATCACATGGCCCCCGGCGTTGTTCTTACGCTCAATGCCGCAACAAATCACCACCCAGACCTCGGGTACTCCTGACACAGCAGGCGGTACGGCGGCTCGTCCTCCTCGATGGCCGGGAAGCGGCCCATCGGTTCGTAAAAGCGGTTGTCGTGGTTGTCGTCGTTGCATTGGCTGACCTCGCCGATCAGCGTCGGGCCGCCGCCCTCTTTGGCCCAGAAAGCGTGATACATCCGCGGGGTCAGCGTCACGCTCTGTCCCGGGGCCAGCTCCAGCACCGTCCCGGCGGGGACCGTCATCCGCACCCCGTCGCCGGATACCGTGACGTCCGTATCCGCAAGGCCGTCTTGCCCGTCGGCGTTATAGAGCCGCATCATCAGCGTGCCGCCGCCCCGGTTGATGATGTCCTCCATCTTGTTCCAATGGAAGTGCATCGGGCAGACCTGGCCCTCTTGGCTGATCAGCATCTTTTCGGCGTATGTTTTGGTGTAGCGCGGGTCGTTTTGGTTGCCGTTGCGGATCGTGACCAGCGTCAGCCCGATTTGGCGGAATTGACCCAGGCCATAGTCCGTGATGTCCCAGCCCAGCATGTTGTCACGGATCTCCCGGCATTCCTCTCCCCTGGCGCCCCAGTCCTCCGGCGTCCAGCGGGCAAAGGGCGGCAGCTCGAACCGGTGGAGGGCCAGCAGGGCCTCGGCTTCCCGGATCGCGTGGTTGATTTCGGAGCGTTTCATTCTGATGTCTTCCTTTCACGCATCAATTTTTCCACTTCTTCGGGGGCGGGCATCGCGGGCAGGCCGCCCTTTTGGGTCGTGACCAGAGAACCCACCGCGTTGGCAAATCGCGTAATATCCGACAGCTCCGCCTGGCCCAAAGCGCCAAGCTCCGGCCGGCTTTTCTCTTGCAATCGGTACAGCACGGCCCCCAGAAACCCGTCGCCCGCGCCGGTCGTGTCGATGGTGTTCACCTCGCAGGCCGGAAGGAAGCCCTCCGCGTTCCGTCCGGCGAAAAACGCGCCCTCGGGACCCATCGTGACGAACACCAGCGCGCACCCCATCTCCAGCAGCGCCGCCGCGCCTTTACGGGGGTCGGTCTCTCCGGTCAGCAGCGGCAGCTCCTCTCCGGAAGCCTTGACGATGTCCGCCAACCGCGCGCCCTCCTGCATCCGGCGGCAGGCGATGTCATGCTCCGCCCACAGGGGGGGCCGGTAATTCGGGTCAAAGCTGATGATTTTCCCCAGCGCCCGGGCCCGTTTCGCGGCTTGCATCACCGTGCCGCACGCGGGGGGCTGTGTCAGGGCAATGGAGCCGAAATGGAAAATACGGCATTGCTCCACCAGCTCCCAGGTTACGTCCGCGGGGGTAAGCCTCTGATCCGCCCCGGGGTTGCGGTAAAAGCTGAACGAGCGGTCGCCCCGGTCGTCCAGATGCACAAACGCCAGAGTGGTGCCGGCTTCGGAGCAGCGGGCCAAGCCCCGCGTATCGACGCCGGCGGCCGTCAGACAGCCGTCCAGATAATCGCCGAACGCATCCGCTCCGACCATCCCGATACAGGCGGTCCGCGCCCCCAGTTTGGCGGCGCAGGCCAGCACATTGACCGGCGCGCCGCCGGGGTTTTGCTCAAACAGCGGGATTCCGGCCGCCGTCCGCCCCGCCGGCGTAAAGTCGATCAGGACCTCCCCGATGGCTGTGATCATGATGAAAGCCTCGCCAAATCATAGACCGAGCGCACGCTGACATGGCGCGGGTCGCCGCGCAGAAGGCGCACGGAGACGCGGCCCGCGTTCATGTCAAAGAAGTTGTCGCTGAGCAGGAAATCGTCCTCGTCGGAATACAGCTCGACGCTCTTGGCATAGGCCGCCGCCGTCACGGTCAGTACGGCCCCGTCGCGGGCCACGGTCAGCTTCGGGTCGGCGAACTTGTAATGCTTGGGCATACAGAACAGAGCGGTTCCGGAGGACACCGTCTCGTCCCCCGCGGTCAGCTCGTAGCTGATGTAGTGCGCCAGCTCGTCGCAATCGGAGAAATCCATTTCCTCCAGCCAGCGTGAGGACAGCGCATCCACAGCCACGGCCTGCTCCCCGCTCCGCAGAACCTCCGCCGACGGGCCGCGCAGGACCCAGCGGACCGTCCCGCGCACGGCGTCCCTTGTTTCGTTGGCCACGGACAGCCGGGCCGTCTTGCGGATCGGCGCGGGCTGCGCCACGCAGCTGGGGCGCTGGCTCATTTCCCCCGTCTCCTCACAGGAGAGCATAACGGGCGCGAAGAAGCGCTTGGCGAAGTAATGCAGGGCCTTCCAGCGCCCGAAATAGTCAACGGAGGACCAGGACGCCGTCGGCCAGATGTCGTTGAGCTGCCAGTAGACGGCTCCCATACAGCGGCCCCGGCTGCGCCGCCAATGCTCCACGCCGCAGCGGATCGCGTCGGCCTGCAAAAGTTGGGAGGCGTAGAGCAGGTGGCTGAAATCCGTGGGATAACGGTAGGTTCCGGCGAGATAGCCCATGATTTTTCCGTTGGCTCCGGCGTTGCGCTGGTGCATCTCCATCACGCGGGAGAAGATGTTGCGGTCCTCCGGCTCGGTGAAGCTCCGGACGGTCTTCAGCTCCGGAAAGCTCTGGAACCCGAACTCCGAGGCGAAGCGGAAGAAATAGTCCCGGTAGGCGGAAAAAGGCTTGCCCCCGTGCCAGACGTCCCAATAGTGGGCGTCCCCGCGGTCGGCGCTGTTCGGATCGTCAAAGCCGCCGCCGCACGACGGGGAGGCGGGCCAGTAGAAGGTCTGCGGGTCATGCCGCCGGATCACCTGCGGGAAGATGTACTCAAACATGCGGATATAGTCCGCCTTCTGCTTGGGCGTTGCCTGGTACCAGTCGTCAACGTGGCCGACCTCCATCTCGTTGTTGCCGCACCACAGGCCCAGCGAGGCGTGATGGCGCAGACGCCTGACGTTATCGGCCAGCTCCGCGCGGATATTGGCCTCAAACTCCGGCGTCAGCTCGTAGACCGCGCAGGCGAACATGCAGTCCTGCCAGACGATCAGCCCCAGCTCGTCGCAGATGTCATAAAACCCGTCGCCGGGATAGTGCCCGCCGCCCCAAACGCGGACGGTGTTGAAGTGGGCGGCGGCGCAGTCCTCCAGCATCCGGCGTGTTTTTTCCGGGGTCACGCGGGAGAGGATGTTGTCCTGCGGGATCACGTTGGCGCCCATAGAGAAGACGCCGACGCCGTTGACGGTAATCGCAAAGGATTCGCCCCATTCGTCCGGCTCCCGCCGGACCGTCATCTCGCGCAGGCCGACGCGCCGCTCCCAGACGTCAAGCACACGCCCGCCGTCCGTCAGCGCCGCCCGGACGGTGTACAGCGGCTGCGCGCCATAGCCGTTGGGCCACCACAGCTCCGGGTCTCCGATCACGAGCGGCTCCCCGCCGCCGGTCAGGACACGGCCGCCCGGCGTTGTGACGGTGATTTCCACCTCGCCGCCGCCGGAACGCTCAAGGGCAAAGCCCAGCTCCACGACGCCGTCGCGGTGGGTCTGCGTGACATAGACGCTTTCCAGCCGCCCGCCGTCGACAGCGGCCAGGGAAATATCCCGCCATATCCCCGCGTCGGGCAGGCGCGGCCCCCAGTCCCAGCCGAACATGCAGTGCGCCTTGCGAATTTGCGGAAAGCCGCGCATACACTCAAAGGAGCCGCCCGTGAACACCTCGCGGTCACGCTCGGCGATATAGCGCGTGGGTGAGCGGAAGGTCAGGCGCAGTTCGTTGCCGCGCGGGCGGACAAGGCCGGTGACGTCAAATTCCCATGTCCTGTGCATATTGTCGGCGCGCCCGAGGGCGTGCCCGTTCAGCTCCAATTCACAGAGGGTGTCCAGGCCCTCGCAGACCAGCAGAAGTCTTTCCGCTCCCTCAAGCTCCAGATCAAAGCTCCGGCTGAACACGAAGTCATGATCCATGAGCGTTAAGGCGTCCAGCTCATTGTCGCGCCAGAACGGGTCGGGCATGTTCCCGGCCTCCAGCAGCGCGGCGTAGACCGAGCCGGGCACGGCGGCGCGCAGGCGTTCCCCCGCCGGCGGGGAATCGCCCAAAAGCTCCAGCTGCCACGGCCCGCACAGGGATTGGGTCCTCATGCTAACACCAGCCTTTACGATCGTGATGCCGGAAGCGCGGCTCCGGCTGTTCCCATCATACCATAGAGGCGGGATGCTGTCGAGGGTTTCGGTCCCCGGGAGAGGCGCGCGGGCGGCGGGGGCGGGTCATCCTCCGCGCACCAGCAGGCAGCAACACTCTACGTTCGCGGTTCTTGGGAACATGTCGACGGCGCGGATGTCTTTGACCCCGTATCCCTCCAGGCTCCTGACGTCACGGGCCAGGGTTGCGGGGTCGCAGGAGAGATAGACAATTTTCGGCGGGGACAGACCGAGGATTTTCCGCACCGCGCCCGGAGACAGCCCCCTGCGGGGCGGGTCGGCGATGACGCAGTCCGGGGCCGGGAGCGCGGTTTCCCGGTCCGCCGCGTCGGCGCAGAGGAACTCTATGTGCGGCAGGCGGTTCCGCCGCGCGTTTTCCCGCGCGGCCTCCACGGAAGCGGGATGGATTTCCACCCCCAGCGCGCGCCCCGCGTCCCGGCCGGCAAACAGCGTCAGCGCGCCCACGCCGCAGTACAGGTCAAGGAGCGTATCGTTCCGGGTCAGGGCCGCGTATTGGCGGGCCGTTTGGTACAGGAGCCGCGCCGCGCCGGCATTCACCTGGAAAAAACCCGACACCTGAAACACCAGCCCGTCAAGCTCTTCCTCGCGGGAGGAACGCAGCTCGGTTTCTCCGGCCGGCGGCGATGAACGCTGAAGGCGTTGAAGGGCGTCGTTGATTTCGGGCTTGCACAGCTGGCAGTGCTTGACGGGCACGATGTCATGGCTTTGAGCGCGGTAAAAGCCCAGCGCGGTCCCGTCGGAATGAAACACCGCCTTGTTGCGGTATCCGCCGGTTGGCCCGGCCGACAGGATTTCCTCCGCGCGGGCGGACAGGCCGCCGATTCGCCGCAGGGCGTCATTGACGCGCCGCAGCTTTGCCCGAAGCTCCTCCTCGTAGAGGATATGCCGGAAATCACAGCCGCCGCATTCCGGATAAACGGGACAGTGCTGCTCTGTCCGGTATGGGGAGGGGGACAGGACGCGGACGATTTCGGCGCGGGCGCTCCGGGCGTGTTCCCGGGTGATTCTGACCTCCAGCACATCCTCCCGCGCGGCCTGGCGGATAAAAACCACCCTGCCGTCCTCCAGCCGCGCGATTCCCTCGCCGCCCGACCCATAGCCCGTGACGGTTACAATATGCGTTGACATAAGCGCTGTCCTCCCTGCCGGCCCAACGGCCGGACCGGCCGCCGGGCCGATGCTCTGTGATGCGCGTTTCCCTACACCACAATACCACACATCGCGCGGGGAAAGCAAAAAAATATCACAGCCGGCGGGCGGCCTCTTCCCCGGAGCTGTTTGTACTCTTCGTGGCAATGTGATATAATGAGCGTCGCGGAGACGAAGAGCGCGTCAAGGGGCAATTCACTTGCCCCGTTCGCGCTTGACATGGTATAATAAGAATGAGGTGATGAACGTGTCTAACAATACCACGTACAATATCCGTATTGATTCCCGCATCAGAAA
>Ga0099364_10014132_pt1 | contig 10660 bp, 12 predicted proteins | sample TergutTh196P3_FD_73070 | JGI IMG/M metagenome (GOLD analysis project Ga0099364, IMG submission 73070) | Microcerotermes parvus P3 segment gut microbial communities from Pointe-Noire, Republic of the Congo - Th196 P3 | ecosystem: Host-associated > Arthropoda: Insects > Digestive system > Gut ...
ATGGCGACATTTCACATCACGCTTTCGGAATCTCTGCACCAGTTCGTAACAGAACAGGTTGCCGAAAAGGGACTCGACCATTCCGACCAGTATTTTGAACAACTGATCGAAAAAGAGCAACGTAAAAGTCTCGAAGAGTATTACTGGGAAAAAGTTCAAGAGGGACTCGCCAGCGGACCGCCGATTCGGGTTACGGAAGAAAACCGTGAGGCTTTCTGGAACGGAATCAAAGAGGAAATCCTTCAGAGGCTTGCAACCCGCCGTGCAAAAGAGTCCCATAAAAAGGAAGCCGTATGAAACTCACTCTTGATATTCTTCCCGAAGCCCGAGAGGACATAGGGGCATGCGGCGATTATCTTGCCGAGCGTGATATTTACACCGCTTGGCGTTTTGCCGACGCAGTGGACGCTACCATTCAAATGCTACTGCACAATCCTGAACTCGGAGAACGGTTGCACTGCGATCCCCGCAAACAGATTCGCTATCGTACCGTTTTGGACTTCAGGAACTACTTGATATTTTACCGTCGAGTGGATTCCATTCTCGAAATCGTGCGAGTTTTGCACGGAGCAAGGGATTACGATAATTTTTTCGATTGAAAAGTTTTTCGCAATCTAAAGATTGCGGCTCTGCTATGTCTGTGATACAATAGCAATACTATGGCGACATTTCACATCACGCTTTCGGAACCGTTACTAGACGAGGAGCAACGTCAAGGCTTTGACGACTACTGTATGGAAAAAGTTCAAGAAGCCATCGATCAAAATGAGTGGATTGCCGAACAGGAATTTTGGCAACTGGTCGAAGAGGACGCGCACACACGCCGTAATGCCCGGAAATTGGAGGCTGTTTCGTGACACTGACCGTATGGTACGCACCGGCTGCCCGACAGGATGTCAACGAATGTGCCGAATACTTTGAAAGCCGGGATGCCGCCGTCGCCGACCGCTTTTTGGAGTCCGTCCGGCAAACGGTTGAAATGCTTTGCGACAATCCCGAACTCGGCGAGCAGTTCAGGAGAGACCTAACGAGAACCATCCGAAAACGGGGCATTTTGAATTTCGCCAATTATTTGATCTTTTACCGCCGGGAAGAATCGATCCTTCAAGTTCTCCGTATCATTCACGGAGCAAGGGATTACGATAAATTTTTCGATTGAAAAGTTTTTCGCAATCTAAAGATTGCGGCTCTGCTATGTCTGTGATACAATAACAGCACTATGGCGACATTTCACATCACGCTTTCGGAATCTCTGCACCAGTTCGTAACGGAACAGATTGCTGAAAAGGGACTCGACCACTCCGACCAGTATTTTGAACAACTGGTCGAAGCGGAGCAACGTAAAGTCTCGAAGAGTATTACTGGGAAAAAGTTCAAGAGGGACTTGCCAGCGGACCGCCGATCCGCGTTACGCCCGGCTTCTGGGACGAGATGGCTGACGAAATTGAACGCAGAGTTGCCGAACGTAAAAGGAAGATTGCCCAATGACGCTTTCCACTGTTCACCACGTAAACGGTATGAAATTGTACTTTGCGTTCCTTGCGTCCTTTGCGGTAAATATTCTTTTCTAACCGCAAAGTACGCAAAGAGCGCAGAAAAAGACCTCATTCGTCTTTGTTTTGTAATTATTTGATATTTTATCGTCGCGTGGATTCCATTCTCGAAATCGTGCGAGTTTTGCACGGAGCAAGGGACTATGCTCAGTTTTTCGATTGAAAATTATTTTTCGCCCTTTTCCGATGGCGGCTCTGCTGGCGGTGTTGGTAACGTCCAGATACGCACACCGTCATCACCGACTGTGATAATCTTCTTTCCGTCGGGGGAAAAATGTGCTGACCAAACCGGATGTTCATGTTTCAATTCATGCAATACCTCCCATGAGTCAGTATCATAAACCGGAACAATGTTGCTTGGCTCCTCTGCTCCATGTATGGCAGAGACCAATTTTGCTCCATCTGGAGACCAAACAGGCAAACCGCCATTAAAGTTCAATTCCTCGCCTGATTCGATGTCCCAAATTCGGTAAATTCTGAATGTATGATTAGTAGCAGCAATTTTTTTCCCATCCGGCAAAAAGTATTCGAAAAAGGAAAAGTTATCTGGTAATTCTATTTTCCTTAATTCTTTCCCAGACTCGGCATCCCAAATATGGGCTCCAACATCGCGTTTGAATGTTGCGATTACTTTCCCATCAGGGGAAAAATCGGCAGTCGAGACATTGTCTTCGTTGAGTTTATACAGTTCTTTTCCTGACTCGACATCCCAAACACTGATGCGGCTCACGAAACCTCTTTCAAAATGCATGCGTCCTGCGTTTACACAGATTTTTTTTCCGTCCGATGAAAAATTAGCGAAAATATATTCGTTTCTATCCTCTTTGATTTCGATTTTGAATTCGATGAAAGTTAACGTCGGCTGTAAAGTCCAAATACGAACGGTGCCGCCGTTCACTGTAATAATTTTTTTCCCGTCGGGTGAAAAAAGAGACTGCCTAATCCACGGTGCGTGTTCTAGTGTATGTAGTATCTTCCATGAGTCAACGTCACGAACTAGAATGGTTTTTCTGGAAAAATCAGCATCTATCATTTTCGTACCATCGGGGGAAAAGAAAGGATGCCAGCCTTGATACTCAAGTTCCTTCCCCGATTCAACATCCCAAATGCGATAGCCTGTTCCAGAATAATTTCTTGCATAAATCTTGTTTCCCTTAGGGGAAAAATCATGACAGAAGGGGCTGTCTAGATCAATTTTATGCAATTCTTTTCCTGTTTCGGCATCCCAAAGTTGAAGATATCTTTGAGTATGCGTAGCGATAATTTTTCCATTTGGGGAAAATTTGGCACCCGAGACGCTATCGACGAGTTTGTACAATTCTTTTCCCGACTCGGCATCGTAAACACTGACAAGTCCGCCAAATACAAGGACTTTTTTTCCGTCTGGAGAAGATAGAGCGTAACTCACTCCGTCTGTATGTCCTTGGAGTTCGATAAACTTGGGTGCTTCTTCGGCGTGGAGCGATGCGGCGAAGCACAGGGCGAGGCACAGAGGGCAAAGGAGGCGGTTCATAGTCGTTTTCATTTCGTTCTCCTCTAGTTTACCGGGCTGGCGGGAAAAAATTATCAAAGAACAAACAGAGCCCGCTGCGGAAGCTGCGGGAGTCTAACGTTGGGTGCCGGAGCGTCCGCTCCGGGCTCTGTGAACTTTTTATCCGCCGGGGCTGTAAAGCAACATTCGATTGAAAAAACCGGGATGAGAATCGGTTTACACCTCGATATTGTACCTCTTTTTCGTCTCATTTTCAACCTGAACATACGTGTATATCGAAAAGTGTTTTGAAAGGTCGGATGGGGGCAACTGTTTGGATCGACAAGTGATACCGCCATAAAGCCAGTTTTTGCTCTTGCCGATAATTCTAAAATTCTCTACCATTCCCCGTACTAGATGAGTTCTCCAAAAAGAGGAAATTCTATGCTCAAAATAATGGACATCAGTTCCAGTGGTCTTATCGCCCAGCGAATAAGATTCACTGCCACCGCCAGTAATATGGCAAACATCACCTCAACACGAAACGAAGACGGTGAATTGAAACCTTACGCTCCTCGACACGTAAAGTTTCAAGCCGACAACACCATCGGTCCCAACGGCTCCGCCGGAGTCATCGTTCGAGAAATCGCAAGAGATGATCTGCCGCCAGAACGAAAATACTCACCAGACCATCCCGATGCCGACGAACAAGGATTTATCAATTTACCACGAATCAACCTCATTACCGAATTTACCGATGCCATCGAAACCGGACGCTCCTACGAAGCGAACCTCGGGGCAATGGACATCACAAAAGCAATGGCAAATCAGTCGTTGAGAATTATTACGTAATGATAAATGGTTAATGAATATGTGTTCACCATTAACCACTAACCATTAACCACTAACCATTAACCACTAACCATTAACCATTACCAAAGCCTTGAACGGAATCAGCGGAATATACAGCGGGGTCGGGACGGGAGTGAACAAGCAAAAACTTGGCGAACTCGAACCGCGCACGGGGATGGGCAAGTTAAGCCATAAGATGGAGAATCCCGACCGTCCGATGACCGTCAAGGAAATCAAAAACACGACGTTCAAAGATTTAGTCCTCGGCGGAGTCGGCGAAGTCAATATGATGCAACAGCGTGCCGACCTGGCAGTCGAAAAACTAATGTGCGGAGGAGAAATCGGTATGGCAGAAGTCCTCACCGCCGTACAAAAAGCGGACATCGCCTTCAAAATGATGATGCAAATAAGAAACAAACTCGTCGCCGCCTATCAGGAAATACAAAATATGAGAGTGTAAGAAGAGAGGAGTCAGGAGTAAGGAGAAACAGAGCCGCAATCGTTAGATTGCGCAAGAGTGTCAGGGCTGTTAGAACAACCACTAGAACAGGAAAACAACTATGAAACATTTGAAAAACAGGATGACCGACATGACATCGTACAAGAGAATCACCGTTTTGTTTATCGCGACACTCCTCTTTTCGCTAGGCTATCTCGCCGGAGGTGCCAAACAAACGGACTCTGGCAGTGCTGCCGTTACAGCACAGGAAAACATACCGGATACCGTCAGTCCGTTTCAACGCACTAAAATTTCGTTCGTCAGCCAGTTTGATCATGCCAAAATAACGGATGCAAAAATGCACGCCGCTACGGAAAAGAACATTGCCGCTGTGATCAGATCATTGCCCGGCATTGCCGATGCCATAGTAATAAGCCGCAAACGTCCCGATTGGAAACGCAGCCGTTGGAGTCCGAGACCTACCTGGTACGCTGACGTGGTTTTGGATTCCACTGACAATCAACCGATCAATGCCGACACCATTGAAACAGTCGGTCGGATTGTCGCAGCCTCTTTCGGCATTACCAACCTAGAAGACATCAGCATTGTCGATGCAAGGAACAGTCTTCATTACGACGGTTCCGGTGAGCGGCAAAACACCGCACAAGTGCGGCGGCTAACAAACGATTAACAACAATTGCAACGAAACTAACACCAAAAACATTATGGAACCAATCAAAACATACATCGCCCAGAACTACGCCAAGTTAAAAGACCTCTACTTGAGCATGACGCTCGGGAACAGGATCGTTGCCGCTCTACTTGCCGCAACGCTCTTCATCTCGCTCGGCTATCTCATCGTTGGAAGTATCAAACCAGCGGACTTCGGCAGCAAAACCGTCTATATCTACAACGGTTATCGGTTCGATCAATTTCAACAACGTGCCGCCGACAGTTCTCTTGCCAAGAAAAATCTGAGGGAACACCAATGGGTCGGGGATCGGCTGCAAGTTCCCAGAGACAAACTGCACTTGTACGTCGCCGCTCTTGCGGAAGACGATGTCGTCGCCCCCACCTCTACGCCGCGACAAGATACAGCCGATAATTTCAGTCCCTTTCACCATGCCAAAATTATGGATACAAGGATGATCGCCGCCTCCGAAAGAAGCACCGCTGCCGCGATCAAAATGCTCCCCGGCATCGCCGACGCATGGGTGATGAGTTATAAACGTCCCGAATGGGAACGCAACGTCTGGGCACGAAAAAACGTCATTTCCGTCAGCGTTACGCTCGATGCCATTGAAAAAAAACCGTTGCCGGATGAAACCATTGCAGCCGTCGGTCGAATCGTCGCCCCCGCCTTCGGTATTACCAATCTGAAAGAGATCGCCATTGTCGATGCAAGGAATACCCGGTCGTACAATGGTGCCGCTGAAGAACTCGGCAGCGCACAAGGAGAGTACCTTCGGCATGTCGCGAAAGCCGAGGAAAGATTTAAGGACACCATTTATAAACAACTGTCGCATATCGACGGAATAGAAGTTCATGCCGCTGTTACGTTGACAACCCATCGGGAACTGCGTACTTTTGAAGTGGAACATGACCGACCGACTCCATTGACGATTCACGAAATGGATTATCATTTTATGCGAGAGGGACACAACCGATTCTTCCGACCGGGACATGTTGCCCAGTGGGGGGTTCCGCTCATTGATCCGACGGGAAATGTTGGTCCCACTGACAAAACGGATGAGAAAAAGAGAGAATTTGAAACCACCCATGCTTTGCCGGGTCGGGAGATCAATTCGGAAACGTTGCCCTATATTCCACAACTCGTTACTGTTTCGATTAGGATTCCGAATGATTACGTTTTGTCGATGTGGCGGGAAGATAATATGCGTTTCGGCGGCGATCCTGATGCCATTCCGACTCCCGAAGAACTTCGTGCGAAGGCGGACGAGATAGAGATGAGCAATAAGCGGCTTGTTTCCCAGTTGCTTGTGAATTATCGGGAGTCTCGGCGGCAAGACCCGATGGAACTTGTAACGATAGAGTTTTATAATCGTCTTTTACCGACGGAGCCGGACTTGACGGCGTGGGAGCGGTTCCTTCTGTTTTTGAAGGATAACTGGCAGAATCTCGGTTTGATGAGTTTGGTCTTCTGCGGTTTGGCGGTATTGTGGTTGATATCTAAACCGCAAAAGCCGGAGCCGATAGTGATTTACGAAGGTTTGGAAACGCCTCTTGAGGCTCTTGATGCTCGGCTTGAAGAAAAGTGGCGGCGTGAAGATGAAGCCCGGCGATTGGCGGAAGAGGCGGAGGCGGAGGCGCGGCGTGAGGAATTTGAAAACTCGTTGGGAGAGCTTGGTTCGTTGCGTTCATTGCGGGACGAGATAGCCGAATTGATTCGTAACAATCCTGAAGCCGCCGCTGCGATTATCAAGCAGTGGATAGGGACTTCGGTGTTGGTGGAAGCGAAGAATTAGGAGTCAGGAGACAGGCGACAGGAGACAGGAGTTAGCCCACTCGCTTGCGAGTGGCAACAAGGAGTCAAAATATGCAGCCCGCAAAAAGTTTTCGTGATTTGATTGTTTGGCAAAAGTCGCATCAGTTTGTGCTTGCCGTTTATAAGATTACCCGCTCGGATTTTCCGCGAGAGGAGATTTATGGACTGTCATCACAGTTTCGTCGAGCCGCCGTATCCATTGCGGCAAATATTGCTGAAGGATTTAAGAAACAATCTAAGCCGGACAAAGCCAGAATGCTTAACATTTCGGAAGGGTCGTTGGAAGAGTGTCGATACTACTTGATTCTCGCCAAAGACCTCGGATATATGAACAATGATTCTATCGGTGAATTGGCGGAAGAGATTAGCCGCTTACTTCACGCTTATCGCAACTCCCTCCTGTCTCCTCACGCCAAGCGAGAGGACTAACTCCTTACTCCTTACTCCTTACTCCTTACTCCTTACTCCTGTCTCCTAACTCCTAACTCCTTATGTCCAAGAAGAAGCCGAAAGAGCCGGACTATTCGAAAAAACCGGTGTTGCCGAACAGTCTTGCTCTGTTCGTACAGGCGAAGTACGGACTTTCGCCGGACGAGTTGCAAAAACTGTTTTCATCTCTCGGTCGCGTCGACGGAAGCATTAAAGTTGCCCGAAGGCAAGGAGTCAAAGGCAGAGAGTATTCCAAGCGTGTTGGTCAACTTCTTGCGATTTTGGAGGCAGCCGAGTTTGAGAAGGAAAGAGCCGAAACGCGGCTTATGAAAGAGGAAAAGATTCGCGAACTCATCGACGACGATGACTTTCACGAACTGACGCTTTCATTGGAGGTCAACGATGCGATTTATCCGAAGCGGCTTGCTCCGATGGACATTGTCCGCAGTGTTGAGGCGGCGGGGGAAAAGTTGGACGAGTTGGAACGTCAGCGGATAAAGCCGCGGAAGATTTATTCGGCGCGCGAGGAGTCGGTGCTGGATGTGATCACGTTGATTAAGAAGCAGGAGCCGTTGCGTGTTGCTCGAAGGATAGCGGATCGGCAGCGTAATTATGTATTCAGTAAGTCGTTGGAGGAACTCGAAGCCGAATATGCCGAGTGGATGCGTCAACTTCGTGGCGATCCGACGGAAGAGGAGATACAGGCGCAATCGGCAGCGGAAGAGGAGCAGCGGTTGGAAGAGGAACGCCTTGCTGCGGAAGAGGCGGCACGAAATTTTGGGGATTTGCCGACGGTCTATACGTTGTTGGATGAGATAGCGGAGTTGATTCAAAAGAATCCCGAAGCGGCGGCGGCGATTATTCGTCAGTGGATAGGAACTGCCGTGATGATGGAGCCGACGAGTTAGAGAATCGGAACCGCCATCGGAAGATTACAAAAATGGGGTATAATCTTTGGCAACGCAAAGGGCATTTTCAAGCCGTTTCAAGTATAATGTTTGTTTTGCACAAAAAATGAAAATCGAAACGTCCCGACATGCCAAGAAAATCTTGACCGGATTGCGACGAGCCTATCCTGATGCTGGTTGTTCGCTTACTTTTCGTTCACCGCTAGAATTGCTTGTGGCAACGATTCTTTCTGCTCAGTGTACAGATGTTCGCGTCAATAAAGTTACGCCGGAGTTGTTTCGTCAATTCCGCTCGGCAGAGGATTACGCCGCCGCTCCGATTGAACATTTAGAGGAACTCATCCGCACGACGGGGTTCTTTCACAATAAGGCAAAGAACATTCAAAATGCTTGCCGAAAAATCCTTGAAAAATTTGACGGCAAGGTTCCCGACACGATGGAATCGCTTGTTTCTCTTCCCGGCGTGGGACGAAAGACGGCGAATGTCGTGTTGAACAATGGATTCGGTCGATGTGAAGGTTTCGTAGTGGACACGCATGTTTTCCGATTGTCTCATCGGCTTGGACTTGTTCAGGGGAAAACGCCGGAGAAGGTGGAGCAGGAACTGATGCAACTTTTTCCGTCGAGTGACTGGACGTTTTTGAGTCATGCGTTAATTTTGCATGGTCGTCAATTCTGCAACGCCAGAAAGCCGCGCTGTGCCGATTGTCCGCTCAAAAAGGATTGTTATAGAATCGTTGCAACCTCGTAATGCCTTTGCGAAAACTCGAACAGATTTTTATTTTCGGCAGACCGGGCTTTATGAAAGCGGCAACCTACAATACTCAAAAAACACAAGGCGGGAGATCCAACATCTGTCCAGTCGTTGGTACAATCGAAAAAACGGATTGTCGTGTTGCATCAGAGCATCCGAGGGCTTGCCGGTCCCAAGAAGGGCATCTCGATGGTTATGGCATGTACCAACTCCGAGTAAACATTTTACTGCCAGCGCAGTAACACAGATAAAAAGACAAGGGAGAATATCAGCACGCAATTTTCGGACGAATGCTGTAGACATCTGGCAATCACCCGCCTATCCCGTTACAATGACGCTAAAGAGGTTCGATTTTCACACGTACTCATGATTGGGCGAAGTCTTCTTGCAATCCTGTTGTTTTTATGTCCGACGTGTCTTTATGCAGAAACGTCAGCAACGCCGAATATCGTCATCATCTTCATGGACGACATGGGCTACGGCGACATCGCACCCTTCGGCAGTGATATTCCCACACCGAATCTCGACCGGCTGGCAACCGAAGGACGACGCTTCACCGACTTCCTCGTTACCTCCGCAGTCTGCTCCGCTTCCCGCGCCGCTCTGATGACCGGCTGCTATCACCGGCGAGTCGGTATCAGCGGTGCCTTCGGACCAGGGGCAAACATCGGCTTGCATCCCGACGAAGAAACCATCGCCGACATCGTCAAGAAAAAAGACTACGCAACCGCCTGCTTCGGAAAATGGCACCTCGGACACCATCCTGAATTCCTACCGCTCAATCAGGGATTCGACGAATACTTCGGACTCCCCTACTCAAATGACATGTGGCCCTTTCACCCAGAACCAGGTCAAGCGAGAAATTATCCGCCGCTGCGGTTGATCGAAGGTTCGGCATGGCTTGAAGAAGTCGTAACGGCAGAGCGGCAAAAGCATCCCACGACGTGGTACACCGAGCGAGCGGTGCAATTCATCGAAAAGAACAAAGAGAAACCATTCTTTCTTTATGTACCGCACACGATGCCGCACGTTCCGCTCTTCGTCAGCGACAAGTTCGAAGGCAAAAGCGGCAAAGGACTCTACGGCGATGTCATCATGGAAATCGACTGGTCGGTCGGACAAATCGTGGACACCCTGCGGCGATTGGAATTGGATAAAAACACGTTGGTCATTGTTACGTCGGACAATGGACCTTGGCTCTCTTACGGCAATCACTCCGGCGTTTCGGGACCATTGCGCGAGGGCAAAGGCACTTCCTTTGAAGGGGGTGTTCGAGTACCGACGATATTCTGGATGCCCGGTCGCATACCGGCAAACACCACTTGCGATCAGTTGGCATCGACTATCGACCTATTGCCGACGGTCGCTCATCTGATTGGTGTGCCGCTTCCTGAACGGAAGATTGACGGCAAAGATATTCGTCCGTTGATGTTTGGCGAGCCTGATGCGAAGTCGCCGCATGAGGCGTTTGCGGTTTATTACAATCAGCGGTTGCAAGTGATTCGGGACAATCGTTGGAAGTTGATTTTGCCGCATCAGTATCGGACGATGGAGGGGCAAACGCCGGGCAAAGACGGCATACCGGGACAGTATGTTCAGCGTCAAACACCGCTTGCGTTGTACGATTTGGAGAACGACATAGGCGAAACGAAGGATGTGTCTGCGGAGCATCCCGAAATTGTTAAGCGTTTGCAGGATGCTGCCGATGCTCTTCGAGTGGAACTCGGCGAAGGCAACAATCAGGGACC
>Ga0099364_10014133_pt1 | contig 10660 bp, 10 predicted proteins | sample TergutTh196P3_FD_73070 | JGI IMG/M metagenome (GOLD analysis project Ga0099364, IMG submission 73070) | Microcerotermes parvus P3 segment gut microbial communities from Pointe-Noire, Republic of the Congo - Th196 P3 | ecosystem: Host-associated > Arthropoda: Insects > Digestive system > Gut ...
CACCAAAAGCCCTCTTTCGTAAAGAGGGTGGCACGAAGCGTAGCGAGTGACGGGTGTTTTGTGATTTTTATACAAAATATCATTAAAAGACAAAGTCACAGTGCAACACCCTGTAAAAGATATAAATATAAAACTGCTTAAAAGCATAGAAAGGCAGTCGGGATTAAAATTCAAATAATAATCCTGACTTTTCATGTGAACTTAATAATTCAGGAGGTATTCAAATGCTGAAAGACACGTATGTTTTCCCGTGCATATTTATTTATGAGAAAGACGGAATATCAATATATTTCCCCGATTTAGACGGTTGTATTTCTCACGGAGAAAATGAAGAAGATGCGTTAATAAACGCTAAAGAAGCGTTAAGTCTGCATTTATACGGCATGGAACAGGACAGCGAGGAAATTCCCAAAGCTACAAATTTAAGAAATGTTCAACTTGACGAAGATGAAGAAACAGTCTTAATTGAGGTTTTCATGCCTTCATTCCGAGCGAAACAAGCAAACAAATATATAAAGAAAACGCTGACTATTCCCGCATGGCTCAATATCGAGGCAGAACGGCACGGCGTAAATTTTTCACAGATATTACAGAACGGCTTGAAAGAGTATCTGCATATAGAAAAGTAAAATTCTATATTTATTTCTTAAATAAAAAAGAAAAGCGTATGAATAAATTAATTCTTTACGGTAACAATATTATCATGCACAACACTTTTTTATTTTTGAAGGAGCAGTGGATAAAATGCTTGATAGATTATCGCTTATTTTAGTTATTTTTGGCGCGTTGAACTGGGGTTCTATCGGTATATTCGGCTTTGATTGTATATCTTGGCTGCTTGGCGGTCAGGGAACTACTGTAAGCAGAATTGTCTATACACTGGTAGGACTTGCCGGTATTTGGTGTATTTCGCTTTTGTTCAGAAACAGAAACGTAATACTTAATGACGAAGTATAAATAAATTATTATATCAAGATGCCGATAAAAAGGCATTTTGTTTTTGCTATATATAAAATACGGTCGGGATATAGTCCCGACCGTGAGATTTTGTAAATAATTTAATTATTGTTCAGTCGCCAATGTTTCCTCAACAATTTCGTCTTCCTCCGCGTCGTCAATATAAGAAATGATTGAACCGTACCAACTTACGGCGTTGATATACGCCTCGAAAATATCCTCTACATTTAAATTGTTTATTATCATTAACCTGTAAACCTCGTCCCATTCCGCGCTCTCGTACTGTAAAATAAAGTTCAGTATTTTAGAAAAACTGCCTTCCATATAGACAAGCGCATTGTATATATTGTCAGATACAGTCACTTCTTTTAACGCTTCATTCATGGGAACGTCGAGGGCTACGTCCAATATCGAAAATAATCCCATCAGGAAAAGGCTTTGAGCGTGTACGCCCATCTCAAAACAGCCGGCAAGATTTTCCGCAAATTTAGCGCGCATAAGCGAAAGTTTTGAAATTTCATCAGGCTTATCCGAAACCAATGTACTCGAGATTGCGGTAGTCACCCATTTTCTGAGTTCACCTTGCCCCATCATAGCGGCGGCGTGCTGAATGGTTCTGATTTTTTGTGAAAGTTTAAGATAAGGCGAATTTACAAATCTTAACAATGAAATTGAAAGGGAAGCGTCCTGAAGGACTATTTTAACTACGTCCGCAATTTCAAAGTCTTCATTTCTAACGATATTCAATAATTGGATATAATTCACTTTTATAGGGGATATAGTCTTGTTTCCGTGAGTTACGGGCGTACAGTAAAATTTACCTTCGAATAAATTAAATCCTTCATTTTTTATTTTTATAAAAGTATGCAAATCGTTCACATCGGTCGCCACATATAAAAGATGTCCGTATTCGATAGTCAACTTTTGTAAAATTTCTCTATAGTCGGCAGTCATACAGTTTATAAATATATAATTGCATAATTCAAGAATAGGCTTTATTTCGTCGTATTTGAATATATCGGACAAAGGTTCCAAAGCAATCCTGAAACCGTGTTCTTTAAGTATTTTTATACGTTCAATATAGTGTTCTTCTGTTGAAATTTTTGCGCTGAGCAGAAAGATAATTTTATCCGTTGAATCTAAAGACTGCTTGTTTAAATCAGTAAGCAATGTAAAATTATTTATGGGAACAAATATTGACTGCCCGTTGGTGAAACTTTCAAGCCCGACTTTTTCTAAAACGTCCAAGCAGGGGGAATTTATAATTCCGTCATAAAATCCCGCTTTTTGAGTATTTAAGTATTCATCTGCTTTTTGAAAACGAAAACAATAAGATTCGACGGCTAATTCATTATTAAGCACCGGTTTTGGAATAATCAACAATTTCATAGTTTTGCACTCTCTTTCTTAATTAATCCTGTTTGTTATAAAATTATGTAAAATTTTAAATAGATGCGTCCTGAAAGCCTTTATCGTCATTGCGGGTTATGCCCGCAGTCCCCTCTCTAAAAAGTATCATGACAAATCCAATAAATTTTTTTGATTTTATTTTCCAGTTTTATTATTTACATATACTTTTATTATTTCTGACGCGACTGCTTCGGCTATTAAAGCATGACCTTGCACATTGGGGTGAATATCCACTGAACCTCTCGCTGCGTTAAAATTTGTTATACTATCGGCTGAATCTTTATATATTGAGTATATATCCACGACGATATAGCCGAGTTCTTCCGAGTTTTTGATTATAAATTCGTTCATATAGGGTATCAGTATTTCAGACGCTGCATATATTCCCAGTATTGCGGGAATGGGATTGTATACAGTGTTGACAAAAATTTCGGCGTTGGGAGCCACAGTATTCAGAATCTCTATTATTTCGGGGAACTCTTCCTCGAACATCTCAATATTTTCCATAAGGGACTCTATCTGTTTTTCCGTAAGCTTTTTCCCCATAAACGCCATAAGAACTACTGGCGAGGCTTTAGTTATATCCGTTATTTTTAGAGCTTTAAGCTCGTCCAATACTATTTCGGCAAATGGAATAAGTACGTTATTTCCGCCTATGTTTAACGTGATTATATCTGCGTTTTCCAACTCCGCCAAAATATCGGCTTCCGTTAATTGTTCAAGCAAAGTCTGCGTGGAAAGACCGTTTACCGCAAGATTTACAAATTCAGTTTCAATTTTTTCCGCTTTCAATAATTCAACTAATTGAGCGACATAGCCGTCTTGTTCTTCAACTCCGTAAAATGCGGGGACAGAATCCCCAAGAGCGACGCCTTTTAACGGCTTTTGCGCGTATACGCTCGACAGAGAAATCGAAAAGACAAACGAAATAACAAAAACTATAGCTATAATTCTTTTTTTCATTATAATATTCTCCGTTTTCATACTGGCTTTTATATATTATATCACAATTATTTATATAAAACAAGTACAAAAAAATATTAAATGGGGCAACCGCATGAAAAAATTTTTGTGACAATTTTGGTTATTTTGTTAGGGACGACCGCCTTCGGTCGTCCGTGAAATTTAAACCCATAAAATACGGAATATTATAAAAATCTGCGGACGAACACGGTTCGTCCACGTTTAATGCCTAATAATTGTAAAATATTAATGCGGCTTGCCCTGAATATTAAATTCTTATTTTGGAATTTTATCGTCAGTTGAACCGTTATAACTGCTAACATTTGCGGATACAGACATATCCGAAGATATTAAACTGTATTTTCCGTTATATACATAATATACTTCTTTCGGCAAGCCTTTGTCGTCGGGGAGCGCGTTTTTCATATAATCGCCGTACCATTCAATCCAATCGTTTTCTCCGCTATATCCGTATTTCCTCGCGTCATGCAAATCGGCTATATTTTTTATCTCTCTTGCACGCGACTCTAAGCAGTGCAGCGTTTCATGTATAAACACGGCGTCGGGAAACTCATCGCTCCCCATTTTTTCGTCGGGCGTATGCGAAACTTGGGCAAATCCGATATTTTTATAAAATGAGCCTCCTAAACCGTCCCAACCGTTTGCCAATTCGCCGAGAGGCGCGACTATTATAATTTGGTCATATGAATTACGCGACAAATAAAAATCCAGAGTTTCTTTTATATCTTCGGGTTCTATGCAAAATCCACCGTTATATTTTCCCGTTATGCTTGTAATTGCGTCATCAACCACAAATACGCTCAGGGTTGCCACAGTCATTAGATTATCTGAGATTTTTCCAAACGTCTTTTTTATTTGTTTCACCGCCGAAGTAATCTCGTCAATATCTTCTTGAGAAAAACCGCTTTGATGATGATATTCTCTGTTTCTCTTGAAATTTTTCACGGTAACGTCTATATTTTTGTAAATTACGCATAAAAAGTTCCAGTTTGTATTCGGCGTCATGTCTTTTTTCTCTATCCTGACATTGGAAAACCATGCAGTGCCTTTGCAAGCGGCGTAAAAAAACCCGTTTCGCAACTGTATTTCTACGCTTGTCCTTGAACCGGAGTTAAATTCCAATTCAATTTTTTTCCACGAATTTTTATTATAAAATTCCGAGACTTCCCAACCTCCGGCTATAGAAATATTAGCTCCGCTCGGTCCGTCGCTGTCTTGCCGCAATTCATAATCTTCATATTTTACCATCGCCGATACTTTATACACAGTATATTTTTCAACGGGGATATTTTTGGAAAACCATGTGTCCTCATATTCTGAATTTTGAATATTGAGCGAATATTCCCCCGTATGTTTCGTCGAATAGTCTTTTGAAAAGACTGCGGTTGGCGACTGTAAAGATTTCGGCGTCCACACGTCTTCATATGCGTATATGTCCGAAACCCCTGCGAATGAGAACATCGGGAGTAATACGGCAACGGCGAGAAAAAAAGATAAAAAAATTTTTTTCATAGAATATATTCCTTCGGAGGGTGTTTTGAGATTGCGAGTCAAACCCACAATATAGTATAATTATATTATATAACAATAAAAAATTATAGTCAATACTTATTGTGAAAATAAATTATGACAACAAAATAACGCAAATTTCTTTATAATTATTAACATTATATATATATTTATTTGATAAAATTGTAATATTATATATTATCGCATTATTTAATTTTATTTTTCGCAGAATATAAAATAAACTTTAAGTTAAATATTCAAGGAGGATTAATTTTTGATAGAAATTGCTAATCTCGTAAAGAGGTATGGCTCGAATATAGCCGTAAACGATGTATCTTTCAAAGTTGAAAGAGGCGAAATAATGGGATTTCTCGGACCTAACGGAGCGGGAAAGACAACGACGCTGAATATTTTGACAGGCTATCTCTCTTCGACAAGCGGAAACGCTAAAATCGACGGTATAGATATTCTTGAAAGTCCTATCGAAGCGAAAAAACGCATAGGCTTTTTACCTGAACAGCCGCCGTTGTATCTCGATATGACCGTGAAAGAATATCTCAATTTCGCGTATGATTTAAAATCCTGCAAACTGAACAGAAGCAAGCATATCAAAGAAATATGCGAAGTTGTAAGAATTTCAGACGTATCTAACAGGGTGATAAAAAATTTATCAAAAGGCTATCGTCAAAGGGTAGGTATAGCACAGGCTCTTGTGGGAAATCCCAAAGTATTGATTTTTGATGAACCTACCGTCGGGCTTGACCCGAAGCAGATAATAGAAATCAGAAAGCTGATTAAAGCTCTCGGACGCGACCATACGATTATTTTATCAACGCATATTCTCCCCGAAGTACAGGCAGTATGCGACAGAATTGTCATTATAAACAAAGGCGTGGTTGTCGCGGACGAACGGACAGAAGATATTTCTAATGCTGTAAAAGCTTCGAGACGGCTGAATATTAAAATAAGCGGTCCGTCCGAAGAAATATTGAGCTATCTCAGAAACAAAGAGGGCGTAATGTACGCCGAAATTATAAAAGACCAAAGGGAAAGCGATTCTACGGCATTTCTTGTAGAAAGTCAACCCAATGTGGATATGCGTAAGGCTTTGTTTTTCGGGCTTGCGGATAAAGGCTGGGCGATTATGGGGCTTGAAGCGATGGGAATAAGCCTTGAAGACGTATTTATCGCGCTTGTAAACGAAAAAGTTACAAAAAGGCAGTTGCGTTCAGGTACATCGAGCGCGCCGCCCGCGCCGTCTTCATCGGTTCAGAGCGGCGACGCCCAAAAAGATATGTTGGACGATTTTACGGAGACTGCGGAACAAACGGATACATCTGAAGAAAAAACGGAGGTTGAATAATATATGATTGCGATATTTAAACGGGAACTCAAGGCTTATTTTATTTCTCCCATAGGATATATTTTTGTCGCGGTATTTCTTGCCGTAGCGGGAGCATTATTTTCTTTTTTGACTATTCAGTCAAGCCCCAATTCTGATATAGCTTTTTATTTTCTTACGATTATATTCAGTTTTATAGTTTTGATTCCGTTGCTGACAATGCGTTCGCTTTCGGAGGACCGCAAAACAAAAACCGAGCAGATGCTGCTCTCCGCTCCCGTGTCATTGATGGGGATTATCTTCGGCAAGTTTCTCGCTGCGTTTGTTCTATTCGCGGGAACTCTGCTTCTGTCATGCGCTAATTTTTATGTTTTATATAAGTTCGGCGAACCCAATACCGCCGTTCTGATAGGCAATGTCATAGCAATTCTCTTAGTAGGCTCCGCGTTTATTGCAATCGGCATTTTTATATCGGCTATGACGGAAAACCAACTCACGGCGGCAATACTCTCGATAGGCTCGATTATGTTTTTGCTTTTAACGGGAGTATTCTCAAATTATGTTCCCGTCATGGCAATAAGATATGTTTTGGATTTTGTTTCGATATTTTCGAGATTTTCATATTTCACATACGGACTGTTTGATATAAATTCGATTATATACTATGCCTCGATTGTGTTAATATTTTTATTTTTAACGGTGCGGATATACGAAAGCAGAAGATGGAAATAAAAGTAATTATAAATCGAGATTATAGCCATTTTCTATATTGGCAATAATTTATTATTCTGTCAATAAATTCGTCACTCAATGTAGCGTTATTTAAAAGAAAAACAATTAATTTTTAGGAGTAAAAAATGAATGTAAATTCAAATAACACGGAAAATAATGAAACTAATAAAACAAATAAGAGCGGTTTATTAAAAAAATTAAAATACGGCTCGGTGGCGATTGTTTTTACCGCCGTATTTATCGCGGTCGTTGTTATCGCGAATATAGTTATTACGTCAATACACATAGCAAGACCGATGATTATAGATATGACGACGGAGCAGATTTACGGAATTTCGGACGCTACGAGAGAACTTATCGGCGATATTACCGCCCCTGTTGAGATTGTCTTTTGTATGCCCCTTGATTTATATGAAAAACAGCAAGGCAATGTAGGTTCGATGATAGTAAGTATCGTAAAAGCCTATACGAGCGAATTTCCGAATATAACGATAAGAGTTCTCGACCTTGTACGGAATCCGAGGGCGAGAAATGAATTTACCGCATCGGATATATCAAATCTTCAAACTACGTCTATTATTGTGGCAAGTGGGGGAACTTCGAGAATATTGTCACGCGATTCGTTTTTCACGATAGCGCAGTCAACAGGCAGGGCGATGGGCTTCAGGGGCGAATTGCAGATTACCTCGGCAATTCTTCAGGTTACGGCTACGGATTCCCCGATTGTATATTTTACAATGGGACACGGCGAAACAATCCCGTCTGCGCTTAGGAAAATATTCGACGATGCGGGATTCAGAACTCTGCCGATAGACCTTACGCAGGAAGAAATAGACCCCGATGCGAAAATTATAGTAATATGCAACCCTCAAAAAGATTTTATCGGGGCGGCAAGCGCAATGGAAAGGTCGGAAATAGATAAAATAGCGTCGTTTTTGAATAATTTCGGCAATGTTATGTATTTTACGTCGCCCGTTGTCGGCGAATTGCCCGAAATAGAGGATTTGCTAAAAGAGTATGGCATAGCTTTCATACACGACACATACGTGCATGACGAGAAGAACTCTATTGATATGTACGGATTGGCTTTAGACGCGCAATATATAGTATCTAACAACGTGGGCGACCAACTTACGGACAGTATCAGAAAATTGCCGTCACTGCCAAAGACTATAGTTCACGGCGCGAAGCCGATAAGACTGCTTGATTTGGGAACTTTAAGCGAAAATACTGTTTCCCCGGTTTTGAGAACTTACAACACGGCGTTTATAATGAGCGGCGACGAACAGCCCATAGCGCAGGGAGAAATTGATTTATTGGTTGTCTCGCAGAAAACAAGATATATTGACAATAACCCCAGAACTTCCCTTTTATTGGTCTGCGGCTCGGTCAATTTTCTTGCCGATGATTTTCTCGGAAATCCTTCATACAGCAACTCTGATATAATCCTGAATGCCATAAGAATCATGGCTAACAGGAGAGTGCCTACAGATATAAAATGGAAGCCGTTCGACAATAACGAGATGATTATGACGCTTGAAGAACAAAATAACTGGACGCTTACAAGTATTCTTGTCTTACCGTCGCTAATTGCGGTACTCGGGCTTATTGTCTGGTTGAGGAGGAGACACTCATGATAAAAAAACAAATGCGTACAATCGCCGTTTGCGCTTTCGCTTTTGTCGTTTTGGCAGTCGGATATTTCTTTATATTGGAACCGATGTTGCTTAGTAGGAGCATCAGTACGGCGGAAGAAGTAAATATAGAGCTTCTCGACGGAGAATCTCTCGGACAGGGCAACAGGATTTTGATTACGCCGAGAGCGGACAGGGCGGATATTAAGAACGTGCAGGTGAAAAACAAAATAGATGAATTTAAAATAGTTCATCATTTGGGATACAGCATATGGTATATCGAGGGTGCGGAAATGGTCGATTTAAACGGCGAACTTCTTGCGAATTTCGTCATAAATACAGGCTATCTCTTGAGTATGCTGAGAGTCGCGGCAAAAGATATTGAGGACGGCAACGAGATTCTCGACGACCTCGACCAGTTCGGGTTTAACTCGGATAATTCTTATTTTATTGTTACGCGAACAGACGACACATGGTATAAAATTATTATAGGCGATAAAATCCCGACAAGCGGCGGATATTATGTCATGTACGAAGACATAAACGGGTTGCGACCCGCTATTTATATAATTGACACTATGCTTGAGGGGACAATACTGGCTGAAAGATACGACTTGATGATGCCGGTTATTTCGAGACCGCTCCAAGAGCAGATGAATTATATGTATATAGATAATTTTCAACTTTACAAGGGACCTGAATTGTTTGTCGAATTATATCAGGCACCGATTCCCGAAGGGACTGATATGATTGTAAATCATCAAATGCGTTATCCCGCAGCTTATACGCCTGATACTACAAACTATGACGCTGTTCTGCGTACATTTGTAACTTTTGTAGGCGACAAAGTTGTGGCTACGGGAGAAGATATTAACGATGAACTTTTAGATGAATACGGCTTTGATGAATTTGGTTATTTAGTAAAGTTTGATTTGCAGGATAAGAATTATCAGTTTTTGTTTTCTCCTTTGACTGAAAATGACACATATTATGTACTTTCTTTGGATTATGAATCAATAGTTGAAATTTCCTCCGAAAAAGTGCCGTTTTTGGAGTGGGATTTGCTTAAATTTGTCGATAAGCCCGTCTTTTCCCAACATATAAACGACGTGTCGGGAATCACGGTAATAACTCCCGAAAAGACCGATGTGTTTAAATTAGAGGGAATGGACAGGGATTTAGTGGTGACGGGTAACGGCGTTGTGCTTGATACAGATAATTTCAGACAGTTTTATAAGGCGATACTGTATATAGAATGGTGGGATTATGAAAAACCGCCCGAAGATATGGAGCCAATGCTTGAGATGATTATAACGATGAGACGCGGAGAAGAGTATCACTACAGATTTTATTTTGTCCCCACTTCTACACGGAGGGCTTATTATACGATTAACGGTGCCGGCGAATTTTATGTATTGCGTGAAAGAGTGCTGAAACTAATGGAAGATACGTCTCTTGCGCTGCAAAATCTGCCTATCGAAGCCGACGCGCCTGAATAAGCCTGAATTTATATTTAAAGAGGTGAAAATTAATGAAATGTCCTTTGTGCAATTATAAAGAAAGCAAAGTTATAGACACAAGACCCGCCGACGGAAACACAACGATAAGGCGACGGCGTGAATGTCTTGAATGTCAGAAAAGATTCACCACCTATGAAGTTGTCGAAACAGTACCCCTTGTTGTGATAAAAAAAGACCTCAGCCGTGAAAGTTTTGACAGAAATAAAATTTTAAACGGTATAATAAGAGCTTGTGAAAAGCGACCCGTTTCAAGTGAAAAAATGCAGAATATGGCGGCTGATATAGAAATTTATTTGCAAAATCAACTTAATTCCGAGGTTTCTACAAGTTTGATAGGCGAACTTGTAATGGATAAACTCCGTGAAGCCGATGAGGTCGCATATGTGAGATTTGCTTCTGTATACAGAGAATTTAAAGACATTAACACTTTCATGGAAGCGTTGAAAAATCTTTTGGACAATAAATAGACCGCTATACGAGAGAATTATTAAAAAAGATGTTGGTTCGGATTGTAGGGGTCGCACATTAGGCGACCCGCCGATACCAATATTGCCGTAAAATAATTCCGCACA
>Ga0099364_10014134_pt1 | contig 10659 bp, 8 predicted proteins | sample TergutTh196P3_FD_73070 | JGI IMG/M metagenome (GOLD analysis project Ga0099364, IMG submission 73070) | Microcerotermes parvus P3 segment gut microbial communities from Pointe-Noire, Republic of the Congo - Th196 P3 | ecosystem: Host-associated > Arthropoda: Insects > Digestive system > Gut ...
ATTTGGGTTTTTGCTCAAGAGCCTGCACTAGTGGCAGAAGCCGCAACCACTGAACCTGTGCCTGCAGTAGAAGCTCCAGTTACCGAGCCTGCACCGGTAGCAGAAGTTGCTCCAGTTGCGGAACCTGCATCAACTGCTGAAGCAGTGCCAGTTGCTGAGTCTGAACCTGCTACACCGGCAATAGCGGAAGCTGTTCCTGAAGCACCAGCGGTAGCAGAAGCTGCTTCAGTTGCAGAAATAACACCTGTTGCAGAGCCTGTTCCAGTTGCAGAAATAATACCAACTGCAGAAATAGCACCTGTTGCCGAGCTTGTACCCGTAGCAACAGAAGTTGCTCCTGAGGTTCCAACGCAACCTGCGCCCGCTACGCCAACCGTGCCTGCTCCGGCAGCTCCGGCAAAAGAAGCGATTATAGAGAACCCAGTGGAGTTCATAATTGTTTCCGTTATTTTTGTGGCAACAGTTTTATTGATCGCGCTTACAGGGAACTAAAATATGGCTTTGCAATACAAGGTTGCGGATATTTCCCTAGCTGACTGGGGAAGAAAGGAAATTGAACTCGCAGAAACAGAGATGCCGGGCCTGATGGCTCTTCGCAAAGAGTATAAAGGCAAATTTCCGTTGAAAGGCGCTCGCATAATGGGCAGCCTGCACATGACAATTCAAACAGCGGTTTTGATTGAAACGCTTGTTGAGCTTGGCGCAGAAGTCCAGTGGGTAAGCTGCAATATATTCAGCACCCAAGACCATGCGGCGGCGGCTACTGTCGTTGGCAAAAATGGCACGGCAAAAAATCCAAAAGGCGTTAGCGTTTTTGCATGGAAAGGCGAAACTCTGGAAGAGTACTGGGACTGCACAAAACGCGCTATGGAATTTCCAAACGGCAAGGTTCCGAATTTGATTCTGGATGATGGCGGCGATGCTACCATGCTGGTTATTCGCGGAGCGCAGTTTGAATCCGCAGGCAAAGTTCCTGCTCACAATCCAAAAACCGATAGCGAAGAATGGGGAGTTTTCCTTTCGCTTTGCAAAAAAACTTTAGCAAAAAATCCAAAGCACTGGACAAGAATCCGCAACGAAATAAAAGGCGTTTCAGAAGAAACCACAACAGGAGTTCTTCGCCTTTATGAAATGGCAAAAAAGAAGGAACTCCCTTTCCCTGCCATAAATGTGAATGATTCTGTGACAAAATCCAAATTTGACAATCTCTACGGCTGCCGCCATTCTTTGATTGATGGCTTTAACCGCGCCACTGATGTTATGATTGCCGGCAAAATAGCCGTTGTGTGCGGTTATGGCGATGTTGGCAAGGGCTGCGCCCAAAGCCTGAAAGGTCAGGGAGCGCGCGTTATAATAACCGAGATAGATCCGATATGCGCGCTGCAAGCAAGCATGGAAGGCTATGAGGTTCGCAGTTTGAAAAGCGTTGTTGACATTGCAGATTTTTTTGTTACCACCACGGGCAACATGAATATTATCACAGCCAAACACATGGAAAAAATGAAGCACCGCGCTGTGGTTGGGAACATCGGCCACTTTGACAATGAAATTGACATGGCAGGTTTGAAGAAAATCAAGGGCATCAAAAAGAGAAACATAAAGCCTCAATACGATGAGTGGATTTTCAAAGATGGCCATAGCGTTTTGATTTTGGCAGAAGGCCGTTTGCTGAACTTGGGCTGCGCAACAGGCCATCCCAGTTTTGTTATGAGCGCAAGCTTTACAAACCAGACAATTGCTCAAATAGATTTGTGGCTAAACGCTCTGGGCAAAAAAACCGTTAGCGGCACAAAATACGAAGAAGGCAAAGTCTATACCTTGCCAAAAATCCTAGACGAAAAGGTAGCTCGTTTGCATTTGGATAAGCTAGGCGTTGAACTGACCAAGCTAACCAAAGAACAAGCAGATTACATTGGCGTCAATGTGGATGGGCCTTACAAGGCGGAGAATTATAGGTATTGATTTTACGCTGGCAAAGCTGTCTTTTTATTTAAACCGCTCTTCAGCCTTTTCCCAATTCGCTATACTCCACCACGCCTTGATCCAGTCTGCGCGAAGGTTTTTGTATTTCAAATAATAAGCGTGTTCCCAAACATCAATTACTATTATGGGCTTTAAGCCCAAGCTAACGGGGCTAACTTGGTCGTGGGTATCTACGATTTCTAGCTCGTCTGCTTTATTTTTCACAAGCCAAGCCCAGCCAGAACCGAAATGCCCCATTGCGCAGGCAGTAAATGCTTCTGCGAAAGCCTCAAAGCTTCCCCATTTGGCGTCTATTGCTTTTGCCAATTCGCCAACGGCTTTGCCTGTGCCTTTAGGAGTAAGGGATTCCCAAAACAGGCAATGGTTGTGATAACCGCCGCCGTGGTTCCTTAGAGCCGTCTGCTGAGGCTTGGGAGCAAGCTCAAGGCTGGTTAAGATTTCTGTTATGCTTTTGCCTTGCCACCCTGCCGCTTCAACAGCTTTGTTCAAGTTTGCTGTGTAGGCTGCATGGTGCTTTGAGTAGTGAATTTCTACTGTGGCAGCATCGTAATGGGGTTCAAGCTCGTTGAACCCGTAGGGCAATTTAGGTAGTTCTAATGTCATGGGAATAATGTAGAAAATAAAATACGTTCCATTTGTGAAAGTTTTTCATTCCACACCCCACTCCATAGGCACTAAATTACTTGTGCTGTTGTGTTTATGTTGCTATGTCCTAACATATGACTTACTTTTATTAACTACCAACCTGATGATAACCGAGCAGCAGCGCAGGTTCAAGACTTGCTACATAATTTCTACACATTGTTTATTTATTTTAATATTGATGAAAAAGTTGGCTAGCATATTGCTTGCGTTTACCGCATTGAACGCAAATTCGCAAAACGAATACGAAAGTGTTTTACTACAGATAGAAGCAAACAATACCACGCTCGCTGTTTTGCGAGAACAGGCAGAGGCACAGAAAATCAGCAACCGCATAGGGCTTTCACCTAGCGATCCGGAAGTAGAATTTAGCCATATATGGGAGAATCCTTACAGCCGCATAGACATCTCCGTTAGGCAAACATTTGATTTTCCAACGGTTTACAAGCATCGCAGCAAAATTGCCGAACTGCAAAACGAAAACACCGAGTTGCCATACAAAGCAGAGCGAATAAACACATTGCTTTTTGCAAAGCAAATTTGCATTGAACTGATATACTACAACGCTCTCGCAAAAGAATATGCCATGCGCTTGCAAAACGCCGAACTCATTGCCAAAGCCTACAAAACCAACCTTGCAAAGGGCGAAACTAATATTTTGGAACGCAACAAGGCTCAATTGAACCTAATTTCTGTGCAGGCAGAAGTTGCTCAAATTGAAGCAGAACGCACCGCTTTGCTCGCAGAGTTAAAGCGACTGAACGGAGGCAAAGAAATTGCTTTCAACGCTGAAAGTTATCCAGCCAATGCCTTCCCCTCTAATTTTGAAGAATGGTATGCAGCAGCAGAAAATAAAAATCCTGCCTTGCAATATGTCCGCAAGCAAATAGAATTGGACAAGCAGCAGATAAAGCTCAGCCACGCAATGAGTTTGCCAAAATTTTCCGTGGGTTATATGAGCGAAAACATCGCTGATGAGCCTTCTCACGGCATAACGCTAGGCTTGAGCATTCCTCTTTGGGAAAATAAAAACCGCATTAAAGAGGCTAAGGCACAGGCACGGGTGGCGGAGTTGGAATTAAAAGATGGCAAAACGCAATTTTACAACCGTTTGCGAAGAAATTATTTCAAAACCGTTGCTTTACAAGAAATTATACAGAAACTTCGTCGGTCACTCACTGAAAACAGCAATGAACCGCTATTGAAAAAGGCATTGGATGCTGGCGAAATTTCGCTGCTAAACTATTTGCTGGAGATTGAATATTATTACGACGCAATGAATAAGGCACTGGAAGCGGAAAGAGATTTTGAGTTGATGGCTATGGAGTTTGCATTCTTTTGAGCTAGCTATTCCAATGTTGTTTCAATGGAGGTCTTAACTCAAGTTTTATTGAAAAAGTTCGCCAAGTATTTTCTAGGCGTAACAGTTATTGCGGCCATGGCTTCTTCGTGAGTAAATGCTTTTGGATATCGCCTGAACAAAGTTTTTATCTGCTCCATTAAATCCAAAGAATCTGCCGAAGCCAAGCTGTCCGTAGCAATGCAAATATCTATCCCGCTTTTTTTCCACATTTCAAAATCCGGGTCTTTATGTCCAAACCATTCATGGCTTTGGGGGCAATGCACAAGGGCAATATCATTTTTCGCCATAAAATCCAAGTCTTTTTCTGTTAAAAAATTTCCATGAACTATAAACCCATTCTTAACAAGCCCCAATTCATCTTTAAAAATCTCCAAAAAATCACTAAATCTATCATTATCATCAAACTCTGCCAAATGAATACTCCAAGGTATGCCAGCCTTCCGGCATTGTTTAATAGCCATCCTAACAAGCTCCGGCGGAGTAGCATAAATCGAATGAGGAGTACAAGGAAAAGGAAGCGACTGTTTAATTATCTCGTGCATGGAGAGAATTTGGGTATTGGGCATTGGGTATTGGGTATTAGGTTCAGACACTTGATTTCCAACGTCGTAAACTATATCAGAATTGGAAAGTTCCAAGCCTTTAATGTAACTTTTTTGATAATCTTCTTTTGTCCAGTTTGTTACTTCTTTGCGAAGCTCGGCTAGCCATTCAAAGAAAGGCTTGTTACGCGGGAGTTTACCTGCAAGGTTGCTTAGCTCTAGGTGGCAGTGTGCGTTTATGAACAGTGGCATGGAGCAAACACCTTACTAATGGTTAACTGAATTTGCATAGTGGGAACGAAGGTAGAAAATTTAGTTTTTTGTTTTCTATATTCTCCAAAAAACCTTTGGAGAAAAAAAATGGCTGAAAATCTTTCTGTTCTTGGCAAGGCTCGCGCTGAGTATAAACCTAAATTGCCAAAATCGCTTCGCAATGGGCCTTTGAAAGCCTTGATAAATTCCGGCAAAGCTACCGAATCGGTTCGCGACCAAGAAAAAATAAAGGACTTGTTCCCAAACACCTACGGAGCGCCCGTTTTAACATTTGATGCCTCAGAAGAAAAACAAACCGCAGGCGGGCCGCTCAATGTTGGCGTTGTTCTCTCAGGCGGTCAGGCTCCGGGCGGTCATAATGTGATAGCAGGAATTTTTGATGGAATTAAAGCCGTTATAGGAGGCTCAAAGCTTTATGGCTTTTTGGGCGGACCAAGCGGGCTTGAAGAAGGAAAATATATTGAAATAGACCGCGCGCTGATGGATAAATACCGCAACACAGGCGGCTTTGACATAATCCAAAGCGGACGCACAAAACTAGAAAGCACAGCGCAATTTGACAAGTGCATTGAAGTAGCAAAAAAACTGGACTTGAATGCCATTGTTATTATAGGCGGCGATGATTCCAACACAAACGCTGCTGTTTTAGCTGAATACTTTATGGCAAAAAAAGTATCTTGCTCAGTTATAGGCTGCCCAAAAACCATAGACGGAGATTTGAAAAATGAATATATTGAAACATCCTTTGGCTTTGACACCGCCGTTAAAACTTACTCCGAACTCATAGGCAATATTGAGCGAGACGCAAATTCCGCTCGCAAATACTGGCATTTTATCAAACTCATGGGGCGTTCCGCAAGCCACATAGGTTTAGAAGCCGCGCTTCAAACACGCCCGAATATCTGCTTGATTTCAGAAGAAATAAAAGAAAAGAAAATGACATTGGAACAGGTGGTATTTTCCATTGTTGATATTATAGTTGCGCGTTATGGAGCTGGCAAAAATTTTGGCGTAGCCCTTATACCCGAGGGTTTGGTTGAATTTATTCCAGAATTTGGAACCTTGATTTCTGAGCTTAACGAGGCGCTTGCCCACAACGAAGCAGAAATTAAAAACGCAGGCAAAACCCCAGACATGGCAGAAGCAGCTTGCAAACACATTTCCGAGGCTTCTGCAAAATTGCTGAAAAGCCTGCCAGAAGGCATACAGCTGCAGCTTATGCTAGACCGCGATCCGCACGGCAATGTTCAAGTTTCATTGATTGAAACGGAAAAACTGCTCATAGAAATGGTGGCAAAAGAACTCAAAGTCCGTGCTTTCAAAGGCAAATTTGGCGCTCTAAGCCACTTCTTTGGCTATGAGGGTCGTTGCGCAGCTCCCTCCAATTTTGACGCAGATTACTGCTACAGCCTTGGGTATGCGGCTTCCGTTTTGGTGCTTCACAAAAAGACTGGCTACATGGCCTCTGTTCGCAACTTAACTGCAGGCATTGAAAACTGGACAGCTGGCGGAGTTCCCACCACAATGATGATGAACATAGAACGCAGGCACGGCGCAGACAAACCAGTCATTCAAAAAGCCCTAGTTGACTTAAACGGCAAGCCCTTCAAATATTTTGCCGAGCACAGAAACGACTGGGCAAAAGGCGAAGAATACCTATACCCAGGTCCCATACAATACTTTGGCCCAAGCGAAGTCTGCGACATAACAAACTACACGCTAATGCTGGAGCGTAACGCTATTAAGTAAAGTCGATTTACTTGCCATGGAACATGGGACAAGCGAGGTGAAATCATGTCCCATGTCCCAGCCAATGTAGTTCCACATGTCGCTTGTTCCATGCTCCAGAGCATTAAGTTTGACTAAATATTTTCTATATTACCAATGAACAATCAACCATAGGAGTTTTTTTTATGAATAGAGTCGCCACCTATATCGTTATTGCCGCAACAGTTATTGTCTCTGTAGCGGTAGCCCTTTTAATTGTACGCAAACGCAAACAATTACTGTTAGACGACGAGGATTAATAGTCCTTGAAAAAAGATAATGCTTTTTATATAGCAGCGCTGGCATTCCTTGCGCTGCTATTATTGTTATTCAACGAGTTTATTTTTGACAGCTCAAAATTAATGCTCAACAGCGACCCGCTGAATGGGCTTGGCACTTATTATCTTAGGGCGCAAAATTACATTGTTCCGCTTTGGGATAATTCCCGCTTAGGCGGAATTCCCACTATAGACGCTATTTCCGGATCGCTTTACCACCCGCTAACGGTGCTAAGATTCTTTATGGACCCAGGCAGAGCGGAAGGCTGGATATTTATATTTATTATATGGACAGCATTTGTTTCTGCATTCATTTTGGGCAGGTATCTAACTGATAAATGGCAATGGGGTGCGCTGCTTGGCTTTCTCTATGCTTTAAGCCCACAATATTTCACTTATATTTATGGCGGGCACGAAGGCAAAATGATGGTATTTGGCATAGCCCCTTTTGCTATGTATTCTCTTTTGCGCCTGCTTCGCGAAGGGTCGCTCAAACACTTGATTTATTCGGCTCTATCCGTTGTCTGGATGATTACATCTCCGCATTTGCAGCTCACATATTTCTTTTTTTGGGGCGCAGGATTTTTTGTTTTATTTGAGCTTTTTTCAAGTTCCCTTCCTGCAAAAAAACGCAGTATTCGTTTTGGGCTTACAGTTCTTGCTCTCTCCATTGGCTTGGCAATCTCAGCCTTCCAGATTATTCCTGCTTATTCATTTACAACAACAGCTTCCGTTAGAGGCAGCGCAGAAAAAACAACCATTGAGCATTCTGCCAGCTGGAGCCTGCACAGCGAAGAACTTGCCGCAATGATTTTGCCCGGATTTTTGGGCACTGATGTTCACAAAGAACAGCCAAATCCAAACACCAATGTTTACTGGGGGCAAAACCCGTTTAAACTCAATGCCGATGCTTGCGGCGCATTGCTCACCTTTTTAGCCTTGTGTGGCTGTTTGCTGCCAAGCAACAGAAAGCATGCTTTGTTTTGGTTTTTTGGCAGCGTTATAGCGCTATCTTACGCTGTAGGCTTGCATTCCTTTTTGTTCCAAGCTTGGTACAGCATAATTCCGGGCGTAAAAAACTTTCGCGCGCCCAGTATGTCAATTTTCTGGATGCCTCTAGCCTTTTTATTCTTGGCTGCGCCCGTGCTGAAAAACTTGGAAGAAAACAAAAAAGTCCTTAAACAAGGCGCAATCTTATACGGCATTCTATTATCAGCAATCCTAATCTTTCGCTACGCTTGGGAATCTCTAAACGGCATCCCAGTAGCCATATTCATAGCCATATACGGCGCCTACTTTATAAAAGTTAAAATATCCCTATACCCCATACCCCATACCCCAAACCCCAAAAAAGAAACTCTGCACACTATTCTTTGGGCGGTTCCGTTTTTGATTGTTGCTAGTTTCTTTTTAATTCCTGTTGAGGGGAGTTATTTTAAGCCTGTGGATTTTGCGAGAGCTGCTAATTTGTTTTCGCATTCTTTAGTGTCTTTTGCGATTATTGTGGCTACTTTGGGCGTTGCGTTTTTTATTCTTTCAAATGAAAAAATGGGCTTGGCGCAAAAAGCCTTGATTTTAATGGCGGTGGCAGCGGTGGATTTGTATATAATAAATTATCCATTTGTTCAAAACGTGCCTGCTGTTCAATATCACAACCCAAATCATCCTATTATACAAGCTATAAAAAGAGACAATCCAAACGATATGGAACGTTCCAGAGTATATTCAGTGACTCGGCAGCCTTCAATAAGCGGAAATATTTTCCCAGCCTACAATATGAGAAATGCTCTTGGCTTTCACGATAACGAAATAGCTACTTACCGCATTTTCAAAGAAGAATTGCAAAATTCAGCAATGTTTGATATAATGAATATAGGCTATATAATTTTCGATGGCCCGCAAGGCACCGGAGTGCAAAAAAATCCCAGCGATTTAGGCAGAATAAGAATGTATTATAATTGGGAAACCATGGAGAGCCAAGAAAAAATAATAGAACAATTAAAGGAACCGTTTTTTGATTACAGAAGCGTTTTGCTGCTGGAAAATAACCCAACCATTGGAGCAACCCAATCTCTGCATAACGCTACTGCCAAAGTAATCGGCGATAAAAAAGACAAATTGACATTTGAAATTGAATCGCCAGAAAATGGCTTGCTGTTTATTTCTGAAAATTACCACAAATACTGGAAAGCAAAAATCAATGGAAAAGATGAAGAGGTTTTAAGAGCCTTCAGCACGTTTATGGCTGTGCCTGTGCCAAGCGGAAAATCCGTTGTGGAACTGCGTTATTCTTCAAGCAGTCTTAGATTTTCGCTGTGGATTGGGGCGGCAGGAGCAGTTTTGCTTTTGGGAGTAGCAGTTTGGAATGTTCTACGATTTTTACCTAAACCGTAAAGCTGGTCGCTTGGCAAAATTTCAAGCTAGCAGGCTTGTGCCTGCGCTTGCAAAACCAGCGCTCAAAGGATTGCCCAAAAATCCAAAGGTTTTGGAAATAGGGGTTGGCAGAGGAGACTTTGCGCAATATTTAAAAAGCATAAACATAGATTATACCGGCATAGAGGCAAATAAAATTTTATGCGACAGGTTAAGCGAGCAGGGTTTTAACGCTATATGCGCGCAGGTTCCACCCTTTCCAAGCGAGTTGAAAAAAGAAAATTTTGACTTGGTTATTATGTGCCATATATTTGAGCATTTTATGGATTTTAAAGAAGCCCTAAAAGTTCTTGGCGAAATTTTTTCCCTGCTAAAACCAGGTGGCAGACTATTGCTGTTTCACCCAGATTATCTTGACTGGGGCGCAGATTATTTTGACGGAGACTATTCTCATTCTCTGATTTTAACAAGAAACAGAGTTGATAATTTGGTTAGCGACAGTGGTTTTAAAATAATTCACAGAGATTCTTTTCGCTCATTTTTTCGCGGAATAAAACCATTTTCATGGCTGCTGTCAAAATTTTTGAATTGTGCTTTTGGCAAACCTAAAATAGCCTTCAAACTGAACTTGCTGACAATTTGCGAGAAAAATAAATGAATAGAATAGCAATAGATTCAAGGATGCTTGCCTGGAACGGAGCGGGCACCTACCTGCGAAATTTATTGAAACATATAAATTACAATGCAATTTTAGGCGACCCGGCATTAATTTCAAAACCAAATGTAATTCCATTCACTGCACCCATTTACGGAATCAAAGAGCAAATCTTTTTCCCATACCAAACCCTTCGCAAAACAAAACCAAGCATTTTGCACGTTCCGCACTGCAATATACCTTTGCTGTATTGCGGAAAAATTGTTATAACAATATGTGATTTAACTCATTTAGTCTATCCAAAATTTTTGCCGCATAAAAAATACAACCGAATAAGCAAAATTATATATATGTACCTTTACTTTATGAATTGGCTTGCTTGCAAAAAAGCCAAGCATATTATTACAATATCGCAAAACACCAAAAAAGATCTAATAAAGTTTTTCAAAATAAAACCTGAAAAAATTTCCGTTACGCTTCTCGGAGCAGATGAGGAATTTATTATCAAAGAAAAATCTGCAGTTGAATATCTCCGTGAAAAATACTCCATTCCTTTGAATAAGAAAATCTTGCTGTATGTGGGAAATTTAGCGCCTCACAAAAATGTGGAAAAATTCATAAGCGCTTTTGCAAAAATGAAGAACAAAGATAATTGCTGCATTGCGCTTGTTGGCAAAGCATTTGACCAATTTAGCGGAAATCAAAAAGCCAAGGAGCTTGGCATAGAAAAAAGCGTGATTCAAACAGGCTATGTAAGCCAGGATGAGTTAGTGGATTTTTATA